>Ga0256830_1000675_pt1 | contig 25764 bp, 29 predicted proteins | sample 128326metaG_FD_190537 | JGI IMG/M metagenome (GOLD analysis project Ga0256830, IMG submission 190537) | Hydrothermal vent microbial communities from Lau Basin, Pacific Ocean - 128-326 | ecosystem: Environmental > Aquatic > Marine > Hydrothermal vents | place: Pacific Ocean: Lau Basin | collected... | reverse complement strand
CCGGGTGTGCTGCTGCACGTTGCCAAGAGCGGTGAGAAGATCTGGACCGTCAAGGTCGGTACCCAGCGCATCCTCGATGTCTTCAGCCTTCGCACCCTGTGCGACATCGGCGACAAGTATGCCGAGGGTTACATCCGCTTCACCCTGCGTTCCAACATCGAGTACGTGGTTACCGACGAGGCCAAGGTCGATCCGCTGATCAAGGCCATCGAGGACGCCGGTTTCGTCGTCGGCGGTACCGCAAACTCCGTTACCACCCTGTCCCACACCCAGGGCTGGCTGCATTGCGACATCCCCGGCACCGATGCCTCGGGCGTGGTGAAGTCCATGATGGACGAGCTCATCGACGAGTTCAAAAACTGCAACATGCCCAACCGCGTGCACATCACCACCTCCTGCTGCCAGATCAACTGCGGTGGTCAGGGTGATATCGCCATCAACGTTCAGCACACCAAGCCGCCGAAGATCAACCACGATCAGGTTGCCAACGTCTGCGAACGCCCCTCGGTGGTTGCGCGTTGCCCGGTTGCGGCCATTCGCCCGGCCATGGTCAATGGCAAGCCTTCGCTGGAAGTGGACGAGAAGAAGTGCATCTGCTGTGGCGCCTGCTTCCCGCCCTGCCCGCCGATGCAGATCAACGACGCCGAGCACTCCAAGCTGGCCATCTGGGTGGGTGGTAACCACTCCAATGCTCGCGGCAAGCCGACCTTCCAGAAGCTGGTCGCCGCCGGTATCCCCAACAACCCGCCGCGTTGGCCGGAAGCCACTGCCATCGTCAAGCGTATTCTCAAGGAATACAAGGCAGGTGCGAAGGACTGGGAGCGTATCAACGAGTGGATCGAGCGTATCGGCTGGCCGCGCTTCTTCGAGGTTACCGGTCTGCCGTTCACCAAGTATCACGTGGACAACTGGCGCGGCGCCCGTGCCAGCCTGAATGCCTCCACGCACATTCGTTTCTAAGACGATTTATCGGAGTAAAAACGAATGAAGCTTGGCATTCTCATCAATGAAGGACCCTACAACCATCAGGCCAGTGATTCCGCCTACCAGTTCACCAAGGCGGCACTGGAGAAGGGACACGAGATTTTCCGTGTCTTCTTCTACAACGATGGTGTCAACAACGCGACTCGCTATTCGATTCCGCCGCAGGATGATCGCAACATCACCCAGCAGTGGACCGAGCTGGCCGAGAAGCATGATCTGGACCTCGTGGTGTGCGTCGCTGCAGCGCAGCGGCGCGGCATCATCGACGAAGGCGAGCAGGAACGCAACGGTAAGGATGGCAACAACATCGCACCGGGCTTCCGTATCTCCGGTCTGGGTCAGTTGATTGAAGCCGGTATCCAGGCGGATCGCCTGGTGACCTTCGGCGACTAGGCGTAGGGGGAATTATGTCTGATATCAAGAAGTTTCTTTATCTCAACCGCAAGGCCCCTTACGGTACCATCTATGCGCTTGAGTCCCTGGAAGTCGTGCTGATTGGCGCGGCCTTCGAGCAGGACGTAAGCCTGGCTTTCGTCGATGACGGCGTCTACCAGCTGGTCAAGGGGCAGGACACGAGCGAGATCGGCATGAAGAACTTTTCGCCGACCTACAACGCCCTGGGTGATTACGACGTCAACAAGCTGTACGTCGAGAAGGAATCACTCGAGGCGCGTGGCCTGACCGAGGATGATCTCATGCCGCTGACGTATGAAGACGAGGACGATGACTGGGCCGAGAAGCCCTCCATCCGGGTCGTTTCCAGCGCCGAGCTGGCTGACATCATGGATGAACAAGACGTTGTTCTTGCTTTCTAGGGGAGTTTTGTTATGTCGAAATTACACACAGTAAACAAATCCCCCTTCGAGAAAAATTCGCTGGATGCCTGTATTCGCCTGGCGAAGGAAGGTGGTGCTGTCCTTCTGTTTGAAGACGGTGTTTATGGCGCAACCAAGGGTACCGTGATTTCGGACAAGGTAACCGCGGCAATGAAGGGTCTGACCTTCTATGTGCTCGGTCCTGATATGAAAGCGCGTGGTATTCGCGACGACCAGCTGCTGGATGGCGTCAAGGTTGTGGATTACGGCGGGTTCGTTGATCTGGTGGCTGACCACGACAACGTGCAGCCCTGGCTATAACGATTCAATCTGCTAACGAGGAGATCTAAACAATGCCTATTGAAGTAAACGGTAAGACCTACGAAACCGACGAAGAGGGTTACCTGGCTAACCTGAGCGAGTGGACCCCTGAAGTTGGTGAAGCAATGGCCAAGGAAGACGGTACCGAACTCAGCGACGAGCACTGGGAAGTCATCAACTTCCTGCGCGAGTACTACGACGAGTACCAGATTGCTCCGGCAGTCCGCGTTCTGACCAAGGCCATCGGCAAGAAGCTGGGCAAGGAAAAGGGCAACAGCAAGTACCTGTACGAACTGTTCCCCTACGGTCCCGCCAAGCAGGCCTGTAAGTACGCCGGCCTGCCCAAGCCCACGGGCTGCGTATAACGCTTAGGAACGACGAGAGGGGGTTTTAAACCCCCTCTTTCCTAATCGAAGTATAAAAACAGAGGATTTTACTAGGATGTCGGCCTTGTCCTATATATTCGCAGGCGCTTTCGTCGCCGCCACCATACTGCTGGTTTTCGGCCTGGCCCGAAAGATCATGCAGTACGCGCGCACCCCTGCCCCATTGAAGATTCCCACAACACCCGCTCCGACAAGCACCGGCGGGGTTGTAGTTCGCATGGCAAGTGAAGTCGTGCTGTTCAACAGCCTGTTCAAGTCCAACAAGTGGATCTGGATCTTTGGCTGGATGTTTCATTTCTCTCTGCTGCTGGCCTTCTTCCGCCACCTGCGCTACATCGTGCCGCCGGAATCTTTCCTGTGGCCGCTGGTGAGCATGCAGATCGTTCAGTCTGCCGGGAAGTATGCCGGCCTCGCCATGTTGATTGGCCTCGCCGGCCTGTTCGTGCGCCGCGTCGTCGTCGATCGCGTGCGCTACATTTCCAGTCCTTCGGATTATCTGATGCTGATCCTGATCTTCAGCATTGCCGCCACTGGCGTATTGATGTCCTTCTATGCGCGGGATGTCGATATCGTGCAGCTCAAGGCCTTTGCGCTGGGATTGCTGTATTTCGACTGGCAACCCCTGCCCGAGAGTGGTCTGCTCATTGCGCATCTGGCGCTGGTACTGATCCTGATGGTCATTTTCCCCATCAGCAAGCTACTGCATGCTCCCGGTGTATTCTTCAGCCCGACGCGCAACCAGGTGGACAACCCGCGAGAGAAGCGCCATCTGGCGCCGTGGGCCGCCAAGCTCGAAGAAGGCAACGGTTAAAGAAGCATAACGAAACTGCCATAGCGCGCAGAACAGGATCGAGGAAAATATCGTGGCTGATTTTGATACGCCGGAAATCAAAGAATATCCCGTCATCCCCCATATCAAGCTGGGCGTGATGTCGCATTCCAAACCCTTCCTCTCCAAGGAGGAATTCCAGGAGCCTCTGGGTTATCCCGGTGAGTTGGTGGATGACTGGCAGGAAAAGGCCTATGCGAAGATGGAAGAGCTGCTGGGCAAGTACCGCTCCTTCCGCGTCTACCTGGATTCCTGTGTGAAATGTGGCGCCTGCACCGACAAGTGTCACTACTACCTCGGTACCGAGGACGCCAACAATATGCCGGTGGCGCGTCAGGATCTGCTGCGCCGCGTCTATCGCCGCAAGTTTACCTTCGCCGGAAAGTATTTCCCCAAGCTGGTGGGTGCCGTCGATCTGACGAAGGAAGTCCTCGAGGAGTGGTACAGCTACTTCCACCAGTGTTCCCAGTGTCGCCGCTGTTCCGTGTACTGTCCCTACGGCATCGATACCGCCGAAATCTCCATGGCCGCGCGCGAGATCATGGACAGTATCGGCATGGGTCAGAAGTACTGTAACGAGATCATCGGCAAGGTCTTCAAGATCGGCAACAACCTCGGTTTGCCGGAGCCGGCCCTGGCCGATACGCTGGAAGGCCTCGAGGAGGAAGTCCAGGACGACACCGGTGTGCCGGTCAAGTTCCCGCTCGACCAGAAGGGTGCCGACATCCTCCTGGTGACGCCTTCGGCGGATTTCTTTGCCGAGCCGCATGTCGATGGCCTCATCGGCTATGCCAAGGTCTTCCACCAGGCCGGCTTGAGCTGGACCCTGAGTTCACATGCCTCCGAGGCAGCCAACTTTGGCATGTTCATCGGCAGCTACGAGAACATGCGCCGGATCTCCGTGCGCATACGTGAGGCCGCCAAGGAGCTCGGCGTCAAGCGCATCGTCTTCGGTGAATGTGGTCACGCCTGGCGTGTAGCCTACTCGTTCCTGAACACGCTTGCGGGACCCTTCGACTTCCTGGATCCGAACTACCCGGTGCCGCAACACATCTGCGAGGTTACCTATGACCTCATTCAGCGCGGCGTGATCAAGTTCGACAAGTCCGAGAACGATCACATGACGCTGACGTACCACGATTCCTGCAATGTGGCGCGCGCCTCGCGCATGGGTGACGAACCTGGCGGCCAGTTCAGGATACCGCGTGAAATCATCAAGGCCTGCTGCAACAACTTTGTCGACATGCCCAGCGACACCATCGGCGAGGCTACATTCTGTTGCGGTGGCGGCGGTGGCCTGCTCACCGACGACCTGATGGAGATACGTGTCAAGGGCGCCCTGCCCCGCATGCAGGCCCTCAAGCACGTGGTGGAGAACCACGGCGTTACGCACATGGCCGCGATTTGCGCCATCTGCAAGAGTCAGTTCACCAAGGTGATTCCCTACTATGGATTCACCATGGATCAAATCGTCAGCGTGCACCAGCTCGTCAGCGAGGCCATCATCCTCGATGGCGCGGACACCGGCGACGATGACGATGGTGGTGACGAAGAGTAGTAGCTGCATACCCAATTCATCCAGTTTTGAGTTTTAGTTGTTAATCGGACACGATCCGGATAATTCACAGGAGATACAGACATGGCGACTTCCCCGGAAGATATGCACAAAGAACATACGTTCCGTAAGTTTAAGGACGGGGATTATCAACACGACGACTGGCAGGAAGCGATCTTCCAGGCCGGTTGGTCGCACAAGTGCCCGACTTACGTTCACCGCACGCCGCCCTGCCAGGGCAGTTGCCCCGCTGGTGAAGACATCCGCGGCTGGCTGGATATCGTCCGTGGCATCGAAAAGCCCGCCGAGGGCGAGAGCTGGCAGCAGTACGCCTTCGAGCGTTCCACGGCCGCCAATCCCTTCCCCGCCGTCATGGGTCGTGTCTGCCCGGCACCCTGCGAGGCCGGTTGTAACCGCAATGAAGTCGATGATCGTGTCGGCATCAATGCCGTTGAGCAGTTCATCGGTGACTGGGCGCTTGAGAACAAGATGTCCTTTGCGCCGCCCGAAAAGGAATCCGGCAAAAAGGTGGCCATCATTGGCGGTGGCCCCGCCGGCATGGCCGCGGCCTACCAGTTGCGGAAAATGGGCCATGCCTGCACCGTCTTCGACGAGCGCGAGGAACTGGGCGGCATGATGCGCTACGGCATCCCGGGCTATCGTACGCCACGCTCCGTCCTCGACGGCGAGAATCAGCGCATCGTCGACATGGGCGTCGAGGTGAAACTGAAGACTCGCGTGGGCCGCGACGTCAAGGTGGAAGACCTGGAGAAGGAGTACGACGCTATCCTGTGGGCCGTCGGCACCCACTCTGGTCGCCAGCTTCCCATCGAGGGTTCCGATGCGCCCAACTGCCTCACCGGCGTGGATTTCCTGCGTGCCTTCAACGAAGGTCGCCTGAAGACGGTTTCCGAGAAGGTGGTCGTCATCGGTGGCGGTGATACCTCCATCGACGTGGTTTCGGTCGCCCGCCGTCTGGGTCACATCACCAACATGAACGAACAGGACCGGCCGGAGAACATCGTTCTTGGCCACGCCGCGCACGACGTTGCGTCCACTGCCAAGCGCATGGGCGCGACAGTGACGCTCATCTCGCGTTCGCCCATCGAGCAGATGAACGCCGCCGAGCACGAAATCCAGGATGCCCTGCGCGAAGGCGTCAACATCCGTGGCTGTCTGAACCCGGTCAAGGTCATCAAGGACGACAATGGTCGTGCCGTTGCCCTGCGCGTCGTTGAGCTGGAAGCCGATGGCAAGACGCCTAAGGAAGGCTCGGAGTTCGACATCGAAGCTGACCTGATCGTCGCCGCTATCGGCCAGAAGGGTGATCTGTCCGGCCTCGAGGATCTGGACAATGGCAAGGGCTTCATCGATGCCGACCAGCATTATCGTGTCCCGGGCAAGGAAGGCCACTTCGTCGCCGGCGATATCGTTCGCCCTCACCTGCTGACCACGGCCATCGGCCAGGCTTCGGTTGCGGCCGAGAGTATCGACCGCTATTTCCGCAATGAAGAACTTGGCAAGCGCCCCAAGGTGGACAAGCACCACTTTGACCTGCTGGCCAAGCTGCGTGAGACCGGCCTGGCGCCCGAGGAGTACAACCACGAGGAAACCCGTGGTACCTCGGAATCCAATTTCGCAATTCACAACTTCGAAGACCGTGCGCGCCAGGAAATCATCCCGGCCGACAACCTCTTTCTTGGTCACTTCGAGCATGTCGATCGCATCAAGCGCAAGGAAGACGTCCCGTCGGCGGACGAGGTTCTGGGTCACTTCGAAGAGCGCATGAAGGGCCTCAGCGAGGAGGAGACCGTCGCCGAGGCGAACCGTTGCATGAGCTGCGGCATGTGCTTCGAGTGTGACAACTGCGTCATCTACTGCCCGCAGGATGCAGTCTATCGCGTGCCGAAGGACAAGCGCACCCTGGGTCGCTACGTTGCCACCGACTACACGAAGTGTATTGGTTGCCACATCTGCGCCGATGTTTGCCCGACCGGTTACATCGAAATGGGTATGGGTGAATAAGCCAACGGGGAAGCCCAATGAAGTCTTTGCATCATAACAATAAGCGCATCGCCACCCTGCTGGTGGCGGTGTTACTTTCCTTCGCCTTGCCTGCCATGGCGGAAACGCCGGTGCCGGCGATTCCCAAGGGGAAAGGCGTGAAGTGTGTCGAGCCCACCGACGTCATGCGTAAACGTCACTTCGAGTTCATCCTGCATCAACGTGACGCCACCATGCATGAGGGTATTCGCACGCCGCAACACTCCCTGGCCCAGTGCCTGAATTGCCACGTGCCGAAGGCCGAGGCAGGGCAGGAGCGGGTTCGGTATGGTAGCGACGAGCACTTCTGCTCGGCCTGTCATAATTACACCGCTGTCACCATCGACTGTTTCGAGTGCCACAATGATGGTCCCACCGGGCAGCCGCTGGAATTGACTGACGCCGAAGGGCGTCCGACGCTCCTCGCCCAGCCGCTTGACCTCGTGGATGAAGCAGTGCGTGTCGCCACCCGGGAGGAGGAACAATGAGCAAAGACGTCAACGCCACGCGGCGCAAGTTCCTTGGTCAGGCCGCCGCCCTTACCGGCCTTTCCGTCGCGCCCGGCGTATTTCTTGTCGATCTGGCCCATGGCAAGCCGGCCGACGAACCCGTCAGCGCAAAGAATCGCTGGGGCATGTTGATCGATACCAACAAGTGTGCCAAGGACTGTAACGCCTGTGTCACCGCCTGCCAGGAGGAAAACGGCTGGGGCTCCAACGAGGTAAAATCCCGCCCGGATCAGCAGGCGCAGTGGATCCGCAAGGTCAACCTGAAGCACAAGGCCACCGGCGCGACCTATTCCCTGCCCATGCTTTGCCAGCATTGCGAAACGCCGCCCTGCGCAGATGTCTGTCCTACCGGGGCTTCCTTCCGCCGCGCCGACGGCATCGTACTGGTGGACAAGCACATCTGTATCGGCTGCCGCTACTGCATGATGGCCTGCCCCTACAAGGCACGTTCCTTCATCCACGAAGCCCTCGAGGATCAGAGCGTGAACGCACCTCGCGGCAAGGGTACGGTGGAATCCTGCACCCTGTGCGTGCACCGTGTCGATCGCGACGGTGCAAATGCCACCCCGGCCTGTGCCGAGGCCTGTAACGAGGAAGGTCACGAGGCCTTTATCTTCGGCGATCTCAACGATCCCGACAGCCGCCTTTCACAGACACTCAAGAAATTTGGATCACGGCAAATCCGTGCAGACCTGGGGCTCAACCCGGGCATCCATTACAAGGGGATTTAGCAGGTTATGAATCACTACGACTACCAGGAAATCGAGGGACGTTCCGGCGGTTACTGGGCCATTCTGCTTGCCCTCGTCGGTCTGATGGCCGTCGCCGGCTATGGCTGGTACCTCATGGAGCATGAAGGCCACTGGGTCACGGGCATGAACAATCAGATCGTGTGGGGAACCCCGCACGTGTTCGCCATCTTTCTCATCGTGGCCGCATCCGGCGCCCTCAACGTCGCCTCCATTGCCTCCGTGTTCGGGAAGTACCAGTACAAGCCTCTGGCCCGATTGTCCGGTCTGTTGGCCATCTGTCTCCTCGCCGGTGGCCTGACGGTACTGGTGCTCGACCTGGGGCGCCCCGATCGGCTCGTCGTCGCCATGACCTATTACAACTTCAAATCCATCTTTGCGTGGAACATCATCCTGTACAACGGCTTCTTTGCCATCGTGGCCGTCTACCTGTGGACCATGATGCAGTACTCGCTGGGCAAGTACAGCAAGCCGGTTGGCTTCTTCGCCTTCCTGTGGCGCCTCATCCTGACCACCGGTACCGGTTCCATCTTCGGCTTCCTGGTGGCGCGCCAGGGCTACGATGCCGCCATCATGGCGCCCCTGTTCATCGCCATGTCCTTCTCTTTCGGGCTGGCGATCTTCATCCTGCTGTTGATGGGACTCTACAATGGTACCCGGCGCCCCCTGGGTGATCTCGCCATCCGGCGGCTGAAGAACCTGCTCGGGGTCTTTATCGCCGGGGTTCTGTATTTCGTGCTGGCCTTCCACCTGACCAATCTCTATGCCACCGAGCATCACGGCGTGGAGGCCTTCATCCTGCGCGATGGAGGCATCTACACGACCCTGTTCTGGTGGGTCCAGATCGTCCTGGGCTCGCTTGTACCGCTGGCACTGCTCTACCACCCGAGCTGGGGCAAAAACCGCAAGCTTATCGGTCTTGCCGCCCTGCTCGTCATCATCGGCGGCCTCGCGCAGGTCTACGTCATCGTGATTGGCGGTCAGGCCTACCCGCTGGTGATCTTCCCCGGCTACGAGGCCTCCAGTACCTTTACCGAGGGCGTGGTGGCGCCCTATTCGCCGAGCTGGCCCGAGGTCATGCTGGGACTGGGTGGCGTAGCCGTGGCCCTGTTCATGGTGCTGTTCGCGGTGAAGGTGCTCAAGTTCCTGCCCATCAGCCTGGCGGACAACATGGTCGATCCTTATCACAAGTCCGGGGCCGCCGATACCGCATCGGCCTGATCGCCGCCGCCGCGGTGATCGGGTCAGTGAGGTCGACCCCGGCAAGGGTGTTGGAATATGGCTCACCTGCTGATCTCCGCGGCGCACAAGTCCTCCGGCAAGACCACCATCGCCGTTGGTCTGTGCGCGGCGCTCAGGCGCCGTGGCCTGGCGGTTCAGCCGTTCAAGAAGGGGCCTGACTACATCGATCCCCTGTGGCTGGGCCAGGCCGCCGGCCGCCCCTGCCACAACCTCGACTTCCACACTCAGGGCAGTGACGAGATCCGTTACAAGCTTGCCCACTACTCGCGCGATGCCGATCTCAGCCTCATCGAGGGCAACAAGGGCCTGCACGACGGCGTCGATATCGACGGCAGCAACAGCAACGCCGCGTTGGCGAAACTCGTCGCCAGCCCGGTGGTGATGGTGGTCGATACCCGCGGCATGACGCGGGGCGTGGCGGCCCTGCTACGGGGTTTCCAGGCCTTCGATCCCGATGTCGCCATCCGCGGCGTGATCCTCAACCAGGTGGGGGGCAGCCGTCACGAGGGCAAGCTGCGCGCCATTATCGAACGCTATACCGAGCTCCCGGTGCTGGGCGCCGTGGGGCGTGATGAGAGCCTGCATATCGACGAGCGTCACCTTGGTCTGGTGCCTAGCAACGAACAGGCGGGTTCCAACGAGATCATCGATACTTTCGCCCGACGTCTCGCCGACGAGGTGGATCTCGATGCGTTGATTAGCGTCGCCGAGCAGGCGCCCGCCCTTGCCGTCCCGACGATGCAGGCCCCGGAGCCGGGGCCGTCGGCCCGCTTCGACGGTCTGCGTATCGGCATCATCCAGGACGACGCCTTCGGTTTCTACTACCCCGGCGATCTGCAGGCCTTTCTCGATCAGGGTGCACAGCTGGTCAGATTGAACAGCATGCGCGACACCACCCTGCCCCCCATCGACGGCCTTTTCATTGGTGGCGGTTTCCCCGAAACCCATGCGGCGCAGATCAGCGCCAACGAGGGCCTGCGCAAGGCCATTGCCGCCGCCATCGAGGCCGGACTGCCGGTCTATGCCGAGTGTGGCGGCCTCATGTACCTGAGCCGCAGCCTGCGCTGGGGGGAAGCCGTGTACCCCATGGCCGGGGTCCTGCCGGCCGATACGGTGATGCACGCGCGCCCCCAGGGCCGCGGCTACGTGTTCCTGGAAGAGACCGCGGACTTCCCCTGGCCCGCCCCGGCTGCCACCAAGCCGGCACGACCGGTCCCCGCCCATGAGTTCCACTACTCCGCGCTGGAGGCACTCGCCCCGGACCTGCGCTTTGCCTATCGCATGAAGCGCGGCAAGGGGATCGGGGGCGGCCACGACGGCATCGTCTATCGCAACGTGCTGGGCAACTACAGTCATCTGCGTCACACCTGGCAGAATCCCTGGGTGACGCGCTTTCTGGCGTTCGTCGCCTCGGTCAAGGCAGAGACCCGCCAGGCCGACATTTGTTGAACAATCCACTTCGAGGTACTCACATTGATCACCATAACCCCGGAAGCCGCCGCACAAATCCGCCATTCCGCCAAGGAAGGCCGCATGGAGGGCATGGCCCTGCGAGTTGCCGCGCAACGCAACCCCGATGGCAGCATCCACTATGGCATCGGTTTCGACGACGAGTCCCGCGATGGCGACAACCATTTCAAGTCCGAGGGCATCGACATCGTCGTTTCACCAGTCAGTCTCGACCTGGTCGCCGGCATGACCATCGACTTCGTCGAGCTCGACGATGGCAACAGGGAGTTCGTGTTTCTCAATCCCAACGATCCCAACTACACGCCGCCTGCCGAGTAGAAACCGCCCTCATGACTGCGCAATCCCGCTTCGATCTCATCGTCATTGGCAGTGGTCCGGGCGGCTACAAGGCCGCGGTGACCGCAGCGCATCTCGGTGCGCGCGTGGCATTGATCGAAAAGGGCTTGCCGGGCGGCACCTGCCTCAACCAGGGTTGCATCCCCAAGAAGGCGATGCTCTATATCGCCAGCCTCATCGAGGACGTCAATTCACTTCAGGGCCGTGGCCTGAAGGGTACCACCCAGGGTGACTTCGCCGGCGCCTGGCGCCACAAGGAAGAAGTCATCAGCGGGATCCGTGGCCACTTCCCTCTCTGGTTGCGCCATCTTGGCGTCAACATGTTCACCGGCGCGGCGCGCCTCCTCGACCCCCGCAGCGTTGAGGTACGCGGCGAAGGGGAAACGCTTCGTCTGCAGGCGGAGCGCATCATCCTTGCCACCGGCTCACACCCCAGGCAACATCCCGTCTGTCGTCACGACGGCGAGAAGATCATCCATTCCGGCGATTTCATGCGTATCAGCGGGGCGCTTCCCCGACGCATCCTCATCGTCGGCGGGGGCGCCATCGGCGTGGAACTGGGCTACCTGTGTCACCAGTTCGGCAGCGAAGTGACCATCGTCGATACCGCGCCACGCCTGCTCAACAAGCCGGAGATCCCGCTGCGCGCCAGCGGCATGTTGCAACGCAAGTTCCATCGCCTGGGTATCCAGTGCCGCCTGGAGACGGCGGTGAGCCGCTGCCACCGACAGGGGGAGACGGTCACCCTTGGCTTCTCCGATGACAGCGAGGCGGAATTCGACTGTGTGCTGGTGGCCATCGGACGGGAACCGCGCACCGCAGAGCTTGGCCTCGATGCCGCCGGTATCCGCTGTGACGCGCGCGGTTTCATCGAAACCAACGAGTTTCTCGAGACCAGCGTCACCGGGATCTACGCCGTGGGTGACGTCAAGGAAGGGCCCATGACCGCCAACGCGGCCCTGCACGATGCCAAGGTGGCGGCGACCAACGCCGTGAACGGCAACGAACTGGCGCGCAACTACCGCCGCGTGCCGGTGGTCATCGATACCGCGCTGGAGATCGCCGCCGTCGGTCTCAGCGAGGACATGGCCGAGTCCGCCGGCTTCGAGCCCGACGTGGCGCGCGCCAACTACGCCGGCTCGGCCAAGGCCCTGGGACGCCACGACGCCGAGGGTTTCGTGGAAGTGATCCACGACGAGGAAACCGGCCAGATGCTGGGCGGCTGCATCGTCGGCCCCGAGGCCGGCGAGCAGATCCAGATGCTCACCGCCGCCTGCCAGTCGCCGCGCGGTCTGTGGTTCCTCAAGGACATCAGCTACAGCCACCCCTCCTGGTGCGAGGAGCTGGAGAATGCCGTCGATCCCTATACCGCCGAGTTCCTGCAGTCCGGCAAGGCCATATTCCGCCCCGGCATCTACGCAATAACTGACTGAATATATTGATATTTTTGGCGGATCCCCCGGCCGCGGGCTGTCGCCGGGAGGCAAAAACAGATATATTAGGGCGGTTTTACCCTACTCCGCCCTGCGGGCACGGCAGACATGAAAGCAGCGGTACAGACGAACAGCCAGAGGAAGCATTTCCTCACACGGGTGATCCCGCCGGCCCGGGGATGGCGCCACAAGGGCCTGAGCCTCATCAGGAGCCGCCTGTTCGTCCCCTTCCTCGGCCTCGGGCTCACCTTCCTGGCGCTGGTGCTGAGCTTCTTCTGGCCCGTGATATGGCTGCAGCTCGCGCTGGTCGGCCTCTCCGTCCTGCTGCTGGTGGTCATCGCGCAACGCATCCGCGCCGATCTCTTCACGCCGCTCTCTCACATGCGTAACTGGGCGCTGCGCATGCGCGCCGGGCACCTCAACGCCCGCCTGCCCATCCCCGGCCATGGGGAATTCACCGAGCTGGCGCGGGACATCAATGCCCTCAGCGAGGACCTGCAGACCCTGTCGCAGGAAATGGAGGTCCGCATTCGCAAGCAGACCGAGAGCCTCGAACAGAAGAGCCGTTCGCTGAAGATCCTCTACGAGGTTGCCGCCAATATCAACGGCGCGCTCACCGTGGAAGATCTCCTCAGCCGTTTCCTCGATATCCTCATGAGCCTGCTGGGCGCGCGCGCGGGCTCGATCCGCCTGCTCACCGAAAACAACCAGTTGCGCATGGTGGCCAGCGCCGGCTTTCGCGAGGAAGTCCTGAAGGAAGAATCCCTCGTCCCGGTGGATCGCTGTTTCTGCGGCAGTTCCCTCAACGAGGGCACGGCGGTGTGCCACACGCGCCATGCCGATTGCGAAAAATTCGTCGGCCAGCCCCTGTTCCAGGACGGTAACACGGAGATGATCTCGGTCCCCCTCGACTACCAGGGCCGTCCCCTCGGCGTTTTCAATCTCTTCGTCGATACCAGCAACCCGGATTCCCTCATGCAGGGCGACATGCAGGAACTGCTCACCAGTATCGGGCGCCACCTTGGCATGGCCATCGAAAAGGCGCGTCTGGACGACGAGGCCCGTCGCCTGTCCATCATCGAGGAACGCAACCTGCTGGCCCATGAACTGCACGACTCGCTGGCGCAGACGCTGGCCAGCCTGCGTTTCCAGATCCGCACCATGGAAGAATCCCTCGCCACCTGGTCGACGATTTCCAACAGCGAGGTGATCCAGCTCAAGAACAGTATCGAGGAAGCCAACCAGGAACTGCGCGAGCTGCTGAATCACTTCCGCACCCCCATGGACGAGCGCGGCCTGGTCCCCGCGCTGCAGGACATGATCAAGAAATACCGCGCCCACAACAATATCCTCGTCTTCCTGCAGGACGAATGGAACGAGGCCAAGCTGCCGGCCAACCTGGAGTTGCAGATCCTGCGCATCGTGCAGGAATCCTTGTCCAATATCCGCAAGCACAGCTCGGCGCGTGCCGTGCGCATCCTGCTGCGTCAGGAAGCCGACAACAACTACCTGGTGCTGGTGGAAGACGACGGCGTGGGCCTGGGTGAAGACATCAGCGCGCGCGCCGGGGTCGGCGGCAACCACATCGGTATTTCCATCATGCGCGAGCGCGCACAGAAGCTGCATGGCGATCTGAGTCTGGAGAGCGAGCCCGGCGAAGGCACACGTGTTATCCTTACCTTCCGCTATCCCTTCGCGGACGAGCACAAGGGCCCCGGCGGCCTGTCAACGACACTTTAACGATAGAAACTATGCGCGTATTACTCATCGACGACCACGCCCTGTTCCGCGTCGGCCTGCAAACCCTGCTCGAGAGCCGCGGTATTACCGTCGTCGGCACGGCCGGCTCGGGGCAGGAAGGCCTGCGTCTCGCCGAGGAACAGAACCCCGACGTTATCCTCCTCGACATGCGCATGCCCGACATGTCCGGCCTCGAAGTCCTGCGCGAGCTGCGCAAGAATGGCGCCGAGATGCCCATCGTCATGCTCACCACCAGCGACGATGAAAAGGATCTCGTCGATGCCCTGCGCAATGGCGCCCAGGGTTACCTGCTCAAGGACATCGAGCCCGAGGAACTGGAGCAGGTCCTCAAGGACATCTCCACGGGCAAGACCGTGGTCGCCCCCACCCTCACCGGCGTACTGGCCAAGGTGGTACAGGACGGAGACCAGGAGGTCGAGGTACCGGAGTCGCCGTTTTCCAGTCTCACCCCGCGCGAGATGGAGATCCTGTGCCATCTTGCCGAGGGTCAGAGCAACAAGGTTATTGCACGCAACCTTGGTATCTCGGATGGCACCGTCAAGCTTCATGTCAAGGCCATCCTGCGTAAACTTGATGTACACTCCCGCGTCGAAGCCGCGGTGATCGCCGTTGAAAGAGGAATTACACGAAATGTCTGAAGCAAGTCCGGCACTGAGTTTTTCGCAACTCGTGGCAGAGAGCCTTGAGCACGTCGAAGAGATCTTTCCCTGGGACCTGGAGGAATTGATCGAGGGCGACAGCGATATCCTGCTGCTCGATGTCCGCGAACCTCATGAATACGCCGCCATGCACGTTCGCAACTCCATCAACGTGCCGCGCGGGGTCCTCGAGAGTGCCTGTGACTGGGGTTACGAAGAAACCGTTCCCGAACTGGCACAGGCGCGCGAGCGCGATATCATCGTCATCTGTCGCTCCGGCAACCGCAGCGCGCTGGCCTGTGAGGTCATGCAACGCATGGGCTACCGATCCGTGCGCTCGCTCAAGACCGGCCTGCGTGGCTGGAACGATTATGAACAGGAACTGGTGGACGAGAACGGCAATGTCGTCGATATCGAGGCCGCCGACGCCTTCTTCGCCTCGAAGGTCAGCAAGGAGCAGCTTGGACCGCAGGCCGCCTGAACACCCTTACGTATAGTGCTTGTGCATGGAGCGTCGCGTGCCGGCGCGCTGCACGATGATCCCCTTCACTTCCTCGGGCCCGGCGATCTCGTGCGTGGGGAAGGCATCGTTGAGAGGCACCAGGTAGTAGCGCTGGTCAATGATACGCAACTGGCGAAAGATCAGTTCGTCCCGGTAATTGGCGATGACATAGGCGCCATCCTCGGCGACCCCGGCGGGATCGATGATGACGATACACTGATCCGGAAATTCCGGTTCCATGCTGGTACCCAGTACCTGGAGCGCGAAGTGTTCCGCCTCGCCGCATCCTGTCGAGTCAAAGTCTAACATGGCAGCTACCTCTTTTCGCTTTTCCCGTCACGGCCGGGATTGCTACTGAAGATGTCCTTCTGTTCGGTCTCCGTGGTCACCGGCTCGAACCACGCCAGCTTGTCCTGAAGTGAAACCACCGACCCGACGATGATCAGCGTCGGCGGCCTGACGTCATTGTTTTCCACCAGCTCGGGAAGGCTTGCCAGCGTGCCGGTGAACACCCGCTGGTTGGGCGTCGTCCCCTGTTGCACCAGTGCCGCCGGCGTATCGGCGCCCAGCCCGTGTTCCATGAGTTTCGTGCAAATGGTCTGCACGCCATGCAGGCCCATGTAGAAGACGATGGTCTGGTTGGGATGGGCCAGCGCCTGCCAGTTGAGATCCAGCGAACCATCCTTGAGATTGCCGGTGACGAAGACGCAACTCTGTGCGTGGTCACGGTGGGTCAGCGGGATCCCCGCATAGGAGGCGCAGCCGGCGGCGGCGGTGATCCCCGGCACCACCTGGAAGCTGATCCCCTCCTCCATGAGGGTGGCGATCTCCTCGCCACCGCGGCCGAAGATGAAGGGATCTCCGCCCTTGAGGCGCAACACGCGATAACCCTTGCGGGCATACTTCACCAGTAGCTGGTTGATATGTTCCTGTGGCAGGGTGTGGTTGTCCCGTTCCTTGCCGGCATAGACCAGCTCCGCGTCGCGTCGCACCAGTTCGAGGATCTGCTTCGAGACCAGGCGATCATAGACCACCACGTCGGCCTGCTGCATCAGGCGCAGGGCGCGGAAGGTAAGAAGATCGGGATCGCCGGGACCGGAACCCACCAGGTAGACCTCGCCCTTCGGCATGCCGCTGGGATCGGCAGACGCAATGGCGGCGGACAGCGCCTCGCGGGCGGCCTTCTCCTTGCCGGCGAACACCAGTTCCGCGACCTCGCCCTCGAGGATCTGTTCCCAGAACTGCTTGCGCTGCGACTCGTCGGCAAAACGTTCCTTGACCCTGTCGCGGAAGTCATTCACCAGAGTGGCCAGCTTGCCGTAGGTGGCGGGGGTACAGCTCTCCAGCTTGGAGCGCAGCAGGCGCGCCAGTACCGGCGAAGAACCGCCGGTGGAGATGGCGATCTGTACCGGCGAACGATCGATGATGGAGGGCATGATAAACCCGCACAGTTCCGGATCGTCCACCACGTTGACCGGCACGCGCGCGGCACGGGCGCTCTCGGAGATCGCCCGGTTGACCTCGCGGTCATCGGTGGCGGCGATGATGAGTACCGGCGTATCCAGATCGGCGGCCTCGAACTTGCGCGCGACATGGCGGACATGGCCCGCCGCGCGCTGTTCCGCCAGTTCCTCGCACAGTTCCGGCGCCACCACGGTGATCTCGCCGCCGGCCTTGCGCAGCAGGCGCACCTTGCGCGCCGCCACCTTGCCGCCACCCACCACCAGCACCGGCTGATGGCGGATATCCATGAATATCGGTAAAAAATCCATAACAGGGGTTTCTCCCGCGCCTACTCCTGCCCGAGAAGCGGATCCAGTTCACCGTCCATGTCCAGCTCCACCAGGTCGTCGAAACCGCCCACGTGGCGCTCACCGATGTAGATCTGCGGCACGGTGTCGCGCCCGGTGCGCTTCTCCATCTCCTCCCACTTGCTCGGATCGTCGTCGACGTTGATGCGCACGGGGGTCACACCCTTTTTCTCCAGCAGGCGCAGGGCACGCTGGCAGAAGGGACAAGTCTCGGTACAGTACATGAGGACTTCAGGCACGTTCAGGGTTCTCCGGTTCTATTCGGCCTCGACACGATGGCTCGAGGTGATATCAAAGGTTGCAAAGGAATCTTTCAGCCAGCGCTCCACCACGTGGGCGGCAAATTTCTCCAGGCCCTCGCGCGGCGTGTCCTTGCGCAGCAGCGACAGCGTCAGGTCCAGCTTCACCGCGTCCGGCGTGTAGTGCATCGCCAGGCGTTGCAGCGCATTGGCCTGTCCCGGGCGTACCGTGGGCAGGGTAAAGGCCAGGCACTGGATCCCCTCGATGCGCACGCTGGAAAACAGCGGCCGCAGTTTCAACTGCACCTCCTCGCGCACCAGACTGGTGGCCACCCAGGCGATATGCTCCACCGCATCGAGGAGATCGCCGTCGAAGCCCTCGCGGTCGCGGAAGTATTCCAGCGCCGGGTAGTAACCCAGCCGGTCCTGGCGCGCCATGTCATCCACCAGTTCCGCCAGTTCCTCGCCGACGCGCACCGGTGAGGCCGGCAGGAAACGCTCGAAGGTGTTGGGGTGGATGCGCAGGCGCAGCGACAGGGCCACCTTGGCCACGCTCAGCGTATTCATCCTCGCGCCCCGCTGCGCCTGCCGCGCTGACCCCCATCGGGGCGTAGTACCTGTAGCTGTTCACTCACGGGCGTCATCACGGGCTCCAGCTTGCGGCGCATGACGCTGCCCATGGCGTCGGTGCGCGACAGGATGGGCGAGAGCATCTTGTCCGAGAGACCGGCGACAATCATCGCCGCGCGCAGCATCCCGCCATGGTCCGGATAACGGGCCTGAAACTGCGCCAGGGTCTCATTGTCTCCGTCCGCCAGCGCGGCGTCCACGGCGGCCACCTGCGCTTCGATGGTTTCCTGGCGTTCCACCTGCTCGCAGGGGCGAAAATACCGGCCGATGGCGTTGAACAGGGCGATCACCGTCTCCTGGTCACGCGGCTTGCGCATGGCCTCCAGCGCCACGCGCAGGAAGGTCTGCGCCGGGGCATCGAGGACCTGGCGCATCAGCGCCACCAGTTCCGCCAGCGGCGCCGCGGCGTCGGCATCGGCCTGCAGGGCCTCGCGCAACGGATGGGGCGCCGCCTGTTCCGGCAGCGTGTCGGGCGCGCCGCTCAAAAACCCCACGTAGTATACCGATTTCTGTCGCGCCCGCCGCCACAGCTTGTCCCGCGTGGCCTCGTCGATGAGCCCCGGCTGCAGGACGAGGCGGATGGAGTCGAGAATGTCCCGCGAGTCTTCCTCGAAGGGCAAAAATTCCACCAGGAAGGCCGCCAGCTCCGGCCCCATGTCGCCGCGCACCACGTCCTCGCGCTCCAGCATGCGCCGCGCGTTGTCCGCCGTGGGCATGATCCACCATGCCCGGCGGGCCAGCTCGTTGGTCAGGCCCTCCGCGTGCACCACGGCCACCACCGCCTCCGGTTCGCCCAGCAGCAGCAGCTTGTCCAGGCTCTCGGCGCGGGCCTGTCCCATGCGCGTCCAGCGACGCAGGAACACGGGGTAGCCCCCCGGGGAGCCCAGCACGTGGGTGGAGAGCAATTCCCGCACCTGGCGCAGGTACTGCTCGTCGCGGCAATTGGGGTTGAGGGGCACCTGCGCCGCGCCACGATCCGTGAGCGCGTGGAGCACCATGGCCCCCTCGTCGATGCGCACCGCCTTCAGGGACTGGTTGAGCAACACGTGCAGGCGCAGGCTGTCCTCTTTGGATAATTCCATACGACGGTGGGGCTACGGCTGGCTCACAGGAAACGCCATGGTCGATATGCGGCGAAAATACGTCAAAATCCGGCTTTTTCGTACCATTTGCGGGCTTCCTCGGCATCCTGTTCCACGCCGATACCCTCCTCGTACATGCGCCCCAGGGTGGCCTGGGAGCCCACCAGTCCCTGCTCCGCGGCCTTGCGGAACCAGGCGACCGCCTGTTGGCCGTCCTTTTCCACACCCTCTCCCTCGAGGTACATGAAACCCAGGCCATGCTGGGCGATGGCCAGCCCCTGTTCAGCGGCGGCACGCATCCACTTCACGCCCAGGGCCTGATTCTGCGCCACGCCGAGGCCGTTCTGGCACATGATGGCGAGGCGATACTGAGCCTCGGCGTTGCCGGCCTCCGCCAGCGGCGAGAGCAGCTGCATGGCGGTGGAAAAATGCTTCGCCTCGAAGGCGGCGATGCCGCTCTCCAGGCTCATCTGGATTTCTTCAGTACTGCTCATGATGCTGATGGCTTCCCCGTGGAGTATCCGACTAATTCACTAAATTTTGCGGACGGCGATTTTAACCTGAAATCCACCCGCCGCGCAGCAGGAAATCAGGGAAATCAATGAACTACCCCTATAGGGGTATAATGACGCTCTTTTGCCTTGGGTATACTTGCCGCGCCCGCGCCCGGTGGGGGTCGCGTGGGAGAATTACAAGGATTTCAATGACAACTGACACGCTGACAGACGCACAGCTCCAGCTCCGTGCCTGCATCCAGAAGGTCGCCACCGGCCCGGAGTATAGCAAGGATCTCGGCCTCGACGAGGCCCGCGAGGCCATGGCCACCATCCTGCGTGGCGAGGCCGATCCCGTGCAGACGGCCATCCTCCTCATCGCCATGCGCATGAAGCGCGAGACTGACGAGGAGAACCGTGGCGTGCTGCGCGCCCTCATCGACGCCGCCGACATCACCACCGCCGAGGTGGACGAGGTGGTGGACCTGGCGGACCCTTACGACGGCTGGAGTCGCGGCCTGCCCGCCTCCCCCTTCCTGCCCGCCGTGCTGGCCGCCTGCGGCCTCGCCACGGTGAGCCACGGACTGGAGGCGGTGGGACCGAAGTTCGGCATCACCCACCGCAAGGTTCTGCGCGCGGCGGGGGCGCCGGTGGATCTCGATCCGGCCTCGGCCGCGGCGCGCCTCGCCGACGGGAACATCGGCTGGAGCTATGTGGATCAGCGCGCCTTCTGCCGACCACTCCACGACCTGGTGCCCCTGCGCACCACCATGGTCAAGCGCACCGTGCTGACCACCGTGGAGGTACTGCTTGGCCCGCTGCGCGGACGCAGCCGCACGCACCTGATCACCGGCTACGTCCACAAGGCCTATCCGCCCATCTACGCCTCCCTCGCCCGCGAGGCGGGTTTCCACAGCGCGGCCATCATCCGGGGCGTGGAAGGTGGTATCATCCCGTCCCTGCAGCAGGAGGCGAAGGTCTTTGCCTGCCACGAGGGCGGCGAGGAACAGCCCCGGGTCATCGCGCCGGGAGACATCGGCATCCGGAGTGAGACGCGCGCCACGCCCCTGCCGGCGGATCTGCCGCAGGCCGAGGCCGGCGACAACCGGGCCATGAGTCTGGACAGCGATGCCGCCGCCGAGCGCGCGGCGGAAAACGGTCTCGCGGCGCTGGCGGGCAGCCCCGGTCCCGCCCGGGATTCACTGATTTATGGTGGCGCCATCGTGCTTCACCATCTGGGTCGCGCCAAGGACATGGTCAGCGCGGCCAACCTGGTAAGAGACGTGCTGGACAACGGCGCCGCGAAGGCCCGCTTCCAGGCGGCTTGCAGCAATTAACCCTGAATTCTATAGAGGAGTCATGAACCATGAACCAGACCTACTACGATATGGTAACCAAGATGGAAGCAGCCGGTGTCGATCCCGAGTACATCCAGGGATGGCAGGGCGGTTTTCTCATCAACCCCAAGCGTGAAGAGCAGCGCCTCACCGAGGCCTACGAGGCCGGCTACGAAGACGGCGCCGCCAAGAACATGGACAACTACAAGAACTGGATTAAGAAATAATTCCAGCTTCCTGTTTTAAATGAAAAAACCCCGTTACGCGCAGGCCGCGTACGGGGTTTTTTCATGGCTGCGCGATGGGCGCTTCAGGTGGAAGACGTCTTCCCCAGACCCAGCTCCGGCACCAGGCTGCGCAGGGTCTTTTTCAGCACCGCCACGGCATCCGGGCCGTCCAGCTGGATGATGCGATCCGCGACCCACTTGCGGTCGCGGGGACCCAGCACGGCGGTGATGCGCTCGGCGAACAGGCGCAGCATGCTGAAGCTGGGTTCCTCGTCCGCAAAGGCCATCTCGGCGTACTCGCCGCCCACCCGGTTGATAAAGTCGATGATGCCGTCGTGGTAGACCGCGGCGTCGGCGAAGTCGCGCGCGTTGTCGACGAAGATCCGGTTCAGGGCCAGCGCCATCTCCGTCACCAGGGCGGCGCGCTCCCCGTCGTCGAGACGCCCCCAGGCCAGGCGATCGGTGACGTGCACCAGGAAGGCGATGTACTCGGCAATGATGTCGAGACGCTGCTTCTGGGAATCGGTCTGGAAGTTCTCGTTCTCCAGGGTCAGGACCGCCTGGGCGCACAGGCGCCACAGATTGAAGGCCAGGGCGCTGGCGGTCTCGCGGTAGCTGCGGGGCTGCTTCTTGTCGTTCCAGCGGGCTTTGACGCGCACGGATCTCAAACCTCTCGAATGATTTCGGCATGGGCGGGCGCGGCTGGCCCGCGCCCCCCTGTCGTGAAAAACCTCTGATTTTTCAGGTTAATAGCAAGCGGGCTGCGGCAATGCTACCATTTTTTTCAACGGTGTGGGTGAACCCCCGCCCTCACGAGGAGCCGGATGCCGTGATGAACAAACCCGTCGCTCAGCCTGTCTGCGAAGCCGTGCAACGCAACTGCCATATCGCGGATGCCCGCCACGCCGGCGACGATACCGTGTGCATCTACCTGATGAAGATGCGCGAATTCTTTCGCTGGGAACATGGCTTCGGTTTCTCCGCGCGCCTGCCCAACGAGCCCCTGAGCAACTGGCTGCTGGAGCGCGAGGCCCTGTGGAGCGAGCTGGAAGAGGAGGACTATGCCGACGTGCCGGTGGCCGGCGAACAGGTGCCGCCCTTCGAGACCGAGGCGGTCAACCGCCACCTGCTGGAGGAAGGCCTGGTCTACAGCGCCGGACTGGGGCAGCGCGCCCGTCCCCACTTCTTCCTCGCCCGTCTCGTGGCCTGCGAGGAGCGCGACGGTTACCGCATCCTCACCTGTGGCGAGGAATACGCCCGCGATCTCAGCGCCCCGCCGGCCATGGTCCAGGGCACCACCATCTTCCTGCGCCGCGAGGCCCTGCGCGCCCTGCTATGGCAGAAACTGGAAGAATGGCGCTGGAATCGTCCCGACAATGCCCTCGGCGCCGCCTTCGGCTGCTACGACTTCGAAGGCAGGCTGGAGGACGCCCTGGAGGCCATGACCGACCAGGAACTGGACACCGTGCGCCTGCACGAGATCGGCGAGATCACCGCGGGCCGCGCGCTGGGTCCCCAGTGGCGGGAGATGCTCGCTGCCCTGCCGCGCAGCCGCAGCGAGCTGGTCGCGCGGGCGGTGAAGGATCTCTACGCCGACTGCCTCACCACCCTGCCCGAGCTGGTGGCGGCGCGGCGCGCGCCCTCGCTGCACTACTACGTCGCCAATCTCACCGGCATGCGCAAGGTCCTGTTCCCCGCCCTGCTGGCGGCCTGGCGACAGTGGCGCGAGGGAGGCGACTGGGACGTCTTCGCGCGGCTCATCGACACCGGCCGCGCACACTGGCGGGAGGCCGCCACGCGGCTGCTCGCGGCCCACGAACGGGGACCGGCGGCGCTCCAGCAGGCCACGCAGGACTTGATCGACAAGCACACCCTGTAGACAATCCCCCTGCCATTCGCCACCCCCGGGGTTGTCCCATGTCGTCCGAAGCCTCCACCCGCCGTCCCTTGCAGACCATTCGCGAGCTGGCCCCCAACAGTTTCATCTTCCTCAAGGAGCAGGCCCTGCCCGCCGCCCTGTGCCGCGAAATGATTTCGCGCTTCGAGGCCGCTGGCGACGAGCAGTACGAGGGCCGAATCGGCCAGCTGGCGCAAAAGGATCGCAGCATCAAAAAGTCCACCGACCTGGTGGTCAGCGGCAAGCCCCACTGGAAGGACATCGACCGCGCCCTGTTTCGCTCCCTTGGCGAGGCCATCCTCGAGTTCCGCGAACACTTCCCCTACTTCAAGGGCCCGTTCAAGGACATGGGCTACGCCATCCAGCGTACCCTGCCGGGCGAACACTACCACTGGCACATCGACGGCGGCAGCCACGAGTTCTCCCAGCGCCAGCTGGTGGCGGTGTGGTACCTCAACGACGTCGCCGGTCCCGGCGGGGAGACGGAGTTTCTCTTCCAGAACCTAAAGGTCACGCCCCGCGAGGGCAGCCTGCTGCTGTTCCCCCCCTTCTGGACCCACGAACACCGCGGCGTGACCCTGGAGGCGGGGGTGAAATACATCGCCACCACCTGGGTGGTCTTTGCCTGAGGCCTGGCGCATCGGCCCGCCCGCCACCACGGCGGAGTGGCAGGCCTATTTCGCCCTGCGCTGGCAGGTATTGCGCGCCCCCTGGCAGCAGCCTCGCGGCAGCGAGCGCGATGCCTGGGACAGCCCTCCCTCGCGGGCCGTTCATTGCCTGGTGCGGGACGAGGATGGCACGGCCCTGGGGGTGGGACGCCTGCAACGCGTGACGGAGGGAGAAGGCGCGATCCGCTACATGGCGGTGGCGGAAGGCGCGCGGGGGCGCGGCGTCGGCACCGCCATCCTCGCCTGGCTGGAAGCGCGCGGACGGGAAATGGGACTGGGGAAAATTCGCCTCAACGCCCGCAGCGGCGCGGTGGGCTTCTATCGCCGGCAGGGTTACGCGGAGGCGGGGCCGGGACCGACCCTGTTCGGTCGCATCAGCCACATCCGCATGCACAAGCGGCTGACGCCCTGAGGAGCATGGCTCCGACAGAGCCTCAGTGCGGGCCGTTGCCCTCCACCACCCCGTGCAGGATGGCCAGCCGCGCCAGTTCCATGTCATTGTTGACGCCGAGCTTGTCGTAGAGCCGGTAGCGGTAGGTGCTGACGGTCTTGGGACTCAGACACAGGCGCTCGGAGATGTCGCCGATCTTGCAGCCCTCCATGAGCATCATCATGACCTGCAACTCGCGTTCGGAGAGATTGGCGAAGGGTGAAGTGGCGCCGTCGGTGGAGGTGGACAGGGCGATCTGCTGGGCCACGTCGGGACTCAGGTAGCGGCGGTTGGCCATGACCTCGCGAATGGCGCGCACGATCTCGGTGGCGCTGGCGCCCTTGGTGAGATAGCCGCGCGCGCCGGCCTTGAGCAGGCGCTGGGGATAGAGTTCGTCGTCGTACATGGTCACCACGATGACGCGGATATCGGGATGGTGTTGCAGCAGCTTGCGCGTCGCCTCGATGCCCCCCATCCCCGGCATGGACAGATCCATCAACACCACGTCGGGCTTTTGCGTCCGCGCCTGGTTGACCGCCTCCTCGCCACTGGCGGCCTCGCCGACGATCTCGATATCATCGACGTCTTCTAGGAGGCGGCGGATCCCGGTACGCACCAGATCGTGGTCATCCACCAGCAGGACCCTGATCATGGTGACTTCCTCCAGCATTGGCGCCCACGGGGGCGTTCGGGAAAAACCATCATTCAAATCTACATTGGCTTTGGTGTTCCGGCTGCCCGGCGCCACCGCGTGTCTCCCGGCCATCGCAGGCCCTCTCCGGCGGGACCGGCCGAGTCGGTCGGGTAATTCTAGCGCAAACCGTGCACGGATCCCCAGTTTCAATGCAGCTACGGAAGCGAACATATCCGGGCACTACCAGTTACCTGCCCATGCACCAGAACCGTGCGCGCGTGGCGGCGAATTCCCCCCTGCGTCAGTTCCGACCGTAATCCAGAACCACGAGATCAAGTTTCTGGTCCCAGCGGGCCTTGATCTTCTTTTTCATTTCCTCCCAACTGCCGGCGGTTTCATAGATGTTGTTCACGCCCTCCTCGCAACGCAGGGCATACCAGGCGCCGTCGGTATAGCGGATATTGCGTACCGCGAACCCCTCTCGGGCGGCCTGCCGGAGTTCCCTTTCCAGTTCCGCGCTGGAATCCACGCGATTCCAGCCGTTGCGCCCCGGACACAGCCCCTTGATGAACACCGCCATCCAGCCGTCCCTGCCCCGCTCCACCGAAATGACATGCCAACCATCATTGCTGTCCCATTTCTGGCTGATCTTTTTCTCCAGCGCATCCCAGGTGGCTGCGGTGGCATAAGTATTGCCGCGCGCGTCTTCACAGAAGTTTCCAAACCACACGCCCTCGCCGTA
>Ga0256830_1000674_pt1 | contig 25772 bp, 17 predicted proteins | sample 128326metaG_FD_190537 | JGI IMG/M metagenome (GOLD analysis project Ga0256830, IMG submission 190537) | Hydrothermal vent microbial communities from Lau Basin, Pacific Ocean - 128-326 | ecosystem: Environmental > Aquatic > Marine > Hydrothermal vents | place: Pacific Ocean: Lau Basin | collected... | reverse complement strand
GAGTTACCAGCCGGGTTGCCGGGGTAGGGTCTGGGTTATCTGCAGAAGCTCTCTCCAGGATGGACGTTCCGGTGAGCATCAGGGCAATTATGGTGGCAGCTAGAATCACCTTACAACCCGTGGCTAGGAGTGAGGGGAAGGTTTGTGGAAGCTTGCTCATAAGCCAAAGCCCTCCTTATCGTTGCATTGAGACTTTGGTCCAAGGCCACCACTTCTCCCACAGGAAGCGATCATCGTTGCAGTTGTTCAGCATCGGTGCCTGTGTCGGAGGGTCTCCCCCTTGAGTCGCCCTTGCCATAGGCTCAGCGGATCCGGTGGTGATCCTCCTTACAGCACCAACAGGGCTTTGCGCATAGTGTCAGGTGAGAGAGATGAAGAGACGCTGAAATCTTTGGAGCAGGCTGTGCGTCTCTATCGAGGACCTTTGAGAAATGAGTCAGGTGGCTCAAACGACCAGCATGCCTACTAGGGAAGCGTGGTCAAAGGGACCAGCGACCTCCCAAGATATGGGCTATCGCTAATCGGTCTTCCTTGACATTCTCTCCCTTTCAGTATATTTTCTACCTATTACACGGCTATCATGGGCTTTTAGAAACCATAACCTCTGGGGTGTCTGTTCGTTGCCGATTGGCCGTGCCTACTGCGAATCCTTTCAGCAGCAGGCAGTAAGGGATTAAGGGATATGGAGACACCTGTGCAGGAGCGACTCCAGATCCGTTGTTTGGGTCGGCTCCAGGTGACCCTATTGGGTGCTCCCCTCCACGATCTCCATCGTGCTCCCACCTTGTGTACCCTCCTTGGTTACTTCATCCTCCACCGGGGTGAGGTCCTGGATCGGTGGCGAGTCGCCGGGACTTTCTGGCCCGATTTACCCGATAGCCAGGCTCGCCGCAACCTCAACACTCTGCTCTGGCGGCTTCGCCAGATCGCCGGTGGTGTATTAGTCACTTGCCTGCAGAGCACTCCTCACACTCTTATGTGGAACCTCCCCTCGGATGCCTGGCTCGATCTCGACGAGTTCGAGGCTTGCACTGTCCCGGTGGCTCCGACGCCGGAGCACGAATTCGAAGCAGATGAAGAGACGCTGAAATCTTTGGAGCAGGCCGTGCGTCTCTATCGAGGACCTCTGTTGACAGGCTGCGATGCAGAATGGTGCTATCCTCCCCGGCTGCGTTACCAAGAGCGCTATCTTCGGGCGCTGGAAGTCCTGATCACAGGCTACGAAGCTTCTGGGGACCTGGTGCGTGCTCTTCACTATGCCGAAGAACTGGTGAGAGCTGAACCCTATGACGAGGCCGGTCACGAGGCCGTAATCCGACTGCACCTGGCCTTGGGGCAGCATCAGGCTGCACTGACCGCCTACCAACGCTACGCTCGGATCTGGCGGGAGGAACTGGGCCTTTCCCCCGCCGACCGGGTGACCCGTTTGCTCCGATTGCCTGCTCGGGGGGCTCCGACGTTGGACACTTTGGTGGGAATGCCGTTGGCCTTGGCCAATCTCGCTCGGCTGCTGGTGGATCCCAAGCTTTCTCACTCGGTTATGCTTGCCGTCCGTCAGATGACTCAGCGCCTTGGTCAAGCCCTGGTGGTGGAAGCTGAACAGGTTGGGGAGGTTGCCGAAGCTCAGCACCTTTGGGAAATAGCTCGTCAGGCCTATGAGACGGCGCTGGTGGCCTTAGAGGACCTGGCTCCGACATCGGCGAATCTACGGCATCAGCTCACGCTCCGATTGCGCTGCGATCCCCTTTATGACCGGGCTGCCCAGCGTCAGGCTCAGGCCCGAAACCTGGAACAAGCCCTGAGCCTGGCCGAGACACTGGCTGATAGCGATGTTCAGAGCGAGGTCCGGGCTCGACAGTGCTGGTTGGCCCAACGGGAAGGGCGGCTGCAGGAAGCCCTTCGTCTGGCAGAGGCGGCTCTCGAGCTGGCCGAAGATGATTCGCACTTGCGGGCTCAGGCGCTGCGGCTGATGGGAACCTGTTACGAGATGCTGGGGAGGTATCCCCTGGCTCTGGCTTATCACCAGAAGGCGCTTGCTCTGGATGCGGACCGGCCGGAGTGGAGACGGTTGGACCACAACAACTTGGCCAGCGTCTACACATATCTGGGGCACGACTGGCTGGCGCTGGAGCAAGCTCGGCTCGCCTTGGCGCTGACGCCGGAAAGTCCCGCCACCCTGGTTCGGGCGATCATCTTGGGTAATATGGCCAGTGCCGAGCGCGAGTTAGGTGACTTTATCGCTGCGATGAACCATCTGCAAGCAGCCCAGCGTCTGGCCAACATCCTGGGGAATCGGGAAACGCAAGTCTGGCTTGCGTGTCGAGCTGCACGTCTCTACAGTCGGACGGGCGATCGAGATCGAGCGCGATTGTGGGCTGTTTACGCTCGCCGCAGAGCCGGCGAACTGGCTGATTCCCGGTATGAGGTGGAGGCTGCTTTAGAACTGGCTTCACTGGCTGGCCAGCAGGGGCTGTTGGACGAAGCTCGGCGTTGGATCAACCGTGCGGATAGTCTGAGCGGGGGCGAAGAATGCTCTCGCTATCAGGGGGCTATTGCGCTGCTGCGTTGCCAACTCGGGCTTGCAAAAGGCTACGTGGAAGCCGCAGCCGAGGCCATGGCGACAGCCTGGAAGGCTCTGAAGGCTAGCGGCGAGGAACGTCACCAAGTCCTCGCTCATACGCTGGAAGCAGCCGTGGCCCACCATCAGGGTGATGGGAACCGGGCCATCCGTGGCCTGGAGGAGGCCCGTTGTGCTCTGCTGGAACGGGCATCTGAGATCCCCTCGCTGGCTGAGCGGGATCGCTTCTTGAGGTCCACACCTCTCAGGCGAATGCTTGCCGACGGCGATTTCTCCCTTATCCTCGAGACGCTCCGGCAAGCAGGGGCCTTCCTCGGCCTCTAACGGCTCTCGGTGGCGACTCCCGTCGTCACCCTAGGCCGCAATGCCAAACGCCCTCCTCTTCTCGCGTCGTAGAAGGGGAGGGCGTTTAGGCAGGTGTTGGCAACCCCAATCGGCTTCTGGCACCCCCGGCAGGACTCGAACCTGCAACCTTTTGGTCCGCAACCAAACGCTCTATCCTTTGAGCTACGGGGGCACGTCTTAGGCGGGGAGGCAGGGATTCGAACCCTGGAGGGAGCTCTCGCCCCCTAACCGCTTAGCAGGCGGCCCCATTCGTCCACTCTGGCACCTCCCCGCGTATTCTCCTGTTAGGCGGAGGGAGAGGGATTCGAACCCCCGGTGACCTTTCGGCCACAACGGTTTTCAAGACCGTCGCCTTCGTCCACTCGGCCATCCCTCCGCGTGGCCTGCCGGGAGGCTCGTCCTCTCCCGAAGGCGGTTTTAGTATACCACGCTCGACTTGAAGTGTCAAACCGGGGGCCGAATCACCTCAACCCCGCCCATGTAGGGGCGCAGCACCTCGGGCACGACGACGCTGCCGTCCGCCTGCTGATAGGTCTCCAGGATGGCGATGAGGGTCCGGGGCAGGGCCAGCCCCGATCCGTTGAGGGTGTGGACGTACTCGGGCTTGGCCCTCTTCTCCCGCCGGAACCGGATGTTGGCCCGCCGGGCCTGGAAGGCCTCGACGTTGCTGCAGGAGCTGACCTCCAGCCACTCCCCGCTGCCCGGCGCCCAGGCCTCGATGTCGTAGGTCTTGGCCGAGGCGAACCCCAGGTCGCCCGTGCAGATCTCCACCACCCGGTACGGAAGCCCCAGCCGCCGGCAGAGGTCCACGGCGTTCTCCACCAGCGATTCCAACTCCTCGTAGCTGGTCTCCGGCAGGACGAACTTGTACATCTCCACCTTGTCGAACTGGTGGACCCGCTTGATCCCCCGCACGTCCCGCCCCGCGCTCATCTTCTCCCGCCGGAAGCAGGGCGTGTGGGCGACGTAATAGAGGGGCAACTGGTCCGCGCTCAGGATCTCGTCCCGGTGTAGGTTGGTCAGCGGGATCTCCGCCGTGCCGATGAACCAGTAGTCCTCCTCGGCATCGTGGTAGATGTTGTCCTCGAACTTGGGGAGCTGGGCTGCCCCGACCATCATCTCCCGCCGCACCATGTGGGGCAGGTAGGTCTCCGTGTAGCCGTTCTCGGTGACGTGGATGTCCAGCATCCACTGGATCAGCGCCCGGTGCAGCCGGGCTCCCATCCCCTTGAGGACGTAGAAGCGGCTGCCGGCGAGCTTCACCCCTCGCTCGAAGTCAATGATGTCCAACATCGGCCCCAGGTCCCAGTGGGGCAGGGGCTGGAAACCGAAGTCGTCGGCGGTCTTGGGCTCCCCTTCTTGGCGGACGACGACGTTGGCCTCCTCGTCGGGGCCGACGGGCACGCTCTCGTGGGGGATGTTGGGCACCCAGAGCAGCGCCTCTTTCAGCTCTGCCTCGACTTCCCGGACTTGGTCATCCAGGGCGGCGATGCGGTCGGAGACGGCCCGCATCTCGGCGATCCGCGCCTCCCGCTCCGCCGGGTCCTTCGTCCGCCCGATCTGCTTGGAGGCGACGTTGCGCTGGTGCTTCAGCGCCTCCACCTCCTTGAGCAGGACACGCCGCCGTTCGTCCAGTTCCAGGATGCGGTCCAGCGGGGCATCGGTGTTCCGCTTGCGCAGGGCCTCGCGCACCAGGTCAGGATGATCGCGGATGAAGGCCAGGTCCAACATCGCTCCACCTCCGTCTTGAGATAGGTTGTTCCCACAACGTAAAGGCCCCCTCATCCGAACCAGGACGAGGGGGCCGCTCGTGGTGCCACCTGGCTTCGTCCGCCGCCTCGCGACGGCGGACCTCGGCGGGTCGGAGACCCGTGCTCGGTAACGGGAGCAACCGGCTCACCTTACTGACCCGAGGGAGGGCTTTCTTCACCGCCGAGACGCCGAGGGCGCGGAGGAATCCTTGGGGTCTCTCGGCGTTCTCTGCGCCTCTGCGTTAGTACCCCCCGGGCGTTCGCTGAGCGACTCGGGAGGGGATTTCGACCGGCCCGACTACCGCCTCGCAGCAACCGGCGGCTCTCTGGAAGCCGGCACCGGCCTACTCGTCTCCGTCATCGTCGTTGTCCATCTCGGTTTGGGAGGCGATTATACCACGCCCCCCGCTGGGCGTCAAGCTAGAGGCTGAAAGCCTCCCGCAGCTTCTCGAAGAAGCCCTTCTCCTGCTGGGGGATGCTCTCCCGGCCCAAAGTCTGGGCCAGCTTCTCGAAGAGGGCCCGCTGTTCTGCGGTCAACTGAGTGGGGACGACGACGTGGGTGATGATGAGCAGGTCGCCCCGCCCGTTGCGCCGCAGGTGGGGAACCCCCCGGCCTCGCAGCCGGAAGATCTGACCGGTCTGGGTGCCCGGCGGGATGCGGATCTCCTCCTCCCCCTCCAACGTGGGGATGGTAATGCGGTCGCCTAGGGCAGCTTGGGCCACGTTGATGGGCAGTTCCAGGATCAGGTCGTCGTTGCGACGGCGGAAGTAGGGATGGGGCTGCACGCGCAAGACGACGTAGAGGTTGCCGGGGGGACCGCCGTAGGTGCCGGGCTCGCCCTCACCGGCCAGCCGGATCTGCGTGCCGTCGTCCACGCCGGCCGGGATCTTCACCGTCAGCGTGCGCGTCACCCGCACCTGCTTGTTACCCCGACAGCGCCGACAGGGGATGGGGATCACCTCCCCCGTTCCACCACAGGTGGGGCAGGTGGTGACGTTGACGAAGGAGCCCAGGATGGATTGCTGCACCCGGCGGACCTCCCCTACCCCGCCGCAGGTGTTGCAGCGGACGGGGTTGGTGCCCGGTTCGGCTCCGGTGCCGTGGCAGAGGGGGCAGGGGGCGTAGCGGTTGACCCGGACCTGCTTCTCGCAGCCGAAGACCGCCTCTTCAAAGGTCAGGGTGAGGTCTACCCGCAGGTCCTCGCCCCGCCGGGGCCCCCGACGGCGGCTCCGACCGCCCATACCGAAGCCGAAGAACTCCTCGAAGATCTCCCCCAGCCCGCCGAGGCCGAAGTCGGAGAAGTCGGGCATCCCCTGACCGCCGAGGCCCGCGTGGCCGAAGCGGTCGTAGGCCGCTCGCTTCTCCGGGTCTCCCAGCACCTCGTAGGCCTCGTTGATCTCCTTGAAGCGGGCTTCGGCGTCCGGCGATTTGTTGACGTCGGGGTGGTACTGGCGGGCCAGCCGCCGATAGGCCTTCTTGATCTCCTCCTGGGAAGCCGTCCTGCTGACGCCCAGGACCTCGTAATAGTCACGCTTGGCAGCCATAGCCGGCTTTCCTTCGCTTCCTCCTTCCACGGACGACCGAGGTGGCTAGCTTCTCGGAGAGAGTGGGTTTGCCTCCCTCAAAGGGTGGTCGTGGTCGTGTCCTCTTGTTGAGGGGGAGTGCTGATCTCCCGCAGGAGCCGGCGCAACCGCTCCACGGCCTCACGGATGCGGGCCGGGTCCTCCTGCTCGCGGGCCTCCCGGACCTCGGCCATCTGCCGCTCCGCCTGGGCCTGCATCCCCGGCGTGATCCAGTCGCTCAGCTCCCGCAGCGCCTTCTCGGCGTGGTACAGGGTGGCATCGGCTTGGTTGCGGGCGTCCACCAACTCCCGGCGGTGCTGATCCTCCTCCCGGTGTCGCTCCGCCTCTCGGATCATCGCCTCGATCTCCTCGTCGCTCAGGCCGCTGGAGGGTTGGATGGTGATCTGTTGGACATTGCCCGTCGCCTCATCCTTGGCGGAGACGTGGAGGATGCCGTTCACGTCAATGTCGAAGGTCACCTCAATCCGGGGGGTGCCGCGCGGGGCCGGTGGGATGCCGTCCAGGATGAAGCGACCCAGGCTCTTGTTATCGGCCGCCATCGGGCGCTCCCCCTGCACCACGTGGATCTCCACGCTGGTCTGTCCATCCTGGGCGGTGGAGAAGATCTGGCTGCGCCGGGTGGGGATGGTCGTGTTGCGGGGGATGAGGGGGGTGGCCACCCCACCCAACGTCTCGATGCTCAGGGTCAGCGGCGTGACGTCCAGCAGGAGGACGTCGCGCACCTCCCCTTTCAGGACGCCGGCCTGGATGGCGGCACCCAGGGCCACCACCTCGTCGGGGTTGACCCCTTTGTGCGGCTCCTTCCCGAAGAAGCGGCGGACCGCCTCGCGGATGGCCGGCATCCGGGTCATCCCGCCCACCAGGATCACCTCGTCAATCTCTTCGGGCCTCAGACCGGCGTCCTGCAGCGCCTGCTCACAAGGCCCCAGGGTCCGCTCGATCAGGTCCTCCGTGAGCTGCTCCAGCTTGGCCCGGCTGAGGGTGACGTTGAGGTGCAAGGGGCCGTTGGCATCGGCCGCGATGAAGGGCAGGGTAATCTCCGTCTCCAGGACCGAGGAGAGCTCGATCTTGGCCTTCTCGGCCGCCTCCTTGAGGCGCTGGAGGGCCTGGCGGTCCTGCCGCAGGTCAATGCCGTGCTCCCGCAGGAACTCCTCGGCCACCCAGTCAATGATCCGCCGGTCGAAGTCGTCGCCTCCCAGGAAGGTGTCGCCGCTGGTGGCCCGGACCTCGAAGACCCCATCGCCCACGTCCAGGATGGAGATGTCGAAGGTCCCCCCGCCCAGGTCGTAGACGGCGATGACCTGATCCCGGTGGTCGCCCAGGCCGTAGGCCAGGGAGGAGGCGGTGGGCTCGTTGATGATGCGCAGCACCTCCAGGCCGGCGATGCGGCCCGCGTCCTTCGTCGCCTGGCGCTGGCTGTCGTTGAAGTAGGCAGGCACGGTGATCACCGCCTCGGTGATCGGTTCCCCCAGGTAGGCCTCGGCGTCCGCCTTGATCTTCTGGAGGATCATCGCGGAGATCTCCGGCGGGGAGTACTCCTGCCCGTTCAGCAGCACCCGCACATCCCCGTTGGGAGCTGCCGTCACGGGATAGGGGACGATCTCCCGTGCCCGCCGGACCTCCGGGTCGTCGTACTTGCGCCCCATAAAGCGTTTGATGGAGAAGATGGTGTTCTCCGGGTTGGTGATGGCCTGTCGGCGGGCCACCAGCCCGACCATCCTCTCGCCGGTCTTGGGGTTGATGGCCACCACCGAGGGGAAGAGCCGCCCCCCCTCCGAGGATGGGATGATGACGGGTTCACCGCCTTCCATCACCGCGCATACCGAGTTGGTCGTTCCCAGGTCAATGCCGACAACACGTCCCATAACGCCTTTCCCCTAGTGCTTTATCGAGTGAATCATATCCTCTGGGGGCACTCCTCTCCGTTCAATCCGCTCCCCCAATCCGTTGACAGCCGTCCGTTTGGGGACGGATAGCTGTCAGCGGATTTGAGAACGGATTGAGCGGATGGGAAAGCGCCCCTTCTCCGTTCAATCCGCTCCCCCAATCCGTTACCTTCTCTTCCAATCCGTCGCCGCAGACAGGACGTTGTTCAAGAGGTCTCATCGCCGGAATCCGTGGTTTCCGCCTTCTCCGCCGGCCGGGGCTTGGCCTTGGCCACCCGGACCAGGGCCGGACGGAGCACGCGATCCTTCAGCCGGTACCCCTTCTGCACCTCACCGATGATCTGGCCTTCGTCGAAGGCCTCGCTCTCCTCGTAGGTCACGGCCTCGTGGTAGAGGGGGTCGAAGGGATCGCCGGGCTTGACTTCGATGGGCTTGACGCCTTCCGCTTCGAGGATCATCTGGAGCTTGCGCTGGATCAGGAGGATCCCCTCGATCCAGGTCAGGGCCTGCAGGCCCTGGGGCAGGGTGGCGAAGGCCCGCTCGAAGTCGTCCAGGATGGGGAGCAGCCGGCTCAGGAGGGTAGCGTTGGCCGTCTGGATTAGCTCCTCCCGCTCGGCGGCCTGGCGCTTCCTGTAGTTGGCGAACTCGGCCCGCGCCCGCTGCCAGCCGTCCAGGTACTCGGCGGCCTGGGCTTTCGCCTCCTCCAGTTCCTGGCGCAGCCGGGCCAGCTCCTCCTCCGGCGACTCCACCTCCTCCGGCGGGGCTTCGGGAGGGGCCTCCGGCGGGGGAGCGACCGCCTCGGCGGCCGGAGCGGGGTTCTCCTGCTCAGCCTGCTCTACCGCTTCCGAAGGTGAGGGGGTGGTTTGGGTGGTCTCCTCGGCTTCTGTCACGGTGCATCACCTCCTCGCTCAGGGTTTCGGTTCCGCGAAGGGTCGGTTCCCTTCGCCGTTCAGGCCGCGCTAGACGAAGAGTTCGTAGACCAGGTCGGTCATCAGATCGGCGATGTAGCGCACGGCGGAGATGGCCCGTCCGTACCGCATCCGCGTCGGCCCCAGCACCCCCAGGGCTCCCGTGATGGTGCCGGGGATGCCGTAGCGGGCCAGGACCATGCTGCAATGGCTCAGGGCTTCCCACCGCCCTTCGCCTCCGATGAGCACCTGCACGCCGTCGGCCGAGGGGGAGAGGGCCTCGTTGAGCACCTCGGCCAGCAGGCTTTCCTCCTCCAGCAGCCGAAGCAGCTTCTGGGCGCTCTCGCTTTCCGTGAACTCGGGCTCCTGGAGGACCTCGGTCAGGCCGTCTCGGTAGACCTCGGGGATGGCGCGGCTCTCGACATCCCGCATTATCTCCAGCACCAGGTCGCAGACCTCGGCCTCCAGGGTGGGGAGGTTGCGAGCCTGGGCTTCGATCTCGGCGATGGTCTTGTCGGCACAAAGGTCGTTGAGCCGTTGGGCCGTCTGGCTGAGACGGTCCTGGCTCAGGGGCTCCGCCAGGGTGAGCATCTGCTGCTGGACGGTGCCCCCCTGGAGGACGAGGATGAGCAGGACCAGCCGACCTCGGGTGGAGATCAGCTCCAGGTGGCGGAAGCGGGCCTGCTCGGCCCGGGGGGCGGTGACCAGCGAGACGGTCCGCACGGTGCGGGCCAGGGTGCTGGCCGCCAGGCGCAGCCATTGCCCCATCTCCCGCTGGGCCTGGTAGAACTGGTGGCGGATCATCCGTTCTTCGGCCGGCGAGAGGGCCGTCTCGCCCAGGAGCCGCTGCACGAAGTAGCGGTAGCCCAGGTCGGTGGGCACCCGACCGGCGGAGGTGTGGGGGTGGGTGAGGTAGCCCAACTCCTCCAGCCGGGCCATCTCGTTGCGCACCGTCGCCGGACTGAAGGGCAGGTTGTAGGCCTCGACGACGGCCCGCGAGCTGACCGGCCGGGCCTGGGCCACGTACTGGCGGATCACCAGCCCCAGGATCATCTGCTGCCGGGGGGTCAGCATCCTTGCTTCAGAAGCCTCATAAGGACCCACACCTGGCCTCCCCATACGTGCACACCTCTTAGACGATTTAGCACTCTCAAGTTGAGAGTGCTAAATCGTGACACCTGGCAAATCATACCACGGAGAGGGAGAAATGTCAAACGCGCTGCCGGGGCGGGCTGCCGAGAGACTGCCGCGGATGGGGAGTCCACGATAGAGAACTGCCGACGGCCATCAGGCCACTCCGCCCCTGCGCTGCTAGGACCGAGGAAACAGAGGAGCGGGGCCGCTGGGGACCCCGCTCGACTGCTGCCCGGCGCGATAAGGGCCTACGCTCCCCGCAGCACCACCGGCAGGTAGACCCGGTACTCTCCCGCCACCCCACACCAGAAGCCGGCACAGAGCGTGTAGGATGAGTCGCCGACCTGCCCCACCACTGGCTGGCCGATGGTCCCGTCCAAGGTGATGCCGCCGCTCCCAACGGACCCGCCCCCACCCCCCAGGACGCTCCAGGAGAGGGTATGGCCGCCGCCGGCCAGGGTGGCCGTGGTCAGCAGGAGGCTGCCGAGGAGGAGGCCCACCACGATCATCAGGATCCGCTTGTCCATCCCTTCGCCTCCTTTTCACCGCTCCGACTAGTACCTCATCAAGATGATTCCGACCCGTTGGTTCATCTCCTATGGGAGCACCCCTCTCCGTTCAATCCGCTCCCCGAATCCGTTGACAGCCGTCCGTCTTGGAGCGGATAACTGTCAACGGATTTGAAAACGGATTGAGCGGATGGGAGGCGGCTGCTCCGCAAGCAATCCGTTCAATCCGCTCCCCGAATCCGTTGACAGCCGTCCGTCTTGGAGCGGATAACTGTCAACGGATTTGAAAACGGATTGAGCGGATGAGAGACGACGATTCCGCAAGCGGTTTGGCAAAGTCCGTTTGATGAGGTACTAGTAGACCAACACCATAATGTTGCCGTCCACACCGTTTCCGTTGACGTCAAAGCGAGCGCAGTTGAGCTTCTGGGTGTTCCCGGCGTCAATCTCGCAACTGACGGTGCGGGCCGCACCCGTGTAGGCGGGCATCGCCACCCAGAAGCGGCTGCTCAGGTCGAAGTTGAAGGTGAGGGAACAGCGGCCGGCGCTCGTGCCGTTGGCGATGGTGATCGCCTGGCCGTTGACCCGGTTGAAGGAGCGGAAGACGCTGGACCCCGAGGACCGGCAGTTGGCGTAGACGGCCGCCTTGACCAGGCCGTCGGCGGTCAAGGGCTGGGAGACATCCCCGCTCTCGTCTACGTCGAAGATCAGATTGTCGTCCTTGTCGTAGATCTCGAAGTCCGCGTCCTCACCACTCTGATCGTTGTCCAGGTCAATGCGCACGTTGTCGTTGCTTTTCAGCACGATGTCGCTGCTGCTCCGATTGGGGTCGGAGGCGATAACGCCGTTGTCATTGGTGTCGGAGTTGGCCCCCAGCACCAAGTCGGCTGCGCTGTCGCTCCCACCTATGGCATAGAGGCCGGCTCCACTGCTGTGGCTGTTCTTGAAGAACCCCCCGTAGCCGTGGTCGGATTCCGAGGAGCCGTACACGCCGTAGTACCAGGCGGTGATGTTGTTTCCCTTGGTCTCGGCGTATAGCCCGTATACGTTCGCGTAGATGGGGAGAGGTTGGCCCCAACTGTAGGAGTAGTTCACCCCCACGTAGGCGTCGCTGTCGCTGATCACCGCCCCCGGTTTCAGACTCAGGGCATAGGGAACGGGCAGGATCTCCTGGCACCCCACCGTGGTGCCGTCTACCTCCACGCCCAGCCACAGGGACCGGCCGTTGAAGTCATCGTGGTTTACGTTCAACTCTACGCTGAAGAGCCCGTTGGTGATGGGCACCCCGCTCTTGACGATGGAATCCACCTCGGTGGCGCAGGTATCATCGGAGTAGAGGGTGAAGGTGATGGTCCGCGTGCCGTTCACCGGGTTGCCGTTCTCCCTGAGCACACCCTGGTAGGAGATCTTGCTACTCACCGTTCCTTGGACCGAGACTTCCCCCTGGGGGGAGACTTGCTCTGCCGGCCCCGGCCCTTGGGCCAGCGTGAGGCTCACCGCCAGCGTCAGCACTACGACCAGTCCGAGAACGATCCCCAAAGCCTTGAGATGCTTCATCGCAATCACCTCCTTGTCAGCGTCTATCTATTCAGCCTACCCTCCCGCAGGTCACTGGTCGAGGGCGCTTTCAGCCCCGATGGGCTATTTGAAACACGGTTTCGAGTCGGAAATGCGCCTAACCTGCGGGAGGGTGAACAGCTACGTCGGCGTCGGCCTTGTCTGACTTACCGGCCTTGTGGTACAATAATCCCGAACCGACGGACCGATTCCGCAAAGAAGGGGACAGCCCTGGTGAGACCCCCGATCTCCTGTCGCACGCCGGGGTTTGGTCCGGGCTGCCCCCTGCCCTATAGCATACCCTGTTGGGGCGGAGGTTTCTCTGGAAAACCTCCGAGAAATCTCCGGCAGACCTCCATTGCAGCCTATGGCCTCGTGGTCCCTGGATGCTCACTTCACCCAGACCGTCCACACCGCGCTCAAACGCCTTCACCGTGACCGGGACCTGGGCAGACATCCGCTGGTCGAACTGACCGCTGTCGGAGAGGTGCGCCGCCGGGAAGGGCTGCCCGATACCCCTCTGGGGCGGGCGATGGCCCTGCGGCGTGTCCTGAGGCAGGCCCTGGAATCCTTGATGGCTCAGGATGTGACCGCTGCCACCCTCCTGGAGCAGCGTTTCTGGCGCCAGAAGAGCGTGGTCCAGCTTGCCTATCAGCAGGGGGTGGGGGAGAGCACCCTCTACAGCCGTCAGAGCCAGGCTCTCCAAGCCCTGACCCATCACCTCTGGCGCATCGAGCAGGAGGCCCAACGGCAGGCTCTTCAGCGCCAACGCCATCGGCAGCGCCACCTGCCACCACCAACCTACGCCCGCCTCTTCGGCGTGGAAGCCATCTTGGCCCAGCTCCGGGCCCTCCTGACCGCCCCAGGCCCCTGGCTGATCAGCATCGAGGGGCTAGGGGGGCTGGGCAAGACGGCACTGGCCCACCAACTGGCAACGTGGGCGGCCAAAGAGGACCGTTTCGCCGACGTCTTCTGGATCACGGCCCATCCCTATCGCTTTGCCACCTGGATTGGGCTCGTCGGGCCGGGGGAGGAGGGGCCGTCTCTCACCTTCGAGGCATTCCTGGACCGGCTCGCCGTCCAGTTGGACCGACCCGAGTTGGTCCGTCGGCCCCTCCCCCAGAAGCTGGCCCGGCTTCAGAGCCTGCTCCAGGCCAAGCCCTACCTGGTCGTCGTGGACAACCTGGAGGCGATGGCCGACCGGGAGGTCCTGATCCCCCGCCTGTGGGAGCTGGCGAATCCCACCCGTTTTCTCCTCACCAGCCGCCACAGCCTGGGACGGCATCCCACCGTCTTCTGCCTTACCCTGGGCGAGCTGAGCGAGACCGATAGCATAGCCCTGATGCGGTACGAGGCCCGATGGCGGGGCGTGGCCTCCTTGGCCGAAGCGGACGATGAAGCCCTCGCCCAAGTCTACGCTGTGACCGGAGGCAATCCCCTGGCCATCAAGCTGGTCGTCGGTCAGGCTCGCTTCCTGCCCCTGAACCGGGTACTCGCCGCGTTGAAGGAAGCGACGGGACGCCGGTACGAGGACCTCTACCGCTTCATCTACTGGCGTTCCTGGGAGGTGCTGGACGACGACGCACGGCGGGTGCTCCTGGCGATGCCGGCGCTGGCCCCCAGCGGAGCTTACTGGGAGAACCTGCAGGCGGCTACGGCGCTCCCCAACGACCGGCTGGACCGGGCCATCGAGCAACTGGTCGAGATGTCGCTCCTCCAGGTTGCCGGGCGGGCGACGAAACGGTACACCATCCATCAACTGACCCACACCTTTGTGATGAGCGAGCTGCTGGGGAGGTGGGAAGCGGATGGAGACGGTTGAGGCCCGGCGGCGCCTCTTCTCCGAACAGGTGCTCCGACTGGCCGCTTTCAGCCTGGACTACCTCCACCGCCATCGGGGCGACCTGGAGGCGCTGGACCGCCAGCGGGACAACCTCCTGCAGGCGATGGTGGCCTGCGGCGAGTATGCCGGCGATTGGCCGAGGGCCGCCCGCATCGCCCTGGCCCTGGAGGACTACATGCTGCGGCAGGGCCGGTGGCGCAGTTGGGCCGCCTACCTGGAGCGGATCGCCGAGGCGTTGACCCGCCAGGAGAGCTCGGCGTTGCGTGGTCACGTGCTCCGTTGCCTGGGGAACGCCTATTGCGGCAGCGGTCAATGGGAGCAGGCCCTCCAGGTCCACCGACGTGCCCTGGAGGCCTTCCGCCGGGGTCGCGAAGCCCGAGGCATCGCCGCGGCCTGGTTCGACCTAGGGCGTGTCCACTGGTTCCGGGGTGAGTGGCGGGAAGCCCTGCGCTGCTATCGCCGGGCGGCCGCCTGGGCTCGCCGCCTCCCCGATGGGGCGACCCTGATGGCCCAGGTGTGGAACGCGGTGGGGCTGGTCCGCTGGCGTCAGGGGAAGTGGCGACGGGCGGTGCACTGTTTCCGGCAGGCCCTTCGCCTCTGCCCTGACACGCCCGACTACTCCCGCAGCCGGGGGCGCTTCTTCAGCCACCTGGCCCTGCCGCTGACCGATCTGGGCTCTTGGGATGAGGCGGAGCGCTGCTACCGGGAAGCGTTGCGCCTGAGCCGGGCGGCGGGTGACATCACCGGCTTGGCCTATACCTGGGGCGACCTGAGCGACCTCTACCGTCGCCAGTGCCGGTGGGAGGAGGCGTGGCAGTGCCTGGAGCGGGCTGCTGCCCTCTGGGAGCAGGCCGAGGACACCGCCGGCCGGGCCGACTACGCCGAGCATCGGGGCCGTCTCTACGCCGATCAGGGGGAGATCGCCCAGGCCCGCGACTGGCTGGGACAGGCGTTGGACCTCTGGGAAGGGCTGGGCAACCCTCACAAGGTTCTGGACATCCTGCTCACCCTGGCCGAGCTGGAGGCACGGCAGGGGATGGGGGAGGCCGCCTCTCAGCGGATAGCCTGGGCGCATCCCCTGGCCCGCCGTCTGCGGCGATGCGATGCCCTGGTGCGGCTCTATCGGCTGCGGATGGCGATGGCCCGGGCGGCCGGCCACCCGCTGCGAACGGCGTGGTATGGCCTTCGAGTGGTGGGGTGTGTCCTCCTCGCCATCGGCAACGACCGGACGAGGGCGGTGCTGAGGGCCGAGGGGTGAGGGATGGAACACCGGTTGAGAGCAGGTTGAACGGATGGGCGTTCGATCCTTGTAGAGCGGGCTTCCGTACCCGTGGCAGAGAGGAGGGACGATTGGGGGAAAGGCAGAACGCGCACCTGATCCTGACCGGCTTTATGGGAACGGGGAAGACGACGGTGGGGCGGCTCCTGGCCCAGCGGCTGGGGCGGCCCTTCGTGGATATGGACGCGCTCATCGAGGCGCGGGAGGGCCGGACCATCGCGACCATCTTCGCCGAGGAGGGTGAGGGCTACTTCCGCCGGCTGGAGGCGGCCCTCTGCCGGGAGTTGGCCGCCCAGGAGGGGCTGGTCATCGCTACGGGTGGGGGGGCGTTGGTGGATCCGCAGAACCTGGCGGTGATGCAGGCCAGCGGGCTCGTCGTCTGCCTGGACGGGGAGCCGGCGGCCCTCTGGGAACGGCTGGCCGGCGTGGCGGACCGCCCCCTGCTCGCCGGCCCCGATGGCCGTGCCCGGCTAGAGGCGCTGCTGGTCGCCCGCCGTGAGGCCTACGCCCGCATCCCCCACCACGTGGAGACGACGGGGCGCACCCCCGAGGAGGTGGCCGAGGCCGTGCTGGACCTGTGGAACCGCGTGCGTGCGGGCCGTCCTCCTCGCGACCCGGCGGTTCCATCACCCCGTTCTCCTGCTAACCCCGGGGCCTCGGCTCCTCCCCTCCAGGCTGTGGAGACCCTCATCGTCCGCGCCCCCGGTGGCGAGTACCCCATCCAGATCGGACCGGGGCTGCTGGCCGGGGTGGGGCGATGGCTGGTGGAGCGGGGCTTCGCCGGTCGGAGCGCCATCGTCACCAACGAGACGGTGGGACCGCTCTACGCCGACCGGCTGACCGAGGGTTTCCACGCTCCCCTGGACCCACCTGCCCGTTGCGTGCTGCCCGATGGGGAAGAGTACAAGACGCTGGAGCAGGTGGTCGGCCTCTACCGGGCCTTCGTCGCCGCCGGGTTGGACCGGCGCAGCCCCGTCGTCGCCCTGGGGGGAGGGGTGGTGGGAGACACCGCCGGCTTCGCGGCGGCCACCTACCTGCGGGGCGTTCCCTTCGTCCAGTGTCCGACGACGCTCCTGGCGATGGTGGACGCCGGCGTGGGGGGCAAGGTGGGGGTGGACCTGCCCGAGGGGAAGAACCTGGTGGGCGCTTTCAAGATGCCCCTCCTCGTCGTGGCCGACACGGAGACGTTGCGCACGCTTCCCCCGGTGGAGCTGCGGGCCGGCCTGTCCGAGGTGGTCAAGCACGGGCTCCTGGCCGACCCCGGCCTGTTGGAAGTGCTGGAGGCGCTGCCGGGGGTCGAGGCGCTGCGGGAGCCGGAGGAGGCGGCCCGGCTGGTGGCGCGGGCGGTGGCGGTCAAGATCGCTGTGGTCGAGGAGGATCCCTACGAGGGTGGGCGGCGGGCGATCCTCAACCTGGGCCACACCTTCGCCCACGCCTTCGAGCAGCTTTCCGGCTATCGGCTGCGCCACGGCGAGGCGGTGGCGATGGGGCTGGTCTGCGCTGCCCGGCTCAGCGTTCGGTTGGGGTTGGCCGAGGCGACGCTGGTCTCCCGCGTCCGGGCGCTGCTCCGGCGGCTAGGGTTGCCCACGGAACCGCCCTCCTACGACCCTGAGGCCGTCTGGGAGGCGATGGGCCGGGACAAAAAGCGCCGGGAGGGCAAGCGCCGTTTCGTCCTGTTGCGGGGGGTGGGGGAGCCGGTCATCGTGGCCGATCCGCCCCGGTCGGAGGTCCTGGGGGCTGTGTAGTCCGCAGTCCGCAGCCCACAGTCCGCGGTCCACAGCTTGGTCGGGTGGTCACTTGGTTGGATGGTCGCTTGGTCAGGTGGTCAGGTAGTCGGGTGGTCGCTTGGTCACTTGGTCGCTTGCCCCCTGCCCCTTGCCCCTTGCCGCTTGGTCGGCGGTCTCCCTTGGTCGGGTGGTCGCTTGCCCCTTGCCGCTTGCTCCTTGCCGCTTGGCCTCTGCCCCTTGCGCCGGCGGCGGGATGATGCTACAATCTTCTACACTGCCGATTCCGGGAGCGACACACCGACGCGAGGAGGAAGATTGTGGGCCGGGCGGACATCGGGAGCAAGTACGTGCTGGCCGGCGAGCCGACGGAGTGGGCCCGCTGGCTGCTGGGAGACGAGACCATCCGGGTCGAGGAGCGGCTGTCGGGAGAGTTCCAGTTCTTGATGCGCCACAGCGATGAGGTGCTGCGGGCGCGGGGGCAGGAAGGCCCCTTCGTCCTGGTGGTCGAGGTCCAACTGCGGGCGGACAAGCGGATGCCCCGGCGGATGCAAGCCTACGCGGCGCTGGCCGAGGATCGGTACGACCTGCCGGCCTATCCGCTGGTGCTCTACCTGCTGCCGCCGGGGGAGGGGGTGCAACTGCCGGAGCGGTACCATCAGGAGTTTATGGGCTTGACGGCCCATCGGGACTTCCAGGTGGTGCGGGTGTGGGAGTTGGAGGCGGAGCGGGTGGTGGCGGCGGGGGTGGTGGGGCTGGTGCCCTTCGTGCCGCTGATGCGGGGGGCGGACGAGGGGGTGATCCGGCGGGGTGTGGAGGTGTTGCGGGAGCGTGGGGTGGGAGAGGAAGTCGAGGCGGCGCTGGCCTTGTTCGCCAGCTTCGTGATGGAGCCGGAGCAAGTGCGGCAGATTGTGAGGTGGGATATGGCGGTTTTGAAGGAATCTCCTTGGTACAAGCAGATTCTGGAGGAGGGCCTCCAGCAGGGCCTCCAGCAGGGCCTCCAACAAGGGATCCTAGAAGGGCAGCGGGAAGCCATCCTGCACCTGCTGCGGGTGCGGTTTGACCCGACGGGGCCGGCGTTGGAGCCCATCGCCGAGGGGCTGGCCGAGATCGAGGACGCTACCCTGCTCCAGGACCTGCTGGTGGAGGCCATGCGGACGGAGAGCCTGGAGGCCTTTCAGGAAAGGCTGTCGCTGCTGTCGGAGGGCTGAAGCCTTTGTGCCCTGCACCAGTTGAGGGGGGCAGGATATGCGAATCCTGGTCCTGCACGGACCGAACCTGAACTTGTTGGGGGAGCGGGAGCCGGACGTCTACGGGCGGGCGACGCTGGAGGTGATCAACCGGGCGATGGAGGCGTGGGCGGCCGAGCACGGGGCGACGCTGCGCATCCTCCAGTCCAACCACGAAGGGGCGCTGATCGAGGCGATCCACGAGGCCCGGCGCTGGGCCGACGGCATCCTCATCAACCCGGGGGCTCTTACCCACTATTCCTACGCGCTGCGCGACGCCATCGCCGCCGTCGCACTGCCCACCGTCGAGGTCCACCTCTCCAACGTCTACGCCCGAGAGCCTTTCCGCCACCGCTCGGTGATCGCCCCCGTCTGCCTGGGACAGATCAGCGGCTTCGGTGTGCAGAGCTACCTGCTGGGGCTGGAGGCCCTGCGTAAGCATCTGAGGGGGACGTGAGAGCCACCCACTTCAAGAGAGCTCTCTACGGGGTGGAGGAGTTGGGGGAGAGGCAGGCGGCACTGGACAAGAGCCTGGTTGGCCTCCCAGTCTGTCCTCGTCTGCAGGGGGCGCCTGGCGGCGTAGCGCCGGAGTTGTGCCCAGGGGAAAACGGCAGTGCCCGGCACCGAAAAGGTGCCGGGCACTCGTTTAGCTTTTCCTCAGCACGAAGGGCAGGTAGGTGCGGTATTGCTCGTAGGAGATCACGACCTTGTCCAGCACCGGGGTGTCGTTCCCGCCGGAGGTGAAGCGAGCCCGGTACTGGATGAAACGGCCGGAGGGATGGGGGATGGCCTCACCGGAAGCGGTATGCGTGTACCACGCTGTCCATCCTGCGCCGACGGCCGTCATCACGCGGGTGGCGAGCACCAGGTCGGTGCCCGGTGTGATGGTGGCCGTCCACGTGATGTTACCCCAGGCTGCCGGACCACCGGCATCGAGGGTGCGGTTGTACTCTCCGCTGGTGAGGTAGTGGTCGGCCGGATAGCCGGTGGCGTAGATCTGGGTGCTGGCCCCGTCCCGGAAGTCCTGCCAGGCGACGGCGACCGGACTCGCGAAGAGGTTGGAGAGCAGGGTGGGGGAGGTGTCCACATCCACGGTGCCTCCCGGCGAGCTGAGGACACGGGGCCGGGTCCAGTGGATGCCCCCGTCAGGACTCTGGGAGAAGAGGATGTTGGAGGTGCTGGCCTGGGAATCCGGGCTGTGTAGCCAGGCCACGTAGACCACTCCTGCGGGGCCTATGCCGATGGCAGGGGCGGCGTAAAAGGCATTGGATGCCGACGCCTTGTCGAGCCGGTGCACGACCGAGGAGGTCCAAGTTCCCCCATCATCATCGCTCCGGGCCACCACGACCTGGAAGTCATATGTCGAGGAAGCAGGTCCGGTAGGCACTCGCTCTACCCAGGCTGCGAAGAGCACGCCGCCCGGCCCGGCGACGATGTCGGGGTCACGCCCCCAGTCCATCAAGGGATCGCTCAGCCGGGTGTTGGTGCTCCAGGTCCCCCAGGTGGTGCCGCTCATCCAGCGGGAGAAGTAAATCTGCCCATCCGGGTCGTTGCGGGTATCCTCCCAGACGGCGTAGACATTCCCCTCGCCGTCCACGACCAGGGCGGGCTCCCTCTGTTCATTGCCGGCACCGTCGTCGTTGATCTTGACCGGAGAGCTCCAGGCGGTGTCCACGTCCGGGTTGTAGCGGCTGATGTAAATGTCGCCGGCATCGTCCCGCTCATCCTCCCAGATGGTATAGAGGTAACCCGATTGACCGTGGGAAACGATGCGGGGACGGAGCTGCTTTCCCGTGCCGGTGTAGACCGAGGCGGGGGAGGACCACGAGGCCCCTTTGTCGTGGCTGACGGCGTAGTAGATGTCTCCCCGATCGGTCCCCGTCTCCCTCTGGTCCTGATGCCACACCACCCAGAAACTCTGGTCGGCCAAGCGCACGGCGATGTCCGGGGTGTGGAGGCTGGGGCAATTCGGATAGGGGGGGCTGCTGGGGTAGCAATCGTCAGCTATCTGGACATCGGCCGACCAGCTTTGACCGCCGTCGGTGCTCTGAGAGAAGAAGATGTCTGGATACTGGTCTGAGTGACGCTCATCCGCCCACACGATCAGGAAGATGGTCGTTGTGGTGCCTCCGGTGTTGGTGAGGACGAAGGAGAGCCGAGGGTCAAATTTGTCCTGACTTGAGGCATCGTTCACCCGTGCGTTGGCGTACCAGGCTCGGTCCAACCGCACCGTCCCCGGATCGCTCCAGACGTCCACGCCATCCATAGTACCACTGCTGAAGTCGAGGAGGGAGTCGGTAGACCATTCTGGGTCCCCCTCTCCGGCGGCGCGGGCGGTCAGCAGGACCAACGCCACCATCCCCAGAGCCAGGAGCACCCCGCTTAGGGCCTTCCCACTCCCAACCCGCCACAAGCCGGGCCACAATGGCCCTTTCCGACAGTCAGGCCGGGTAAATGCTGCTCTACGATCCATCAATGTCCTCCTTACTTCATAGAGTCAGCCCCCTCCTCCAATACACTCCCAGTATACCCCAAAACCCCTTTCCCCGCCACTTCGGGCGCGGTGGTCCGTTGATTCGTACCCAATTCTCGTTGACCGGTCCTCCCCTAAACGCAGACCTCCGGGGTCTGTAAGACCTCGGAGGTCTGGTGCGCTCGACACCGTATCTCCCTTATCTGGGGCTGCCGGGGCCGCTCCTTGATGGGGTCTCCTATCTGGACACTCGACTGCGCAGGCGCGAGGCCAGGTCGCTCAACTGACTGAAACTGATGGGTTTAAGCAGGACCAGATCGCTCTCCTCGTAGAGAGGGTCAGCCATACGGGGGTCGGCGGTCGCCAGGATGACAGGGACGTCCTTCAGGCGTTCGTCGGAGCGGATGTGGCGCAGAATCTCGTCGCCGGCGGTGCCGGGAAGGTGTAGGTCCAGGACTACCAGCGCCGGGGTGATCCCGCTCTCCAGGCGGTCGAGCGCTTCCTGCCCGTTGGAGAGGACCTCAGAGCGGTAGCCGGCCACCTCTACCGCGCGGGCGAAGATGTCGCTCTGGTAAGGATCGTCCTCAATAATCAAAGCCAAAGGAGGGGAAGATGGTGCCTCGTTCATGGTGCTTCTCCTGCGTGAGAGGGTACCCGGAGGGGAAAGGTGACGGTGAACGTGCTGCCTTCTCCGACGGTGCTATCCACCTTGACTGCGCCTTGCATGAGTTCGGTGAGGCCGGCGACGATGGATAGCCCCAAGCCGGAGCCGGTGAGTTCGCGGCGTGTGGGGGTCTCATCGGCCTGGCGGAACGGCTCGAAGATGCGCTCTTGGGCCTCCGGTGCGATGCCGCGACCGGTGTCGCGCACTTGAATCGCCCAGTGCTGTTCGTCCGGGCGCAGGAGGGCGATGTGGATGCTGCCCTGGTCGGTAAATTTGATGGCGTTGCTGACCAGGTTGCGCAGGATCTGGGAGAGCCAGTAGGGATCACCGAGGAGCTTTTCCGGCAGATCGGGAGCGATTTCGGTCGTGACGGTCAGCCCTTTTTGCCTGGCGAAGGCGACCTGGGTGCCGACTGCTTCGAGCAGTTCCTGAGGGGTGAAGGGCCTGGGTGTGATGACAATCTTGCCGGTCTCCAACTCGGCCTGGTTGATCAGGTCGTTGACGAAATCGAGCAACTGACGGCTGCTATCCAGAATGTTCAAAGTGACACGCCGCTGCTCATCGGTCAGAGGGCCAAGGATGCCGTTGCTCATCATCTCGGCGTAGCCCACGATGGCCCCCAGGGGGGTACGCATATCGTGGCTAACATTGGCCAGGAGGCGCGTCTTCAACCGGTTGGCCTCCAGGGCCTGGTCGTGGGCTGCTTTCAGTTGTTCTTCCATCCTCTTGCGTTCGGTGACGTCGGTCTTGACGGCGACGAAGTGGGTGATCTCGCCGCGCTCGTCAACGATCGGCGAGATGATCTGCATCTCCCAGTAGAGTTCGCCGTTCTTGCGGCGGTTGACCATCTCACCACGCCAGATTTTGCCTCCCTTGATGGTGTTCCATAACTCCGCATAGAATTCCCGGGAGTGTTTTCCCGATTTCAAGATGCGGGGATTCCGGCCGATGGCTTCTTCAGGGGTGTAGCCGGTAATGTGGGTGAAGGCCGGGTTGACATATTCGATCACCCCTTCCGGGTCTGTGATGACGACGCCGCTGGCGGTGTGTTCGATGGCGCGGTGCAGTTTGCGCAACTCGGCTTCAGCCGCGCGGCGGGCGGTGATGTCCAGTGTGTATTCGATCATCTGCACCACATTTCCGTTCTGATCCAGAATGGGGTATCCATGCACTTCAACGTAATAGGGTGTGCCGTCAGGGCGGTAGTGGACATGCTCCACAGTATACGCCTGGCGGCTCTCGCGCACGTGAACGAGGGGGCAGGGGTGTTCGTCGCCAGTGCAGGGCGACTCGCGCCTGTGCGTCACGGCGTAGCAGGTGGATGCCCGCTCGATGCCCATCTCGCGCGCCGCCTGGTTGGCGATTTCGATGGAGTAATCATCGGCGTTGATGACGTAGAACGGGGAAGTGATGGCGTTGATGATGTTCTCCAGGAAGTCGCGTTGGGTGCGCAGTTGTTCGGTGAAGCGAGCGTGCTCGATGGCGATACCGGCCTGCTGGCTGATGGCTCCGGCGAGGGCAATCTCCTCCGGGGTGAACTCCCGCCGACGGCGGCTCTCCCACACCTCGGCAAAGGCGACCAGACGCCCGCGCACCCGAAGAGGGATGTAGAGGACACTTTTAGCGCCGTATTGCTTCATATGAGCACGATCCTGGGGGGGGATATCCGGATCGTCCACATGGTTCAAGAGGATTTCGCCGCGCTCCAGTTGGGCGATGAACTCTTCATCTTCCTCGACGAAGACCGCTCCCAAATCGGAGACGCGCTCTGCATCGCAGGCTTCCGGACCGTAGTACTCGACCACGACCTTGCTGCTTTTCGTCTTGGGGTCCCAGATGTTGATGTAGGCACTGGTGGCATCTAGCGTCTCGCCCACCTGCTTGGCGATGGTTTGCAGCACCTCGTCCACGTCAAGGGTGGAGGCAAGGGCGGTCGCCGCCTGGTAGAGGGCTTCACGCTCATAGCGTTGCTTCTCCAACTCGGCCTCGAGGCGCTTGCGGGCGGTGATCTCCGTTTTGATGGCGATATAGTGTGTCGTCTGGCCGCGTGCGTCACGGATGGGAGTGATGGTGGCATCCTCCCAGTAGAGTTCGCCGTTCTTGCGCTTGTTGAGGAACTCCCCGTGCCAGGTTTCCCCTCTCAGAAGGGTATCCCACATTTCCTGGTAGAACTCCGGCGGGTGGTGGTTGGACTTCAAGATGCGGGGATTGCGGCCAATGGCCTCCTCGGCGGTGTAGCCGCTGACCCGCGTGAATGCCGGGTTGACGTACTCGATGGTGCCCTGCCGGTCGGTGATGACCACCGCGTTCGCACTTTGCTCGATTGCTCTGGAGAGTCGGCGGGCCGTGCGTTCCTCGCGTTCCCATAGGAAAGTGCTGATGCTCAGGAAGGTGGCGCTGACGAACACTTGTCCGCTAAAGACGGCCAGATGCCTCCACGCGACATCTTCGCGCGCTGCGACCAGCCAGGCGGCGAGAAGCATGTTCAGCGTGAACAGCCCGATGGCGCCACGCAAACGCTCCAAGAGGGCGCCAAGCACCAAGGTGGGAATAGTCCACAACAGAAGGTTCCCCAGGAGGTGGGGGGGGTATTCGTCGGGTCGCTGTACAGCACTCGTAAAGGGTACTACGGTGAAGGCTGTCAGGAGCAGTGCGCTCGCCCATCGGTGATAGCGCGTGCGGCTCAGCAGATAAGCCACGACGAGCACGAAGGCGAGCGTGATGCTCTGCATGTTTTCGCGCGGCGATAGAATGCGCGGAGCGGCCGGGATGATGAACAGCGGCAGCATGACGGCCAGCAAAGTCGCCACCAGCCGCGCGTGCCGCCGTTCCTCCTCGTCGGTGACCGAGCGCGAGGGTCTGGCGATGAGGTCTATCAGACGTGTGGTAGCGTGCTTGATGTGCATCATCCTGCTCCCCGGGGGGCTACCCACCGTTCGATGTGTGTTCTGCAAGGGCGAAGGAGCATGATAGTCTCAAGTATACCACTGAAAGCTCGTTTGCACCACCTAGCTGCGCCCCGGTGATTACCCACAAGCCTCCCTGGCTGCCAGCCGGGCTTGGTGCCCTTCGTGTCTCTCCCCGTGGCCGGAGCGGACAAGCTGTCAACGGATTGGGGAACGGATGGAACGGATGGGGGGGCAGACTTCGGGGGTCTCGACCCAAGAGTTGTTCGCGCCGATCGAATTTTCGTGCCGCTTTGTGCTCTTTGCGCTCTTGGTGCCCTTCGTGTCTCTCGCCGTGGCCGGAGCGGACAAGCTGTCAACGGATTGGGGAACGGATTGAACGGATGGGGGGGGCAGACTTCGGGAGTCTCGACCCAAGAGTTGTTCGCGCCAACCAGATTTTCGTACCGCTTTGTGCTCTTTGCGCTCTTGGTGTCCTTCGTGTCTCTCGCCGTGGCCGGAGCGGACAAGCTGTCAACGGATTGAGGAACGGATTGAACGGAGGGAGGGCAGACTTCGGGAGTCTCGACCCAGGAGTTGTTCGCGCCGACCGGATTTTCGTACCGCTTTGTGCTCTTTGCGCTCTTGGTGCTCTTCGTGTCTCTCGCCGTGACCGGAGCGGACGAGCTGTCAACGGATTGAGGAACGGATTGAACGGATGGGGGGGGCAGACTTCGGGGGTCTTGACCCAGGAGTTGTTCGCGCCGACCGGATTTTCGTACCGCTTTGTGCTCTTAGCGCTCTTGGTGCCCTTCGTGTCTCTCGCCGTGGCCGGAGCGGACAAGCTGTCAACGGATTGGGGAACGGATGGAACGGATGGGGGGGCAGACTTCGGGAGTCTCGACCCAAGAGTTGTTCGCGCCGATCGAATTTTCGTGCCGCTTTGTGCTCTTTGCGCTCTTGGTGCCCTTCGTGTCTCTCGCCGTGGCCGGAGCGGACAAGCTGTCAACGGATTGGGGAACGGATGGAACGGATGGGGGGGCAGACTTCGGGAGTCTCGACCCAAGAGTTGTTCGCGCCGATCGAATTTTCGTGCCGCTTTGTGCTCTTTGCGCTCTTGGTGCCCTTCGTGTCTCTCGCCGTGACCGGAGCGGACAAGCTGTCAACGGATTGGGGAACGGATGGAACGGATGAGAACTTCGTCCGACCGCCAATCAAGCGGCCCGGCGATTGAGCGGCCTGACAACCCGGCGGCTGAACGGCAGACTAAGGACGGAGGACTGAGGACTGAGGACCGAGGACCGAGGACCGAGGACTGCCTATCTGCTTCCACCTGGTGCAGGCCGATGAGCCCTTCCGGGATCAGACCACCCCTGAGATGGAGGCGGAGGTGGCCCGGCGGTGGGAGGCCTTCCGCCAGGCC
>Ga0256830_1000673_pt1 | contig 25795 bp, 27 predicted proteins | sample 128326metaG_FD_190537 | JGI IMG/M metagenome (GOLD analysis project Ga0256830, IMG submission 190537) | Hydrothermal vent microbial communities from Lau Basin, Pacific Ocean - 128-326 | ecosystem: Environmental > Aquatic > Marine > Hydrothermal vents | place: Pacific Ocean: Lau Basin | collected... | reverse complement strand
ACCGGTCCACGACCGAGGCGAGGGTGGGCAGCCCGGCGTCGGTGTATTCGTAGCGGGCCCGGACCACCGGCTTGTCGACGTCGATGAGAGCGGCCAGGTCGATGGGGGTTCCCGACACGACCAGTTCGGCATCGGATCGTTCGATCGTCTCGGCGAGGGCGGCGAGCTGGTGGTCGCTGTAGCCGACGGCCGGGAGCACCCGGTCGATGTGCGGGTACGTCTCGTAGATCTCGGCGATCTCCGCAACGGCGGAGACGCGGGGGTCGACGATCTCAGCGGCGCCGGCTGCCACCGCCGCCACGAACCCGGCCCCATACGGCATCCCCCCGTGGGTGATCGTCGGCCCGTCGTCCACCACGATCACCTTCCGGCCGGTGACGGCCTCAGGGTCGTCGAGACGGACCGGGGAGGCCGCCTCGACGATCGTGGCTTCCGGGTTGAGAGCCTTCACCCGTTCCAACGCTTCGGCGACCAGCTCGTCGGGAGCGGCGTCGACCTTGTTCACCACCACGACGTCGGCCATCCGCACCACCGTCTCGCCGGGGTGGTACCGGTCCATCTGGGCGGGACGGAGAGCATCGACGACGGCGACGCCCAGGTCGGGCCGGACGAAGGAGAAGTCGTTGTTGCCTCCGTCCCAGATCACCACGTCCGCCTCCTGCTCGGCGGCGGCGAGGATGGCGGCGTAGTCCACTCCGGCGTAGACGACGTTGCCGAAGGCGATGTGCGGCTCGTACTCTTCCCGCTCCTCGGCGGTGCAGTGGGCGGCGGACAGGTCGTCCAGGTCGGCGAAGCGCTGAACCCGTGCCGCCACCAGGTCCCCGTAGGGCATGGGATGACGCAGCACCGCCGCCGTCAATCCCCGTTCCCCCAGATGCCGGGACAGCCACCGGGACGTCTGGGACTTGCCGCAGCCGGTCCGCATGGCGGTGACGGCGATCACCGGCTTCGCCGACGACAACATGGTCGACTTCGGACCCAACAGGGTGAAGTCCGCCCCGGCCGCCTGCGCCCGCGACCCGACATGCATGACATGGATGTGGGAGACGTCGGAGTAGGCGAACACCACTTCGTCGACGGAGAGACGGCCGACCAGCTCCTCCAGCTTCTCCTCTCCTTCGATGGGGATGCCGTCCGGGTAGAGGTCTCCTGCCAGTTCCGGCGGATACCGTCGGCCGGCGACTCCGGGGATCTGGGTGGCGGTGAAGGCCACCACCTCGACGGACGGGTCGTCCCGGTAGACGACGTTGAAGTTGTGGAAGTCGCGGCCGGCGGCCCCCACGATGAGGACACGCCGACGCCGGTCGTCGCTGCCCATGCCGACCAAGCTACGCGACCCGTCCTCCCCGATGAAGGGTCGAAGGCCCCCGGCGGAGGCGGCGACCCCGGGACCTACCCGTCGCCGCCCTCCAACCGTTCACGGACCGCCGCCAGAAACTGGGCGGCGGGGGCGCCGTCGACGAAGGCATGGTCGAAGGTGAGGCTGAGCACCATCTGACGTCTCGCCTCCACCTGACCGCCCGACCCGAACCCCGGGACCGTCCGGATCGCCCCCACCCCGAGGATGGCGATCTGAGGCGGGTTGATGATCGGAGTGAACGCCTCCACCCCGTAGGGGCCGAGGTTGGTGACCGTGAAACACGCCCCTTCGTAGTCGACGGCTCCCAGGCTCTTCGCCCGGGCCCGTTCGGCGAGGGCGGCGACGTACCCGGCGACGGTGGGTTCGGACGGCTCCACGATGGCGTTGTTGGTGCCGGCGGCCAACGGGAGGAGGGTCGCATCCGGCCAGCCCTCCACCGCCGAACGAACCGTCCCGTCCCCACCGACGGTGACGAGGACGCCAGCCCCCGCTTCGGCCAGCAGCGCTGCCGCACGGCGGGTGTCGGCTTCCCGACCTTCCGGGCGGAGAGGGAGGAACTCGACCGGAGGCGTCTGCGTCGATCGGGTGAGATGCACGGCACGGCGGACCAGACCGGCCGCGTCGTCGAAGGCCACCACCACGGTGGGCGGCCCGGCCCAAAGGCCGGCGAGGAACCGTGCGACCATGTTGGCCTTCTCCTCCACGTCGACGACCCGGGCCAGACCGACGAGCCTCCGGATGTCCTTCGAGGAGGCCGGGTTGGCGACCAGGCCGACGATCGGGGGGCTCATGGCCCCACCCTACGCGGAGACGACCTCACCGAGGATCGCCGTTCCGGGACGATCGTCCCTGGTTGACGGCGCCGCGGACGCAGATCCTGACGACAGGAGGTGGATCACGATGCCCGAAGGAGTGGTGAAGTGGTTCGATCCGAAGACCGGTGATGCCATGATCGCCCGCGGCGCCAAGCTCTACCCCAGCGCCGCCGCCGACATGGAACGCCACGCCAGGGTCCCCGGGGCGCGGGTCCATTTCGACATCGTCCGGGAAGACGGAGCCGAACGGGCCGTCAACGTCGTGCTCCGGGAAGGTACACGCGTCTCGCCCCGCCAGGGACGGTTCGGGGATCAGGCGGGGGCCCACCATCCAGACGAGAAAGGCCACGTCGCTCTCACCCGGCACCATCCCCAACAGAGTTCCGCCCTCGAAGACCGGCCGGTGGAGGTGGTCCGGACGTGGATCCGCCTCATCACGTCCGGCGACGTGCCCACGGCGGTCCACCTCTACCATCCGGCGGTGCTGATCCATCGAGGTGACCGGACCGAGGAGGGACGCCGCAACCTGGCCGACATCCTCTCCGACCTTCGTCACGTCCGCCGCTTCGACGTGCATCCCGAAGACGACGGCGCCACGGTCACCTGGGACGACCCCGCCACCGGGGTCCGTTCCCGCAGCAGGTTCCGGGTCGAACACGGCCTCATCGTCGAGCAATGGTTCGACGAGGGCCGACGGTGATCAGGCCCCAGCCAGCGTTCGCAGCCAATCATCGAACCCTTCGGGGGCGTGGGGTCCACGGGAACGGAACCGCCCGGTCACCCGTGCCCCCCTCGCCTCCAACGCCGCAGCCATCTTGTCGAGCATCCTCCCCGGGGACGTCTTGTAGGTGCAGAAGACGGCCGCCGGTGTCCCGTCGAGGGTGAGGGAGTCGATGAAGGCCATCGTGGCCTTGGTGGCGTGCTGGAGGATGAAGAACAGGCCTTCGGTCCAGCTCCCGATGCATACGGCGTCGGCCGACGAGACCTCGCCGGGTGACGCCTCCCGCACCGAGGTCACCGTCGCCTCATGTCCGGCGTCGGCGGCCATCTTCGCCATCTCTTCGGCGGCGGCCTTGGTGGTCCCCGTCCGGCTGTCGTACACGATCGCGATCCGCATCGGGCGCCTCCTCGTTCGTCCAGCCCGTCTCCCACCGTCGTTGGGCCGCCAAGGCTACCCGGGGGCGCCGCCCGGGTAGCGAGGGCCGGGCCGAGCGCGGATGCCGGCGAGGTCGGATCAGCCCAACGTGACGGCCGTGCCCGAGGCCGACACCATCAGCATGCTCCCGCCTTGTCCCAGCACCTCGTAGTCGAGATCCACACCGACGACGGCGTCGGCGCCCATCGCCGCGGCCCGTTCCTCCATCTCCCGGAGGGCCGTCTGCCTGGCGGTGTTGAGCTCCCGCTCGTACGCCGCCGACCTGCCGCCGACGATGTCGCGGATCCCGGCGAACAAGTCCTTGAAGATGTTCGCCCCCAAGATCGCTTCCCCGGTGACGATCCCCTTGTAGGCGGTGATGGTGCGGCCTTCGACCGAAGGGGTGGTGGTGACGATCACGTTGACTCCTCTCTCTCGCTCCGATCCGAGGCTAGACGGAACACCCGACCCGGTCGTCGACCCGACGCCGGGATGCCCGGGAAACAGGCTGTTGACGACGACGATCCTCTTCATTTCGAATCATCTCAGGCCGACATTTTCCGTATGCCCACCCCGAACCGTTGACGATGACCTCCCCCACCTTCACCCGGCGTCTCCTCGACTTCGTCGAGCGGGCCGGCAGCGAGCGTTCCACCGAAAAGGTGCTCGCCGACATGACACGCTTCATCGGCGAGACCCTCGACGCGCACCGCGTCACCGTCTACCTGGCCGACGGCCCGCGACTCGTTCCCTACGTCTCCGAGTTTCCGTCCGGGGAACAGCGGCCCGACCAGTTCGAGCTGTGGCGCTCGTTGGGCTACCTGGACGAGTCGCCGGTGAGCGAACGGATCCGGGCAGGCGAAGAGGTCATCTTGGTGGAGAGACCCGACGAGTTCCTCCCCGGCGACGTCACCGAAGCGTTCGGCGTCCAGCCGTTGCTGTTGGTCGCCCTCCGGACCCAAACCGCCCTCGTCGGGGTGCTGGTCGTGGAAGGGCGACGTGACGACCTGGTGGCCCGCCGGGAGGACATCCGCGAGTTCGCCGGGTTCGTCGCCTTGGCTTTGGAGAACGCCCAGGCGTTCGAACGGGAGAACGAACGGGTCCGGGAGGCGGAGGCGCTGCTGGAAGTGGCAAGGGTGCTCGGTGAATCGACCGAGATGAACGCCGTGTTGGCATCCGTCGCCCGCAACACGGCCCGGGTGACCGGCTTCGAACGGTGCTCGATCCTCCTCACCGACGACGACGGCAACCTCCGTCCGACGATGAGCCAGTTCGCCGACGGCCACCGCGACCCCGAAGCCTGGGAACGGTTCCGGTCGATCGACCAGGACCTGCCCGCCGCCAGGATGGTGATGGCGTCGGGCAGACCCGCAGCCTACGACCGGCCCGAGTCGACCGCCGAGCTGGTCCCGTCGGTGTGGGTGGAGCCGTTCGGGATCCGTTCGGTGCTCTTCGTCCCGCTCATCGCCTGGGACGAATGTTTCGGCGTGCTGCTCCTCGACCATCGCCACCGCCGTGAGATCTCCCCCCAGCAGATGCGGATGGCGACCGGCGTCGCCGTGCACGGGGCCATCGCCATCGCCATCACGAGGCTACTGGCCCGGGAACGGGAGAGCCGCCGTCAGGCGGAGACGGTCTCCGCTGCCCTCCGGGTCAGGGAGGAACAGCAGGCCACCGTCGCCCATCTGGGGCGTCTCGCCCTCGGATGCGTCGACCTGTCGAAGCTCATGGACGAGGCGGTGAGAGCGCTGGCCTCCACGTTGTCGGTCGAGTACGCGAAGGTGTTGGAGCTCCTCCCCGACGGGGACCGCCTGCTCCTGCGGGCAGGGGTCGGGTGGGAAGACGGCCTGGTCGGCGTCGCCACCGTCGACGCAGGCCGAGACTCCCAAGCTGGATTCACCCTCTTGTGCTCCACCCCGGTGATCGTCGACGACCTGGCGACCGAAGAACGCTTCTCCGGCCCGCCGCTGTTGCGGGACCACGAGGTCGTCAGCGGCATCAGCGTGGTCATCCCCGGTACCGACCGACCCTACGGGGTGTTGGGGATCCACACGACGGAGCGCCGCACCTTCACCGAAGACGACGTCAACTTCCTCTCGTCGGTCGCCAACGTGCTGGCGGCCGCCGTCGAACGGAAGGCGGCGGAGGAAGCCATCCGGGCGGGCGAAGCCCGGTTCCAGGCGATCCTGGACACCGCCAGCGACGCCATCGTCTCGATCGACGAGAACCAGCGGATCATCCTCTTCAACCAGCAGGCAGAGGAGATGTTCGGCTACCGAGCCGACGAGGTCCTCGGCCGTCCCCTCGGTGTCCTCATCCCCGAACGGTTCCGGGAACGTCACATCCATCTGGTCGACTCCTTCGCGAGCCGCCCGGCGACACAGCGGCCGCGCCGCGACCGTCCGGAACTGTGGGGCCTGCGCCGCAACGGCGACGAGTTCCCGGTGGAGATCACCATCTCGAAACTCGAAGTCCAAGGCCGGGGCATCCTCACGGCCATCATCCGCGACATCACGGAGCGGAAAGCGGCGGAACGGCGTCTGGAGGAGCTCATCCGTTCGAAGGACGAGTTCATCGCCTCGGTCTCCCATGAGCTGCGCACACCCCTCACCGGGATCGTCGGTTTCATCGAGCTGCTCCGGGATCCCGACCAGGGGCTGCCCGCCGAAGAGCGGGCCCAACTCATCGAGATCGCCGCCCGTGAAGCGTTCGACCTCTCCAACATCGTCGAAGACCTCCTCGTCGCCGCCAGAGCCGACATCGGCACCCTCCAGATCAGCCGCGTGTCCGTCGACCTGTCGGCCCAGGTCGCCCAGGTGCTCGAAGCGTGGAAACACGACGTGGAGGTCCAAGTCGCATCCACCGCCGAGAACGTGAAGGCGGTCGGCGACCCCGGTCGGGTCCGCCAGATCGTCCGGAATCTCGTCTCCAACGCGGTCCGATACGGGGGCAGCGACATCAGGATCGAATACGGCACCAACGGGTCGTCGGCTTGGCTGCGGGTGAGCGACGACGGCGACGGGGTACCCGTCGAGGATCGCGAGCGGATCTTCGAGCCCTATCAGCAGATCCACCGCGAGTTGGGTCAGCCCGGGTCGGTCGGCTTGGGGTTGAGTGTCGCCCGCAACCTGGCTCGGCTCATGGGCGGAGACCTCACCTACGACTACCGGCACGGCCGGAGCGTGTTCGAGCTGACCCTGCCGACGATCAGATGAACCAACGCCCTCTCCGGGCGATCGGATCATCTTCTCGACTGGACCGGCAGGTTCGACCACTTCAAGGGAGAGATCCCTCGGCGGCAACGGTAGATCAGCAGTGGTGGCAGACGTCCATTTTGTGGGCCCAACATGGTGGAGATGAATCCGGGGTACCAGTCGGCAGTTCCGTTGGGCAAGACGACGGGCCCGCACCGCTTCTCGAACGCTGTCGCGATCATGCAGGGCGAGGGATCCGCCCAGCTCCAGGGGTTGTCCACGTAGAACCAGCCTCGGGCCACCGACCTGCGGAGAAGCTCTACATCCGTGTGGGCGGCGTCCACGGCGTCCGATCCCAACGGAGAGCAGTAGGCGGAGACCGTGAACAGGAACGGGCCCGTGCATCGCCGCCCGTCGGCAGTCAATACGTCGGCCTCTTGGGACCCGATCACCACCCGGTCGCTGAGGGTGAAGGCCTCGTCCACGCCCGCATCAGAGCCCTCGAAACCCCCGGCCCCCAACAACCCCGGGAGGTGGCAGCCCTCGAAGCAACCGGTGAAAAGAACAACCAAGAGGCCGGCGCGATGTCACTCATACACCACGTCCATGGACGTGATCTCCTCAGCCGAGCTGACCTCGACACGCCGATGGGATTCGCCTTCGACCCGCGCCGACCCTAGTGACAACGATCACGGAACGGCCACGTCACGGGCCCGGGTGACCTCGGTGGGCACCACCGTGTTCCCACATCCTTCGCAGACGATCGTGACCTCGATCGTGCCGCCGCAGCCGACGTGTTCCAGAGGCGGCGGCGGCTCGTCCCATTCGAGGTTGCGCCGGCCCCATTCGCGAAGGGCGAGGATGGTCGCGGCGAGTTCCGACCCTTTGGAGGTGGGGACGTATTCGTGACGTAGGGGATGCTCCTGGTAGGGGACCCGTTCGAGGATGCCGTGCTCGACGAGGGAACGCAGCCGGTCGGCGAGGACGTTCGTGGCGATCCCGAGGTCCCGTTGGATCTCGTTGTAGCGGCGGTGGCCGTAGAAGATCGACCGCAGGATCCCCAACGACCACCGGTCGCCGAGGACCGCGAGGGTCCGTTGGACGGCGCGGTTCTGGGGGGTTTCGGCGTCCATGGCTCCAGCCTAGCTGGTCGCTTGCCATCAGAAAGCGACAGCGGTATCGTGACACTTGCTGTGGGCAAGTGAGGACGGACGATGGCAGCGACCACCCAGCGGAAGAGCTTCACCGATCGGATGAGCCGGAGCGACGTCTCCTGGAAGATGCATCGCTTCATGTACCGGATCTCCGGAGGTCGCATCGGAGGCCAGATGTTCGGCGTGCCGGTGCTGCTGTTGAGGACCCGGGGCCGACGGACAGGCGAGCTGCGCACCCACCCGTTGATGTACCTGCAAGACGGCGACCGGCTGTTCGTGGTCGCCTCGAACGCCGCCGCGGTCGACCGCGACCCCGGTTGGCTGCACAACCTGCGGGCGAACCCGGTCGCCGAGGTCCAGCTCGGCTCCACGGTGCGTCGGGTGCGTGCCGAGGAGCTCGGCCCCGAAGAACGGGACATCTGGTGGCCGCGGCTCATCGAGCACAACCCCAAGTGGGCCAGGTACGCGACCGAGACCGACCGGGTCATCCCCATCGTCGCGCTCCATCTCGACGGGAAGTGATCGGGTCGGCCCCGCGATCACATGAGGCTCCCAACGCCACGTCTGGTCGGACTCGAACCCATGGGCCTTCTGATCTGTAGATCCTCACGACCTGTCCACCGGCGTCCACCCGGGTCCACACCGACTGGCTCCCGACTTGGCTCCCAGCCCGGCTGCGATATCGAGCAGTCGCGATATCATGCAGTCATGGCGAAGCAGACCACTGTCCGTCTTCCCGAAGAGCTCGCAGCCGAAGCCGAGGCCGTCGCCCGGGTGAAGGGCACGAGCGTCAACGCCCTCATCATCGAAGCACTCAAGGCCGAAATCGAGCGCGTCCGCCAGGACGAGAACTTCACCAGCCGCGCCAGGCAGCTCCTCGAACGTGACCGGGAGCTCCTCGAACGCCTCGCTCGGTGACCCGATACGTCACGCTGGCCGAGTACTTCTGGCTCGCCGAACAGGTCAGCGGCCTCGCCGCAGAGACTCTCGTCCGCCAGTCCCGCTTCGACCTGGCCGACTCGGCCCTGCACACACCGCAAGCGGGATTCGGTGACGTCGAGTGCTACCCGGACCTGTACGACAAGGCGGCGGTGCTGGTCTGTCGCCTCGTGTGGGACCACCCGCGCTGCCGGACGGGAGCAAGCGAGCGGCCTGGGCGGCGGCGACCCTGTTCGTCGATCTCAACGACGGCGTCTGGGAGCCCGACCCGCCCGGCGTGGACCAGGCCGAACAGGCGATGCTGGCCGTCGCCGCCGGAGAGGTCGACGAAGCGTGGGTAGCCAACTGGCTGAGGGACTGCGTCCGGTTCCCCGCCGGTGACTGACGAGTTCCGCGGTCGACGCCGATAGAACCGCTCCCAAGCGTTAGAAGGTTCTTGTACGCCTCAGACGCCGGAACCCCCGCCGCAGCAGGGGTTTCGCGTCGCACGCCCGGAGGGACTCGAACCCCCAACCTTCTGATCCGTAGTCAGACGCTCTATCCAGTTGAGCTACGGGCGCACGCTCCCGATTCACAGCAACCGGGAACACCCTCAGAGTAGTCCCGGCAGCAGACCTCCGAAACCTGCCGAGACGAGGAGAAGCCCCGCGAGGCCAGCTGAACCTCCCGGGGCTCTCCTCGTCTGCTCGCCGAAGGCGCACAGACCACCCTGCAGGGCACGTCCGATATCGAACGCTGGCCCCACCTCCCGTGTCAGGCCACGAAGGCCGTCGTTTCCGGTGAGACGCCGACACCATATCAGCCCACCTGGACCGGCGCCCCGGGTCTTTGGTCCTTCGGTTTCGCGTTCTGGCGGAGAGGGAGGGATTTGAACCCTCGAGGAGGCTGTTCACCCCCTACTCGCTTAGCAGGCGAGCGCCTTCGACCACTCGGCCACCTCTCCACGACGTCCACCAGGACGACGGCGGAAAGCTACCAGGTGCAGACCCGGTCGCCTTCCGCGGAGGGAGTGGGATTCGAACCCACGGGACCCCACACAGGGCCCAACGGTTTTCAAGACCGTCACCTTCGTCCGCTCGGTCATCCCTCCGAGATCCAGAACCCGTGGACACGACCCGACGACACAGCGCAGGACCGAGTCCTGCCGGTCGACAGGCCCCGGTTGGCGGAGGGGGTGGGATTCGAACCCACGAGGAGGCGTCAACCCCCTACGGCATTTCGAGTGCCGCGCACTAGGCCAGACTATGCGACCCCTCCGAGCCGCCCGCCACCGAAGTGGGGACGGGGTGGGCAGTGTACCGAGCGGAGGGAGCGGGATTTGAACCCGCGAGGGGGCGTGAACCCCCAACGGCATTTCCAGTGCCGCGCACTAGGCCAGACTATGCGATCCCTCCAAACGCCCGGACGGCGTGCCCGGGCGTACTCCAAGTCTACCGTCGCTCCTCCGCCCCGTAGGCTAAGGCGTCGATGCACGAACAGTGGATGGAGATGGCCCTCGGCCAAGCCCGCCAGGCCCCCGACCATGGAGACGTCCCCATCGGGGCGGTCCTCGTCGGACCCGACGGCCAGGTGGTCGCCGCCGACCGGAACCGTAGAGAACAACGCCGCGACCCCACCGCCCATGCCGAAATGCTGGTGCTCCGTCGAGGAGCCGAACAGGCGGGGACGTGGCGTCTCGTCGGACACACCCTCGTCGTCACCCTCGAACCATGCCCGATGTGTGCCGGCGCCGCCGTCTGGGCGCGGCTGGAACGGATCGTCTACGGGGCCGCCGACCCGAAGGCGGGTGCCTGCTGGAGCCTCTACAACATCCCCCAAGACGAACGTCTCAACCATCGCTGCGACCTGGTCGCCGGGGTCCTCGAACGCGACTGCGCGGCGCTGCTGGAAGAGTTCTTCAGCCGTCGCCGCTAGCGCGAAGCCGGCGAGCCAGAGACGGCAGCGAACGCACCGCGAACAGCGCCGCCCGCCGGGACACCAGCCCGGAAGCCGGAGCGATCACGACATGACGCAAGCCCACGTCACCGAGGGCTTCGAGGGCGCCAGCCACCCGGCGGGGACTCCCCCAATACATCTGCTCTTCGACGAGACCCACCGGGACCGCCGCGATCGCCTCCTCCAACTCCCGATGGGTGTAGGCGGTAGGGACGAAATCCACCATCCCCCGGAAGCCGTCCCCGAACGGGTGGGTCGCCCCGGCCGCCTTCCACGCCCAGTCGGGCGCGAGGAGAGCCAGATACCGGATCGCCCGGGAGTCGAGGAGTCGATGGGCGGCCTCGTCGTCGGGTGCCAACACCACGAACGCCTGCAGGCCCGGCACGATCCGGTCCGGGTCCCGCCCTGCCGCGACGGCAGCGTCCCTGATCCGGTCGAGCCGACCCCGATACGTGTCCGGACCCATCGGGATGGTCGGGAACCAGCCGTCACCGAAACGTCCCGTCAGCTCCAACATCCGGGGGCCGTGGGCGGCCACCCAGATCTCCGGCTGCCTGCCCGCAGGTGCCGTCAAGTCGAGGTGGCCGCCGTCGAGACGGAAGAACTCCCCCTCGTAGCGGAGAGGGCCTTCGCCGTCGAGGCACAGCCGCAACACCTCCAACGCCTCTTCGAGACGGGCCACCGGTCGGGAGAAGTCGAAACCGAACGGTTCGGTGTTCTCCCGCTCACCGGGCCCCACCCCGAGGATCGGAGGGCGGCGGGTCAGATGGGCGAGGGTGAGGAACGCCTGGGCGATCACCACCGGATGGCGGCGGATCGGCTCGGTGACCCCGACGCCGAGCTGGAGACGACCCAGCCGGGAGGCGAGATGGCCGGCGAGCACCTGAATGTCGAAGTAGGCGTCCGGCGACCCGGAGCCACGTGCCATCCAGCTGAAACGTTCATCCCAGATCGACGGGGCGAACCATCCGACCAGATGGTCGGGGATCCACACCGAGTCGAAGCGGAACGTCCGGGCGAACCGCAGCATCCCGTGGATCTGGCGAACCGGCGGTGTCGCCCCCACTCCGATTCCCACCTTCATGGACACCTCCCGACGACCTGGCCGGCAAGCCTATCGGGATCCGACACCGAACCAACCTCCGGAACCCGCTAGCCTCGCCATGCGCGTGCTAAGCGGGGCGCTAGGGGTGCCCTGAACCCGAAACCCTCTCCAAGCGGGGCCGAAACCCCCGCCCGAGGGTGGGAGCTCTCCGACTCGTGCGTCGGGTACGGGGCGTCGACGGTCGGGTCCTGCGCGGCGGAGCACCGTGAACCGGGTCAGGTCCGGAAGGAAGCAGCCCTCAGCGGAACGCTCCGGGTGCCGTAGGAGTGCCTGGCCCGAGCCTACGACTCGGCGCCGGCGGGGAGTGTCCCATTCGACGGCGGGGTGCACGCGCCCGAACGGCGTTCCCGACTCAGGCGGCACCGACGGCGTCGAGCAGCTCCCGGTCCCGGGGGCTGAGGGTCGCCCCCCGAACCTGGCGTGACAGCGCCCCCACCGCCTCGGCCAGGGACACCGCCGGGTCGTCCCCGGCGACCGCCTCCAGCCGGGCGGCGTCCTCCCCCATCCAGTCGGACCCGACGATGCTTCCGTCCGCCGCCACCGCCACGACGAGGCCTTCGAACAAGACGCCGCCGCGGGTCGGCTCCACGAACGGCCGCAGCAGGACCACCAGCTTCTCCGCCCCCTCGGCGACCTGCTCGACGGCCCGGAACGAAATCGCGTCACGACCGAACCGGATCGTCTCCGGCGGCGGTGCCACCTCCGGGTAGGTGTCGAAGATGCGGGCGTCGGAGACCGCGAACTCGTACACCAGAACCCGGGGTTCCCCGGTGTTCCCCACCTCGGCGACGGTCCCGGCGACGTCCTTGCCGACGAACCGCACCTCCGCCACGTCGACTTCGGCGACCCTGGTGACCGCCAGCAGATCGTCGGCGAGCCGGGAGCTGCCGCCGCCGCAGGCACCGACCGCCGCCGCCAACACCGCCACCCAGGCCACCAGCCGCCTCATCTTCGGAGCACCGCCCCGTAGACGAATCCGAGGGGCCCCATCCTCCACAGGGCCTCCAGACGCAACGGCCCGGACGCGAACATCTCCTCGGGCGGAGGCAACGAATCGAGGGACCGGTGCAGATACCAGTACTCCCGGGGGGCGCGCGCCGCCAGGCCGGCCAGCGGCAACACCACCGCGGTGCCCAGCCGGTGCAGCGTCGCCGCCACCCGACGCCGCGGGCGGGCCAGGTCCACGACGACGGCCACCCCTCCGGGACGTAGCACCCTGGCGACCTCGGCGAGGGTCTGCTCCACCGACGTCAAGTTGCGGAACACGTAGGCGCTGAACACCCCGTCGAACGACCCGTCGGCGAAGGGGAGACGCTCACCGACGCCGACGACCCGCAGCCGGATCGGGCTGAGGGCCAGCATCTCCCGTACCGGGTCGAGGGCCACCACCTCACGTCCTTCCAGCACCGGCAGCGCAGCTCCGGTGCCGCTGCCCAGATCCAGCACCCGGCCCGGCGGAAGATGGGCGGTGCCTCGGCGCCGCCACGACTGCTCCCGGCCGAGGGAGAGGATCCGGTTCAGGAGGTCGTACCGGCGGGCGATCCGCGCGAAGATCCGGTCGGGCGGGCGGGTCACGGAGTGAACGCGTCGAACCCGACGTACGGTCGGAGCGCCTCGGGCACCGCCACCGTGCCGTCGGCCCGCTGATGGTTCTCCAACAGGGCGATCAGCACCCTCCCCACCGCCACCGCCGTCCCGTTGAGGGTGTGGACGAGGTGGGTGCCCTTCTCCCCTCTGGTACGGACCTTCAGCCGGCGGGCCTGGAAGTCGGTGGTGTTCGAACACGACGTGATCTCCCGGTACCGTCCCTGGGAGGGGAACCAGGCTTCGATGTCGTACTTCTTCGCCGCCGAAGCGCCCAGGTCGCCGGCGGCGACGTTGACGACCCGGTAGGGAAGCTCGAGGGCCTGCACCAGGGACTCTTCGATCGCCAGCAACCGCTCGTGTTCGTCCCGGGAGGACTCCGGTTCGCAGAACACGAACATCTCCACCTTGTCGAACTGGTGGACCCGGAAGATGCCGGTCGTGTCCTTCCCGTAGGTGCCGGCCTCCCGCCGGAAACACGTCGAGAACCCGGCGTAGCGGATCGGCAACGCCTCCGGGTCGAGGATCTCGTCGGCGTGGTAGGCGGCCAGGGACACCTCCGACGTTCCCACCAGGTACAGGTCGTCCCGGGGGATGGCGTACACCTGTTCCCGGTCGCCGGGGAAGAAGCCGGTGCCGAACAGGGCCATCTCGCGGACCAGCACCGGCGGCACCATCGGGGTGAAGCCTTCGGCGACGAGACGTTCCATCGCCCATCGCACCAGCCCGAACTCCAACATCGCCCCCTGGCCTTTGATGTAGCCGAAGCGGGCGCCGGACACCTTGGCGGCCCGGGCCGTGTCGATGACGTCCAACCGTTCACCGAGGGTGGCATGGTCGGCGAACGGGAAGTCGAACGTCGGTGGGTCACCCACCCGCTTCACCTCGACGTTGTCCTCTTCGGTGAACCCGTCGGCGGCGGTGGCGTCCACCAGGTTGGGGAGGGTGATCCACGTCTCCCGGAACTCCTCCTCCAGACGCTCCACCTCTTCGCTGAGCGCCCGGTAGCGTTCCGCCAATTCGGAAGCTTCGGCGATCGCCGCCTGTTTCTCCTCCCCCTCCAGGCGGGCGATCTCCTTGCCGCGGCGTTTCTGCGCGGCCCGGACCTCCTCCGCCTCGTGGCGGACCTTGCGGACCTCCTCGTCGAGGGCGATCAGGCGGTCGAGGTCGATGTCGACCCCGCGCCGTCGCAACGACTCGGCGATCCGGTCGGGTTCGGTACGGAGCAGAGCGACGTCAAGCACGCCGAGGATGCTACCGGTCTCAGCCGCCGTCGCCGTCGTCGACGTGGGGGGTCGTCGACGTCGTCTCCGTCTCGGCGTTCACTCTGAACTCGACGATTCGGGAGTTGTCGTCGGTCTGGTCCTCCAACTCGACCACCCCGACCCGTACCGACACCGCATAGGCCACCCCGGGCTGCACCGGAAGGTCGATGAACGACGCCACCGTCTTCTCGCCGGGACCGAGGGCGTCCACCTCGAGGCTCCTCGTGTCCATCAGCTCGCCCCCCGAGAACAGGTCGAGGAACACCGTCTGCGGCTCGGCGGGGATGTTCCCCCGGTTCTCCACCACCACATCGACGGTGAGGGTGTCGGTGGCGATCACCACCAGGTTGTCGTCGGCGTCGAGCAGCCATTCGGGGTCGGTGGTGATCTGCCCGAGGGCGAGTTCGGCCCGAAGCTGTAGGGGACTCTCCGGGTCCTTGGCGTTCTCCGTGTACGACGTCGCCGCGGTGATGATGGGGAACCCGTCGGGGAGGAAGCGCACCTCGGGGAACGGCGACACCGGTTGAGGCAGGTCGGGTTCCGCCATGGCGGCGACGAACTCGGCGTAGAGGCGGTCTCCGGCCCTCAAATCCAACAGGGCGTCGATGACCCCGTCGGTGGCGGTGACGGCGAACGGGTCGTCGGCGGCGGCGAGCACCTGCGTACGGAACGCCTCCAGGCCGCCCCTCCACACGTCGACGGCGAGACGTGCCGCCACCACCTGGCCTGCATAGGGCAGGTCGGGCGGCAGCTCGGAGAGGAACGTCTCCGACTCCGCCAACGACGCCTGCAGCTCTTCGATGACGCCTTCGAACTCGGAGCGTTCCACCGCCGGCATCCGCAACAGCAGATCCTGGAAGGTGCCGGCGTCGCGTTCGAGACGGACCGTCTCGTCCCGCAGGTCCTCGAGGGTGACCGACGACGTGCGCGCCCGTTCACCCAGCGATCCGAGGGTGACGGCCAGGAGAGCGGCCACCGCCAGGGCGGCGGTCCACAGGAGGCGCCGACGACGGGAGTGTCGCCGGGTGACGTCCGAGAACATGAGTGGGCGAGGGGGGACTTGAACCCCCACGGGCGTAACCGCCCACAGGATCCTGAATCCTGCGCGTCTGCCAATTCCGCCACTCGCCCGTGGCAGGCCGGGATGGTAACAGCGCCCCCGACCCTGAGGGTCTGGCCCGCAGCACCGTACACTCGTGTCGATGAATCTCGCCCGTGCCATCGAGCGCCGCCTGGAAGGTCTCCTCGACGGGCTGGCCGCCCGGGTGTTCACCGGTGCCCTCCACCCGGCCGAACTCGCCGACCGCCTCGTCCGGGAAGCAGACCTCGCCGAAACCGTCGGGGAACACGGTCCTGTCACCGCCAACCGGTACGTCCTCGCCGTGAACCCCCGCCACCTGCCGCCCGAACCCGACCGCCGGGCCGTCGCCGACGGGCTCGCCGCCGTGTTGGAGGAAGTCGCCGCCGACCGAGGCTGGCGGCTGGAAGGTCCCGTCACCGTCGACGTGGTCGGTGACGAACGGGTCCCCGCCGCCGCCGTCCGCTGCGCCGTCGACGTCGTCCCCGGGCCCCGGGACGCCTGGGCACATCTGGTCGGTTCGGGCCTCCACCTCCCCGTCGTGCACAACCGCGCGTTGGTCGGCCGGTCGGCCACCTGCGACGCGGTGGTCGCCGAAGCGTCGGTGAGTCGACGCCACGCCCTCCTGTGGCGGGAATCGGGAGCCGTCCACCTCCGGGACCTCGGCTCGGCCAACGGCACATGGGTGGACGGCCGGCCTGTCGCCGACGTCGCGCCGGTGGAGCCCGGGTCGGTGTTGACCTTCGGTGCGGTCACCCTCCGTTTCGAGCTTCGGTGAGCCGACGATGCCCGACGTCCTCCTCACCGTCCTCCGCCTCATCTTCCTGGCCCTCGTCTACCTGTTCCTCTGGCAGGTGGCACGGTCCATCTCCGACCATCTGGGGCTCCGCTGGCAACGGGAGACCCGCCGCCGGGGAACCCGGGTGGTGGTGATCCGATCCGACACCCAGGCGGGCCTCGACTTCACCGTTCGCGACGCCGTCGTGTTGGGGCGCAGCCCCGAAGCGGACATCGAGCTCGCCGACCCCTACGCTTCGGAGTTCCATCTGCGGCTGGCGAGCAGAGACGGCCGTCTGGTCCTCACCGACCTGGGGTCGACCAACGGCACCTATGTGAACGGCCGGCGGGTGACCGCCCCGGTGGAGCTGAACCGGGGCGACGCCATCCAGGTGGGCAAGACCGTGATGGAGGTCAAGTGAACTACCAGTGGGCAGCGGCCACACATCGGGGTCGGGTACGGGCACACAACGAAGACGCCGTGTATCCCGAATCGGCCGGTCGGGGGGCCGGACCGGCCGTGCTGATGGTGGCCGACGGGATGGGCGGACACGTCGCCGGTGACATCGCCTCCCGCACGGCGATCACCGTCGCCGCCGAAACCGACGGCACCCCCGCCGAACGGGTGGAGGCCGCCAACCGGGCGATCCTCGACGAGGTCGCGCACCGACCCGAACTGGCCGGGATGGGCACCACGTTGACGCTGGTGGAGCTCGGCGTCGACGGCGTCGCCCGCTTCGCCCACGTCGGCGACAGCCGGGCATATCTGTTGCGGGACGGGCGTCTCCGCCAGCTCAGCACCGACCACACCGTCGTCGCCGAATACGTCCAGGCCGGCAAACTCACCGCCGAAGAGGCCGCCACCCATCCGCAACGGTCGATGCTGACCCGAGCGTTGGGACTGGTACCGGTCCTGGAGGTCGACACCTTCGAGGAACCTCTCCAGCCTGGAGATCGTTTGCTCCTCTGTTCGGACGGAGTGAGCTCCATGATCGACGACGAACAGATCGCCGACGCCCTTCGGGCCACGACCCCCGAAGAGGCAGCATGGGAACTGGTCGAGCGCGCCAACCAGGCAGGCGGGCTCGACAACATCACGGCCCTCATCGCCGACGTCGAACCATGACCCGCCTCCTCGAGGCCACGCTCCTCGTCGGAGCGGCGGCCATCGCCGCGTTCGGCGTCACCCTCGTCAACTTGGCGACCGGGACCGGCGTCGACGCCCAGGTGGGCCTCACCTTCCTCGTGTTCCTGTTGGCCTTCGGGGCCGTCCACGTCGCCTTCCGGACCTTCGCGCCCCGGTCGGTCCCCTATCTCCTCCCCCCTGCCGCCCTGCTGGCCGCCCTCTCCTTCGTCGAGATCTACCGGATCTCCCCGTTCCGGGCGGGGCTGCAGCGGTGGTGGCTCCTCATCGCCGCCGCCGGCGCGGTCCTCGTCCTCGCCGTCCTCCACCGGACAGGGACCGTGCTGCTGCGCCGCTACCGGTTCACGCTGTTCGGGGTGACGCTGCTGCTGCTGGCAGCCCCCCTCATCCCCTCCGACGCCCCCGGTCCGATCCGGGGTCTGGAGGCGAACGGGTCCCGCCTGTGGGTGGTGGCGGACATGGGGTTCATCGAGCTCCACTTCCAGCCGGGGGAGGTCGCCAAGCTGGCCTTCGTCGCCTTCCTCGCCGCCTACCTGGCCGACCGGATCTCCCTCACCGGAACCCGGCGGCGTCTCGGCCGCTGGAGCATCCCCGAACCACGCCAGGTCTTCCCGCTGGTCGCCGTGTGGGCCCTCAGCTCTCTCGTGCTCGTCTCCCAACGGGATCTCGGCGCGGCCACCTTGCTGTTCGCCGTCGTCGTGGCGATGTTGTACGCCGCCACCGCCGAACGGGTCTTCCTGTGGGCGGGAGGTGTGCTGGCGGGCGGCGGCGCCGTCGCCGCCTACGTCTTGTTCGCCCACGTGCAGCGTCGTGTCGAAGCCTGGCTCGACCCGTTCGCCGACTTCGAAGGCGCCGGATATCAGATCGCCCAAGGGGTCTTCGCCTTGGGGAGCGGTAGCCTCGCCGGCGCCGGGCCCGGGTTGGGCCGCCCCGACCTCATCCCCAACGCGATCACCGACTTCATCTTCGCCGCCGTCGGCGAAGAGCTCGGTTTCGCCGGGACCGTCGCCGTCCTCGCCTCCTACGCCGTCGTCGTCGCCGTCGGTTTCGGCATCGCGTTGCGGGCCCGGGACCGGTACCGCAAACTGCTGGCCGCCGGCCTCACCTTCGCCTTCGGGTTCCAGACGTTCCTCATCCTCGCCGGGGTGCTGCGCATCCTGCCCCTCACCGGCATCAGCCTCCCGTTCATGTCCTACGGCGGGTCGTCTCTGGTCGGCAACTTCGCCCTCGTCGCCCTCCTCGCCCGGATCTCACACGAGGAGACGGCATGAACGGCCCGATCCGACGTCTCGCCCTCGGGGTGCTCGTCGGTCTCGGGCTGGTGCTCGGGTCGGCCACCTGGTTTCAGGTCCTCGGAGCCGACCGTTACCGGTCGGATCCCCGAAACGCCCGACCGGCCATCAGCCGTTCGGTGAAGGAGCGGGGCGTCATCGTCACCGCCGACGGCACCGTCCTCGCCGAGTCGGTCCCCGACGAGACCAACCCCCGTTCCTTCGCCCGCCGGTATCCGGGAGGCGAGGCGTTCGCCCCGGTGGTCGGCTACACGTCGCTGCTGGTCGGAGACGCCGGGTTGGAGGCCGCCTACGACGACGAACTTCGCTCCCGACGGGACCTGACCATCTCCGACCTGATCGCCGTCCTGCTCGGCCGGGACCTGCGTCCGTTGTCGCTGCAGCTCACCCTCGATCCCGACCTGCAACGGGCCGCCTACGAAGCCTTGGCCGGCCGGAGAGGGGCGGTGGTGGCGTTGGACCCGAACACCGGGGCGATCCTGGCGCTGGTGAGCTCCCCCTCCTTCGACCCCGAGACGCTCCTCGGCGCCGACGCCGTCGACCGACGCCGAGCTCTGCTGGACGACCCCGCCCAGCCGCTCCTCGACCGGGCCACCCGACGGCTCTACCCTCCCGCCTCCACCTTCAAGGTGGTGGTCGCCGCCGCCGCCTTCGACTCCGGCGTCGCCGGACCCGAAACCGAATACCCGGACCCGGAGGCGTTCGCGCTGCCCGGTTCGGTCGCCACGATCCGCAACTTCACCGGCCGCACCTGTGCCGAAGGAACCACCGTCACCGTCCAGACCGCCTTCGTCCGTTCCTGCAACACGACCTTCGCCGCCCTCGCCATCGACGTCGGAGCCACCCAGATCGCCCGGACCGCCGAAGCGGCCGGTTTCGACCGGGACCTTCGCTTCCCCTGGCAGGTGGCGCGTTCCACGTTCCCCTTCGACGTCGTCCGTGACGACCCGGCCGCCCTCGCCCAAAGCGGCATCGGCGAACGGGACGTCCGGGCCACCCCGCTGACGATGGCCATGGTGGCCGCCGCCGTCGCCAACGGCGGCGAGACGATGGCTCCGTTCCTGGTCCGTCAGGTGTTCGACGCCGACGGCGTCGAAGTGGAGACGACCCAGCCGACGACGCTGGGACGGGCCATGTCTCCGGCCACCGCCGCCGTCCTCAGCGGCCTGATGGAGCTGGTCGTCACCGAAGGGACGGGCCGGCGGGCGGCGGTGCCCGGCCTCCGGGTCGCCGGCAAGACCGGCACCGCCGAGTCGCCGGACGGGCCGCCGCACGCCTGGTTCATCGGTTTCGCCCCCGTGGAACGTCCCGCCGTCGCCGTGGCGGTGCTGGTCGAGTCGGGTGGCGACGTGGGCGAGTCGGCCACCGGCGGCACCGTCGCCGCCCCGATCGCCCGGGTCCTGTTCGAGCGCTCACTGTCCGCGAGGTCCTGATAGCTACGATTCCGAGGCCTTCCCATGGATGTCCCCACCTTTCTCACCGACCGGTACGAGCTGACCGCCCACATCGCCCGTGGGGGGATGGCCGACGTGTACCGGGGAACCGACCATCTCCTCGGCCGTCAGATCGCCGTGAAGGTGCTGCATTCCCAGTTCAGCTCCGACGAGGCGTTCGTGAAACGGTTCCGTCGGGAAGCCCAGGCCGCCGCCAACCTGAGCCATCCCAACATCGTCGCCATCTACGACTGGGGCCAGTACGACTCCACCTATTTCATCGTGATGGAACTGATCGAAGGGCGGTCCCTCCGGGACGTCCTCCGTTCGGAAGGGGCGCTGCTGCCCCGACGGGCCACCGAGATCGCCGCCGAGGTGGCGGCGGCCCTGTCGGTGGCGCACCGGGCCGGCCTGGTGCACCGGGACATCAAACCGGGCAACATCCTGTTGGCCACCGACGGCACCGTGAAGGTCACCGACTTCGGGATCGCCCGGGCGTGGGACGACTCCCAGGAGCTGACCCGCACGGGGGCGGTGATCGGCACCGCCACCTATTTCAGCCCCGAACAGGCCCAGGGTTCACCCGCCGACGAACGGTCGGATGTCTACTCCCTCGGGGTGGTCCTCTACGAGATGCTCACCGGCCGTCCCCCGTTCCTGGGTGACAGTCCCGTCTCGGTGGCGTTCCAGCACGTCTCCTCGGAGGTGGCGCCGCCGTCGGCGTTCAACGCCGACGTCCCCGCCGAACTCGACGCGGTCGTCCTCAAAGCCATGCACAAAGACCCGGCCCAGCGGTATCAGACCGCCGAGGAGCTCCGCACCGACCTGGTCCGGGCCCTCAGCGGTGACGCCCCGGCGGCGGTCGGCGGGAACGAGGCACCGACCCGGGTGATCCAGGCGCCGATCCCCCCGGCGACGGTGCCTCCCGACGAGGTGTACCGCCAGCTCGAAGAACCTCCACCGAGCAACCTCCCCTTCGTCGTCGGCACCTTCGCCCTGCTGGCCACCCTCGGGGTGCTCGTCTTCTTGGTTCTGCGGCTCCTCGGAGGCGGCGGAAGCGCCGACGTCCAGACGATCGTCATGCCCGACGTCACCGGCAGCCTCGAAGCCGAAGCCTTCGCCGAGCTCCTCGATCTGGGGCTCCGGCCGGTCCCGGCCCGTGAGGCGAGCGACACGGTGGAGGAAGGTCGGGTGATCCGCACCGACCCGGCGGGAGGCGACACCGTCGACCCTGGGGCAACGGTGGTGGTGGTGGTCTCGGCCGGCTCCGAAGAGTTCACCGCGCCCCCGCTGGTCGGCCTGACCCGTGACGCCGCCGAACAGCTCATCGAAGCCCAAGGGCTGGTGCTCGGTCAGGTCACGTTGGAGCCGGACAGCGACGAACCTCCCGGCACGGTGATCGCGATGAGTCCCGCGCCGGGGACGAGGGTGCCGGCGGGAACGCCGATCGACCTGGTGGTGTCGTCGGGTCCCGACCTGGTGACGTTGGAGGACCTCACCGGGCTCACCGAACGGGAGGCGACCTCCAAGCTGGCCCAGCTCGGCTTGAGCTGGGAGATCTCGGAGCGGTTCTCCGACGAGGTGGAGGCCGGGAGGGTGATCGAGACCGACCCGGTCGCCGACACCCAGTTGGAGCCGGGCAGCGTCGTCACCTTGGTCGTCTCGAAGGGTCCCGAGCCGGTGGAGGTGGCCGACCTGTTCGGCCTCACCCCCGAAGCCGCCCAGACCCGGGTGGAGCGGGACGGGCTGGTGTTGCGGGTGGCGGTGGGCACCCAGCAGGTCACCGACCCCAACCTGGTGGGCCGGGTGGTGGCCCAGTTCCCCGCTCCGGGGACGCTGGTGGATCCCGGGTCGATCATCACCGTCACCCTCGGGGAGGCGGCCCCGGAGACCACCACGACGACGACCGCCCCCACCACGACGACTTCTGAGGCGACGACCACGACTAGCCAGCCCCCCACAACCGGCGGTGGCTGACGGCGATCCCCGCACCCGGGCCCTCCTCGCCTGGTACGACCGGCATCGGCGGGACCTGCCCTGGCGGGGCCGCACCGACCCGTGGGCGATCCTCGTCGCCGAGGTGATGCTGCAACAGACCCAGGTTCCCCGGGTCGCCGAACGGTACGGACCGTTCCTCGACGCCTTCCCCACCCCCGCCGCCCTCGCCGCGGCACCCCTCGCCACGGCCCTCGCCCACTGGCAGGGTCTCGGCTACCCCCGGAGGGTCGTCCACCTCCGGGAGGCCGCCGCCAGCGTCGCCGAACACGGGTGGCCCGACACCCCCGAAGGCCTCCGCCGCCTCCCCGGAGTCGGCCCCTACACGGCGGCGGCGGTGGCGTGTTTCGCCTTCGGCGTCCCCGTGGCGGCCGTCGACACCAACCTCCGTCGGGTCCTCTCCCGCTGGGAAGGACGACCTCTCGACCTCCGCCAGGCCGAACAGGTCGCCGCCAAGCTGGTCGACCCTCGACGGCCCGCCGCCTGGAACCAGGCGATCATGGATCTCGGCGCCCTCCACTGCCGCCCCCGCCGCCCCCACTGCCCCACCTGCCCGGTCGCCGACTGGTGCACCGACCCGGCCGTCTACCAGCCGCCACCACGGCAAGCCCCCTACGCCGGGTCCCGCCGGGAAGCCCGGGGCCGGGTGCTGGCGGCGCTGCTGGAGGGACCCGCCACCGAAGCCGAGCTGGCACAGATCACCGACCTGGAACCAGCCCGGGTCGGCGAGGCCGTCTCGTCGCTGCTCACCGACGGCCTGGCCCGGCGGGTACGGGATCGGGTCGCCGTCGCCGACCGCTGACCCCGATCAGAGGTCGAGGAAGTTGGCGAGGAGCCGCCGCCCCTCCCCGGTCATGATGCTCTCCGGGTGGAACTGGACCCCGTGGATCGGCAACGTCCGGTGTCGGATCCCCTGGATCACGTCGTCTTCGCTCCAGGCGCACACCTCCAACTCGGAGGGCACGTCGAGCGCGGCGAGGGAGTGGTAGCGGGTCGCCTCGAACGGGTTGTGGAGCCCCCGGAACACGCCACGTCCATCGTGACGGATCTTCGAGGTCTTGCCGTGTCGCGGCTCGGGGGCGTGGCCGATCCGGCCGCCGAAGGCGACGGCGATCGCCTGATGTCCCAGACACACACCCAGGGTCGGCACCTGCGGACCGACCCGGCGGATCGTCTCCACCGAGATCCCGGCGTCTTCGGGTCGTCCCGGACCGGGCGAGACGACGAGGCGGTCGGGAAGGTCCGCCGCCACCTCCTCCGGCGTCGTCTCGTCGTTGCGGACCACCTGCACCTCGGCACCCAGCTCGCCCAGATACTGGACCAGGTTGAAGGTGAAGGAGTCGTAGTTGTCGATGACCAGCACCCGCATCGGACCCGGGAGCCTACCGAGCCCGGCGGCGGCGAGCGTCCACGAACCGGGCCTCTAGTAGGCTGGCGGGACCATGCCCGTGTCGAAGAAACGGAAGCCGAAGAAGGCGAAGCGGTCCAACCCCGTCCCCTCCACCCCGGTGCAGGCGAAGACGAAAGAGCCGTCGCCCACCTGGTACGTGGTCACCATGTTCGGGCTGATGGCCCTCGGGGTCGTCTTCGTGCTGGTGCGGTTCATCTTCCAGCTCGACTACCTGCTGTTGGTGTTCGGTCTCGCCCTCATCGGCGCCGGGTTCGTGATGACCACGAACTACCGATAACCACACGCGTGTAATTCTCCCCAGGGTCTTCCACAGGTGTGGAAACTCATTCGATCGGGGCGACAGGCACCATGTCCTCCCGGCAATGCCGCGGAGGTTTCGGCTCCTCGACGTTCAGCATCCGCAGCGTCACCTCGGCGCCGCAGACGTTGCAGCGGAAATCCTGGGCCACCTCCACCACGTCGGACGGGTCGATCTCCGGCGGCGGGGTCGTCAACACGCGGAGCATCCACATGCTGGTCCGCCAGATGACCAGCCCGATGGCGACGGCGATCAGGAACGTCAACACAGCATGAAGGCTAGAGCAGCCTCCCGGGTTGTTCGCCGTCGCGGCGTCGGCCGCCCCGGCGGACCCGTCGTCAGCGCCGCAGGTTCTCGATGATCAACCCGTTGGCCATCCCGCCGCCCTCACACATCGTCTGCAGCCCGTAACGGCCGCCGGACCGGACCAGCTCGTGGACCAGGGTGGTGAGCAGCCGGGCCCCGGAAGCACCCAACGGATGGCCGAGGGCGATGGCACCGCCGTTGACGTTGGTCCGTTCCCACAGGGCCATCGGGTCTTCCCCGCCGTGTTCGATCCGCCAGGCGGCGGTGACGGTGGCGAAGGCCTCGTTCACTTCGAACAGGTCGATGTCGTCGATGGTCAGCCCTGCCCGATCCAGCACCTTCGACGTGGCGGGGATGGGACCGGTGAGCATGATCACCGGGTCGACCCCGGCCATGGCGAATTCGACGAACCGGGCCATCGGCTCCAACCCCAGCTCCTCCGCCTTGTCCTCCGACATGATGAGGAGGGCAGCCGCCCCGTCGGAGATCTGCGACGAGTTGCCTGCCGTCACCACCCCGTCGGGTTTGAACGCCGGCTGCAGGTTGGCGAGCTTCTCCATGCTGGTGTCCCAGCGGATCCCCTCGTCCACCGTCATCGTCTCCCCTTCGGGGGTTTCGACGGGGACGATCTGGGCTTCGAACCGTCCCTCCTCGGTGGCTCGGGCTGCACGCCGGTGGCTCTCCAGGGAGAGTTCGTCGAGGAGCTCGCGGCTGAGGCTCCACTTCTCGGCGATCATCTCCGCCGAGATGCCCTGAGGGACGAGCCCGTGGGAGTAGCGTTCCAGCATCTTCGGGCCGAAGGGGACACCCGGCCCCTGCTGGGCGGTGATCCCCATCGGCACCCGGGTCATCGACTCGACCCCACCGGCGATCACGATGTCGTACGCCCCGGCGAGCACCCCTTGGGCGGCGAAATGGGCGGCCTGCTGGGACGAGCCGCATTGCCGGTCGACGGTGACGCCGGTGACGTCTTCGGGGAACCCGGCGGCGAGGGAGGCGTTGCGGCCGACGTTGAGGCCCTGCTCTCCCGTCTGCATCACGCAGCCCATGATCACGTCTTCCACCAGCCCCGGATCCAGGTCGTTGCGTTCGGTGATCGCCTGGAGGGGGATCGAAGCCAGGTCGACGGGGTGGATGTCCTTCAGCTTGCCGTTCCTCCGCCCCACCGGGGTGCGGACAGCATCGACGATGACTGCGCTACGCATGGACTGCTCCTCGTTTCCGTTGTCAGGGACCGACCGGTCGGACTGTAGCCGGGAGGCACCGCCGTCGACCGGGACGGGTGGAGACGATGGGACTCGAACCCACGACCCCCGGCTTGCAAAGCCGGTGCTCTTCCAACTGAGCTACGTCCCCAGGCACCTTCATGATACGCCGACACGGCCTGCGGCTCCTCGCCTGGTCCAACGATCCGAAGCGGGATTACACTCCCCCGTCGCGGGCCCATAGCTCAGCCTGGTTAGAGCGCATCCCTGATAAGGATGAGGTCCCTGGTTCAAATCCAGGTGGGCCCACCTCGGAAACCCCTTGCGCCGCAAGGGGTTTCGTGCGTCTGGGGGAGACGATCGTCGGTTC
>Ga0256830_1000672_pt1 | contig 25802 bp, 35 predicted proteins | sample 128326metaG_FD_190537 | JGI IMG/M metagenome (GOLD analysis project Ga0256830, IMG submission 190537) | Hydrothermal vent microbial communities from Lau Basin, Pacific Ocean - 128-326 | ecosystem: Environmental > Aquatic > Marine > Hydrothermal vents | place: Pacific Ocean: Lau Basin | collected... | reverse complement strand
AGGTAGACGATGAAGTCTGCCTTCAGTTCCGCTTTCGTTCTTCGGAGAGCCATCCCCCTATCACCTCCTTGCAATACCACAGGATGGTTTTCTCCAATCCTGTGGTGAAGTCTACATTTGGAGTCCAGCCGAAAGCGCTTTTGATCTTGGAGGAGTCGATCGCGTAGCGGTAGTCGTGTCCAGGTCTGTCAGGGACGAGCTCAAAATACTCCCCTGGCAGGCCCATCAGTGACAGGACATCTCTTACCACGTCGATGTTTCTCTTCTCGCTTCCACCGCCTGCATTGTATATCTCGCCCGGTATTCCGCGGTGCATGACCGTGTCAATTGCGGTACATGCATCTTCGACGAAGAGCCATTGCCTGACATTGGTGCCATCCCCGTATACGGGGACACGAACCATATTGAGCAGGTTCGTGATCACCTTGGGGATGAACTTTTCAGGATGCTGGAAGGGCCCGTAGACGTTCGAAAGCCTTACGATTACGGTGGGGAAGCCGAAGGTCGTCATATAGGCGTGTGCCATGAGGTCTCCTGCGGCCTTCGAAGCGGAGTAAGGAGAGCTTGGCCGAAGAGGTGACTCCTCGGTGAAGGCGCCTTCGTCTGCTGCGAGGCTTCCGTATACCTCGTCGGTGGAAATATGGATGAAGCGGACACTCCTGTTGCGGACGCAATTGAGGAGCACCTGGAGGCCGATGACGTTGGTTGCGAGGAACGGCTGAGGGTCCGCGATGGAGCGGTCGACGTGGGTTTCAGCGGCGAAGTTCACGACGATGTCGATGTCCTTCAATGCATCGAGAACGGTTTCAGCGTCTCTTATGTCGCCGTGGATGAAGCGGTATCTCGGCTCTGCCTCAACATCCCGCAGGTTCTCCCTGTTGCCCGCGTAGGTGAGCGCGTCGAGGTTTACGACGTGATAGCCGGGATATCTCCTCAGGATGTGTCTTATGAAGTTGGAGCCTATGAAGCCTGCTCCGCCCGTTACGAGTATTTTCATATGTCCTCCTTTCATGAAAATCAATCTTTCCTCCTACCCCTCTCTCCTGAGAGAGACAGAAGGAGAGGGGAGGGCTTAGCCCGAACTGCCGAAGGCAGCTCTGTCGGGGCTTGCGGTCGCGGGAAAAGAAAAAAGGGGCGCACTCCTCCGCGGGAGCGCCGCCCCTTTTTCGTCAGGTCTGTGTTCGTTCTGCTTTTTCATACCTCTATTGTGGCACATTTTTTCCCGAAAGTCAAGAAAAAAATGAAAAAAAATGAAGCCGTAAGGTATTGAAAAATAAGCATTTTCGAAAAAAATTAGTGGCACGTAACTTGCATAAGCACAAAAAAATGAGGTATGATATGGTATGGGGCGGTCCGTATGTCGTGGATGCCGGAAACTTAGGGAGTGCCGCGTACCGTGCCGGTTCGTGGCCGAGGCCGCAGACGGCTCCTACAGGCTGCGCGAGCGGCTCCTGGGCGAGCTCAGGCTCACGAGAGAGCGCCCGACGAGGCCGTACACGGAAGTGATTGCGGAGGTGATTGCCGCGAAGCGTTCGACGGCCGAATACGCGGAGCGGCTCCGGGAGATCGAGGACCTCCGTCTCCGCGCCATCGCCGCCTGTCTCCTCGCCGATATCCCTCTCTCCACCATCGCCGAACTACTCCACCTCTCCCCCCGTCATCTCCGCCGCCTGATCCGGAGATGTCCGCTCCCCGAAACGTCCTAACCCCTTGAAAAAAAAGAAAAAATCGCCCCCCAACCGTCCAAAAATGTCCCAATTTCACATATATATATACCGAAATTTCCCGGAAGGATGACCCGAAGGGTGGAAAAAAGACATGCCGAATGCACCGAACGAGACAGGAAAACAGCACCAAGTGGAAGAAAAAAACACGAATCTCTCCTACTCAGACCTGCCACAGACCGAAAAAGTGAACACATCCTCCCACCCGAAGGACACCAGCACCACCACTCCCACCGCATACCGGCGCCGGCACAAGAAAGTCGGTGACGAGGAGCTCCTCGAGCTCGCCGCGCTGAACCTCACACACCGCGAAATCGCCGAAAAGCTCGGAATACGGCGCGAAACCGTCACCCGTCGTCTTACGAACCTCGGCGGCGAAGGGCTCCCGAAATGGCGGAAAAATCGCGCTGATATCCTCGCGGCGAAGCAGCGGATGCTCCTTGACGCCATCGATGAGAGCACCGTCAAAAAAATGGCGCCCCGGGACAGGATATGGTGCTTCGCGGTGCTCTATGACAAGGAGCGCCTGGAACGAGGCCAAAGTACGCAGAATATCGACACTCATACGGTCATCAGGGACTCGCGGGAGATGCTGAAAATCGCACGGCAGGTCCTGGAAGAGAAAAAAGGTGGGAGAAAATGACCAGGATCCCCCCCACAAGAGGCCCAGAAACGACGGCAAATAGGGACAGGACAGTGCCGAGGTGGTTGGATCGGAAAAACCATGGAAAATCAAGGACTTGCAGGAAAGGGAACTTTACCATAATTGATATTATCGGACGTTATGACGGCAACCATTGCCTACGTCATGGAATTGACGGGAGGTGCTCAGGCGTCAAGGTCATAACGTCAAAACATTGACGAAATGAGTCAAAATCTTGACGGGGGTGGGGACCCCCGGGATGAAAATAAATATACCTATAAAGTTACTACCCTCCATTTAAGGGGAGGAGACAAAAGGGGCTGAAGTTGAGGAAGCGAGAGGCATACAGCAGGGATTACACGAAGAAGATATTCAAGGGGATGAGCGAAGATGAGCTTGAGGCGGTAATAAGGGAGATAGAGGGGCGTATAGAGCAGATGGAGGGGGACGATCCATATTGGTGGTTTGAACCGACGAGGGGAGAGATAGGGGAGCGTGAGAGGGAGTTTCTGGAGAGGTATTTGAAGCCTGAGGACATACCTGAGAAGGTGGACGGGCAGGCGGACGCATTCAAGCAGCCGAGGGGGATAGTTGGGGTAAGTGGAGGTAACCAGAGCGGGAAGAGCGTATTTGGGGCGATAAGGGGATATATAAGGAGTGTAGGGGAGTTACCGGAAGCTTTGAGCGAGTATGAGGAGTTATACAGGATGGACATAGAGAGGGCGCGGAAGAAGTTCATAAGGGGGAGGGTTGTAGGAGTTGACTTCAAGCAGCTGCACAACACGGTGTTGCCGGCGTGGCAGAGGTGGGCGCCGAGGAAGTATTTGAAGAATGGGAGGTGGAGCGACAGTTTCAGCGCTCAGCATAACAGGCTGACGTTGTGGAGGGGAGGGAAGGCGTGTGCCCAGATAGAGTTTATGACGAACAAGATGGACGTGGACACGTTTCAGGGGCCTCCGCTGGACTGGGTGGTTTTTGACGAGGAGCCGAGGGAAGATATATACAGGGAGAATTTGTTGAGGTTCACGACGAGTGACAGTCTGGACATGGATTTCTGCTTTACACCGACGAAGGGGATAACGTGGACTGCTGATTTGTTCGAGGGAGACGGGGCGGACAGGACGCATCTTTACAAGCTGTGCTCGATAAACAACCCAAAGGCGAATCTCGATGTACTGGAGGCGATACTTGACGAGATAACGGACTATGAGGAGTTGAAGATGAGACTGCTTGGTGAGTTTGTCTCGTTGAGTGGGCTGGTGTACGGTAAGGCTTTTGACAGGAAGGTGCACGTTATAGAGCCGTTTTTCGAGAAATTGAACCCGGCTGAGAAGGCTGATTATCTGTGTCTGTACGGCTGTGACCCGCATACTGTTACAGAGGCTGCGCTCGTGTTTGTGCTGGTGGACAGGGAGCTGAATTTTTATGTTGACAGGTGTTATTTCAGGCTTGTCTCTACTGATGAGCTGAAGCAGGATTTTCACGACATAGTGAGTGAGGCCGGGTATCGTGTAGGATGGGGAGTTGCTGACAAGAGTGCAGATTCGAATATAATAGCGTTTGGAGGTCGGAATATTTTCAGGGAACTGAAGATGGGAGATAATGCATTGCCTGGTTTGAGGACCTCGATAAAGTATGAGGGGTCTATAAAGGCAGGAGTCGACGAGATAAAGAAGCTGCTGAAGGCCGGGCGGTTTTTCATAGTGAACAGGCCTGAAAACAAGGCCCTGATAAGGAGTTTTCAGACCCTGCAGCGGGATACTTATTCGAACGAGGACCTCAAGGGCAAAAAGGACAGGATAGCTGAGGGAAGGCACCACCTGCATGCTGCACTGAGGTATATATTTCAGTTTCCTATTAACTGGTATCCGGAGGATTTGGAGGCTCCGGAGGCCCTCATGATCGACGAGGTGGTAGTTGGCTGAAAAGACCAAGAAGAAGGGCAAGAAGGAATTCAAGGAAGAGTTTCTCGTTGAACTCGGCATGTCTGAGTTTGAGCGGGCGGTCAATTTCCGCACGGAAAAGATAAGCGAGCGGTGGAAGACGGACTCAGACCTGTACAACTCGAGGTTTTCAGACGAGGAGCGCAAGAAGTCCGAGGTACTGGTTGGGCAGGGGAGGCTATTCATACCGAAGACTTACTCTCATATTCAGAGGATACTCGTTGATATACTTGATACTTACTTTTTCGACCCTGAAGAGATAGTTGACGTAACGAATTGGAAAAACATACCTGCTGAAACCAGGATGATAGTCAAGTCGCTCTTGAACTATCGTCTCAACGGCCACCCGATAGATTTCTACAAGGAAGCCTACGAGGCCGCCCTGGATGCCATGAAGGCCAAGGTTGGCATAATGAAGACTTATCCTAAGTTTGATTCCCAGGGCAATTACACGCCGATAATTGAAACCATACCTTATGAAGACGTGTTTTTCTCGCCTGCTGCTACGTGGAAAGACTACCACAGGCATACGATAATACACAGGATGGTCAGGTCCTTGGATTATCTGAAGAGGAGAGGGTACAAGAACCTCGACATGATACAGCCTATCAAGGACGAGACTCTTGGAGACGATATAAAGCAGAAGAGGGCCGAGGAGCAGGGGTCTCCGTTCATGTCTGAGGCCGCTGTAAAGGTAGATTCGGCTGCAAGAGTGCTGATATACGAGATATGGACCCTTCTTGATGTCGACGGTGATGGATTGCTCGAGTCCTGCTCGTATGTCATGGCTGGAGACGAGGGAGGACCCAAGATAGTAATAAGGGAAGTTCAAGAGAATGACCTGCCTTACATGGTTGATGGCGATGACTACAACCGGCCGCCGTTCGATGTCGGGCTTGCACTGCCGGAGAGTCATCAGCTATACGGTAAGAGTCTCCCTGAGATAGTCGAGGGGCTGCAGAGAGAGACGAATGTGTTGAGGAACCAGAGGAGAGAGGCGGTTGCCCTTGCCCTCAGAAAGCCGATACTGGCGCAGAGGTCTGCAGGGATAGACCTCGTTAGCCTCGTCAACAGGCGCATAGGCTCTGTTGTTCTTGGAGACGATATCTCAACGGCGTCGATAAGAGAACTGGAGATAAAGGATCCGACCGGGACGTCTGTACAGGAGCAGATGAGGACAGATCAGGACTTCTACGAGGCAACGTCTATTCCACCGAATTTGATGGGTATATCATCTGGACCTGAAGAGACCGCAACGAGCGTAGTAAGGCATGAGCAGAACGCCAATAAGAAGATATCACAGATCATCAGGAATCTGTCGAATACCTTGTTTTTGCCTGTCTTCAGAAAACTGCTGAGGCTTGAGCAGACTTATTGCGACGACCGGTTCATAGAGCTTGTAACCGGCAGGGTTCTCGGGTGGAGATTTGCTGATGACGGAGCGCCTCCAAGAGAGATAATTCAGGGTGATTTCGACCTGAAGGTTACTTCTGGAATGAGTAAGCAGACTCAGATCAACAGGATTTTGCTGATCATGGACAGGGCCAATATTGCAAACCAGACGACAGCTCAGATGTTGACCGCCGGCGTGATAGGAAGGGATCAAGCCAGGTTCATAGATGTCTCATATATACTCAACAGGCTGATGAGGCTGCTTGGTGAGAAAAACATGGATGATTTCCTGCTTGAGGCGAAGGAGCCGCCGAGAGAGGCCCAGAAGGTGCCTGGAATAGCTTCTCAGCCTTCTCTCGACACCGGCGGTCAGGATATGAACGCAATAATGGAGGCCATGGGCATATGATTGAAGACGAGTATTTCAGCAAAGCACAAAAGGGTGAGTTTTTTGAGAGGTTTCTGAAGAGCAAGGAATGGGCTGTCTTTGATGAAGAAATACTCGAGAGGCTGGACCGCAAGGCTTTCGAGACGTTCAAGAGGGTCGATCCTAATAACAAGATCGAAATAATACAGACTCAGATGATGTCCAAGATCATCAATCAGATAAGGAGAGAGATTGATAATATCGTTGAAGAAGGACGGCTTGCCCGTCTAAACCTTGAAACACTACCCGAGGAGGATGTGTAATGAAAGATTACGACAAGACTACCCCGGATGCCGGGATGTCGGATGAGACTACCCCTGATGCAGGGATGTCGGAAGAGCCAAGGAGAATCGATCCGTCTGTATTCGATGCCATGGCCCAGTCACTTCTTGAAGGTGACGAGAAAAACAGTGCTGTGGCAGATGACAAGGCAGATGACAAGGGCGCCCAGGAAAAGACTGACGGCGATTCCAATGAAGGCTCTGCAAAGAAGTACACCGTCAAGATAGGCGGTGAGGTGATGGAAGTCGATGAGGACGAGCTCATCAAGGGTTACCAGACTGCCCAGTACCTGACCAGGACCGGACAGAAGATCGCCGAGGAAAAGGCGAGGCTGGAAGCAGAGAAGAAGGCGCTTGAAGACCTCAAGAAGGAACTCATCGAGAAAAACCCTCTGCTAAACGCAGGGCGGGATGATGACGTCGGAGTTGGTTCTTACGATGAGAATGACGATTTCTACAGGGAGTATATCGCGCCTCATGTCAAAGACCTCAAGAGCGAGATAGAATCCCTGAAGAATACCGTCAAAGAATTGACAGAAGTAACGAAGCCGACAGTCTACCAGACCGTCATATCGCAGATCGACGCAGAGATGAAGGCAGAGGGGTTCGATGATTTCAAGCAGAAGGTGCCTGAGATCGAGCGAACCCTGCGGGAGTTGCCAGAGGAGCAGTTCAACAGGCTGAACAACCGCGAAGGGTTCATATCGATCTACAAGGACCTCAAGCTTAAGGAACTTCGGGAACTGGCCTCAGGCAAGAAGAAGCAGCAGGTCGACGAGCGCCGTAAGCCTGCTGTTTCCAATATCGAGGGTGGTTCAACACCTTCAGGTGCCGACGATGAGCTCGGAAGGTACAGACAGGCCTTCGCGAGAGCAAAAGAATCGGGCGACTGGTCCGAAGTCTTCAAGCTCAAGGGGGTCATTTAGAAGTCAAGGAGGTGGTAAAGTATGGCAGTTCCTACAAATACACTCGTATCGTATTCCGATACGACTATCCGCGAGGACCTGATCGATGTCATCACAAACATCAGTCCCGTGGATACTTGGTTCCTGTCGAATACAGGGAGCGGCAAGGCTACCGCAAGGTATCATGAGTGGCCTGTCGACTCTCTGGCATCGCCTGGAGCCAATGCGGTGCTCGAAGGTGATGACGCCACTGCATCGGCTATCACTCCTCCGACGAGAACCGGTAACTACACGCAGATACTCAGGAAGGTCTTCCAGATATCGGATTCTCAGGAGGCGTTCGACAAGGCTGGCAGAGGGTCTGACCTCTCATACCAGCTTGAGAAGCACCTGACCGAGCTTGCTACCGATATCGAGTATGCGCTGATAGTCAACTCGACGGCTGTCTCAGGTTCGGCCTCGGTGGCAAGGCAGATGAAAGGTGTCCTTGGCTGGATAACCACGAATGTGACTACAGGTACAGGAACCGGAAGTGAGCCGCTGACCGAAAGTATGGTCAATGACAATCTGCAGCTCATATGGTCTCAGGGTGGTAAGCCCTCCAACGTGATCGTCGGAGCCTTCCAGAAGAGGAAGTTCGACTCCTTCACTACGAACACGAGGGATATCGCGGCTTCTGAGAAGACCTTGGTAGCCGCAGTCGATGTGTACAAGTCGAGCTTCGGCACCCTGATGGTCAGGCTCCACCACCAGATGCAGACCAGTGCTCCAGACACTGTAGTGATCTTCGGAGATATGAAGCTCTGGCGCAAGGCGTGGGCGCGGCCCGTGAAGCCTGAAAAACTCGCAAGGACAGGATCTTCGACGAAGTACATGATCGAAGCGGAACTGACCCTCGAATCAAGGCAGGAAAAGGGATCGGGCAAGATCACGCAGCTCACTACGAGCTAACCGCAAAGTGAAGCCACCGGCGGGAGCTTTTCCCGCCGGGACTTCCAAACAAAAGGACGTGTAATGGTAATCAAGAAAAGGAAGAGTTACTTCAACAAGCTCAGGATCGATGACAAGAATCCTGATCTTATTAGGATCGACAGGTTTCAGTACGTCGATCATATCAAGGAGGCTGTCAAGTTTATAAGGGAAAATTCAGACAATGGATTCTCCAAGGAGCGGGAATTTCAACACGTTGCAAAGATTCCTGACTATGTATTCAACAAGAATGCTCATATTTTTGCTCCTGATGGAAGACTTGACGAGAAGGCGTTTTTCAAGTGGTTGAACTCAGATGAAGGTATTCCATACAGGGTGCCTGACAAGAGGGTCTCATGAAGACTGACTTCAGCAAAAGCCCAATTATAGTGCTTGGCATGCACAGAAGTGCAACAAGCCTCGTGGCGAGAAGCCTTCACAAGGAAGGTGTCTCCATGGGTGATGATTTCTTGTTCAATAATGCAGAGAACAACGGCGGTCATTACGAGGATGTAAGATTCTATAATCTCAACGAGATGATCCTGAAAGAGGCCGGTGGTTCGTGGTGGAGTCCTCCGCCTGAAGAAGATATCATCAGGGCCGGAAAAAAGCTTTCAGAAGAGATAAAACGGACCATAGAATCTGCAGTCAAGCCTAAATGGGGATGGAAGGACCCGCGGACCGTCCTGACGATAAAGTGCTACATGGAATACCTCGAAGATCCGTTTTTCGTCATATGTATGAGAAAGCCCATAGAGGTTGCAGAATCTCTATATGAGCATTACGGGGTAGAACTCAACAGGGGAATATCCATTGCCAGGGAATACAACAGGAGGCTGTTTGATTTCATGATATACCTTGGCTACAAGTACGATTAAAGGGGTGTTCAAGTATGGATAACGAATTTGGATGTTTCTGTGGTTCAGACAAGGCCGAACTCATGTATCCGCTTACCGATTTCATAGTATGCATTGAGTGCGGCCTGGTCTTCTTCAAAGGTAAGCACAAGCCGGTTGAAAGACTGAAGGGCAAAAGCAATGGTAACTCCTACAAAGCACTCAAGGAGCAGATCGACGAACTGAAGAAGGATATGAAGATGTTCAAGGCACTTAAGGGGAAGGTTTCCATATGAAGGGGATAATACTGTCAGGAGGTCTTGCTACAAGGCTGATGCCTTGCACTGCCGTGACGAGTAAGCAATTGCTGCCTGTTTACAACCGGCCAATGATATATTATCCACTTGATACACTTATTAGGGCTGGAATAAAGGATATTCTCATAATAGTATCAAGATACAATGCAGGTGATTACCTCAACCTGCTTGGAAGTGGTATGAAGTTCGGAGTAAGGCTGTTTTATGAAATACAGGAAAGACCTGAAGGTATAGCGCATGGAATCATGATAAGTTCCTCGTTTATTGGAGATGATAACTTTACTCTTGCACTTGGAGACAATATTTTCGAGGATGACCTGTCGAGTCATATTTCAGGGTTTGAATCAGGAGCAAAGATTTTCGTGAAGAAGGTCGACGATCCTGCAAGGTATGGAGTTCCTGTATTTGATAACGATGGAAGAATAAGATGCGTGATTGAAAAGCCTGATATTCCACCGTCTGAGTATGCAGTTACAGGGTTGTACGTGTTCGACAACAAGGCTGTCAAGTTTGCAAAGACGATAACAAAGTCGAGGCGCAGTGAATACGAGATAGTTGATGTCATAAACAAGTATGCAAAAAACGGAGAGCTGAGGCACAAAGAAATAAAAGGAGCATGGGTTGACGCTGGTACGTTTGATGGATTACTCGAAGCTTCTTTGCTGGTGAAAAACAGCATAAATGAAAGGATGCTTATATGAAGATTACAGCTTTTGTAAGAGACGACGGCCCTTGTGGATACTACCGGGTTACTCTGCCTTATTCTGTCTGGGCTATGAATGATCCTTTCGTCATAGTCGACTTTGCAAAGCAGGGCATTGGAATTAATGAACTTGCCTCGATGCTTGAAGATTCTGATGTTGTCGTTGTTCCTCGGCCCGGAGAACCTAACTTTCACATACTGATAAACGAGATGAAGAAAGAGGGCAAGCGTATTGTAGTTGAGTTTGACGACAACCTTTTCGATGTGTCTCCATTTTCGAATCATTATGCTCATCTTGGCACGAAAGAGGTTGTTGTAGCACTCAAGGACGGCAGCAAAATGAAATTGTGGGAAGATGGAAAAAACATAGACATAAAGAAGAATGTCGAGCGCATGAATTACTTCAAAAGGACCCTTGAGATTGCAGACGCTGTAACTGTAACAACAGATATTCTTGCTGATATCTACAGGGAATACAATGGCAATGTCTATGTTCTCCCTAATTCAATAGATGTAAACATGTGGAAAGCCTTGCCGTTTCAGAGAACAGAAGAAGTGAGATTCGGGTGGTTTGGTGGAAGCAGCCACTACGAGGACCTCATGATTATCAAAGAGCCTGTAAGATTGATAATGGAGGCATACGAAAATACGAGGTTCGTTGTTTTCGGCCAGGCATTCAAGGGATTCATCAAGGATTTGCCTGAAGACAGGGTTGAGATTCATCCATGGGTCAACATCGAAAGATATCATTATGAGGCAATGATGATGAATCTCGACTTTGCAGTAATACCGTTGGTGGATAATGATTTCAACAGATGCAAATCTCCGATCAAGTGGATAGAGATGTCTGCAATGGAGGTTCCCTGCGTGATGTCGCTGGTCAGTCCTTACCGTGAGGTCTATACCGGAGAGAATGCAATAATGATTGAAGACAATGACGAATCTGCATGGTTCAGCGGTATGTCTGAAATGATAGAATCGAGTATCTTGAGAAAATCCATAGGTGCAAAGGCAAGGAAGGACGTTGAGGCCAATTTCGATATCAACAAGAATTGGCGGTTATGGAAGTTTTCACTTGAGGAGGTCCTGAATGGCAGTACCAACACAGCCGACGTCTGACAGCATCGTTACAGAGGCCCTTAAGCGAGCTGGCTACTCTAATCCGTCAGCCGCCAAGATATCGAGAGCAAAGGACTGGCTCGAAGAAGTCAAACATGACATATGGACGACTTCAAAGAAGTGGAAGTCGTTGATATATACCAGCTACGGGGTCACCACGAAAGGCATATCGAGGTATGCAAACCCTGTTGACTTTGAGCGTGACCTTACCCTTACGATCCTGACAGGGGACCATACAGGCACACTTCAGGCGGCAACTTCATCGTCTGCAACATTGGATGCAAACGAGGATGTTTCAGAGGACTTTGCAATAGGAAAACTGCTTCTTATAACGTCTGGTACAGGGCTTGGTGCATGCTCTCAGATAACTGCATACAATACTACAACGAAGGTTGCAAGTGTGACTCCTGATTTTACTGTAACGCCTGATGGTACAGAGACCTACATGATTGTTGATACACAGTATCCGTTGCATCAGTTGAGAATCACAGAGAGGGATGCAATTGCTCATCCGAATGCAAGGAGCAGGCCGACTCATTACTTTCCTCTTGGTATGGCTCAGGCTGATTCAGATGAGACTGGAGAGTTCGAACTGTATCCGACACCTGATAAGCTCTATGGCCTTCAGATGCGCTACTATGCCAACCTCTCACTCGTTGACCTGAGTTCGAACCTCATGGGTACTCTCTACAGGCGGTGGAGAAATGTATTTATCACTGGTGTCTACTGGCGGGTCTTGCAGGATGATGATGACGATAGATACCTGAAGGAGAGGACCATCTACAGGGTTATGCTTCAGGAACTCAAGATGAGGGAAGTCGATGGGATGAATCTTGATAACCTTCAGTGCAGGGTGGTGGATTATTACTGATGGGATTCGTAAAGGTAAAATCAGCAAGCAATAACTGGCAGAAGACTGATAAAGTCACAGATATCAACAAGCAGTTGAATATTCAATTTATCAGTTACTATGATGCCACCAATGGTAATCTGAAGTATATAACCAATGAATCAGGATCATGGGTTGCCTCAGTTATTGACGATGGCAATTATGTCGGATGGTATACTTCAATTGCAATTGATTCAAATGGTAAAGCACATATCAGTTATTACGATTCAACAAATAAAAATCTCAAGTATGCAACGAATGCCTTAGGTGCTTGGGTCATTACAGTTATAGATAGTGCTGGAGATGTTGGTCTTTATAGTTCAATTGCGATTGATTCTAATGATAAAGTCCACATCAGTTACAACGACAATACAAATTTCAATCTGAAATACGCAACGAATGAATCGGGCTCTTGGGTTATCACTACTGTGGACAGCAGCACGAAAATAAATTTTGAGACTTCAATTGCGATTGACTCAAATGATAAAGCTCATATCAGTTATTATGATGCTAATGTTGCAAATTTCAATCTGAAGTATGCAACGAATGAATCGGGCTCTTGGGTTACTTCTACTGCCGATAGTGTCAATATTGTTGGGAGGTATTCTTCGATTGCACTTGACTCAAACAATAAGATTCATATCAGTTACTATGATTCTACAAATAAAGCTCTTAGATATACAACGAATACCTCTGGCGCTTGGGTTTCTACTCTCTTGGATAATAACGGCACTGATGTTGGATGGTATACTTCAATTGCACTTGACTCAAATGACAAGGTTCATATCAGCTACTTTTATTACACTGATTATGATCTGAGATACATAACTAATGCATCGGGTGCTTGGGTTTCTACTGTTTTGGATAGTATTGATGCTGTTGGTGAACACAACTCAATCGTAATTGATTCCAATGACAATATATATATCAGTTATTACGATACTACAAATGATAATCTCAAATGCGCAATCAATTCAGGAGGTTCCTGGACATTAACTACGTTAGATACTGCTGGAAATGTCGGTAATTACAGTTCAATAGCAAATTATCTCAAGAGTTTTCACAAATGGGGCAAACAGAAAGCAGCAACATCAACATGGAGTAAGGTAAGGCAGAGATGATCAGAAGGATACGGGAATACAGGCCTAAAGTTCCGTTCAGGGGATTCAACGATACTGACGACCAGATGAATTTGCCGTCGGAAGTTATCGTTGATATCCTGAACATGGACTTTACACCGACCGGGCTGAAGACGGTTGATGGATACTCGGAGTATTCGACCTCTGGATTACCTACTGCTTCAATAACAGGGGCATATGTGTACAACAAGAAAGACGGAACGAAGAAACTGCTTGTTGATAGCAATACAGACGTGTACGTCGAAGGATCGACAGGAGTTTTTTCTTCTATCTATACCGGCTTGACGGCTGGATACATGGGAAATTATACGACCTTGGCGGATTTTGCAATAAGGTTCGATGGTACCAATCAGCCGCTCAAGTATGACGGTTCAAACATGCTTACTCTGAAGATCGCAAAGCCGACTACTGCACCGTCTGCAGCTGTTGGAAGCTCTGGCAACCTAACCGGTGATTACATGTATAAGGTCACGTTCGTGTCAAAGGCCGGTGCAGAAACCAATCCTGGGCCGTCTACATCTATCGTCAGTCCGTCTTCTCAGCAGGTCGATCTTTCTGCAATTCCAACAGGTTCTGCAGAGGTGGTAAGCAGAAAGATATACAGAACCACGGCTGGCGGGACTGCGTTCTATTATCTTGATACGATACCTGACAACACAACAACGACATATACAGACAACATTGCCGATACAAGCCTTGGAACAACACTTGCTCCTACTGATCATGATGATCCACCTGTAGGGAAATTCGCCGAGGTCTACAAGGAATACCTGTTCGTTGCCGGTGTTTCAGGAGAACCGACGAAGGTATACTTTTCTCACCAGAGTCAGCCTGAGATATTCAAAACCTCGGCAACCACAGGATACTACCTCCAGATAGGTCTTAATGACGGCCAGGAGATTATCGGAGTCAGAACCTTGAGAAATATTCTGTATATTTTCAAGGAATCTTCCACATGGCCTGTAAGCGGTATAACCCCGGATGATATGATGACCACGAGTCAGCCAATAAGTAACTCTTACGGCTTATATCATCGCTCTATTGCAACGGTCACCTTGAACAGTGGGGATGTCCTTGTTGGACTTACGAAGCATGGATTGTATGCTTTCGATGGGTATACGTATAGGAATATAGGTTACCAGCCTGATGTTGGAATAAATATAACTGGTTTGATCAATAGTCTCGATCCGAACAAGTTGGACCAGGCTTATGGATTCAATGATTTGAAGAACAACAGGTATATACTTTCTGTTACTGAAGCCGGGCAGTCATACAACAATAAGCAGATAGTATGGGATTACAGGCTCAATACGATTACTGTATATGACAGGAAATGCAACATTATGTTGGATTGGAATAACAACACCCTGTTTGGCACTTCTGAAGCAACAGGAAAGATATACAAGATTGGAGGCCTGAACAATGCAGGGTCTGCAATTACCCAGAGGGCTGAATTTACATGGTGGAGAATAGGCGGCAACCAGGATGTAAGGTTCAGGTTCTTCAATGTCGATACGACTTTACAGGGCAATTATTCGCCGAGTGTCACTGTGTATATTGATGGAGACAGCATATCTGTACCGTTGAATCTCTATACTGCTGATGTGACGACATCGAGTTCAAACACGACCTTTACGGCTACGACCGTAGTAGACGGAAGTACATGGGATTTATCCAATGTCGTCGTCGGTATGTTTGCTGTTGCCTCAGGAGGATCAAAGGGAACCATAACTGCGGTCGATGATGCAAACAATACGTTGACTGTGGATAACTGGGACAATGGCACTCCTTCAGGTGGAGAAATAGTTTCAGTAAGGGGAGAATCATGGGGTTCTGTTGCTTGGAGTACCCTTGGAGGTAATTACAGGGTTACGAAAACTCTGGACATAATAGGCTCAGACTCAGTCAACCTGAAGGGCAGAAATATCAAGTTCAAGATATCACATGCAGGCTTGAATCAGCCTATAACTCTAAACGGCATAAGCCTGTTTTATCAGCCGAAGCGCAAAATCAAGCGGGTGGAGGTCTGACATGGCACTCGTATCAAGAATATATTCGTCGAACTACTTCTCAACACTTCCAACAATCGATCCTGATGTTGGCGCTGCCATAGATGCAGAGCTCAATAACCTGGCAAGCAACATGAATTCTCTCGACGATGCAAACATCGATGGCAGCCCTCCGATCCAGTCGACAAAGATAGACCTCAGTGGATCGTCCTTCTTGCCGCTGAGCGGAGGAAGCCTGAGCGGTCTTCTGCGTCATACTTTTGACGGTATATGGCGCAAGATGCGTGCTGACGGCAATGCCCTGGTAAGGGAGTTTAGAGGATCAGACGGCAGTGAGTGGGGAATTTCATACAACACTGAATGGAATGGGTCGACATGGACGGGCAGGGATGTTACGGGCCCGTGTATGCTAATTACTCTCAGGTCTACAGTGTTCAGGATTTATTATGCTCCTTCTGATGCCTCTGGGATTGGACCGTCATGGTTCAGGGCTTTCGAGGTCGATGCAAGTGGGAACGTTCTGGCAGGGTCGACGTTCAAGAAGAACCTGGATTACTCTGCTGGCCATCAGCCGCTTTTGTGGTCTAAGAAGGCAAGCACATTTACAGGAAGCACTACTTACCAGAACGTCAAGACATTCGTCATGAAACGTGGAGGGTCTGTAAGAGTTTGGTTTACACTGACCAATACCTCAGGAGGCGGTACTGCTTATGGGCAAATTCATCTCAATGACGTTGCAGTAGGAACAGAGAGAATAACAAGCACATCAGCAACCTATGAAGAAGTCATATCGGGAATAACTGCAGGTGACAGCCTGCAGATAAAGGGAAAAGCACGGGATGGTGCAACGCAGGGAGAGATTTCAGATGCAATAATCATGGTTGACGCCATAGGTGGTGAAACGGTAGCATTAGAGTAAAGGGGGTGTTGAAATGGATCCGATAACCATAATGTCTCTTGCAAGTTTTGGGCTTTCTCTTGCAGACCGTTTGTTTGCTCCCAAGCCGCCGAAGCCTTACGGCCCATGGCTTGAGATGCAGGACAAGATCATAGAAGGCATAAAGCGTGGACTCGAAGCAGGCGGCTATACATTCTCTGACGATGTTGCAAACAGGCTGATCAGAAAGGGGCTCGAAGACATAGGGGCCCGCTATGAAGGTGCTGCAAGAAGGGTCAAGGAACAGATCGTGCCGTATGGCAATATAGGGGCTGCCGGCAGAAAACTCGAAGGCATAGAGGCCGAGCGGGCAAGGGCCGAGTCTGCAATAGGAACTGACATCAGGACACTTCAGGAGCAGACAAAGCTCCGCAGTTATGAAAATCTGCTGAATCTCGGAAGGTCAATACCTGATCCTATGCTCAACTACGAACTGATGAGGTATCAAACACCGACAACGGGGCAGGCCTTCGTAGGGGCTGCCGAGCAGGGGTTGTCTACTTTCCTCAATCTCTCTCAGGCTCAGCGTGATAAGCTGTTCTGGCAGAATATGATGGGGAATCCCAACATAATCGGAAACAGGCCCTTGCTTCCTGGTCCTTCTACTCCAAGCAGGCGCTATACGCTTGGCAAGGCGAGAGAGTTTGAACAGAACACAATGCCGCTCATAAGGAGGTGACGGACATGGCTCAGGCGAGTGTATACAAGGGACTGCTTCCAAGGTTTGCAGAACAGCAGGCACAGAGTGAGCGCAGGCTTGCCGATAAGATGGCCGCCATGCAGTTCGGACAGCAGCTCGCTACTGCTGAGATCATGAGGCGTGAAAAGTTACAGGAGAACTCGAAGCGGCTCAGGGAGATAACACAGTGGTTGCCGTTTGCACCTCCTGAAGAGCAGGGACAGTTACTTGATGAGGTTGGAAAGATCACAGGCATAGACTTCTCAGGAGCAAAGCCTGATGAGGTCATGGAGGAGTTCAAGAAGCTCGACCAGATGGCAAAGCAGGGAGGGCCTCAGCTGGTAAGAAAAGGCCTCGAAGTGCTCCGCCAGAAGTATGGCCTGAATCCGCTGTACAAAGATATGATTCTCAGGAAGGAGCGGTCTCTGGCTGCCCAGCAGGGACCTGAGGCCATGCAGAGGCAGGCATATATAGAGACGGGGGCTCCTCCTGCCGTATCAAGTGGTAAAGAGCGAGAGTTTGCTCCTGATGTAGAGACCTGGATCAATCCTGAAACAGGAGAGGCGATTCCTGTCAATGTCAGAGATGAAGCGGAACGGGACAGGCTGTTCAATGAAGGTTACAGGCCGATATCTCCAGAGATGCGCGGCTATGGTGTCGAAAGAGGAAAACTTGCAGCACAGAGCGAAAAGGTCATTATCGATGATGCAAACAAGGCTACCAGTCAGATAGCAACATTGAATACCCTCGAAGGCCTGCTCGACAGGATGGAAACTGGCAGGCTGGCAAACTGGAGAAAGTCAATTCAGCAGATAGCCAATTCATTTGATATACCGATAGATACAGCAAACCTTGCAGCCAAGGAGGCCTTCACCGCCCTTACAAACGAATTGGCCCTAAGGTCAAGAAACCTTGGTCAGGGTATGGTCCTTGCAGGACAGATGTCAGATCAGGACGTCAAGTTCTTGCAGGATATGAACCCTCAGTTGATCCTGAGCAAAGCAGGAAACAAGTTGCTTATCAAGATTCGCAAGAAGTTGGCAGAGAGACAGGCCCAGGTCGTCAAGCTGCTGTATGAATTCAAGAAGAAAAACAGAGGGATTTTCGATCCGCTCAAATTCAGGATATATACTGAAGAGAGGCTCGGCAAAGACCCTGTTTTCGGTATTCCTAATGGTGCCGTAAAGGTCGGGGTGAGCAAGAAGACAGGCCTGCCTATTTACAAGTACAAGGGCAAATACTATCAGCCGGAGATATAGAAATGAGACCTGTAAGTCCTGAAGAGATCGAGTTCGATACTGAAGTAACCGAGCAGGTTCAGCCCGAAAGACTGAAGGGGCTCAAGCCTGTCAGTCCTGACGAGATTGATTTTACTGAGGAAGTACCTCAGGCTGAGCAGGTTTCTGCTGGTCCTGATTATTCTCAGAAGACATGGGCTGAAGTCGGAAAAGAAGCCTTTGGAAATGTACCAAGAAGCGCAGTCAGGGTGATAAAAGATATCGGCAACGTGGTATTTCATCCTGTGCAGACCGTCAAGGGTGTTGGACGGCTTGGACTTGGCATAATTCAGAAGTTCGTCCCGGGCCGCCAAGAAGATGAGCAGATCGCTGAAGCAGTATGGAATGAACTCAAGAATCAGTATGGAAGTGAAGACGCAATAAAGAAGACCATAGCAACGAATCCTGTACAGGTTGCAATCGACCTTGCCTCGTTGTTTGCAGGTATAGGCGGAGTGCTTGCAAAGACAGGCAAGGTCGCCAAAATCTCCAAACTTGAAAAGGCTGGGGAATTGGCCTCGACAATGGCACGTTATGCCGATCCCCTGAATGTCGCCGCAGCAGCAATAAAAAGCCCTCTAAAGTTGGTTCCTGAGAAGTTTCCAGAGAAACTATACAAGAGTGGTCTTAAGCCTTCTACTACTCTTACAGAGAAAGCAAGAAGTGATATAATTCAGACCGCGCTCAGAGAGAATCTTCCATTGACGAAAGGACTCAAGAAGAGTGAAAAACTGATTGAGGCGATCAACGATGAAATAGACAAGAGAATAGAACTCTATCAGGCCGGCAATTTCACAATATCGAGAGATGCAGCTCTTAAACCTCTTAAGGAACTCGTTGAGACATTGCCTGAGGAAAAGGCTCTGCCCTTGAGTGCAATAAAGGAAGCCAAGAAGACAATAAAGGAATTCGAGAGGTTTCAGCCTGAGAGAATCACGATCAAGAAGGCCCGCAAGCTGACCAAGGACCTCAACAAGGAACTGAATAACTTCTACAAGAAGATCAAGACTGGTCAGCCCGTCAATACTGAAGACTGGGCACGTGTGCGTGCTGCTCTCAACAAAGGAATAAGAGAAGAGGTTGCAAACATATTTCCCGAGATAAGATTTCTCAATAAGCGCCAGAGTGCCTTGCTGGAACTCAACAAAGAACTCCGTAGGGCTGTTGGAAGAATAGACAACCGCAATATCTTCTCGTTGATCGGTGGTATGTATGGAAACGTAGGAGGAGGTATAGCAGGCGTCAAGGGTGCAATAGGTATGATGCTTGCAAACTATATCTTCAACAATCCACGGGTAAACTCAAGGCTTGCAATTGCTCTCTACAAGGGTAAAAGGATGGCTCTTACAAAGGGTAAATGGAGATTGAGGCGCCTTCTGGCCGAGCAGGCTGGAGCAAGAATAACCAATGCCGAAGGCGAAAGCAACCAAGAAGGAGGTATGTGAAATGGACAAGAAGAAAGGCAAGAACAAAAACGATACTTGGTCGAGGCGGTTTTTTGGAAGTCTTACCCGAACAAACCGGATGATCAAGGAACTGGGCCTCGATGACAAGCCGACAAGACCGGTCAAACCCAAGAAGAACATGAAGAACAATAGCAAGAACAAGAAAAGGAGTATGTAATGGCGAAAAAGAAATGGATTCAGAAGGCTATCAAGAATCCGGGAGCATTGACAAGGACGGCAAAGAGAGAAGGAGCCATTACCAAATCAGGAACAATCAAGAAGTCATGGCTCAATGAGAAGGCGAAGGGAAGCGGTGTAACTGCAAAGCGGGCAAGGCTGGCAAAAACACTCAGTAAGCTGAGGAAGAAGAAATAATGCCTTTTGCCTACAATCCAAGGACGATAACAGGGTTTACCCCTGACAATCTTCAGAGATTGCTTGATGTCCTCGTTGAGCTTCAGCACGAACTCGACAACAGGACAAATACTGAAAGTACGGCAAGCACATCACTGTCGAATCTGACGACCTCGCATATAAACGACACGTCGATACATTTCACTCAGCAGTCGATCGACCATACGGTAATGCAGAATGTAGGAACAAAGACACATGCCGAGATAGATGCTCACATAGACGACGGTGATGTGCTTGCCTGGCTCGGAATATAAGACATGGCTGTAAATATCAAACTCATAGCAGAAGGACAATTGCAGAGTACAGAGGCAGACCTCTATACTGTGCCGTCAGGCAAAACCGCCCTGATAAAGACAATAACGCTCGTCAACGGCAATACGAGCGTTGAGACGATAAATATTTATATTCTGAAGTCTGGGTCAATCAAGAGAATGATAGCACCCAAGGATTTTCAGCTTGGAGTGCAGTACATGGCTGTCCTTGACGACGAATTCACTCTTGAGGCAGGCGACAAGATACGAGGGATAACAAGTACCGCCGGCAAGGTAGACTACACTATCCATGGAGTTGAGAAATAATGCAGGTATATGACAAGTACGGAAGGCTCCAGATATTCTATAGTCAGGGATCGATTGAGGACCTCCTGAACGTTACCATAACGTCAGTTTCAGACAACGAGGTCCTTGCGTATGATTCAGGGTCTTCTTTGTGGATCAATCAGACTGCCGATGAAGCCAATATTGTGGATAAGACTTCGGCTCAGTCGATATCAGGCCTTAAGACGTTCCAGCCGGTAAGTACCTCTGCAGATGCCATTGTTGCCAAAGCGTATACAATTATAGGATCGACTACTTTCACTGGTACAGGACTGAACGATGCAACGTTTGGAGGTACGTATACTGGCGACACGAATAAAACATATCGTGTTGAGATAGATGCAACAGGATCGCCGGATACTTTCAAGTGGAGTGATGACGGAGGCTCAACCTGGCAGGCAACAGGTGTTGCCATTACAGGCTCAGCACAGACTCTGAATGACGGAGTTACAATAACGTTTACAAATACAACCGGGCATACCCTCGGCGATTACTGGGAAAGTTCAGTCACTGCTTACTCTGGGAGTCTTCAGCAGTGGCAAAATGCTGCTGGAATAGCGCTTTTTGATTTCGACGGAAATGGGGGCGTTGTCTTCAGGAAAGATACGGATGCAGGAACTTCCACGTTGCTTACATTGAAAAATCTTGCAGCTGCAGCTATATCAAATGCAATCAAGGTACCTTTTGTTATGAATGGCTCAGGGGGAGCAGTAGAATATTGCTCGTTTCTCCTTACTGTTACTGGATATGGATATGCAGGGAACAATGCAGATTTCAAGATACAGATGCCTGGTAATAGTAGTTCATTCCAGGTAAATACTGGCACTTCCAATTCTCTTATACTTAACTCGACAGGGCTTGGAATAGGCTGGAGTCCTACGTATGATCTCGACGTCAAGGGTACTGATTTCAGACTTGATGGAAACAGCCCAAGCACTGAAGCAACTATCAGACTCATTACAAGGGATATCCAAGGAACACCGACAGAATATACCGTAAGGGGAGGTAAATTAACTGGTGATTGGACGTTTATGGATTCAGGAGAGACAACCACTTATTTAAAGATAGGGGCAAATGTTGCTATAGGAACAACTTATATTTCTGATATTTTTGGCTCAAATAATCTCGTTTTGTATAACGGCACGGCCCTGCCAGGTCAGGCAGATACGTCTTTCCTCTACTCGAAGGATATTGCCGGTACGGCCGGAAATGCATCTCTCCATTTCCGGAACGAGATCACCGGCGACCTCATAGTCCCCGGGGTCGTCTACAAGACCACCACAGGCGACCCCTCATATTCGTTCGAGGGGATGATGGTGATCAATACCGCGGACAACAATATAAAAATGTACGCAGATGGGGCGTTCAGAACTTTAGTAACATGGTAGGTATGATTGGGAGGATTGTAAAAAATGGCGATTACTTTTGATTCTCCATATAAACTAAAGCCTGATGCGGTCAAAGTAGAAATCAATCAATTTGGAATCTCGAAAGGGAAAATAATAGCACGGCTTGAGTACGTTGATTCTTCAGCTGGAATTATCGAAGTAGAACATATTGATTTTGATGGGGCGGATTATACGGAGATCATGAACCAGACAATCAAGACTTCACATGTCGGCATGAAATTATCACAGGCACTCAGGCGCCTGATACAAACAAAAGTGAAACAGAAGAAAGGTTTCACTGGAACGGAGGATTGATGAGTGACAACAAGGAAGTAATAGAACTGTCGGAACAGACACAGAAATTACTTGCAGGACTTGCCGCCCAAATCCAGCCGGTTCAAAATGTAATTCAAGCAGTCATCAGCACGGTAATCGCTGAAAAAGGCAACCCTGACAAGAAATATGTCCTGTCAGAGGACGGAAAGAAGCTGATTGAATGGGAAGGGAAATGAATGAAGAAAAACTTGCGGAACTCATAGCCGTTACGATCCGCAAGGAACTCGATGATAAGTTCAATCCTCTCTGGGTCGATCGACAGACTCATTACGATGATCACCAGTTCCTTGGAACCGTGCGCCGACGCATCAATAAGATTGTGACTGTGGGATGCAATGTTCTCGTGTACGCCATTCTCGGAGCAATTCTCACGATTCTTGGTCTGGGGTTCAAATCGTGGATCGGCAAATAATGGTAGTAAGGTGTTCGTATTGCGGAGCACCCTACTACATAAGTGAAGGAGTATGCAGATGTCAATATGGGAAATGATCGAGGGTTTCAGTCCTGAGGAGAATTGGGGCAATTCCAAGAAACTCAATGGTATGCTGTTGCTCGTCATCAGCGCTGTCAGAAAACTGTTCAGGGAGAAAGATCCAGACGCGGTTTTCATCGTCAACAATGCCTATGCCACCAAAGGCCACGCTCCGAAATCCCAACACTACCGTGGCAATGCCATGGATTTTCATATCAAGACCTCACTGCCGTTCTGGAAACAGGTGCTCATAATCACAGACATATTGACAGAACTTCAGATCGCCGACCGTGTTGGGTTGGGAATATATCCCGACTGGAACTCTCCAGGCTTCCACCTCGATGTCAGAGGATCAAAGGCCAGGTGGGGCAAGATTGATGAAGAGCCTGGCTATGTATCATTCGAAGATGCATTTTTCAAAGCAAGGAAAGGCTTTGCTCCGATCAAGAAAAAAGGAGGATAGGGAGATGTTTGATCTGTTCCCTATGATGCGTTACGCATTCGCCAAGGCTTACGTAGAAGGCCGCAGGGGCCGCTCTGAGGTACTACTGAGGGAAGGGGTCGAGAAGTGGAAAGAAAACAGCTGGTGCGTCGTCTCATGCTGTTCTGTACGGCAGGAACTGTTCAAGGGCAAGGATTACGAAATTGAGGCCAGAGAGGAGGTCTGCCGGCGACTCTGCCATTGGAGGAAATGGCAAAAGGAGGAATCATGAAAAGCAGAAAATATGAACCCAAGAGGAAAATATCAGCATTCAAGAAGCTCAATCCGTGTTGGTGGATCAGAAATGACGATGATCCGTTACCGCCGGGTTGGTTCAGAAACGATCTCCTTATGTGGCTACTCAGGAATCCTCTTCACAATTTCATGTGGTATGTCATAGGCATTGCCGATAGAAGCCGCATTGTTATTGCCCGCAATCCTTCCATGGTCTTTGTCGAGGGCCTCAACTGGTCATACACAAAGACCTCGCCGGGATTCCTTGATTATTTGTTCCTGAGCATTCCAGTAGGATTGTTTGTCGCTGGATTGAAAGCCACAGGAGCGCTTTCATTTTTGTATGCGGTTATGTGGGTGCTTGTTCCTTTTCCATTTATTTCATACAAAAGCAAAAGGATCAAATTTTATATCGGGTGGAGACCTGATAGTGGAGCCTTTGGATTCAAATTGGTTTTGATGGCGCCTGCTGTTTCTCTGTAAGATAAATTTTGTAGGCTCCAAAGTCTCCAATTTATTGTGTTGCATGAATTAAATATTTTTATCTTTGTTTCGCATCTCTGTCTTTTCTAAGCAATTCAATGCCATATCTTAGATATTCTATCATTTTGGTTTTTGCTCTCTTTCCATAAATTGCAGAAGCAGTTTCAATGATATTGGTGATATATTCATCATTTGTTCCTACACAAGCGAGATAATATTCGATCGTCAATATCATTTGAGCGTTTTTTTGCTGTTGACTAATATAGGTATTGCTATTTCGTTCCTCAAGAATCCTCTGTATTGTATGGATATATTCCTGCCTGAACCGAAAAATAACCGTATAATCATCAGCAGTTTTTCGAGATTTTTTCATTATATTGATTATTTTTCTCGCTATATAGATTTTTCTTCTGTGCTTATTCTCAAAATGAGATAAAGTCTGTTCAGTCATATAAATAGCGAATAAACGTTTTTGTCTTGAACTCATCAATTTTTGGATCAACCATATAGCCCAATCTAATTTTTCCCTTTTCCTTCGCCCTTCTTCAACCAAAAATTCCAAGACCTCTATAGGATCATCAAGGTCCTGCTTTTCAAATGCATCAATAGCTTCCTGGCATGCTCCTTTGCTTTTCAGCCATCTTGTTGTTATTTTTTTGATCATTTGTTATTGCCCTTCATAATCTTCAAGATATCACCAATAACCGACCGAGGCTCAAGCCCTTTCTCGATTCTCTTATCGTGCACGCTCCTGTAGCGTACATACCCGAGAAATCCAGCAGTCACCAATCCCGTCAGATATTTCATGGATTCGATCCAGAAACCCATGATTGTATTGATCGTTGTCTCGGGAACTTTCGAAGTCGACATGACTACCATAGAGAAGAATCCGCCCACCATCATCACCGCCAGAAGCGCAAAGGAATCCCGCAAGATTTTCGGCCTGGTTCTTCTGACATAGGCGTCTTCTGAGGAGGCCTCGGTTTGGATTATGGCAGTGGCCTTGTCTGTTTCATTCATCTCCTGCTTAATCCGCAGAGCTTCCAGCTCTGTTTCCATCTGCTTGATCTTCAGCAGAGCACCTGGATCATTCTGGAGTGCCTGCATTACCTGCTCGGGTTTATTTTCCACGCCAAGGCGGCCGGCCAGAGCATTGGTAATGAGCTCTATGCCTTCTCCTACTGGATTGGTAAGCAGTCCACCTATCCTTGGAGCTATCTTTTTCAGAAATCCACCGACATCAGACCAGGTCATTCTTGGACCTCCTTTTCGATTTCTCTCTCCATAGCTCTGAAACACTCAGTTGCGTCATATATAATTCTGTATTCACAGTAATTTCTGGTGTGGTTACACTCACTACACTTGATGCGGATTGCCGGCTTGCAGTAGGCAAAGCCTCCTACATACCCCTGACATTCTGCCAAGTCCTCAAAAGAACATCCACAATCTTCAGATGCTAGCCCATCATACCCATTGTCTTTGAGCCACTTCACTACAATGTCTTTCACTACCATTTTAAATACCTCCAATTTAGTAACATTTTAGTAACATTCACACACATACCGCACAACTTTACGATCCAATGGAAGAACTTCCAATTCTCCCCAACTATGAGGTTCACACCCATGCTTTTCCCTAATTAACTCCATTGCTTCCTCCTCACTTTCAGCCACTGCAAATGCAAGCCCTTTTGAGTAACCTGGGCAAAACTCTGACCAGACAAAAAGTTTTAACTTGGCACACACCTCTAACCTCCTTTAAATT
>Ga0256830_1000671_pt1 | contig 25810 bp, 18 predicted proteins | sample 128326metaG_FD_190537 | JGI IMG/M metagenome (GOLD analysis project Ga0256830, IMG submission 190537) | Hydrothermal vent microbial communities from Lau Basin, Pacific Ocean - 128-326 | ecosystem: Environmental > Aquatic > Marine > Hydrothermal vents | place: Pacific Ocean: Lau Basin | collected... | reverse complement strand
AGCGAATGGCTGTCAACGGATAGCTGTCGGCGGATTCAAGGAACGGATTGAACGGATGGCTGTCAACGGATTTGGGAGCGGATTGAACGGATTGAGCGAATGGCTGTCAACGGATAGCTGTCGGCGGGTTCAAGGAACGGATTGAACGGATGGCTGTCAACGGATTTGGGAGCGGATTGAACGGATTGAGCGAATGGCTGTCAACGGATAGCTGTCGGCGGATTCAAGGAACGGATTGAACGGATGGCTGTCAACGGATTTGGGAGCGGATTGAACGGATTGAGCGGATTGAGCGGATGGTTGTCGGCGGGATGTGGGTTTGGCCGCCCTTGACCGAATTGTCAACGGATTTGGCCTGTCTCGCGTGTACAGCACCCTCCAAGCCGGCTATGCTAAAGGCAGCGCTCTGGCCAGGGCCGCCGAGGAATCCAATTGGAGCCGGGTGGCCGCCTCGCGGGCGGGCCCGCTCGGCCGAGGGGCCCGGAGGCTTCATCGGGCAGCCGGCTCCCTGAGAGCGTATGGAGGTGCTGAGATGCTGAGAAAGGGGTTCATCCTGCTGCTGTTGGTGCTGGTGGCCTTCGCGCTGGTGGGGCCGCTGCTGGTGCCGGGGACAACGACGGAGGCCCACCACCCGGGGCCGGCGTGGGAGGTGGCGATGTGGCTGCCCTTCGACACGGGGGTGTTGCTCAGCCCTGACGAGTGTGAGTGGCCGACCCAGGGAGGGTGCTAGCCACCTCAACGGGCCGGGGGTAGGGCTTCCTTGCCCTGCCCCCGGTTTTTTGGTATCACCCACATCCTGTGGGCGATCACCAGGCGGCCTTCTCTTGATGGCCGGCCGCTGCCGGTCGGCGGTCGGCAGCTCCCCTGTTCCCCCGGTGCCTCATCCCTCATCTCCTACAGTTCCCCTATGACGGTCAGCTCTGCCAGAATCTGCTGTCGTAACGCTTCTCGGGCTGGTGTGGCGGGACAGGCATCCAGGTGCTCCTGGGCTTGTGCCAGGGCATGGTGAGCATCGGCCTCCCGCCCATAGCGGCGGTAGAGGCGGGCCAGGTTGAGCAAGCTGCGGGCGGTTCCCAGATGGCTGTCGAGTCGTCGCCAGAGCTGAACCGCTCGGCCAAAGTAAGCTTCAGCCTGGAGTTCCCGCCCCATCTCCCGGTAGAGGAGCCCCAGGTTGTTGGCCAGTTGCGCTTGCTCCAGCAGGACGGGCTGTTGGTCGAGGAGCGATTCGGCCAGGTGGTAGGCCCGTCGCGCCAGATCCCAGCGGCCCTCTTTGTAGTGGATCACCCCGATGCCCACCAGAGCACTCGCCAGGTAGGCCGGCGCACCGGCCACTGCGTAGGCGCCGGCGGCCGTCTGAAGGTAGGCCAGGGCTTGATCGCGCTGCCCCTGCTGTCCGTAGACAACACCGATGTTCTGCCACACCCGGGCCTCCTGGAGCCGGTCCCCGCTACGACGCGCCGCGTTCAGGGATTGGGTTAGATGTTCGAGAGCCAGGCCCCATCGAGCCTGCCGGTTGTAGATGCATCCCCAGGTGTTGTGGGCGATGGAGAGACCGCGAGCATCGTCTGAGCACCGGAAGCAAGCCACGGCTTGTTGACAACAGGCAATGGCTTCTTCCAAGCGATCCTGGAAAGCATACAGGTAGGCCAGGTTGACGAGGGCTTCCCCCTCGCGGGAGGCTTTGCGGAGCACCTGGAAAAGGGTCTGAGCCCTCCGGTAGTGCCTTTCCGCCTCTTCCCACGCCCCTTGCTGCTGTTCCAACTCCCCCAGTTGGAGCAACGCCTCGGCCACCAGGTCACTGTCCGCTTGTTGGCTTCCGCGTTCCACAATGCGCTCTAGATAGCCGCGCCAGGTAGTCCACAAGGCGCCCTGTCGCAGCTTCACCTCGGCGCGGAGGGCCAGGGCCAGCCTGACTCCGGTGGGCCAGGCCTCTTCGATCTCCAGGGCAGCGGCGACGGCTTTCTGGACGTTGGGCCACTCCCGATCCGGGACAGGGTAGGATCGGTGCTGGATCCGGTCAAGCCAGTACTGGACGTTGTTTACGACGGCCCGGCAGAAGTACGTGCGCCAGACGGTGGGGTGAGAGCTGGGTCCGACGATGCCTGTTGCCATTTCACCACCTCGCGCATCAGGAAGGTCTCGGTGAGCTGATGGATGGTGTAGCGCTGCTCCCGAAGATCGCCCACTTGGAGAACCAGCGAGAGGCGCACCAGCTCCTCGATGGCATCCACAACCTGGGAGATGGGCAGTTCGCTGCTGGCGGCGATCTGCTCCAGCGTCCCTCCGTGGCTGGAGACCAGGGGCATGCTCAACAGGACCCGGCGGGCCGCGTCGCTGAGAGCATACCAGCTTCGCCAGTAGATGTAGCGGTAGATCTCCTCAATGCGACGTCCTCGGGCTTGACGCAAGTTCTCCAGGATGGTTGGCAGGGCGAAGACGCCGATCTGGCCGACGACCAGTTTGAGGGCCAGAGGGTTGCCTCCAACGACCCGGTAGATTTGGGAGAGGGCTTCCTCCGAGGCTTCGCCCAGCAGATGGATGCCGCGTTCGTGGGCCTCGTGGCGCATCAACTCCAGGCTGTCGGGCCAGGAAAGCTCCTGAAGGGTGATGCTGTAAACGCCGGGATAGGCCCGCAGGCTGTACCGGCTGGTAAGGAGAAAGCGGGTGGGAGTCGCCATGTCGAGCAAGTGGGGTACAAGGGCCTGATAATCGGCAACCGTTTCCAGGTTGTCCACCACGATCAGGTAGGGTTGCTCCTTGAGGAGAGCGCGAACCTCGTCGAGCTTGCGGGTCGGAGAGAGAGGGCGCAGGTCCGACAGATCCAGTTGGGCAATCAGGGCATCCAGGAATCCCTCCAAGGTGAGGGCCGGACAGGCAGGCCGGACGCTCAGCCCGCTCCACAGGGTGAAGACCTCCTGTCGGGCACTGATCCAAGCGATGTCCGCGTAGAAGGGAGCGGTGATCACCTGGCGAACGGCCCAGTCGGCCAGCGCGGTCTTGCCGATGCCGCCGATACCGTCTAGGACGATCACCCAACGAGAACGGTGATCGGAGAGACTATCAAGGAGTTCATGCTGTTTATCGGCCACGCCGAAGAGGTGAGAGGGGTACGGCGTCTCCAGCCGAGCCTGGATGTGGGCCATCCGTTGCCGCCGCAGGGCCAACTCACCCCGCCACATCACCTGGGCCAGGGCTCTGATGGCCATCCGCTGCCGATGCATCACTTGGGAAGGGCTCAGGTGGGCCCTGTGGGCGACCTGAGAGACGCTCTCTTCATCGAGGAAGCGCCAGGTCAGCAGTTGGGCCGCTTGAGGATCCTCGGTTTCCAGCGCTTTGAGGCCCTCGTAGATCCACTCCCGGACCGCTCGGGCCAGGATGGCCGGAGGGGGATGGGGGCCGGTGGCCCCGAAGGCGCTGATCTTCAGGTAGCGATTCCAGCCGGTAAGATCGGGCTGGAGATCCCCCCATTGCCGCAGAGCCCCACGGATAAGGTCGGGAAAGGTGTCCGGCATAGACGGCATCATTTACCCCCCTCGCAGCTTCTATCGGCAGCTTGCCCACTCACCGAGTATACGCCATCACAAGCGAGAAGTCAAGCACCCTATCGTGGTTTTTGGCGACTTTTGCAGGTGTTCAAAGAAACTCGCAGCCCTCTGAAGTTCCTCGCAGGTATCTGAAGGAATTCGCAGTTTTCTGAAGTTCTCCGCAGTTTCCCGCAGTTTTTCCCGTGATCTCGCAGTGGACTTCACCAATTTGAAGCAAGTCCGTAGTTCCTCGCAGTTTTTCTGTGATACACTGGTGAGCATAGGGAGCCGGGGCGAGATCGAGAGAGGGCTCGTTGGCTTGAGGAAGCGGCCTGCCATCTCGTCGAGCGAAAGGTGAGGGGGACCTATGAAGGCATCAGATCGTCCCAGAGGGTTTCTGCTCCTTCTGGCCGATGGGTTCGATGAGGTCCAAGTTACAACGCTGATCAGCGGGCTGCGGGGAGCAGGACTACCCCTGACAACGGTGGGGTTAAAGCGGCGGGGGATTCGCGGGATGCACGGGGTGGTCATCGTGCCGGACACTTCGTTGAGCGAGGTGTTACGGTCGTTGCCCTCGGTGGGGGTGTTGATCATCCCGGGTGGCGAGGCGGCCATCGCCGCCTGGCGGGCGGATCCGCGTTTCGAAGACCTGGTGGAGGGGGTTGAGCGGCGGGGGGGAAGGGTGGCCGTGGTCCCGGAGGCAGCGTCGCTGCTGGAAGGGACCCGGGTCACCGCCCTCCCCCTGCCGCTCGCGGTCCAACCGTTGGAGACGACGCCGACGTGGATCCAGCCCCTGGTTGAAGCAGTGGGGGAGACGGTGATGTGAAAGGGGGAAGAACTATGGCCTACGAGACTCTAGCAACCAGCAAGACGCCGGCCCTCATCATCTACCTGCTGGATGTGAGCGCTTCGATGAATAGGCCGTTGGGGGGCAAACGGCGCATTGACGTGGTGATGGAAGCGCTCCAAGCCTCCCTGCGCCAGATGGTTTTCCGCTCGACCAAGGGAGGACGCATCTCACCGCGCTACCGCCTGGCCCTGTTCGCCTACAGCGACCACGTGTACGACCTGCTGGGTGGGATCAAGCCGGTGGATCGGGTCGCCCGCCTGGGAGCGCCGGAGCTCCGTCTGCTGCGCACCACCGATACTGCCAGAGCCTTTGCCCAGGTCGAGAAGCTCCTACGGGACGAGCTGCCCAACTTGCGCCACTGCCCGGCCCCCCTGGTCTGCCACATCACCGACGGCGAGTACACGGGGGAGGACCCTGAGCCCATCGTAAAGCGCATTATGCGGATGGCGGTCCCCGACGGTCACGTCCTGGTGGAAAACATCTTCATCTCCGATGAGATCCTCCCCGAGCCGATCACGGACCCGCACCGATGGCCGGGCATCCTGCCGGAGACGAAGCTTGCCAGCGACTATGCTCGCAAGCTCCGGGCGATCTCCTCACCGCTGCCGGCCAGCTATCAGCAGATCATGCGGGAGATGGGCTACCGCCTAGATCCGAGGGCGCTGATGCTCCTGCCGGGGACGAGCCCGGAGTTGGTGGCGATGGGGTTCCAGATGTCCACCTCCACCGGGATGTCGGCCCGCTGAGCGGAAAGGAGGCTGAGGTGAGCGAGAGGCCGCATCGCCCTGTCACCCGTCGGCTTTCGGTCCCCAAAAAGACGGGAGAGGCCCCATCTCGATGTCAGGAAGTACGGCTTCCCCAAGACCGAGAGACGCAGGCGAAGTTCGAGAGGGGGCAGTTTCCCCTCCTGTACGCCTATGCCCGTGCGGCCGAGACGCGGGCAGCCGGCGACCGAGGACAGGATTACCTGGCCTTTTGCGAAGGGGAAGGAAGCTTCGTCTTCGCCTTGTGTGACGGGGTGGGCCAGTCCTTCTACGGTGACCTGGCATCCCGCTACCTAGGGGACAGCCTGGTGGCGTGGTTGAGAGATCGCCTGCCCGAGACGATGGACCGGGAGACCATCGCCGCCGCCTTGGATGATTACCTGTGGGAGATTGTGGAGCCGGCCAAGAGCTTGGTAGAGCGCCATCCCCTGCCGTCCGACCTCCCGCCCTTGTTGCGCGAGGTGCTGGAGGAGAAACGCAGGCTGGGGAGCGAGAGCACCTTCGCCTGTGGACGCATAGACCTGCCCCGGGAGGGCCTGCCGGAAGGACGGATCGTGCTGGCCTGGATGGGGGATTCGCGTCTGCGATTGTGGAACGACCGGAAACAACCGGTGCCCCTGGGAGGTAACTTTGACATCGCCCGGCGCTGGTCCTCCCACCGAGGCCCTGTGGGAGGAAGGCCCCACTGTTTCGTCGCCCCTCTGAGGGATGGGGAGCAACGTTTGGCCTGGCTGATGGCCTACACCGACGGGCTGGCAGCTCTGGATGGACGGGAGAAGGACTTATCCCGTCAGACCTTGCAGAGGATGATCGAGGAGGCCGGCAGCGCGGCCACCAGCGATGACATCGCCTTCCTAGAGGTTTGGATCGAGCCATCATCGGTCCCCAGCCGGACCAGATCGGTGCCTGGCGCCGTGCCGCAACGTCGTCCTTCCGGGGCGGAGACGACTCGGCAGGTGAGCCCCCGGTTGAAGAAAGACATCCCCCCTCCGGCGAAGGAGTCGGTGTGGCTGAAGGGAGTAGCCGTCGCCCTGGCCGCAGTCGTTCTGATGGGCATCATCGCAGCCGAGCTCATCGTTCCCCAACGAGGCCCCCTTCACAACCTCTTCTTTGGTGCGACGCCGACCACAAGGGGACCGGTCTGGGATCGGAACACCCCCTCAAGGCCAGGTCAGGTTCCGCCTCCGCCGGGGGAGCCGGGAAGGGGCCTGAGGGGCACACCGGGGCCGCCGACGGAGACGGTCCCCAGGACTGCCCCCTTGGGCTCGCCTCCCCCGGGTCCTGCCGGCGGATTCCCGCCCAAGGCCAGCACGGTGGCCCCGATGGTGACACCGACGGCCACGCCTTTTGCGACCGTCACCCCTGCGGTGATGCCCACCGGGCCGCCCGGCCTGGTGCCGACGGCCACCCCCATCGTGACGGAAACCCAGGCCCTGACGCCGACGATCACCCCCACCGTGACGGGGACCTGGACGCCGACACCGACGATCACCCCCACCGTGACGGGGACCTGGACGCCGACGCCGACGGTGGTCCTGACGTCGGCACCGACACCCTGAAAGGCCGTCGGAGGTACCTAGGATCGGTTGATCGAGTTGGAGAAACGGCCACGGAGGATTGAGACGGACTGGAGAGGCCGAGATGCGCATTCGGGTAGACCCCGATCACCTGCGGGAGGCGGCCCGGAGTCTCTCCGAGGCGGCCAACGGGCTCTACGCCTTGGAAAGCCGTCTCCTCGGAGCATGGAACCGGCTGAGCGCGGAGGAGTGGGAGGGAGCCTACCGGGCCGACGTGGAGGCCCGGTGGTGGCAGGCTCGGGCCCGCCTGCGGACGCTGGCCGACCGGGCGGATGCTCTGGCCCGTTTCCTCCTTGAGCGAGCAGCCCGCTTCGAGGAGGCCGACCGGGCTGGTATGGTCGCCCTCGGACAGGTCGCCGACGCCTTCGTCCAGGTACAACGAGCGTGGGCCCTCCGCTTCGAGGCTTTGCGACCGCAGGCGCGTTTCCCTCACGCCCTGGTCGAGCGATGGCTGGGTCTGGACGGGCAGCAGGACCGGCGGGTGACGGCCATCGTCGTGCCTCTTGCCGTCCGGCCTCTCAGCTCTGGGGTGGGGATCCGCCCGCTGCGCCCGATCGCCCCCCGGTGGCAGGGGCGAGTGGAGCGGGCCGCCGAGCTTCCCGGACGCCGGCCCCGGGGTTCCTGAGCCTCCGGTGGGAGGTTGACCTGCGAGAGGAGGAGAGGATACGCCAAGGGATGGAACAAGGCAGATCGCCCGCGGATGGGAGGAGGATACACACAGAGGGAGTGAGCCTATGGACAACGATGTTCCTACCATAACGTGTTCGGCCCAGGAGATGGTCTTCCTGGCCGGCTTGCTGGGGGCCGATATGCTGTTGGGCCTCGAGGACCCCTTTTGGGGCTGGTTGGCCGAAGAGATCGAAGCCGCGTGGCAGCAGGCTCGAGAAGCCTTGGCCGCCCGTCGTTTTATCGAGGTGCAGCCCGACGGGAGCATCGTGATGGACGTGGCCGTAGCTACCCTGGTGGGCACCTGCGCCTTCCCGGAGGCTTCCTTCCTCCTGACGGTGACGCCCGCCGGCGGGGCGCCAACGGTGCGCTATTTCCACCTAACCCGCCACCTGGCCGTCGAGCAAGCGCCGGAGCCCGAGGGCTACCGGCTGACCGCCCTGGAGGACCCTGCCTCCGTCTTCGAGCGGGTGACGGCGATGCTGGGCTTGGACGACCAGCCGGCGGCACCGGGGGGAAGCGGCAGGCTCCGGGGAACGGAGTTGACCCAGGCCCGAACGTTGATCGAGGACTCAGGCCCTGAAGCAGCTCAAGCCGCCCTAGAGCGGGCCGGCCTGGGGAGCGAGACGGCGGTCGCACTGACGGAAACGCTGGCCCGCCCGACCCGCAACGGTGCGCTGGTGGCCCTGGCCCGCCGGGAGGTCACCTGGGAGGTAGCCGGAATGGGCCTATTGGAGGGGGAGAACGGCCTGTGGCGACTGAGGGCCTTCACCCGCCGGGGAGAGGATTGGGTGGAGGTCATCCCCTGCACCGCCGGAGAGGCCCGAGAGGCGCTGCGGCGGGTGATGGACCGGGTGCTGCCGGAGCCACTTCCGGCGGCGTGAGGAAAGGCGGGGCGACGATGCACCGGGTGATCGTGACGGTCGAGCGGGAGGGTGAGGCGCGAGGGCGGGACCTGGAGGTGCCGGCGGAGGTGGAGGCCCAACGGCTGGCGGCGATGATCGCCGATGCCCTGGGCTGGGATCAGGGCACCACCGGCTGGTCCATCTCCTACGAGATTCTGGCCGAACCGCCGGGCCGGGCGCTGGCCCCCGACGAGAGCCTGGCCGACGCGGGAGCCTGGGACGGGGCTCGGCTGGTGTTCCGGCCCTCCGAAGTCCCGCCGCCCCTTCCTTCGAGGTCCTTTGAGAGGCCTGAGGGAGGGGAAGAATCTGGGCCTGTGGTGGGGTGGAGTCCCCTTCTGGAGCCCGGAGAACTCGGCGTGGCTCCGATGGGAGAGGAGCCCCCGGGACCTGTTGACGTGGGGGGGATGCCGGAGGGAGGACCTCCGGGGTTCGACGAGGACGGCCCGGCTCAGGAGGAGGACGAAGGGTACGTCTGGAGACAACTGGATTAGCAAGGGGACTAGGAGGAAGAGGCTATGGCCTTCCAACCTGAAGTCGGGGAAGCGTTGGTGATCGGTGAGACGACCTACCGGGTTGCTGAGCACCCGGCCGCGCCGGGGATACCCTACGGTCAAGAAGGCCGCCAGGCCATCGTCTATCAAGTGGTCCCCGAGAGGGGCGAGGCGCAGGCCCTCAAGGTTTTCAAACCCCGCTACCGCTCGCCGGCCCTGGTCATCCAGGCAGAGCGCATCGCGCCCTACGCGGCGCTGCCCGGCCTGCAGGTCTGCCGGCGCACGGTGCTGACGCCCCAGGAGCATCAGGCCCTGTTGCGGGCGTATCCCGACCTGACCTACGCGGTGCTGATGCCGTGGGTGGAAGGGCCTACCTGGTTGGAGGTGATGGTGACGAAACGGGCCCTGGAGCCGGGGGAGAGCCTGACGCTGGCGCGAGGGCTGGCGGAGGTGCTGGCAACGCTGGAGCAGCGGAGGCTGGCCCACTGCGACCTGTCCGGCTCTAACGTGATGCTGCCCGGCCTGGTCGCCGATGGTGGCGGGGACCGGGAGGCAGTCGTTCTGGTGGATGTGGAGCAGATGTACGGGCCGAACGTGGAGCGGCCGGAACTGCTGCCCGGGGGATCGTCCGGCTACGTCCACCGGAGAGCGCCGGAGGGAGTGTGGGGGGCCCAGGCGGATCGGTTCGCCGGTGCCGTGTTGCTGGGGGAGATGCTGGGGTGGTGCGACGAGCGGGTCCGGAAGGCCGGGTGGGAAGAGACCTTCTTTGCGCCGGAGGAGATGCAACGGGAGACGAGGCGGTATCAACTGCTGGTGGAGGTGTTGGAGGAACGATGGGGAGGAGGGGTCCGGCAGCTCTTCGAGCGGGCCTGGCAGAGCGAAGGGCTGGCCGAGTGCCCCACCTTCGGGGAGTGGCTGGTGGTCCTGCCGGAGGAGGTCCCCCGACCGGTCGGGGAGGTCGAGGCGGAGGAGAGACCGGCAGCGGTGGAGGGCCGAGAGGAAGAGGAGGTGGAGGCCGGGGGGCTGGAGGCGGTACGGGCGCTGATGGCCCTGGCACGACGCTTCGAGGCCCAGGAGGCGTGGAAGAGCGCGTTGGAGGCGTACCGGCAGGCCCAGACGATGGTCCCGGCCGGGAGTGGGCTGGCGGAAGAGTTGGCCGCCACGGTGCAGGATCTGGAGGGGAGGATTGAGGAGCCGAAACCCCCGGCGGACGTCGGCCAGAGGGAGCGGGACGAAACGGTGGTGTGGGAGGAGACCGAGGGGGTGAGAAGCGCTGCCCCCTCCCCCGGTGAAGCGTTACAGGCTCCGGCCTCCTTGGAGACCACGATGGAGGGCGATGTTGCCTTCTCCCCCGAGGGGGAACCGCCGGCCTCGGCCTCGTCCGACGGGACAATCCGGCTGTGGCAGGTACCCGAGGCGGCCTTGGAGGAGGCGGAGCCGGCAGGCCTTTTCGACGAGCGGCGCTTGGAGGAGAGGGCGGAAGAGGCCGAAGCGCTGGAGCAGGCAGGGCAATGGGAGGAGGCGGCAGCCCTCTACCGGCAGTTGGTCGAAGAGGCCGAGGACCTGGTCCGACGAACTCACTGGGAGAACGCCCGGCGACGGTGTGAAGAGGAGGCGGCGCTGGCAGCACGGTTCGACGAAGGGGTGGCCGCCTACCGCGCGGGGAAGTGGCAGGAAGCGGAACGGGCGCTGCAGGAGGTGGTCCGGGCTCGGCCCGGCTACGTCCGGCAGGGGCGATGGGCCGCCGAACTCCTGGCGGAGGTCAGGGAGAAGGTACCTCGGACACCGGCCTCCGTCCCGAGCCGGCAGGAAGCGGCCAAAGGGAGGCCAAAGAGGTGGCGGTGGATCTGGGGGCTGCTGACCCTGGTGATGAGCATCGGGATAGGCGTCGCCACGCGGCGGTTGCTCGCCCACCCCGTCCCCCAGGTGATCGTCGAGCCGCCGGTGGTCGTTCAAGTCGGAACGGTTAAGGACACGCCGGTCCCTGCCCCAACGGCCGAGGAGGCGCCGACGCCGATGTCGGCAGTGGCCGTTGCCCCAACGGCCACGGAGGCACCGACGCCGACGCCCACCCCGCCCTCCCGTCCTGAAGGCGGCCGGGGAGGGCAGACGACCCCCACACTGCCGACCGTCCCCATCTCGGCGGACAACGCCGGAGGGGTGGGGCCGGTGGGCCGGTTGGGCTACGGGATGGCTTACTGGATCGCCTACTCCCCCGACGGGAGGCTGGTGGCCGTTGCAACCGGTATGGGGTTCTCCCTGTACGACGGGGAGACCTTGACCCCCATCTGGTCGGCCAAGATGGAGGTCGGGACGTGGGGGATCGCCTTCTCCCCCGACGGGGACCTGCTGGCCTTAGCCTCGGCCGACGGCACCGTGCGGCTGTGGCGGGTGGCCGACGGGGAGCCCCTGCGCACGTTGGAAGGGCACACCGGTGTGGTATGGAGCGTCGCCTTCTCCCCCGACGGGGACCTGCTGGCCTCGGCCTCGGATGACGGCACCGTGCGGCTGTGGCGGGTGGCCGACGGGAAGCTCCTGCGGACCCTGGACGGGCACACCGATGTGGTATGGAGCGTCGCCTTCTCCCCCGACGGGGACCTGCTGGCCTCGGCCTCGGCCGACGGCACCGTGCGGCTGTGGCGGGTGGCCGACGGGGAGCCCCTGCGGACCCTGGAGGGGCAGACCGATGTGGTATGGAGCGTCGCCTTCTCCCCCGACGGGGCGCTGCTGGCCTCGGCCTCGGACGACGGCACCGTGCGGCTGTGGCGGATGGACGACGGGAAGCCCCTGCGCACGTTGGAAGGACACACCGACAAGGTGTGGGGCGTCGCCTTCTCCCCCGACGGAGACCTGCTGGCCTCGGCCTCGGTCGACGGCACCGTGCGGCTGTGGCGGGTGGACGACGGGGCGCCCCTGCGGACCCTGGAAGGGCACCTCGGTCTGGTCTGGAGCGTCGCCTTCTCCCCTGGCGGGGCCACCCTGGCCTCAAGCGGCCTTGACGGGATACGGCTGTGGCGGGTGTCCGATGGCTCCCTTCGGCGCACTCTGCGAAGGCACGGAGCCCTAGTGGGGGTGGCCTTCTCCCCCGACGGGGCGCTGCTGGCCTCGGCCTCTTTGGACGGCACCGTGGGGCTGTGGCGGGTGGCCGATGGCGAGCCCCTGCGGACGCTGGAGGGGCACACCGGTTCGGTGAGAAGCGTCGCCTTCTCCCCCGACGGGGCGCTGCTGGCCTCGGCCTCAGGCGACAGCACCGTGCGGCTGTGGCGGGTGGCCGACGGGGAGCCCCTGCGGGCGCTGGAGGGGCACACCGGTCCGGTGTTGAGCGTCGCCTTCTCCCCCGACGGGGAGTTGCTGGCCTCGGCCTCCTGGGATGGCACCGTGCGGCTGTGGCGGGTGGCCGATGGCGAGCCCCTGCGGACGTTGGAGGGGCACACCGATTGGGTGAGAAGCGTCGCCTTCTCCCCCAACGGGGCGCTGCTGGCCTCGGCCTCGGACGACGGCACCGTGCGGCTGTGGCGGGTGGCTGACGGAGCGCCCCTGCGGACGCTGGAGGGCCACACCGACGGGGTGTGGGATGTCACCTTCTCCCCCGACGGGGCGCTGCTGGCCTCGGCCTCGGACGACGGCACCGTGCGGCTGTGGCGGGTGGCCGACGGGGAGCTCCTGCGCACGTTGGAAGGACACACCGACAAGGTGTGGGGCGTCGCCTTCTCCCCCGACGGGGCGCTGCTGGCCTCGGCCTCGACCGACACCACGGTGCGGCTGTGGCGGGTGGCCGACGGGGAGCCCCTGCGGACCCTGGAGGGGCAGACCGATGTGGTATGGAGTGTCGCCTTCTCCCCCGACGGGGCGCTGCTGGCCTCGGCCTCGACCGACGGGACCGTGCAGCTGTGGGGAGTTGGGGAGTAGTCATCGGGACGTTGAGTAGGGAGAGTCGCCCGACGATCCATCGTCGGGCTGAGAGGGCCAAGGACGGTAAACCACCCTGGGACGGCTCGGACCGAACGGGTTGGTGGGCGATTGATGGCCAAGCGGCGGCCGCCGAGAGAAGGTCGGCCCCGGCGCTTGAAGGAGAAGGGAATATGGTAGATCCCTCGGTGCTGGCAGGCCAACTCATCGTGGCGATGATGTGCCTTCTCCTCCTCGTGATCTTCGGGCTCATCGCCCTGATCCGAGGGGAGATCAAGGTCACCCGGCGGCGTCGGGTGCGGGGACAGGCAGCCCGCTTGTTGGGGATTCTGCTGCTCGCCTTCCTCATCCCCATCCCTGAAGAAGCGGCGATTCCCGTGCGGATAGTCCAGGTCCTCCTAATTCTCGTCATCATCTTCGCGGCTTCGGAGAAGATTGAGCCGCAGCGCAAGCGAAAGAGCCGGCAGACCGGTCCCGGCCACCCGCCCTCCGACCGGGCGGACTCGGCATCTGTGCAAATAAAACCGGCGCCCAGGGCAAGGGTGAAGGCACAGCGGGCCTCCGGCACCCCTTGGTGGGCCTGGGGGCTGCTGAGCCTCGCGGCCTTCCTCGCGGCCATCGGCGTGGGGGCTGCCTTGGCGTCGCAGGAGGAGGCTCCCGGCGCCATCGGCGTCGCCTTCTCCCCCGACGGGACCTTGCTGGCCATCAAGCTCTCGGACGGCACGACACGCCTGGTATCGGCCACCGACTACAAGCCGGTGCGCACCCTGAAGGGCCACGCCGACTGGATGCGGGGCGTCGCCTTCTCCCCCGACGGGGCGCTGCTGGCCTCGGCCTCGGCTGACGGGACCGTGCGGCTGTGGCGGGTGGCCGACGGGGCGCTCCTGCGGACGCTGAAGGGCCACACCGATTGGGTGAGAAGCGTCGCCTTCTCCCCCGACGGGGCGCTGTTGGCTTCGACTTCCGATGACAAAACGGTGCGGCTGTGGCGGGTGGCCGACGGAGAGCCCCTGCGGACCCTGGAGGGCCACACCGATTGGGTGAGAAGCGTCGCCTTCTCCCCCAGCGGGAGGCTGCTGGCCTCGGCCTCGGCCGATGGCACCGTGCGGTTGTGGCGGGTGGACGACGGAGAGCCCCTGCGGACCCTGGAAGGGCACACCGGTCCGGTGTTGAGCGTCGCCTTCTCCCCCGGCGGGAGGCTGCTGGCCTCGGCCTCGGCCGACGGCACCGTGCGGCTGTGGCGGGTGGACAACGGAGAGCCCCTGCGGACCCTGGAGGGGCACACCGGTTCGGTGTGGGGCGTCGCCTTCTCCCCCAGCGGGAGGCTGCTGGCCTCGGCCTCGGACGACGACACCGTGCGGCTGTGGCGGGTGGCCGACGGAGAGCCCCTGCGGACGCTGGAGGGGCACACCGATTGGGTGAGAAGCGTCGCCTTCTCCCCCGACGGGGCGCTGCTGGCCTCGGCCTCGGACGACGGCACCGTGCGGCTGTGGAGAATTGAGGAGTAAGGCAGCCCTCCATAGCTACCCGGCCGGGAGAGAAGAGGGGAGCAAGTCCCAAAACCTGTTAAGGAGGACTTCTGATGGACGAAATCCTGACCAAGCTTTCGAGGGGATACAAAGTGGGATCAGGTGGGGCGGCCGTGGCCATCCTTTGCTTCTTCCTGCCGTGGGTCCTGGTCTCCTGCGGTGGCGAACCGGTCCGTGTGAGCGGATGGGAGCTGGCCACCGGCACAACCCCCGGTGGTGGATACGGGGCTCAGGCCTCAGGCGATCCGCTCCTCTTCTTGGTGCTCGCCGCCGGCCTCGGAGTCCTTGCCCTGGCCTATCGGGCCTACGAGCGGGGAAGGGCAACCCAGGCAGACGGGTATGGCCTGATCGGCCTAGGGGCGCTGCCCCTGGCAATCCTTTTGTACCGATTCTCCGGCCTCCGAGAGCAAGCCGCTTCCTACGGCTTCGTGGTTGAGTATCAACCGGGCTTCTGGGGGGTTGTGGGAGGTTACCTCGTCGTCATCGTCGGTGGCATCCTGGACCTCGTGGAATTAAGCAAGGCAGTAGAGGGGCTGAGCCGCCGAACTCCGGACATCGCTTACGGGGATAGACACCCGGCCGGGTCCTCGATCTACTCCCCCACGGAGCCCCTCCCTCCGCCATCCGAGAGGAGGAGCTATGGGGACCAAGGGGCCTGGCGCTCCCCCGGCGTAGGCCCGATCCAGGCGGAAGAGGAACCCACGGACTCAGGAGACGAAGGGTACATCTGGAAGCGGATAGACTAGAAGAGCAGATTGAAAGGTCCCGGTGGCCCGGCGGCCGTCGGGCGTGGGACCAGGAGGATGGGGAAGCAAAGGGGTGAAAACCGACAAGTGAAGGAGGTGATGCGACGCTCAAAAGGGATCATCGTCATCGTTCGGGATTAAGGGTTTGTGGGTTGACTTCCGACCGGTCCGGCACCGGTCGGCTCGGCAGGGCCCAGGCCCGCCGGAAGGAGATCGCCCATCGGCTGAAAATCTGAAGTCTGAACAGGAGGTTTGGTTATGACACGCATCAAGATTACCCCCGAGCAGGTACGGCAGGTAGGCCAACAGTTCCGGCAAGCCAGTGGTCAGAGCCAGGAGATGGTCAGCCGACTCCAGAGCACCATCAGCAGCCTGGAGCCGGAGTGGGAGGGCTTGACCAAGCAGCGCTTCTACCAGGAGTTCCAGCAGTGGCGGACGACGATGAACCAGTTCGTGGAGCTGCTCAACGGCATTGCCCAGCAACTGGACGCCATCGCTGCCCGCTTCGAGGCTGCCGATCAGGGGTAAGTCCGTGGGTGGAGGCCGGAGGGTGGGCGCCCGTCCGCCCCCTCCGGCCCCGCCCCTTGCGGAGATGACCAGGGAGGGCTTCCTATGCCCGCACCACCCACGTTCCAGCGCGGTCCGCGCATCTATCCCGACCTCCCCGGCGGCGAGGTGGAGGTCCCGGCCCCGCCGACGATCCCCACTCCCCCGTCCACCTCCCTGTCCTCGGTGCTCCTGCCCGCCGGGGCGACCTTGGTGGGGCTGGCGGTGATGGTCGGCGTTGGGCTCTCCTCGGGCAGCAGCAACCTGCTCCTCTCGATGGGCTTCTCGCTGCCCGTTATGCTCGCTTCCTACCTGGTGACCTTCCTCAGCTACCGCTCACAGCGGAACGAGTACCGCCACAAGCTCCAGGAGCGGGAACGGCGTTACCAGGCCCGGCTCCAAAACCTCCGCCAGAGGCTGGAGGAGGCGCGAGAACGTCAGCGGGCCGCCCTCTGCGAGAACGACCCGGACCTCCAAAGGTGCCTGGCCCTGGTGGAGCAGCGAGACCCCCGCCGGCTCTGGGCCCGAGCGCCCCGTGACGAGGACTTCCTCACCCTGCGCTTGGGCATAGGCCAGCGGCCTTTCTCCGTCGCGGTCAAGCCTCCCCGACAGGAGGCGACCGAAGGTGGGATGGAGCCGGACCCCCTCTTCGATGCGGCCTGGGACCTGGCAACCGACTTCGCCCAAGTCCCCTCGGTGCCCATCACCCTGCCCCTGCGCCAGGCCGGGGTGGCCGGGTTGGCCGGCCCTCGCGGGGCGGTGCTGAACCTGGCCCGCGTGTTGGCCCTCCAGGTCGCCACCCACCACGCCCCCAACGAGGTCAAGGTCGTCGCCATCTACCCGGAAGCCGAGGCCGAGGAGTGGGACTGGATCCGCTGGCTCCCCCACGTTTGGACGGAAGGGCGGGAGCGACGCCTCCTGGCCCGGGAGAAGGGAACGGCCCATGATCTGCTGATGACCTTGTACGACCAGCTCCATCGGCGCCTGCTCCGGCCCCAGGATGATGCGGAGCACCGCGACGCCCCGCCGCTCCCCTGCTTCGTCCTCTTCCTGACAGACCCCCGCCTCGTGGAAGGGGAGCCCATCCTCCCCTTGCTCCTGCGGGAAGGACCACGGGTGGGGGCCTTCCCCATCTTCCTGGCCGATGCGGTGGAGGCGTTGCCCAAGGGGTGCCGGGCCATCGTCCGAGTTGGAGCCGGGGGATACGGTCAGGTGCAGGCGACCCCGACCGCCCCTCCTCACCCTTACGAGCCGGATCAGGTCTCGCCGGAGGAAGCGGACCGCTTCGCCCGCACGATGGCCCCCATCCGCCTCCAACACCTCACCGCCTCGGCCGAGGTCCCCGGCACCGTCTCCTTGCTCGACCTCCTGGGGGTGGAACGGGTGGAGGAGTTGGACCTGCTCACCCGCTGGCGGCAAAGCGAGCCCTTTCGCTCCCTGGCGGTCCCCATCGGCCGGAAGGCGGGCGGCGAACTCCTCTACCTGGACTTCCACGAGCGAGGCCACGGTCCCCACGGGCTGGGGGCCGGGACAACGGGGTCGGGCAAGAGCGAACTGCTCCAAGCGCTGGTCGCCTCCCTGGCCGTCCACTTCCACCCCCACGAGGTGGCCTTCGTCCTCATTGACTACAAGGGGGGCGGAATGGCCAACGCCTTCCAAGGGCTGCCCCACCTGGTGGGCACCATCACCAACCTCCAGGGGGGGCTGGCCATCCGGGCCCTCTCGGCGCTCAAGGCGGAGCTCAAGCGACGTCAGCGGCTCTTCAACCAAGCGGGGGTGACCAACATTGACGCTTACCAACAGCGTTACCGGCGACGGGAAGCGCCGGAGCCCCTCCCCCACCTGATCCTCATCGCCGACGAGTTCGCCGAGCTGGTCCAGGAGCAACCCGATTTTATGAAGGAGCTGATCAGCGCTACCCGGATCGGGCGCAGCCTGGGGGTGCACCTCCTCCTGACGACTCAGAAGCCGGCCGGGGTGGTCAACGAGCAGATCTGGACCAACACCCGCTTCCGCTTCTGCCTGCGGGTGGAGCGGCCCGAGGACAGCCAGGATGTGCTCCGACGGCCCGACGCGGCCGGCCTCCCCCATCACCCCGGCCGGGGGTACTTCCAGGTCGGCAACAACGAGGTCTTCGAACTCTTTCAGGCAGCCTGGGGAGGAGCGCCCTACGCACCGGGAAGCTTCGTCGTCCGAGATCCTTACGAGATCGTCGAGGTGACCTTGGAAGGGGAGCGGCGTCCCCTGGGCCGCTCCCCCCGGCCGCGGGCGTTCCAGGAAAGGACAACCCAGTTGCAAGCCCTCGTCGCCTACATCCGAGAGGTGGCCAAGCGGGCGGGGATCACCGCCCTGCCGGGCCCGTGGCTCCCTCCACTGCCGGAGCGGATCACCCTGGAGGAGGTGCTGGCCGAGGTGCGCCCGTCCGAGGGATGGGATGGGCAGACCTGGCAGCCGGCTACCGCCTGGTTGGAGCCGGTCGTGGGGCTGGTGGACGATCCGGCCAACCAACAGCAGAGACCGCTGCGGCTCCCCCTGGGGGAGGAGGGCCACCTGGCCGTCTACGGGGCACCGGGCACGGGCAAGACGACCTTCCTCCAGACGCTGATCACCGCGCTGGCCCGGACCCATTCGCCCCAAGAGGTGCACCTCTACCTGCTCGACTTCGGCGGACGACTGCTCACCCTCTTCGCTCCCCTCCCCCACGTGGGGGGCGTGGTGCTGATGGATGAGGAGGAGAAGCTACAGCGCCTCTTCCGCTTCCTCCTGCGGGAGATGGACCGCCGCAAGGAGCAGTTCGCCCGGGCGGGCGTGGGCACCCTGACGGCGTACCGGGAGACCACCGGCGACCCGATGCCGGCCCTCGTGGTCGTCCTGGACAACTACACGGCCTTTGCGACCCCCGGAGCGGAGGAGGAGCTGGAGATGTTGGCCCAGATCACCCGTGAGGGAGGCAGCTTGGGGGTACACCTGGTCCTCACGGCCAACAGCCCCTCCCTGGTCAAGACCAAGATCAGCAACAACATCACCCTGGCCGTGGCCCTGCAACTGGCCGATCCGGGGGACTACGGTATGGCGGTGGGACGGACGGGCGGACTGGTGCCGGCAGCCGTGCCGGGGCGAGGGTTGGTGAAGGGCAAGCCGCCGCTGGAGTTCCAGACGGCGCTCCCGGTGGCCGGGGATACGGAGGCCCGGCGTACCGAAGCCCTCAAGGGGCTCATCGAGCGGATGGCCCAAGCTTGGAAAGGGCCGGTGGCCACCCCCATCCCCGTGCTGCCCAAGGAGGTGGCGCTGGCGGAGCTCCTGCCCCCCGGCAGCGGATGGCTCTCCCCGGCCGAGGCGACGGCCTTGGCCGTGCCGGTAGGGCTGGATGTGGACGACTTGGAGCCGATCGAGGTGGATTTGGCCGACGGCCCTCACTTCCTCATCGCCGGCCCTATCCAGAGCGGCAAGACGACCTTCCTGCAGACCTGGCTCCTGGCCCTGGCGGAGCGCTTCCCACCGGAGCGGTTGCGCCTCTACCTGGCCGATTTCCAAGGGATGGACCTGTTGCCCTTGCAAGGGCTGCCCCACGTGCAGGCCTACATCACCGACGACGATCGGTTGGGCGAGGCCCTGGCCGAGATCGAGCGGTCGCTGGAGGAGCGGCGGCAGGCGCTGGAGGAAGCCCGTCGGCGGGCCGGCGGGCTGCTGTCCGGGGAGGAGAAGCGGGGCCTGTTAGCCGGCTATCCGGCGCTGGTGTTGGCCGTGAGCGATTTCGAGACCTTCAATGCCGACGTCCAGGGCGGTACCAAAGAGCGGCTGAAGAAACTGATCCGTCAGGGGCGGGGGCTGGGCTTCCACCTACTGCTGGCCGGTGTCGCCTCCGCCCTCTCCTCCAGCTACGAAGACTGGGTGAAGGCGCTCAAGGCGATGCCCACGGGCTTCCTGCTGGGCAGCAGCGAACACAACGACCTGCAACTCTTCAACCTGCGCTTGCCGATGGGGGAAGCCGGGCAGCTCCTGCCGCCGGGACAGGGCTACTATGCGCAGCGGAGGCGCTACCGGCGGATCAAGGCCGCCACCGGCCACGTTGGAGACATGACCCTGAAGGCATGGGGAGACCTCATCATCCGGCGCGGTAAGGGTGAGGTGAAAACCGCTGCCCGACCCGACGAGGAAGGACGTCGGCAGGAGGTCTCCCCACCCGGCCGGGAAACCCAGGAGCGGGTGACCCGCCCGTGGGAACGGGAAAGGACGCCTCCCTCTCCCTTCCCTAAAACCCAGGTCGCCCCTCCGAAGCAGGAGTTGTCCGGCGAGAAGAAGCGCCCCTTCCCAACCCGCCATCCCCCCAGCAGCTACCGGGACCTGCTCCGCGGCCTCATCGGGGAACGGTTGGGGCGGTATCGGATTGATGAGGAGATCGGTCGGGGGGGGATGGCCATCGTCTTCCGGGCCTACGATCCCGTCCTGGACCGGGACCTGGCCATCAAGGTGCTCCTGCCCGAGTACTCTCTCTTGCCCAACTTCACCAAACGGTTCGAACGGGAAGCCCGGGCCATCGCCCGGCTGAGCCATCCCAACATCCTGCCCATCATAGACTTCGGTCAGGAGCGGGACCTCAGCTACATCGTGATGAAGTACGTGAGGGGGGAGACGCTGCGGGAGCGGATGGGGCGGCCTATGGACCTCGCCCAGGCAGTCCGCTTCGTCGGTCAGATCGCAGCAGCCCTGGACCATGCCCACAGGCGAGGCGTGATCCACCGGGACGTGAAGCCCTCCAACGTGCTGCTGGACGAGGGGGATTGGGTGCTGCTGACCGACTTCGGGTTGGCCAAGCTGGTGATAGAGGCTGACCAAGAGAAGCTGACACGGTCTGATGCCTTCCTGGGCACCCTGGCCTATGCATCGCCGGAGCAGGGATTGGGGAAGAAGCCGGTGGACCACCGCACCGACATCTACTCGCTGGGGGTGATCCTCTACGAGATGGCCACCGGCCGGCTGCCCTACGAAGCCGACACGCCGGTGGGGATCGCCGTCAAGCACATCCACGAGCCTCCCCCTCGGCCCCGGCAGATCAACCCGGCCATTCCCGAGGAGGTGGAGGCGGTAATCCTGAAAGCCATGGCTAAGGAGCCCGACGAACGCTACGACTCGGCCGGCGCGATGGCCCGCGCCCTTCGCAAGGCGGTGGGCATAGTCGCCTGAGCCGGGGTTGGGCTGTGGTGAGGAGGGATCGAATGCGCATTCAGGTAGATCCGGCACAGCTCCGGATGCTGGGAACCCGATGGCAGCAAGTCGCGGGAGAGCTACAGGCGGTAGAAGGTCGCCTGGGAACCATCCTGGGAGGGTTAGACTGGGAGGTGCGCCAGGAGGCCAACGTGGAAGGGCTGGTGGCTCAGGCTCGCAGCCAGGCCCAGGCACTGGCCGAGCAGGCCGGGACCCTGGCCCGCTACCTGGTGACCAAAGCCCAGGCCTTCGAGGAGGCGGACCAACAGGGGGTCGGGCAGGTGAGCCGGATCGGGGATTCCTTCTACACCGGACTGCGGGATCTGCCCTCCTGGTGGAGGATCCCCGGGGATCAGGTCGATGCTGCGTGGGGGCTGGGCAGTGTCATCGGATCACCGCCCCGGATTCGGGCGATCTCGCTGCCGGTGGCCGGGGGTGCGTCGCTCATCGGCGTGGGCAGCCTGTTGCCCTGGCCTGGGATCCCGCCGGACCTACGCGCCTTGAAGGAGCGGGTTTGGAACTGGCTGCGAGGGAAGGGGTGGAAGACCGACCTCGAGTTGGCCCCGCCGACGCCTGTCCCTCAGCCGGCCCGGGGGCGGCTGGCCGAGCTGTTGAGGCAGCGCTTCCCTGGGAAGGAGGGCGGAACCGAGAGGGAGACGGAGCCGGCGGATCGAAAGCCGCCCGCCCAGCCTGCTCCTGCCCCCGCCCAAGAGGCAAAGCCGGAGGCGACGGCGAAGCCAGAGTCGGGCGCAACAGCCCCCCCGTCTAAGACCGACCAGGATCGGTGGTGGTTCGACGTTCCGCTGAGAAGCCAGCAGGGCCTCCAATACAAAGGGAAGCCTACAGCATACGGCTGCGTGCCGACAGTCACCCAGATGGTCCTGGATTACTGGCACGCCAAGGACCCGGCCAACAAGACGATGTCGGCCCAGGAGTTGCTGGACCGCAACGTGGGGCAGGGAGTGTTCAATCCCACCGCAGGGATGAGGGTGGACGAGGTCTTCGACGAGGTGAAGAGCTTGGGCTACCAGAAGACAGAGGTGCACACCAATGCCAACTTGGAGGCATTGAGGAAGGCAGTAGCCGAAGGGCCGGTCATCGCCATTGTGAAGCTGGGGCTGAAGACGACGGGGTACACCCACGCCGTCGTGGTCACCGGTATCTCGCCCGACGGTCAGGTGCGGATCAACGACCCTTGGGAAGGGCGCTCCTACACCTGCTCTTGGGAGACCTTCAGCGCCTCTTGGGGGGCCGATTTTGGCAAGGGAGTTCCCAAGAACAACTTCATCGTCATCCGTCCGACGTAGTGTCGCCTCGAGGGGGGTCCCCGAGGTCTATGCGTAGTGAAGGGCGGACTAACGGCGCAGAGGACGAGGAGAGACCGATGGCACTCCAGAGCGGACAGGTGTTGCAGCACCGCTATCGCGTGAAGGACCTATTGGAAGAAGGGGGGATGGGAGCCGTCTACAGGGCCTGGGACGCCCGGCTGGAGGTCCCCGTGGCCCTCAAAGAGATGCGGCCCCAGCCGGGGTTGGAGGAGCACACTTTGGAAGAGCTGCGCCTTCAGTTCCGCCGGGAGGCCATCGTCCTGGCCCGGTTGAACCATCCCCACTTGGTCCGCGTTACCGACTCCTTCGAGGAAGGAGGAAACGCTTACTTGGTGATGGACCTGGTGGAGGGAGAGAGCCTGGCGGAGCGGATCGCCCGGGAGGGACCGCTGCCGGAGGCAGAGGTCTTGGTCTGGGCGGGGCAGTTGCTGGACGCCCTGGCCTACTGTCACCGAGCGGGTGTGGTGCACCGGGACGTGAAGCCCCAGAACGTGATCCTACAGCGGGACGGACGGGCGGTGCTGGTGGACTTCGGGTTGGTGAAGCTGTGGGATCCCCGAGACCCTTACACGGGGACGGTGATGCGGGGGATGGGCACGCCGGAGTACGCGCCGCCGGAGCAGTACGACTTGGGGGTGGGGCACACCGATCCCCGCAGTGATCTCTACAGCCTGGGGGCGACCCTCTACCACGCCCTGACGGGACAGGCCCCGCCGACGGCGACGCAGCGGATGGCGGATCCCAAGAGCTTCGTCCCGCCTAGGGCGGTGATTCCGGGGATCGGCCGGCGGACGGAAGCGGCGGTGTTGAAGGCGCTGGCGCTGCCGATGTCGGAGCGGTTCGACAGCGCCGAGGCAATGGCCCAGGCGCTGGGGGTTGCGGGCGGAACGGCGATCGGAGCGGCGGGGCTCCGACCGAGGTCTCGCCCCCTGGCCCCGGATGGCCCCTTGGGGCGTCCCATCGCCTCCTGGCCGGCATTCCTGTCGGTTCCGGCGTGGGCGTGGGCGGTGGGGGGATTGATCGTGCTGGCCTTGGTGGTGGTGGGGATCCTGGTGGGGAAGGGGCGGGCGGGAACGTCTCCTACTTCGCCGTCGTCGGTGGCGACGGCCTCACCTGAGGTCCCGGCCGGCGCGGGATCCTCTCCGACGGTGGAGGTGATCAGAGTCACGATGACCAGGAGGGCAGCGACGCCGACACCGACGACGACGCAGCCGACGGCGACGCGCCGGCCAACCAGCACGCCGGCCTCAACGGAGGCCACGACGGCAACGACGAAGGCGCCGTCCTCGGCTTCGGGAGGCACACCCGCTCCCGTCGGATCATCGGCCGCCCCGCCGGTCCCGACGTTCCCGGAGCAGGGACAGACCTACTCGAATCCTATCACCTTCCGCTGGGAAGGGAAGCTGGGCACGGGACAGAGCTACCAAGTGCTGGCCTGGCATCGGGAGAGCGGCTACAGCGTGCAGAGCCCTCTTCTCACCACCACCGAATGGACGGCCAGCCTGCCGGGAGACAAGTTCGGAGAATGGCGGTGGAATGTGTCAGTGGTGCAGGGCGGGAGGCCCCTGGCGACCTCGACCGAGGGGATGTTCTGGTTCAACCCCTTTCCCGGCGGTGGGGGGGGCGGCGGTGGGGGGCCTGCACCGGAGCCCACGGATACACCCGAACCCTACCCTTATCCGCCGCCCCCCTGGGGAGGATAGTGGATTGTGGCCAGCGGGATACGGATCGCAGGGGCCGCCGTCGCCGTGCTGTGGCTGCCCGGTCAAGTGATCGCAGAGGCTCTCCACCGTTGCGACAGGCACCGGCCTGATCTGGCGACAAGCGTTGGGCTGAGTGTGGCCGGCATCTCCCTGCTCGCCCTCTACGCCACCCTCGCTCACGTCAGGATCGGCTACAGGGACTTGGCCGTCGCCGGCCTCCTGGGGAGCCTCGTCGTGGGGTTCGGCATTGGGGGCCGATCCCTGGCCTTCTTCAGAAGATGGCCGGTCGGGCAGTGGCGCCACAAGGGGGTGGGCTACCGATCGGGTGTGATGGCGATGGGGCTGGTCTTCGTCGCCACGCTGACCCTGCGGTTCCTCCAGGTCCGAGACCTAGCACTGCCGGCCTGGGTGGACTCCTTGCACCACACCCTGATCGTCCAGATCATCCGAGACCAGGGGCAGCTTCCCGACACCTGGCAGCCTTACATGCCCGTTCCGTTCTACTACCACTTCGGTTTTCACGTGTTGACGGCCGCCTTCGCCGAGTTGGCCGACCTTCCATCGCCCCGGGCGGTGCTGGTCCTGGGCCAAGTGCTCAACGCGGCAGTCGTCCTGTCCATCTACCGCCTGGGGGCGGAGATCGGCGGTCGTCGCGAGGTAGGCATCGCCGCGGCCGTGCTGACCGGCTTTGTCTCCCAGATGCCCGCCTACTACGCCTCGTGGGGACGGTACACCCTGCTGACGGGGATGGTCTTGCTCCCCATCGCGATGGCGACGGCGCTCGCGGTCTGGCGCCATCCCCATCAGCGTCGAAACGGGCTTCAACTTGCCTTGATGACCGGCGGGATCGTGCTGGTCCATTACCTGGCAGCAGCCTATTTCCTGGGGTTCCTGCTGGCGCTGGCCTTGGTTGGCCCCGTTGAGGGCGGGAACAGAGGGCGGTGGCACCGGGGTCTTGGACTCCTGGCCTGGGGCGGACTGGGGGGGGCTATGGTTGTTCCTTGGCTTCTCCGGGTCGTTCCCCACGTGTCGGCCTTCGCCCGGGTTCACTGGGGGAGCGCAGGGGCGCTCACCGGGCAGGCGGCCTTCCCGACGCTGGAATACCTGTGGAACTTGGTGAATCACCCCGGTAACTGGGTCATCCTGCTGCTGGCGGCCCCGGCCGTCGGCGCATCGCTGATCGCCCGCCGTCCCAGCCGGGTTCTGGTGGTGTGGGTGGGGATCCTGGCCCTGCTGAGCACCGAGTGGCCGTGGCAGGTTCGGCCTTTCCGCGCCGATCTGCTCGTGATCACCCTGTTCGTGGCCGAGAACGTGCTGGCGGCAGAGGGCCTGTTCATGCTGCGCCGGTGGGTGAGCAGGATCACCCGCTCCCCTCGGCTCTCCCGGTACCTGTGGTGCTTCGGGCTCGCCGCTTTAGGGGCGTGGGGGTTCTCAGGTACCCGCTCCATCATCAACCCGGTCACCGTGTTGGCGACGGCCGAGGACGTGAAGGCTCTGGAATGGATCGCGGGGAACGTGCCGCCGGGGGCCAAATTCCTCATCAACGTCGAGCCTTGGGCCTACGGTCTGTATCGCGGTAGCGATGGAGGGTGGTGGATTCCCCTGATCGGCCATCGGGCGACCATCCTGCCCCCCGGCGTTGCCTATGGGCAAAGGGTAGATGCAGAAGGCCAACGCTACATTTTGGAGGTAAAGCGGGTGGCCGAGCAAGCCAGGGCGATAGAAGGATGCACCACCACCTTCTGGCAGTTCGTCCGGGAGCAATCCGTCACCCACATCTACATCGGGGCCAAGGGGGGCAGGCTCCAACCGCGCTGGTTTGACACCTGTGCCGGCGTTCGGCGGGTCTACATGGGAAACGACGTGCACATCTACGCTATCGAGAAAGGGGAGGAGGGTAGCCATGGTGCGCATTAGGGTTGATCCGGCCCAGCTTCGGGCGCTGGGGGCTCAATGGCAACAGACCGCCGGGGAGTTGCGGGCTGTGGAAGGCCGGCTGGGGGCCATCCTGGGGGGGCTGGAATGGGAGGTGCGTCAGAAGGCGGGGATAGACGCCCAGGTGGGGCA
>Ga0256830_1000670_pt1 | contig 25831 bp, 20 predicted proteins | sample 128326metaG_FD_190537 | JGI IMG/M metagenome (GOLD analysis project Ga0256830, IMG submission 190537) | Hydrothermal vent microbial communities from Lau Basin, Pacific Ocean - 128-326 | ecosystem: Environmental > Aquatic > Marine > Hydrothermal vents | place: Pacific Ocean: Lau Basin | collected... | reverse complement strand
TGCTGGTGCCCGAGACGGTGCTCTGGCTGCCGCGGCAGTTCGGCTACGGCGGCTGATCCGTCAGCGCCGGCGCACCAGCTTGACCCGGCGCCCCGGCTGCAGGGGCACCCCTTCGCGGAGGGCGTTGAGGACCAGGAAATGCTCGCGCGGCAGCCGCTCCACCTGCATGCGGGCCACCAGCCGGTCGACCGTGTCCGCGGGTTCGACCCGGTGGACGACGATGCGCAGGGGTCGGAGCCGCGCCGCCTCGGCCGGCGTCAGCCGCGCGAAGCTGTCGAGGACGGCCTCGAACCGCCGGCGCTCGCGCCGGTTCGCGCGTCTCGTGAGATAGAGGAAGCGGTAGACGGTCCGCCCCTCGCCGGCGATCACCCCGAAGAAGGCGCGACGCCGCTCGCCGTCCACCCGCACCCGGGCGATGCCGATGGCGGCGTCGTAGCCGCGTTCGGTCCAGCCGGGCATCAGCTCGTCGAAGTCGAGATCCTCGCCCCACACCCGGCGCAGATAGCCGACGAGCGAGGTGCCGGGCTCGCGGGCGGCGATGTCGAACAGCAGCAGCCGGCCGTCACCGTCCTCGCCGGCCACCACCTCGGGGCTGTTCTCCAGTCGGAAGCCCTCTGGGGCGGTGAACCGGAAGCGCAGCACCGGATGGACGAAGCTCCGCCCCTCGACCCAGCCGTGGGCCGGACTGTCGCCGAACACCATGCCGTCGATGGCGGCCAGCAGGCGTTCGCGATCGGTCGCGCCGCCGGCCGCGGCCATCGCCTCCTCGGCGGCCCGCCGCACCCGGTCGGCGGTGCGGGGATGGCTCGCGAGCCAGCTCGGAATCTCCTCCCCGCGGCCGCCGCGCAGTTTCGTTTGCAGGGCGTCGTAACGTTCGAGGGAATCGAGGAAGCTGGCCATCGCCCGGGCGTCGTAGCCCGCCCGCACCAGATAGCGGATGCCGAGCTGGTCGGCCTCGAACTCCTGCTGGCGGGAATAGCCCTGGACGTAGGCGGTGGCGGCGAGGGTGCCGAGATCGGCGCCGAGGCGGGCCCCTTCCTCGCCGAAAAGCACGGCGCCGAGGATGGTGGCGCCGAGGGCCCCGAGCTGACCCAGCATCGCCTGATCGTAGCGCAGCGCCGTGTGCCGTGCCGCGATGTGGCCGATCTCGTGCCCCAGCACGCCGGCGAGTTCGGCCTCGTCGTTGACCAGCGCGAGCAGGCCGCGGGTGACGTAGACGTAACCGCCCGGCAGCGCGAAGGCGTTGACATCGGGCGTATCCAGCAGGGTGAAGGTGAAGCGCAGCTCCGGGATCTCGGACACGCGCGCGACCCTTTGGCCGACCTCCTCCAGATAGGCGGCGAGCTCCGGGTCGTCGTAGGCGCCGCCGAAGGATTCCAGGATCTTGGGGTGTTCCTCGCGGCCGATCCTCCGCTCCTCGGCCGGCGTCATCGAGGTGTACTGGAGCTCGCCGGTCGCCGGGTTGCGGACCGGCGTGCAGGCGGCCGGCGTCAGCGAGAGGAGGAGCAGGAGCGCGACCGCGGGGCCGCGGCGGGAACGGTTCCGACTCATTCTCGTACCTCGATCTGACGGCGATCGGTGATCTCGATCATGGGCCCGCCGGCCGGGAAAATCCAGCCGCGCACGCGGATCCGACGCCCCACCAGGGCTTCGGGGTCGAGACCCTCGCGCAGGAGGGCCCGCAGCCGCCCGAGGCGGATGCGCAGGGTGAAGTCGCGCCGCCGGTCGTCGCCGAAGTTGAGGTAGAGGAAGGTCCGTCCACGCCCCGCCCGGCGTGGCCGACCCTCGACCACGGCGAAACGGAGCGGCGTCGCCCGCACCCGATCGGCGGCGAGGGGCAGCGCGCCGGCCCAGACCCCGCGCCCTGCCCGGCGCGCCTCGGCCTCGGCCGCGAACAATGCGTCCGCCGTGCCGGGGGGCGCGGTCAGGGGGTCGGCCACCGCGAGCCCGCGGCGCAGCAGCGCCGCCTGCAGCCAGGCACCGGAAGCATCGGCGATCGGGGCCAGCAGCCGGCCGTAGCGGTCGCGGGCGAGACGATCCTCGGCGATCCGGATGCCTCCGCCGGCGAGCGCCCGGGCGACGGCATCGCGCGCCCGCTGCCGCGTCGCCTGCGGCAGGCGGATGCCGGCCAGCAGCAGCCGGCGGCCGTCGGCGAGGCGCAGCACCGGGCCCGCGGCGATCGTCTCCACCGCCAGGGGCGGCGACCAGCGGAAGAGGGGCTGCGCCGCCGCGGGGGCGGCGAGGGCGGGGAGCAGGAGCAGCAGGAGCAGCGCGAGCGGCCGCCTCCGGTGCCGGCCCCTTGTCCCGGCGTTTCGGCGGCTGATATAAGGGCCGCCGCGCGCCCGTAGCTCAGCAGGATAGAGCATCGGATTCCTAATCCGGGGGTCACAGGTTCGAATCCTGTCGGGCGCGCCAGCGTTCCGCAAGTCCCCGGGTGAGGTGGGTCGCCGGCGGTGGCGCGGCGCATCGGACGGCGTCGGCGCGAACCCGCCCGTGTCGGACGCCGACCACCGGCTCGGTGCCGGCCACGGCTGCCGATCGCCCGGCGCGGCATGCGGGCGCGCGGCACGGCACGCCGGAGCCAAAAGCCCGGTCACCATCGCTTTGCCGACCTCCGTCATCGCCACCGCACCGGGCCGGGAGCGGCTCTCGGACGGCGCGATCGACGGGTGACGGGTGGCGCCGGGGCCCGACGCGGCTCACGCCCCGGTCGGAGGTGTGCGGCGGGCCAGCTCGGCGATCCCCGCGCGCCAGCGCGCCGCCGTCAGGACGGGATCGGCGCCGGGATCCGGCGCCGCGCCCAGCTCCTGCTCGAGGGTTCCCGCCAGCGTGCCGATCTCCGGCCAGCCGAAGCTGCCGGCGGCGCCGGCCAGGCGATGGAGCACGGCACGCATCTCGGCATGCACCTCGGCGGCGGTGCGCCTTCCCGCCTCGAGCGCGTCGAGGGCGTCGTTCAGGGTCGCGAGATCGCCGCGGACGCGCTCCCGGAAGCGGGCCCGCAGGACCTCGAGACCGCTCTCGAGGGGACCGCTCACGGGCAGCCGCAGAGACGGCGGAGATCGGCCGCCAGCGTCATCGGGTCGAACGGCTTGGCGATCACCCCGAGGGCGCCGAGGGCCAGATAGCGCTCGACCTCCCGGGGCTGCACCCTGGCGGTCATGAAGACGACCGGCGGCGGTTCCGCCCCGTCCTCCCCGGCCAGCCGGCGGAAGGTCTCGATGCCGTCCATCTCGGGCATCATCACGTCGAGCAGCACGACGTCCGGCCGCGCCGCCACGAACAGCTCCAGCGCCTCGCGGCCCGAGGCGCAGGAGGTGACCCGCAGCCCGCCCACCGTCGCCAGCGACAGTTCCACGAGCGCCCGGATGTCGGGATCGTCCTCGACACAGAGCACGTGTTCGAGCCTGCCGGGCGGGGTGGCACGCGGCGTGCCGCGCTCCTCCTCGCCGTCCGGGTCCGCGGTTGGTGTGAGTACGGGAGGATCGCCCAGGATCACGGTTCGCTTCCTTTCGTGCCGTCGCTTCCCGCCCTGCGGGGAAGGTCGATGTGGAAGGTGGCGCCCCGCCCCGGTTCGCTCTCGAAGCCGCAGGCGCCGCCCAGCCGCTCGACGATCGCCTTGACGATGGCGAGCCCGAGGCCGGTGCCCTGGCCGCGGCGCCGGTCCGAACTGTCGGCCTGGGCGAACTTCTCGAACAGCCGGGGCCGGAATTCGGGGGGGATGCCCGGCCCGCGGTCGGCGACCGCGATGCGCCAGTGGCGCTCCCGCGGGCGCAGCGAGACCCGGACCGTCTCGCCGGGCGGCGAGAACTTGACGGCGTTGGAGAGGAGATTGCCGACCGCCTGGGCGAGACGGCCGGGGTCGGTGCGACAGAGGGCGCCCCCGGGGGGCAGGTCGGCTTCCAGCCGGACGCCGAACTCGACGGCATAGGCCTCGTGCTGGCGCAGGAGCTCGCGCAGGAAGGCCACGAGCTCCACCCGCCGCGGCTCGAAGGCGAGGGCACCGCTCTCGATCCGCTGCAGATCGAGGAGGTCGTCGACCAGCAGCTTGAGACGGTCGCCGTTGCGGGTGGCGATGTCGAGCAGCTCGCGGGTGCGGGCGTCGAACCCCCCGCCGTGCAGCCCCCGCAGCAGGCGCAGCGCCCCGAGGAGCGAGGTGAGGGGGGTCCGCAGCTCGTGGCTGACCACCGAGACGAACTCGTTCTTCATGCGCTCGACGAGCTGCTGCTCGGTGACGTCCTGGCAGACGCCGTAGAGGCCGCCCCCGCCTTCCCCGGTCTCCTGGCGGCGCAGCTCGGTGCGGAAGACGCGCACCGCCCCCTCGGGCAGGCGCACGGACAGCAGCAGCTCGCGCGGGGCGCCGCCGGCCTGCAGACGGCGTACGGCCCGGAGGAGGACGGATCGCGAAGCGGGTTCGAGAATGCGCAGGATCGCCGGCAGGGTGGCGGTGAAATCCGCGGGCTGGCGGCCGATCAGGCGATGGAGCTGGGCGGAGAGGGAGATCGCGCGGTCGCCCGGGCGCCACCACCAGTCGCCGATCCGGGCCAGCGCTTGGGCCTCCTCGAGCTGGGCCTCGCGGCGGCGCAGCGCGTTCTCGAGGCGCGCCCGCTCGATGGCCGTCGAGATGGTGCGCTTGAGGAGATTGCCGTCGACGGCGCTCTTCGGCAGATAGTCCTGAGCACCCCGCAGGACCGCCCGCCGGGCCAGCGCCAGATCGTCCTCGCCGAGACCGGAGAGCACCACCACCGGGGTCTCCGGTGCCGCCGCCCGCACCCGCTCCACCACCTCCATGCCGATGCCGTCGGGCAGCAGCAGGTCGAGGAGCACGACGTCCACGGGCTCCCGCGCGAGGCTCTCGAGGGCGGGCGCCAGCCGGCTCGCCCAGCGGACCTCGAAGCCGCCGGCCTCCGCCATCAGCTCCCGGGTCAGGCGCGCATCGGCGACATTGTCCTCGACGAGGAGCACGCGGTACGAGCCCTCGCCCGTCCCGATCTCCCGCAGCTGCACGTCCTGCGCCATCGCCATGCCGTTCCTTCGCGGCCACCCGGCCCTGCGGCGAAGAGCCTAGACGCAAGCGGTAAATCGTCGGTTAACGGAGCCGCGGAGGGCTCAGAGGTCGCGGCGGTAGTTGGGCGCCTCGCGGGTGATGGCGATGTCGTGGACATGGCTTTCCCGCACCCCGGCATGGGTGACCCGGAGGAAGCGCCTGCGGGTCTGCAGCGAGGGGATGTCGGGATTGCCGGTGTAGCCCATGGCCGCCTTGAGCCCGCCCACCAGCTGGTGGATGACGGTGGCCACCGGGCCGCGGTAGGGAACCCGTCCCTCCACCCCCTCGGGCACGAACTTGAGGGTGTCCGAGATCTCCTGCTGGAAGTAGCGGTCGGCGGAGCCCCGGGCCATGGCGCCGATGGAGCCCATGCCGCGGTAGGCCTTGTAGGAGCGGCCCTGGAAGAAGAACACCTCGCCGGGGGCCTCGTCGGTGCCGGCGAACATGGAGCCGATCATGGCGCAGTCGGCGCCGGCGGCGATGGCCTTGGCGAGATCGCCCGAGGAGCGGATGCCGCCGTCGGCGATCACCGGCACCTCCCGTTCCCGGCAGGCACGGGCCGCCTCCAGGACGGCGGTGAACTGCGGCACCCCCACCCCGGCCACGATCCGGGTGGTGCAGATGCTGCCCGGGCCGATGCCCACCTTGACCGCATCCGCCCCGGCCTCGATCAGCGCCCGCGCCGCCTCCGCCGTGGCCACGTTGCCGCCCACGATCTGGGCGTCGTTGGCGAGCCGGCGGATGCGGGCCACGGTGTCGAGCACCCCCTTCGAATGGCCGTGGGCGGTGTCCACCACGACGATGTCGGCCCCCGCCTCGATGAGCGCCATGGCCCGCGCCACGCCGGCCTCGCCGGTGCCGGTGGCGGCGCCCACCCGCAGCCGCCCCTGCTCGTCCTTGACGGCATCCGGGAAGCGCTGCGCCTTCTCGATGTCCTTCACCGTGATCAGGCCCACGAGGCGGTAGTCCCCGTCGACCACCAGCAGCTTCTCGATGCGGTGCCGGTGGAGGAGACGCATGGCCTCGCCGCGCGAGACCCCCTCGCGCACCGTCACCAGACGATCCGAGGTCATCAGCTCGCGCACCGGCACCGAGGTGTCGGCGACGAAGCGGACGTCGCGGTTGGTGAGGATGCCGACCAGACGCCCCGACCGCGGATCGGTCACCGGCAGACCCGAGATCCCGTGTTCGGCCATCAGACGGAGGGCCTCGGCCACCGGCACGTCGGGGCTCACGGTCAGCGGATTGACCACCATGCCGGCCTCGAACTTCTTCACCTGCACCACCTGGGCCGCCTGCGCCTCGACCGTCATGTTCTTGTGGATGATGCCGAGGCCGCCGTGCTGGGCCATGGCGATGGCCATCGGCGCCTCGGTCACCGTGTCCATCGCCGCCGCCACCAGCGGGATGGCGAGCTCGATGCGCCGGGTGAGGCGGGTGCGGACCTCGGTCCGGGCCGGCAGCACCTCCGAATAGGCCGGCGCCAGCAGGATGTCGTCGAAGGTGAGCGCCTCGGTGAAGACGGGCTCTTGGGGCGCGTCCATGGTATCCTCGCGACCAGCGGGAAGGGATCGCCCTCTTCTTACTTCGCCGCCTCGGCCTTGGCTACCGCGGGTGGCGGGGGCCTCTTCCCTACACGATAAATTAACCCTTCGTCCGTTTGATGTCGCAGGGTAGCATTGCTTTCGGAGTCGATGGCACAGGGTCGGCATGGCGGGTCGTAGGGGGCTTTCGGCAAACGCGGCGGCGGGCCGCTCGATGCGGGAGATGCAGGAGCGATGGCGCTCCCTCGTGGAGAAGGCGCCCGACGCCATCGTCATCCTGCAGGACCGGCGGGTGCGCTTCGCCAATCCCATGGCGGTGCGCATGTTCGGCGCCCGCTCGGCGGCCGAGCTCGTGGGTATGCCGGTCTGGCGGTTCGTCCACCCCGAGGATCTGCCGCGGGCGATGGCGCGGGTGCTGCGGGTGCTGCGGACCGGCCGCTCGCCGCGCTACATGGACCTCCGCTACCGGCGGCTCGACGGCAGCACCTTCGTCGGCAGCGGCAGGCCGGTGCGAATCACCGAGAAGGGGCGGCCGGCCATTCTCGGCATCATCCGCGACGTCACCGCCGAGCGGCAGGCCCTGGCCGCCCTCGAACGCAGCGAGGCGCGGCTGCGCGACTTCGCCGAGCTCGCCTCGGACTGGTTCTGGGAGACCGATCCCGAGCAGCGCTACACCTGGTTCTCGGAGAACGTGACCGCGATCGCCGGGCTGTCGCCCGACTGGTACCGGGGGCGGACCCGGCTCGACGTGCTGCGCGCCGGCATGGAGCCCGAACAGCTCGAGGCGCACCGGCGGCTGATCGCGGAGCGCCGTCCCTACCGCGATCTCGAGCTGCGCCTCGTCGGCTCCGACGGGTCCCACTACTGGGTGCGCAGCAACGGCAAGCCGGTGTTCGACGACGAGGGAAGGTTCCTCGGCTACCGCGGTACCGGACGCGACATCACAGCCCTCAAGACGAGCGAGCTCGAATCGCGGCGGGAAAAGGAACGCTACCGCAAGCTCGTGGAGATGCTGCCCGATGCGGTGGTGGTGCACACCGGCGGCCGGGTGTGCTTCGCCAACCCGGCGATGGCCGAGCTCGTGGGGGTCGCCGATCCTTCGGAGCTCGTCGGCCGCCACGTGTTCGAGTTCGTCCATCCGGAAGACCGCGAGGTGGCGCGGGCCCACGCCCGGGAGATCGCCGAGACCGGCCGGGGTACGGCGAGGCCCATCCGCATCCTGCGACCGGACGGCAGTGTCCGCTTCGTCGAGAGCCGGGCGGCGTTGCTCGACTGCGGCGAGGAGCAGGCCATCCTCGTCGTCGGCATCGACGTCACCGATCTGCAGCGCAGCCGTGCCGAACGGGAGCGTTCCGAGCGGCGCTACCGCCAGCTCGTCGATCTCTCCCCCGATGCGGTGATCCTCCATCGCGAGGGGGTGGTGCTGTTCGCCAACCGGCAGGCGGCGGCGCTGTTCGGCTACCCGACGCCCGAGGAGATGATCGGCCGGCAGGCGACGGAGCGCGTCGACCCCCGCGACCGCAGGCTGATCGCCGAAAGGTGGGAGCGTCTCGCCCGGGGCGAGGAGGTGGAGGCGATCGAGGTTCGTATCCGGCGTCCCGACGGCGTCCAGCGGATCGTCGAGAGCCGCATCACCCTGCTCGAGGAGGAAGGCGAGCACATCGTCCTCGCGGTGGCCCGCGACATCACCTCCCGCCGCCGCATGGAGGACGAGCTGCGGCGGCTCGCCCTGCGCGATCCCCTGACCGGCCTCGCCAACCGGGCGGTACTGCGCGACAATCTGGGCCGGGCAGTGGCCTTCGCCCGCCGCCATCGGCGTCCGGGTGCCGTACTGCTGATGGATCTCGACGGTTTCAAGGCGATCAACGACACCCTCGGCCACGCGGTCGGCGACGCACTCCTCGAGGCGCTGGCCGACCGCATCCAGGCCACGGTACGCGATTCGGATCTCGTGGCCCGGCTCGGCGGCGACGAGTTCGCGATCCTGCTGCACGCCCTCGACGACGGCACCGGCGCGCGGGAGGCCGCCCTGCGGGTGCTGGCAGCGGTGGAACGGCCGCTGCGGGTGGCCGGGCACGAGCTGCGGCCGCGCGCCTCCATCGGCATCGCCCATCTGCCGCGACACGGGGCCTCGCCGGACGAACTGCTGAAGGCGGCCGATCTCGCTCTCTACGAGGCCAAGCGGGTGCGCAAGGAGGAGCGGCGGATCGTCACCTTCACCCCTGCCCTGGCCCGCCGGATCGCACGCGAGCACCATATCGAGACCGAACTCCGGCGGCACATCGCCGAGGAGCGCATCGAGGTTCACTACCAGCCGGTATTGGATCTGCGGAGCGGTCGGCTGCTGGGCGTCGAGGCGCTGGTGCGCTGGCCGGCGGGTGAGGACGGCGGCCGCGTCGATCCCGAGCTGTTCGTACGCATCGCCGAGCAGCGGGGGCTCATCGGCGCCCTCGACCGGCTGGTACTGGCGCGGGCCCTGCACGACATGGTGGCGTTGAGCGCCGAACTCGGGCACCCTCTGCGTCTCGCCGTCAACATCTCGCCGCGCGAGCTCGCCGAGGACGGCTACGTCGGCCGTCTGGTGGCGATGGTCCGGGAAAGCGGCTTTCCCTTCCACCAGCTCGAGCTCGAGATCACCGAACGGGTACTGCTCGAACATTGCGAGGACGTGATCCGCGCTCTCGACGAGCTGGAACGCACCGGCATCTCGATGGCCATCGACGATTTCGGGACCGGCTACTCCTCGCTGGTCTATCTGAAGCGCTTTCCCGTCCGCTGTCTCAAGCTCGACCGCTGTTTCGTCGAGGGGCTGCCCGACGACGCCGAGGACCGGGCGATCGTCGAGGCCGTGGTCGGACTCGCCCGCGCGATCGGCATCAAGGTGCTGGCCGAGGGGATCGAGACCCGCGAACAGCTCGCCCATCTCGTCGCGGCCGGCTGCCATGAGGGACAGGGGTACCTGTGGTATCCGCCGCTGCCCTTCGACCGTCTGCGGGAGGTCGTGCTGTCACGGGAAGCCCGTGGTCGCCACCAGGCCGTCGAAGCGCTGTCGCCGCCGGCGCTCGGCCCCGCCGGCGACCGCCCTCAGCCATCGCGGTACCGGGAGGCCTCGGCGTCGTAGGCGGGAAACCCGACCCGCTCCCGGAGTTCGGCGAAGGACAGCAGCAGATCCCCCGCTTCCCGGCCCGCGGCGAGGGTCGCGAGGGCCGTTTCCATCGCCTTCACCGCTGCCGACAGCAGGGTCAGCGGATAGGCGGCGATGCGGAAGCCCAGTGCCTCGAGGCGCGGCGGCGGCATGAGTGGCGTGTCGCCCCCTTCCACCATGTTGGCCATGCAGGGTTTCCCGGTTGCGGCGCAGAAGGCGCGCATCTCGTCTTCGCTGCGCGGCCCCTCGAGGAAGAGGATGTCGGCACCCGCCTCGTCGAAGGCGCGGATGCGGCGCAGCGCCTCCTCCATGCCGTGGGTGGCGCGGGCGTCGGTGCGGGCCATGATCAGGATCTCCGCCCCCTCGTCGCGGGCATCGCAGGCGGCGCGGATGCGCGTCACCGCTTCCTCGAACGCCACCACCCGCTTGCCCCGGGTGTGGCCGCAGCGCTTGGGCCAGCGCTGGTCCTCGATCATCACGCAGGCGAGACCCGCGCGCGCGTACTCGCGGACCGTGCGTTTGACGTTGACCGGATTGCCGTAGCCGGTATCGCCGTCGCCGATCACCGGAATGGAGACCGCGCCGCAGATGTCGCGGGCCTGGTCGCGCATTTCGCCGAAACTGGCGAGGCCGGTGTCGGGGAGCCCGAGCCGGGCGGCCGAGACCGCGAAGCCGCTCATGAAGGTGAGGGGAAAACCGGCCCGCTCGACGAGCTTCGCGGAGAGCGCGTCGAAGCAGCAGGGCATGAGGAGCAGACCCGGACGGGCAAGCAGACGGCGCAGGGTTTCGGCGGCGACCACCCTCTTCCTCCCACCGCAGGACGGCTGCCTCCCGGCTAAGCGCGAACCGCGGCGGGGTCAACCGCCTCGCTGCCGTCACCGATCGATCGCCGCCGCGTACCGCCGCAGGGGAACGATGCCGATCGCATTCCCCTCGCCGCGCAGGATCGCCACTTCCACGCCGTAGACCCGGGCGAGGCGCGCCGGCGTCAGCACCTCGAGCGGCGGTCCGTGGGTGCGGATGCGGCCCTCGTCGAGCAGCAGCAGGGAGTCGGCGAAACGGGCCGCCAGCGAGAGATCGTGCATGGCGACGAGGGCGATCCGCCCCTCCTCGCGCACCACCTGCCGGAGATGCTCCAGGATCTCCAGCTGATGCCGCAGGTCGAGGGCACTCGTCGGTTCGTCGAGCAGCAGCACGGCCGAGGATCTCAGCAGCATCTGGGCGAACATCGTCAACTGGCGCTGGCCGCCGCTCAGGGTGGCGAAGCCGCGATCGGCGAGGGCTTCGATGCCCATCCGCCGGAGCACCCGCAGGACCGCTTCGGCATGCGCCCGAGGGATCCGCCAGCCCAGTTCCCGATGGATGCCGAGGAGCACCACCTCGAACACCGTCAGCACGGTATCGCTGCCGTGATCCTGCGGCATGTAGGCCACCCGGCGGGCGCGTTCGCCGAAGGCCATGCGGGCGAGCTCCTCGCCGCCCAGCCGCACCGAGCCGCGGTAGGGAAGGAGACCCGCGATCGCCCGCAGGAGGGTCGACTTGCCGGCGCCGTTGGGACCGACGAGCACGGTGACGGTACCCGGCTCGAGTCCGAAGGTCGCCGACCGAACGATCCGTCTGCGGCCGTAGCCGACGTCCACGCCGGTGACCGTCAGCTCCATCCCGCACCCCCGCCGCGTCGGAGGATGAGCGCGAAGAAAAAAGGGAGACCGGCGACGGCGGTGACGATGCCGATGGGCACCACGGCGCCGGGCGAGACCAGTTTCGAGAGAACCGACGCCCCGGAGAGCATGACGCCGCCGCACAGGGCGGCGAGGGGCAGCAGGAAGCGCTGATCCTCCCCCACCAGCATGCGCGCGACGTGCGGCGCCACGAGACCGACGAAGCCTATGGTGCCGACGAAGCACACCGCCGAGGCCGTCAGCAGCGAGACCGCCAGAAAGACGTGCAGGCGCAGCCGCTCGACTTCGATGCCGAGGGCACGCGCCCGCTCTTCGCCCAGCCGCAGGGCCGTCAGCCGCCAAGCGTCGCGGGCGAGAAAGGGGAGTACCAGCACGAGCACCGATCCGGTGATCGCGACGGTCTCCCAGTTCGCCTTGAGCAGGCTGCCGAACAGCCAGAAGACGATCTCCTGGAGCGTCTCGGGAGAGGCCAGGTACTGGACGAGGGAGAGCAGCGACTGGAACAGGAACAGGATCGCGATGCCGGCGAGCACCATCACGCCCGAGGACATCCCCCGCAGGCGCCCGATGGCGTAGATCAGCGCGCAGCCGACCAGCGCTCCGACGAAGGCATAGAAGGGCACCGCCCATTCGGGACGCCCGAACAGCGAGGCCCCGGAGAGGATCGACACCGCCGCGCCGAAGCCGCTGGCGGCCGAGAGGCCGAGCGTGTAGGGGCTGGCCAGCGGATTGTCGAGGATCGTCTGCATTTCGACGCCGGCCACGGCGAGGGCGCAGCCGACCACCACCGCCATGAGCGCCATCGGCAGGCGGATGTCCCAGATGATGGCGGCGACGAGATCGTCGGAGCCGGAGACGGGATCGAGCAGCGCGGCCACGACCGCGTTCAGTGGCAGCATCGCCGGGCCGGTGAGAATGTCGAGCAGGAAGCAGGCGAGGAGCAGGAGCCCCGTGGCGGCGATGACGAGGGCGCGCCGACCGGCCCGCGACCGCACACGGATCCCGGCGGAAAAGGCGGATGGAGCCATGATCGCTCGTCCGGACCGAGGACGGTCGCCGCCCGCGATGGCGGCGACCGCCGGGTGGTCGATCAGGTGGTGAAGAAGGGAACCATGAACGCCCCGTCGGCACGGATGGGCAGCCATTTCCGGTAGTGCCGCCGGAGCGCCTCGAGCGGCTCGATGTCCGCGAAGGCCTCGGGATGGAGTACCTTGGCGATGTACTGGAGATAGGTGTAGTCGTGCAGGGTCCGGGCGCCGCCGTGATAGAGGGCGTGTACCCGCCCCTCGCGGACCGCCGCGAGCCGCCGCCATCCCGGCCGTTGCAGATAGGGCGCCAGCCGCTGCCGGGTGACGTCCGGATCGACACCGAAGCCCATGAGCACCGCCTGCTCGCGGTTGGTCCAGTAGGAGCCGGCGATGAAGATCGCCTCCGGATCCGCGGCCAGGACGTACTCGGGATTGAGCGGTCCCCAGCGCGATACCTTGCCCTCGGCGATGTTGGTGCCGCCGCCGATCTCGACGAGACGGCCCCACATGATGTCGCCGTAGCTGTTGCCGGTCTCCAGCGCACCCCTGTTGCCGAGTTCGACGTAGACCCGCGGACGCCCGTCGCTCCGGGCGACCCGCCGGACGACCTCGGCCACCGCCGCGGCGTAGGTGTCGGCCAGCTCCTCGGCCCGCGTGCGCTCTCCCAGCAGATCGCCCAGGATCCGCGTGCTCAGCACGTGCTTCTCGACGGTCTGAGCGTTGTAGTCGAGAACCACCACCGGCACGCCGGCGGCCTCGAGCCGGGCGACGGCGGTGGCGAGCCCCCGGTACTGCCACTCGGCCAACAGCACGAGATCGGGCCGCAGGGACAACACCTTCTCGACACTGAAGGTGCCGGCGTCCACCTCCCCAACATCGGGGAGCTCCGCGATGTGCGGAAGAACGGCGGTGTAGGCCTTCCACTGGGAGTTGCGCCAGCCCTCCCATGCTTCGCGCGAGATGCCGACGACGCGGTCGAAGGCGGCCGCACCGCCCACCGCCATGAAATCCTCGAAGTAGAAGCCGAGCACGATGCGCGTCGCGGTGCCGGGCAGTTCGACCCGGCGTCCGACGACGTCGGTCACGGCAAGGGGGGCGCCCGCCCGCACCAGCGAGGGCGCGGCTGCGCAGGTCGCGACGGCGAGGGCGAAGCGGCGACGGGACAGTCGAGGATCGCACGACATGATCGCTTCCTCCGAATCGGTTCGGGTCGAGATGTGCGGCGCGCCCGCGGGCAGCGCCGGTGATCCGTCAGAGGAAGCGCAGTGGGGGCTCGCGCGGGCGGCGATGGCTGCCGGGCCGCGCGTCCGTCCGTACCGGTTCGGCCACCGGAAAGGCTGCGGTGGCCGGCGGCGGCGAGGCGATCGCCATGGTCTGCGGCACCGGCAGCAGCGAGCCCTGGCCGCAGACCAGGCGGCAGAAGAGACAGTCGTCCGGCGACGGCCGGTCTTCGTCGGCGGGCGGCGGGATCTCGCGCCCCGCCTCGTCGACGTAGATGGTCCGGGTACCGTAGGCGGAGCAGATCACGATCCGCGCGAGTCCGTCCTCGGCCCTCCCGGACCGTGCCGTGGCGGGGGCGAGGGACGCCCCGACGAGCTGCACCAGCAGCCCGAGAAGGGCGAGCAGCACGCCCCCGCGCCGAACCGGAATCCACCCCGTACCCGCCATGACGGACACGCGCTTAACCTCGCCCGGGCGTCGCGGCAAGCGCAGCACGATGTCGCACGCCGGCGGTCACATCTCGAAGGGGATGTAGAGGACGATGTCGGGCAGCAGGTAGAGGGTCACCGCGGTGCCCAGCATGATGACGATGAAGGGCCAGACGCCGAGGGCGACGTCGGCCACCGATGTCCGGGCCACCGCCTGGATGACGAACAGGTTGAGCCCCACGGGCGGGGTGATGAGCGCGCATTCGATCATCACCACGAAGAAGACGCCGAACCAGATGGGATCGATGCCGAGCGGCAGCAGCGCCGGATAGAGGACCGGCATCATCAGCAGCAGCATCGACAGCGCCTCGAGGAAGCAGCCCATCAGCAGCAGCACGATGGCGGCGATGGCGACGAAGGCGGCCGGCGTGTCGAAGGTCTGGATGAGCAGCGCCGACAGATCCTGGGGCAGCCGGTAGAGGGTGATCGCCTTGCCGAACAGCTTGGCGCCCACGAGGATGAGGAAGATGGTGACGGTGGTCGCCATGCTGTCGCGGACGGCCGCCACCAGGGTCTTCCAGTCGAGACGCCGCAGCAGCGGGCCGGTCAGGACGAGGGAGCCCGCGAAGCCCACCGCCGAGGCCTCGGTGGGGGTGAAGGCGCCGATGTAGAGCCCGCCCACCACCACCACCGCCAGCACGAAGGTGGGCAGGGCCCGGAGCGTGGCCACCCGCCGTTCCCGCCAGCTCGCCCGCGGCGAGGGCGTGTAGCCGCCGAACCAGGCGGCATGGGCCATGGCGTAGAGGACGAAGAGGCTGGCGAGCAGGATTCCGGGGCCGATGCCGGCCAGGAACAGGCTGATGATGCTCTCCTCAGTGACCACCCCGTAGATGATCATCGGAATGGAGGGCGGGATGAGGATCCCGAGGGTGCCGCCGGCGGCCAGCAGGCCGAGCACGAAGCGCCGCTCGTAGCCCCGCTTGATCATCTCGGGAATGGCCACCGTGCCGACGGTGGCGGCGGTGGCCACCGAACTGCCGGAGATCGCCGAGAAGAGGGCGCAGGAGATGATGGTGGCGACCGCGAGACCGCCCGGCCAGTGGCCCACCCAGGCCTGGACGGCGGCGAACAGGTCGCGCCCGATGCCGCCCTTGAGGAGGATGTTGCTCATCAAGAGGAACAGGGGCACGGCCAGGAGGATGAAGTTGTCCACCGTGCTCAGGAGCGCCTGGGGCGCCATCAGCGGCGAGAAGCCGCCGGCGATCAGCAGGATCAGACCCAGCCCGCCGAGGGCGAAGGCCACCGGCACGCCGATCGCGAGCAGCGCCAGCAGCAGGACGAGGATGAGCAGGGCGGTCACGGCCGGATCGCTTGCTCAGCCGACATCCGAGGCCAGCCGGAGGGCCGCGTTCGGATCGCGCCACAGCCGCACGAGCTCGATCAGGCATTGGACCAGCAGCAGCGCCACCCCCACCGGCACGGCGACTTCCGCCGCCCACAGCGGCATGTCCAGCATGGTCGCCGTCTTGCGGCCGAGCTGCGCCGATTCCACGGTGATCAGCACCGCATAGTAGAGGGTGACGGCGCTGAAGGCGGCGATGAACAGCAGGGTGAAGCTGCCGGCGAGGCGGCGCAGCGGCGGCGGCAGGCGGTCGTAGAGGACGCCGACGGCGATCAGCCGCCGGTTCTTGAGGGTCCAGGCGGCGGCGAGCCAGGTGGCCCAGATCTGCGCCAGGCGGGAGAGCTCCTCCGCCCAGATGGTGGGTGCGTTGAAGAAGTAGCGCATCACCACCTCGTAGGACAGCATCAGCCCCACCACGAAGAACAGCCAGGCGGACAGATCCGCCAGCCGGTCGATGATCCGTGCATAGCTCATGGCGACGGGCGAAAGGGGCCGGACGAGGCCTCGCCCGGCCGCCTCTCTCCTCCTCGGATCGGCGTTGCGTTCAGAGCTTCTTGGCTTCCTCGACGAGCCTGGTGCCGAGCTCGCCCGCCTCCTTGGCGAACAGCTCGAACATGGGCTGGCTGGCCTCGCGCCAGGCGGCCATCTCCTCCGGCGTCGGATCGTAGACGATCATGCCGCTGTCCACGGCATACTTGGCGGCGTCCTCCTCGATCTCGACGATCCGCTCGTTGATCGCCTTCTCGGCATTGGCGGCGGCGGTGGAGATGATCTCCCGCTCCCGGTCGCTCAGCCCCTGCCAGACCTTCTCGTTGATCACCACCACGAATTCGATGGCGGCGATCGGCACCCGCGTCACCGCGTCCATCACCTCGTTGAGCTTGCGGGACTTGACGGTGGTGATGCCGGTCATGCCGATGTCCACGACGCCCCGCTGGTAGGCCAGGAACTGCTCCGAGCCGGAGGTCAGCACCGGCTTGCCGCCGACCACCTCGACCCATTTGCCGAGGGTCTTGCCGAACACCCGCACCTTCTTGCCCTTGACGTCCGCGGGGCCGTGCAGCGGCTGCTTCTTGGACAGCAGGATGGTGTTGCCGTACGGCTGCCACCAGAGGATCCGGGCGCCGGTGGCCAGCACCGCCTCGTCGATCGGGCCGCGGATCGGCGATCCCGGGCTCGTGGCCTTCTTCACCTTGTCGGCGCTGTCGAGCAGGAACGGCACGTAGAACACGTCCACCGCCGGAATGGTGCCGGCGAAGCGGGTCAGCGAGGCGACGCCCATCTCGATGGCGCCGGAGGCCACCGCCTGCGGCACCTCCTTGTCCTTGTAGAGCTGGGCCGATGGGTAGATCTCGACCTGGATGTCGCCGCCCGAGGCCTTCTCCACCTCCTCCTCGAACTGGAGGAGGTTCTGGCCGAGATGGCTCTTGATGGGCAGCTGGAGCGTGATCCTGAGGGTGGTCTGGGCCTGCGCGGCCCCGCCGAGTACGAGTCCGGCCACCAGCGCGGCCGCTGCGACGTATCTCACGGGCTTCCCTCCCGAACGGTTCTTCCCTGGCGACGGCGACGGCTGCTTGACGCACCCGATCACCGGCTGTGTTATCCCTTAATGCGGCAGGCGTGAGGTCGCAACCGTCGGCGGGGAGGGCAGAATGCAGGGCGACGACAAGCGGAGGCTGCGCAGCCAGGCCTGGTGGAACGATCCCGACGAACCCGACATGACGGCGCTCTATCTCGAGCGCTACCTCAATTTCGGCCTCACGCGCGAGGAGCTCCAGTCGGGTCGGCCGATCATCGGCATCGCCCAGACGGGCTCCGATCTGGCGCCCTGCAACCGCCACCATCTCGAGCTGGCCCACCGGGTGCGGGACGGCATCCGGGACGCCGGCGGCGTGCCCATCGAGTTCCCGGTCCATCCCATCCAGGAGACCGGCAAGCGGCCCACCGCCATGCTCGACCGCAACCTCACCTATCTGTCGGCGGTCGAGGTGCTCTACGGCTATCCCCTCGACGGGGTGGTGCTCACCACCGGTTGCGACAAGACGACGCCGGCCCTGCTGATGGCCGCCGCCACCGTCAACATCCCGGCCATCGTGCTGTCGGGCGGGCCGATGCTCAACGGCTACCACGACGGCGAGCGGGCGGGCTCGGGCATGGTGGTGTGGAAGGCGCGGCAGCTCCTCGCCACCGGCAGGATCGACTACGAGCAGTTCATGGAGATGGTGTGCGATTCGGCCCCCAGCATCGGCCATTGCAACACCATGGGCACCGCTTCCTCGATGAACGCCATGGCCGAGGCGCTCGGGATGTCCTTGACCGGCTGCGCCGCCATCCCCGCCCCCTACCGCGAGCGCGGCCAGATGGCCTACCGCACCGGCCGGCGGATCGTCGAGATGGTGTGGGAGGACCTCACCCCGCGCCGGATCATGACCCGCGAGGCGTTCGAGAACGCCATCTTCGTCGCCGCCGCCGCCGGCTGCTCGACGAACGTGCCGCCGCATCTGATCGCCATCGCCCGCCATCTCGGGGTGCCCCTCGAGATCTCGGATTTCGAGCTCGGGCGCGACATCCCGCTGCTCGTCAACATGCAGCCGGCGGGCAAGTATCTGGGCGAGGAGTTCCACCGCGCGGGCGGCGTGCCGGCAGTCATCAAGGAGCTGATCGCCGCCGGTCGCTTCCACACCGACGTCCTCACCTGTACCGGCCGCACGATGGGCGAGAACCACGAGGACGTCCCCTTCTCCTCCGACCGGCGGGTGATCCGGCCCTGGGACGATCCGCTGATGCCGGAGGCGGGCTTCGTCATCATCGGCGGCAATCTCTTCGAATCGGCGGTGATGAAGACCTCGGTGGTGTCCGAGGCGTTCCGCCGCCGCTACTTCGAGGTGCCGGAGCATCCGGGCGTGTTCGAGGGGCGGGCGGTGGTGTTCGAGGGGCCGGAGGACTACCACGCCCGCATCGACGATCCGTCGCTCGAGATCGACGAGAACTGCCTGCTGTTCATCCGCAACTGCGGGCCGGTGGGCTATCCGGGCGCCCCCGAGGTGGTCAACATGCGACCACCGGCGGCGCTGATCGAGAAAGGGATCGTCGCCCTGCCCACGATCGGCGACGGCCGCCAGAGCGGCACCTCGGAGAGTCCCTCCATCCTCAACGCCTCGCCCGAATCGGCGGTCGGCGGCAACCTCGCCATCCTGCGCACCGGCGACCGGGTGCGGCTCGACCTTAACCGCCGCCGCCTCGATGTGCTACTGACGCCCGAGGAGATCGCGCGGCGGCGCGAGGAGCTCGCACGCAACCCGCCCAAGATCCCGCCCAGTCAGACCCCCTGGCAGGAGATCTACCGGACGCATGTGGGACAGCTTTCGACGGGTGCGTGTCTCGAGCCGGCGGTGCTCTACCTCGACATTGCCGAAACGAAGGGGCTGCCGCGGCGCAACCACTGACGGCCGTCCTGTCGTGCGCCGGCCGGTCTTCCTCCTGCTCCTGCTGCTGTTCCTGCTCCCGCCGTGGCGCGCGACGCCGCTCGCGGGGGCCGATCACGCCAACTGGGACACGCTGATGACCGCCGGCGCGGCGGCGGTCGAAGAGGGGCGCCTCGAGGAGGCGGAGCGGGCCTTCCGCGAGGCCCTCAACGTCGCCGGCGAGGGCGCCGCCGGCGAGCTGCGGCGGGCCACCACGCTGAACAATCTGGGCTATGTGCTGCACCGCCGGGGGCGTCTCGCGGAGGCGGAAGAGCTCTACGCCCAGGCCCTGGCCCTGCGCCAGACGCGGCTCGGGCCCGAGCATCCCGAGGTCGCCCAGAGCCTCGGCAATCTGGCGGAGGTCAAGCGGACCCGGGGCCTCGCCGAGGACGCCGAGCGGCTCTACCGGCGTGCCCTCGGGATCCGCGAAAAGGCGCTCGGGCCCGAGCATCCCGATCTCGCGCAGACGTTGACCGGGCTCGCCGTGCTCTACGCCGGCACCGGCCGCGGCGAGGAGGCCCGCGAGCTCCTGCGGCGGGCCCTCGCGATCCTGGAGAAGGCCTTCGGCCCCGACGATCCGCGCTCGCTCGAGGCGCGGGCCAATCTGGCCAGCCTCGAATACAGCCTCGGGCGCTTCCCGGAGGCGGAGACGCTCTACCGCGAGGTACTGGCGGGTCAGGAGCGGACGCTGGATGCCGAGGCGCCCGAGATCGCCACCACCCTGGTGGCGCTGGCCGAGGTCCTGCGCAGCCAGGGACGGAGCGGCGAGGCGGTGGGCCTGCTCGAACGGGCGCTCGCCATCCGGCGGGCGCGCGTCACGCCGGACGACCCGGCGCTGGCGCGGGTGCTCAACGATCTCGGCGTCAACCTCCACGCCCTGGGGCGCGAGGAAGAGGCGGAGAAGGCCCTCGCCGAGGCGGTGGCCCTGGAGGCGGATGCCGGCCTGCCCCTGGCCGCGCGCCTGCCGGCGGTCCTCAATCTCGCCGCCGTGCTGAGCAGTCTGGGGCGGCAGGAGGAGGCGTGGCGGGTGCTCGCCGAGGCGGCGGCGGCGAGCGACGAGGAGGGCGCCCCGCCGGACGGCGATCTCGCCCGGCTGTGGAACGATCTCGGGGCGGTCGAGTACGCCCTCGGGCGCTACCGGGACGCGGGGCAGAGGCTGGAGCGGGCGGTGGGCATCGCCGAGAAGGCGTACGGCGACAAGGATCCCCGCCTCATCCCCTATCTGCGCAACTATGCCGCCGTGCTGGACGCGCTCGCCCGCGAGAAGGAGGCGCAGCAGGTGACCCAGCGGATCGAGGAGCTGGGCGGAGGGAGCTGAGCCGTCAGTCGTCGATCACCACCTCTTCGCTGACCGCGACCTCGAAGGCGGCGGCCAAAAGCGCCCGGGTGTAGGGCTCGCGAGGGCGGGTGAAGATGTCCTCGGCCGGCCCCTGTTCGACCACCTTGCCGTTGCGCATCACCACCACCTCGTGGGCCAGCGCGCGCACCACCCGCAGGTCGTGGCTGATGAACATGTAGGCGAGATCGTGCCGTCGCTGGAGCTCGCGCAGGAGATCGACGATCTGGGCCTGCACCGAGACGTCGAGGGCCGAGGTGGGCTCGTCGAGAACGACGAAGCGGGGGCGCAGCACCATCGCCCGGGCGATGCTGATGCGCTGGCGCTGCCCGCCGCTGAACTCGTGCGGATAGCGGTCCATCATCGCCGGCTCGAGCCCCACCTCCTCGAGGATCCCGGCGACCAGCTCCCGCCGCTCCTCGGCGGTACGCCCGAGGCGGTGGATCTTGAGCCCCTCCTCGACGATCTCGCCCACCGACATGCGGGGGCTGAGGCTGCCGTAGGGGTCCTGGAAGACGATCTGCATCTCGCGCCTCAGGGGGCGCATCTGCGACCAGGACCAGCCCTGGATGTCGCGGCCGGCGAAGCGGATCTCCCCCCGGCTCGAGATCAGCCGCAGGAGTGCTAGGCCGAGGGTCGTCTTGCCGGAGCCGCTCTCGCCCACGACCCCCACCGTCTGCCCCTCGCGCACCGCCACCGTGACCCCGTCCACCGCCTTCACGTACCCCACGGTACGGCGCAGGAAGCCGCGCTGGATGGGGAAATGCACCTTGAGATCGCGGGCCTCCACCACTACCGGCGCGCTGGCGTCGGCGCGGGGCGGGTCCCCCTTGGGCTCGGAGGCCAGCAGATGGCGCGTGTAGGGATGACGGGGTTCCGCGAAGATGCGCGCGACCGGCCCCTGCTCGACGATCTCGCCCCGGGTCATCACGCAGACCCGGTCGGCCAGGCGGCGCACCAGGGTGAGGTCGTGGGTGATGAACAGCACCGCCATGCCGAGCCGCTTCTGGAGATCGCGGATGAGGGCCAGGATCTGGGCCTGGATGGTGACGTCGAGGGCGGTGGTGGGCTCGTCGGCGATGAGCAGGTCGGGCTCGTTGGCGAGCGCCATGGCGATCATCACCCGCTGGCGCTGGCCGCCCGAGAGCTGGTGCGGATAGGCGCCGAGCCGCTCGGCGGCGTCGGTGATGCCCACCGTCTCCAGGAGCTCCACCACCCGCGCCCGTGCCGCCTCCGCCGACAGGTGGCGGTGCAGCACCAGCACCTCGGCGATCTGCCGCTCGATGGTGTGCAGGGGATTGAGGGAGGTCATCGGCTCCTGGAAGACGATGCCCACCCGGTTGCCGCGGATCCGCCGCAGCGTGGCCTCGTCGGCCCCCACCATCTCCTCGCCCAGCAGCCGGATGCTGCCGGAGGGGTGCCAGGCCTTGGGATAGGGCAGCAGCTGGAGCACCGAGAGGGCGGTGACGGACTTGCCCGAGCCGCTCTCGCCCACGAGCGCCAGGGTCTCGCCCTTGTCGAGGCCGAAGGAGACGCCCCGGACCGCCTCCACCACCCGGTCCTCGACCCGGAAGTTGACCCGCAGATCCTCGACTTCGAGCAGCATGGCGGCCTCAGCGAAAGGTTTTGCGCGGATCGAAGGCGTCCCGGACCGCCTCGCCGATGAACACCAGCAGCGACAGCATGGTGGCCAGCACCAGAAAGCCGGTGATGCCGAGCCAGGGGGCCTGGAGGTTGTTCTTGCCCTGGGCCAGGAGCTCCCCCAGCGAGGGCGAGCCCGGCGGCAGGCCGAAGCCCAGAAAGTCGAGGGAGGTCAGGGTGGTGATCGAGCCGTTGAGCAGGAAGGGCAGGAAGGTGAGGGCGGAGACCATGGCGTTGGGCAGGATGTGGCGGATCATGATCACGAGGTCGCTCACCCCGAGCGCCTGGGCCGCCCGCACGAATTCGAAGTTCCGCACCTTGAGGAACTCCGCCCGCACCACGCCGACGAGCGACATCCAGGAGAAGAGCAGCATGATCCCCAGCAGCAGCCAGAAGTTGGGGGTGAACATGCTGGCCAGGATGATCAGCAGGTAGAGCACCGGCAGCCCCGACCAGATCTCGATGAAGCGCTGGAACAGGAGATCGGTCCAGCCACCGAAATAGCCCTGGACCGCGCCGGCGAGGATGCCGATCACCGAGCTCGCGACGGTCAGTACGAGACCGAACAGGACCGAGATGCGGAAGCCGTAGATGACGCGGGCGAGCACGTCCCGGGCCTGGTCGTCGGTCCCGAGCAGGTTCTGCCAGGTGGGCGGCGAGGGGGCCGGGGTCGGCAGGTCGTAGATGATGGTGTCGTAGCTGTAGGGGATGGGCGGCCAGACCATCCATCCCTTCTCCTCGATCAGCTCGACGATGTATTCGTCGCGGTAGTCGGCTTCGGTCGGGAAGTCGCCGCCGAAGGTGGTCTCGGGATAGCTGACCAGCACCGGGAAATAGTACCGGCCGTCGTAGTAGACGAGGATGGGCTTGTCGTTGGCGATGAACTCGGCGAACAGGGTGATGCCGAACAGCCAGAGGAAGACGACCAACGACCAGTAGCCGCGGCGGTTGGCGCGGAAGTTGTGCAGCCGCCGGGCGCCGAGAGGCGTCAGCCACAGCGGGATGCCGAAGAAGCGGTACCTGCGGCGCAGCGCCATGGCCGGTCAGACCGTCCGCGCCTCGAAGTCGATGCGGGGATCGACCAGCACGTAGGTGAGGTCCGACAGGAGGTTCATGAGGAGGCCCAGCAGGGTGAAGATGTAGAGGGTCGCGAACATCACCGGATAGTCGCGGTTGATCGCCGATTCGAAGCCCAGGAGGCCGAGCCCGTCGAGGGAGAAGATGACCTCGATCAGCACCGAGCCGGTGAAGAAGGCGCCGATGAAGGCGCCCGGAAAGCCGGCGATGACGATCAGCATGGCGTTGCGGAACACGTGCCGGTAGAGCACGGCGCCTTCGCCCAGCCCCTTGGCGCGGGCGGTCATCACGTACTGCTTGTTGATCTCCTCGAGAAAGGAGTTCTTGGTGAGCATGGTGAGGCCGGCGAAGGCGCCGATGACCATCGACAGCACCGGCAGGGTGATGTGCCAGAAATAGTCGAGGATGCGCATCGGCCAGGAGAGCTGGTCCCAGTTCTCGGACACGAGGCCCCGCAGCGGGAACCACTGGAAGTAGCTGCCGCCGGCGAACAGCACGATGAGCAGGATGGCGAACAGGAAGCCCGGGATGGCGTTGCCGATGATCACCACCGTGCTGGTCCAGACGTCGAAGGGGCTGCCGTCGCGGACCGCCTTGCGGATGCCGAGGGGGATCGACACCAGATAGGCGATCAGGGTGGTCCACAGGCCGAGGGAGATGGAGACCGGCATCTTCTCCAGGATGAGGTCGATCACCTCCTTGTCCCGGAAGTAGCTCTCCCCGAAGTCGAAGGTCAGGTAGCGGACGATCATCTCCCAGAAGCGCTGCCAGGCCGGCTTGTCGAAGCCGTACATCTTCTCGAGCTCGCGGATGAACTCGGGATCGAGCCCGCGGGCGCCGCGGTAGGCCCCCGCCTCCTCGTTGCCGCCCGTGGTGGCGCCGGGCGCCATCTCGCTCTGGGCGCTGCCGGTGATGCGCGCCGCCGCCTCCACGCCGCGCCCCTGGATCTCGGCGATGATGCGCTCGATGGGACCGCCCGGGGCGGCCTGGATGACGACGAAATTGACGAGCATGATGCCGAGCAGGGTCGGCACCATGAGGAGGAGCCGCCGCAGGATGTAGGCGCCCACCGCTCAGCTCCGTCGCCGCCGGTGTCGGCTCACCGGCTCTTGCCGCCCGCCGCCTCGAGGGCCGCCTGTTTCGCGGGATCGACCCACCAGGCGAAGAGGTCGAGCCCGTAGCGCGGGGTGATCGATGGTCGGCCGAACTTGTCCCAGTAGGCGACGCGGATGACGCGGGTGTGCCAGTGGGGGATCACGTAGTGGCCCCACAGCAGCACGCGGTCGAGGGCCCGGGTCGCCACCACCAGATCCTCGCGGGTCGGGGCCTGGATGATCTTGTCGATGAGATAGTCGACCGCCGGATCGCAGATGCCCGCGTAGTTGCGGCTGCCCGGGGTCTCCGCCGCCTCGCAGCTCCAGTAGTTGCGCTGCTCGTTGCCGGGCGACAGGCTCTGCCCCCAGACGGTCACGATCATGTCGAAATCGAAGTCGTCGAGGCGGTTCTGGTACTGCGAGGTGTCGACGGTGCGGATCCGGGCCTCGATGCCGAGGCGTTCGAGGTTGCGGACGAAGGGGCCGGCGATGCGCTCGAAGGCGGGGCTCACCAGCAGGATCTCGAAGCGCATCGCCTCGCCGGTCTCGCGGTTGGTGAGGACGCCGTCCTGCACCTCCCAGCCCGCTTCGCGCAGCATCCGGAGCGCGATCCGCAGGTTCTTGCGGATGTTGCCCGAGCCGTCGGTCCGGGGCGCCCGGTACTCCTCGGTGAAGACCTCGGGCGGCAGCCGGTCGCGGAACGGTTCGAGGAGCTCGAGTTCCTTCGGGCCGGGCAGGCCGCGGGCGGCGAGCTCGGTGTTGGCGAAATAGCTCTCGGTGCGGGTGTAGGCGCCGTAGAACAGGGTCTTGTTGGTCCATTCGAAGTCGAAGGCGTAGGCGAGCGCCCGCCGCACCCGCGGGTCCTCGAAGATCGAGCGGCGGGTGTTGAAGACGAAGCCCTGCATGCCGGCGGCGCCCTCGAAGGGGATCTCCTCCTTCTTGATCCAGCCCTTGTCGAGGGCCGGGCTCTGGTAGCCGGTGGCCCAGAGCTTGGCCGTGTTCTCGAGCCGGATGTCGTACTGGCCGGCCTTGAAAGCCTCGAGGGCGACGTCGCTGTCGCGATAGTACTCGTAGCGGACCTCGTCGTAGTTGAAGCGGCCCTTGTTGACCGGAATGTCGGCACCCCACCAGTCGGCGACGCGCTCGTAGACGATGGTGCGGCCGGGATCGACCTTCTTGATGCGGTAGGGGCCGCTGCCCACCGGCGGATCGAGGGTCGCCCGCGCGAATTCCCGGCCCTCGAAATAGTGCTTGGGGAGGATCGGCATCTGGCCGACGATCAGCGGCAGCTCGCGGTTGATGCCGCCCTCGAAGGTGAACCTGACCCGCCGTTCGCCCACCTTCTCCGCCTTGACCACGTTCTTGTAGTAGGCGCGGTAGAAGGGATGACCCTCGCTCTTTAGGATCTCGAGACTGAAGATCACGTCGTCGACGGTGATCGGCTGGCCGTCCTGCCAGCGGGCCTCGGGCCGCAGGTCGAAGGCCACCCAGGAGCGGTCCTCGGGCACGATGATGCTCTCGGCGATGTCGCCGTATTCGGAGAAGGCCTCGTCCTCGGCCTGGGTGGTGAGGCTCTGGAAGACGAGACCCAGCCCGGCCGCCGGCACCCCCTTCAGGATGTAGGGGTTGAGGCTGTCGAAGGTGCCGATCGAGGCGAAGGTCACCGTGCCGCCCTTGACGGCGTTGGGATCGGCGTAGTCGAAGTTGGTGAAATCGGGCCCGTAT
>Ga0256830_1000669_pt1 | contig 25837 bp, 39 predicted proteins | sample 128326metaG_FD_190537 | JGI IMG/M metagenome (GOLD analysis project Ga0256830, IMG submission 190537) | Hydrothermal vent microbial communities from Lau Basin, Pacific Ocean - 128-326 | ecosystem: Environmental > Aquatic > Marine > Hydrothermal vents | place: Pacific Ocean: Lau Basin | collected... | reverse complement strand
TGTTTTTCTTTGTACTTTTGTTACGGGTCATGGTCTTTCTCCTTTATTCTGTTTTTGCATTACAAATTTAGAAGAAAACTATGACCCTTCTTTTAAAAGTACAGAAACTTATGGACTCAACTTATAAAAAAGGATTCAGATGGAATTCAAATTAATACTGACATTCATTAGTGGCCTTATCGTTGCATATGTAACATTTTGGAATGCAGAACGAAAAATCTCTATTGAAAACATTACTAAAGAGAGAGCGAAATGGCGTGATAAAGTAAGAGAGCTCGCTCTAGAGATCCACAAGGCAATTGTAGCTGGAGATAAACCGAAATTATCTGAGTTAAAAAACCAATTCCGCCTTCATCTTAATCCTACCGACAAAGAAGATATGAATATTTTGAAATTAGTCGACGCAAATACAGATGACAAAGAAACACAAGCTGATCAATTTGCAACTTGCGTATCTTTTTTATTAAAGCATGATTGGGAAAGAGCAAAGTTAGAATCAAAACCGCTGTTTAAGCGTCTGAAATTTCTGCATTCCAAGGAGTCTGAAACAACGGATTCAGATAAAATAGTCATAAAGTTGCTTTATAAAATATTTTATCACCCAAAAAGGATCCGTTGTTTGGATGAAAGTGAAAACAGCTAACAAGTGCATTAACGCCGACCGGTTTTACACGCCGCTTCGTTGCACTACGCTCTGTGTAAAACCGTCATGTTATGCAAAACGTTAGGTTTAATAAGGAATGAACGCATGAAAACAAATAAGATTATTTTACTCATTTTTACGTATTCATTTTTAGTAGCATCAAATAACTTCACTTTTTCAACAGATATTGTCCCAATTCCAAGTAAGACATATTCTTTTTTATTTAGCTATAAATCAAATAGTAATAAAAATGAAATTATTTTACCCCTATATTTCTCTAATAATGTGTCAAATAGAAAGAATTCACTTCTTCAAATTAAAAAATTTTTTATAGGTGGTTTTCAGTATCGATCACATTTCAAAAATGTACAAAATACTCATCCTTTTTGGGGGCTTGGTGTTGCAATATTTTATTTTGACATTAAAGGTGTGGGTTGGATCCCACCTTTATTTATTAAGTCCATAAGTCCTGGAGGATATATAGCTATTACACCAGAATTTGGATTAAATACAAAAATAACAAATTCTGTTACCTTGTCAATTCCCGCTAAAATAATATTTGGCGTTGCAACTTGGAATATTAATTCCGATAATCCAATTCAATATAATCGTGATCTCTTTTTTCCATATTTAGGTATCGAATTGGGATACAGTTTTTAATGCCACAAAACTTAATAAACCTAACATTGCGCTGCTACAGACGCCAAACTCGGCCAGCACCCTACTACGCCGGTCAACGCTCAGCTTCGGCAGGTCTTCGTAGGGCAGGTGGAAACATAACTCAGGAAGACAAATGAAGTCAAAAGAAAAGGAAGTGGTAGTCGATAACACCGGTGAGCTTACACGCTCGGCATAAATTAACAGAATAATGAGAATATTCAGCATCAAAGAAGATGGCAAATTTGAGGAATTCTCTCAAACCCATTTCCATGTCGATCATGAGGAAGTGGTATTGGAAAATTTGTCAACGGTCTTTTAAAAGTGTACCAGTTTAGGTATTGGTTTTCAAGTATGAGGCTTCGTTTTTATAATTTTCTTTTTGAGTCCGTTAAAGAGGAAGCTCTTTTCATTGGTTTTTCCTTTTAACCGATAGCTGTTCCCCTTGATATTGATCACGGTACTGTGATGCAAAAGCCGGCCTAAAACAGTGATAATGATAATCGGGTTGTGAAATAATTCTGACCAATCAGCAAAGCTTTTATTGGAGTTAATAATTGTACTGGCTTTTTCATACCGGGTGGCAACCCCCTACCGGGGTATGCACAATAATATAGGAAGACTATTATACGTGAGAAATGCTTAGTGAGGATTGAACAGAAATGAAGTACAAACCAGATATCGTTAGAATCCCGCGCGTCGGTAAGCTGTGGCGTTAAACGCCAAAAAATGATTATCCACACTTGATACTACACAATTTTATGTGTAATATTTGTAAAAGAAAACTTGGGGATGTAAAATGCCATCAAATTTAGCAATAGACGATGACCTACTTAATTTAGCTAAGAAAATCGGAAAGCATAAAACAAAGCGAGCCGCAGTAAACGAAGCTCTGCAAGAGTATATCCAAAGACGAAAGCAATTTGAGATAACAAAGTTGTTCGGTAAAATAGAGTACGATGAAAAATACAACTACAAAGAACAGCGAAAAGTACCATGAAGATAATTGTGGATACTTGTGTTTGGTCTCAAGCTTTACGCAGAAATTCCTCAAAAGATGAAATAATTATAAAAGAACTCACTGAATTAATAAGAGATGTAAGAGTCCAATTAATTGGTCCTATTAGACAGGAAATATTGTCCGGAATTAAATCTGAGGAACAATTCATTGAATTGAGAGATTATTTTTCTGCATTCCAAGATTTAATATTAAAAGAGGTAGATTACGAAAAAGCAGCCGAATTTTTTAATATTTGTAGAAGAAAAGGAATACAAGGTTCGAATACTGATTTTTTAATATGCGCAGTCGCTTTTCATAGAGATCTTGAAATTTTTACAACTGATAAAGACTTTAAGATTTTTCAGAAATATATACCTATAAATTTGTATAAAATAAAAGGCGTTTAACCACGTGCTGTAGCCGAAAATAAACGCCTTCGGTTATTTGAATGATTTTAATATCGGAGAAACTCAGTGGTTTGTTAAAGTTGCTTGCTGTCCGTTTTTTTGGTTAAGCACAAAGAAATACCAGTATGAAATATTATACTATACTATGCCTATTCACATGTATTTCACCTGAAAATACCTTCCTAAGTTTAAATGAAGATGAAGAAAGGGAATTCTGGTCCAAACATGAATCAACCGATTATGTAGATTGGTCTGAATCGGATGTTGCCGTTTTCCCAAAATTAAAACCAACCACTAAAACGATTTCATTACGTGTTCCGGAATACATGTTAGAAGAGTTACGGACGATTGCAAATAAAAGGGATGTTCCTTACCAATCGTTAATTAAAATATTTCTAAAAGAACGTATTGATGAAGAATTACAAACTGTTGATTAAAGGAGCTTTCTCCCGCTGCACCGGACCCGCATTCTGCGGGGGGACCGTCGACCCCGTGAGGCCTGATTTCACAGTTTGGAACACGTAGAAATGCTTAGTGAGGATTGAACAGAAATGAAGTACAAACCAAGTAGAATATTAATCGTTAGAATCCCGCGTGTCGGTAATCTGTGGCGTTAAACGCCAAAAAATGATTATCCACACTTGATACTACACAATTTTATGTGTAATATTTGTAAAAGAAAACTTGGGGATGTAAAATGCCATCAAATTTAGCAATAGACGATGACCTACTTAATTTAGCTAAGAAAATCGGAAAGCATAAAACAAAGCGAGCCGCAGTAAACGAAGCTCTGCAAGAGTATATCCAAAGACGAAAGCAATTTGAGATAACAAAGTTGTTCGGTAAAATAGAGTACGATGAAAAATACAACTACAAAGAACAGCGAAAAGTACCATGAAGATAATTGTGGATACTTGTGTTTGGTCTCAAGCTTTACGCAGAAATTCCTCAAAAGATGAAATAATTATAAAAGAACTCACTGAATTAATAAGAGATGTAAGAGTCCAATTAATTGGTCCTATTAGACAGGAAATATTGTCCGGAATTAAATCTGAGGAACAATTCATTGAATTGAGAGATTATTTTTCTGCATTCCAAGATTTAATATTAAAAGAGGTAGATTACGAAAAAGCAGCCGAATTTTTTAATATTTGTAGAAGAAAAGGAATACAAGGTTCGAATACTGATTTTTTAATATGCGCAGTCGCTTTTCATAGAGATCTTGAAATTTTTACAACTGATAAAGACTTTAAGATTTTTCAGAAATATATACCTATAAATTTGTATAAAATAAAAGGCGTTTAACCACGTGCTGTAGCCGAAAATAAACGCCTTCGGTTATTTGAATGATTTTAATATCGGAGAAACTCAGTGGTTTGTTAAAGTTGCTTGCTGTCCGTTTTTTTGGTTAAGCACAAAGAAATACCAGTATGAAATATTATACTATACTATGCCTATTCACATGTATTTCACCTGAAAATACCTTCCTAAGTTTAAATGAAGATGAAGAAAGGGAATTCTGGTCCAAACATGAATCAACCGATTATGTAGATTGGTCTGAATCGGATGTTGCCGTTTTCCCAAAATTAAAACCAACCACTAAAACGATTTCATTACGTGTTCCGGAATACATGTTAGAAGAGTTACGGACGATTGCAAATAAAAGGGATGTTCCTTACCAATCGTTAATTAAAATATTTCTAAAAGAACGTATTGATGAAGAATTACAAACTGTTGATTAAAGGGGCTTCCTCCCGCTGCACCCCCGTGAGGCCTGGTTTCATAGTTTGGAACACGTGGAAATGCTTAAATCCAAAGAAAATGAAAACGTTGGTGAGTTCCATCCGTTATGTGTTTTTTGAGAAAGTCTATGGAAATAAACTTTAGAATCCTATTAACGACTACCTTTTTATTAACCCTGACACCAATGAGTGTACTGGGCCGGGAATCGCCAAAACATGGTCTGAAATTGGATGCCGGGCTTGGTATTCATGAGGGTGTCAGAACTCAGGGATTTGGTACCATTATTTCTTTTGGATATGAAAGAGCAATCCGGGAAGATGGGCTTCGAATCCACTCCACCTTTTTATATGGGAAATTCACTCACAGTTTTGCAACCGATACTCCGAAGCAGAATTTGATTTCAAGAAGTTTTATCACGGCTTTGTCATATGATATTATTCGCTTTTGGATTCTATCGTTGACCTTAGCGGTTGGAGGTGTAGTTGACAATACTTTTGGGATTGTAGGTCCTGGTGGTGAAATACAACCTGCAACTATCACGGATGTGAATGAATGGTCTGCCGGGCTCTATTTTAGTGGTGGTATAAGAATTACCCCAACGACGGGTAGATTTTCGCTTGAGATTACACCTTTGGCAAATTGTCTGGGCGTTAATTTATTTAAACTCAACTCGACAATTGGTATAGTAGTGAGGATATAAACACAATACACTGCACGCGGTCGCCAAAAGCCGACCCTACTACGCCGGCCTGCGCTCCGCTTCGGCAGGTCTTCGATTCGACTTTGGGCCCCTCAATACATGAGAAACCCCCATTTTAAAAACGAGCAAAAAAGGGCTCAAAGAGCCCTTTGTGAAGCTGCGTAATGGTGGTCGGGTGTAATATCAGATTACTTTGTAAACAAGCAAGCCAACCATGAGGATCAGGGAAATAAAAATCAACGAAACGCCAATATTGCCTTTTTTGATTTCTTCCCATTCATCAATATCTGTGGATAGCCAGTCAAAAACTTTCAGAGCAATACCGACTCCAAAAGCAAACCCGACGGCCGCCACAATGGACCATCCCAGGGCTCTGACATAAGCAATGAACAAACCTGACCATGAAGTTGGATCAAACATCTTACCTCCTTATAGTGTTTGAATTGAATCTTTTATTTTTAGCATAAATTCCGACGGCTCAATCTTCCCGTTGGCTAATTGCTCCACCAATGCGGCATCGGCGCCGGCGGAAATTACTGCTTTCCCCCGCCCTGACGGCACGTTTACCATGACATTAATCGTCCGCGGGATAACCGACTTATATCCGCTTATCTGGGTCGCGAGATACCGCTGGTGCACGATAGCCTTACCGGCAGATACAAAACCAATAATCATTACCATCTCAAAATTATTGCGCATACTGTTCAGCGTTAAGCTAAAAGAATCGTCAGTCAGACTCATATCCGAGTCATTGACTTTTATGCGGTATGCCGCACACGTATTTTTAACCTTTTTATAGAAAGCATAATTGGCTGAAAGCCCCTGAACTCCGAACAGGAATAAGATGCTCATTAACAACATTCGTTTCATAGGATGCTTCATCTCTTTTCTATCAATGAAAAATAAACAGAGGGCAAGTTTAAGTTCAAAACATCCATCGATCAAGTGCTAAGATACAAATTTCCTCGTAATATGCAGTAATTGGACAAATTCTATATGAACTAGTATTTTCCATTTTACCGATGCTGTTCACGCGCGATACAAGATGGGATAAGATTATTCCGCCCTTATTATTGTGCCATATGGCAATGAGTATGTTTTATTGTTTACTTTGGGACAATGAGAATGGAAGGAGAGCGTTGCCATGAGTTATTGTATGCTTCCCCTTCGGGGAATTAAATCATGAGGCGGCTGACGGTTAAGATTAGAAAACCTGATCGTTCATGGTCTCCCGACCATGAACCGGAAGGCATTTGAGTTGACGGTAACGACAACCAGAGCGTTGTGGAAAGATTACCCTCCTGTGTGGGTTAACGAATGGATTCTGTACACCTCTTGGACAGCACATTTCAAGTTGGTTCTGGATTGTGTGCTCAAAGTATCACAAAATCCTCTTTTTTAAATCCTTTAGGGGGATTGTTTCAGGAAGAAGGGGCCAAATCCGTCCGGGACCGAGGGGCACTATACTTGAATTACCACTCTTCCAAAATATTTTGGACAGCAACGCCTGACTTCATTACTTTGTATATCGGCAAATCGGTTACATAGTAAGGGATCTCGATTAATTTTTCCAAATCCCAGATAATTAAATCCGCTGGCAAACCTTCCTTAATTACTCCGGCCCTTTTTTCTATTCCCAGCGATACCGCCGACTGATAAGTGGCGGCCTGAAATGCTTCCTCGACACTCATTCCAAGGTACAAACAGGCCAAAGAAATAATAAACGGCATCGATTGAAGATAACAACTCCCCGGATTAAAGTCGGTCGCCAGGGCGATTTTTACTCCGGCCCGGACCAATTTATCCACCGGCGCGTAGCGATCGGAACCGAGAAAAAAGGTCGTGCCCGGCAGCAGAATCGCCGTGACACCGGATTCTGCCAAAGCGGCAATACCCGCATCACTCACCGCCATTAAGTGATCCGCCGAAACGGCTCCCACCTCACCTGCCAACCCGGCGGCTCCCGAATCCGTGAATTCATCGGCATGTAAACGCGGAATCAAACCGTACACTTTCGCCGTTTCCAGGATTCTCCGGGACTGCGGTACGGTAAAATAGCCTTCTTCACAAAACACATCGCAAAAGCGCGCTATTCCCTGCTTCGCGACCAGCGGTATCATTTCCCCACAGATCAGATCCACATAAGCATCATGATTCCCTTCATATTCAGGGGGAAATGCGTGGGCGCCTAAAAATGTCGGAATGATGTCAATCGGGTTCCCACGTTCCAAACGGTTCAATACCCGCAAGGATTTGAGTTCCGATTCGGTATTGAGGCCATAACCGCTTTTCGCTTCAATCGTTGTGGTGCCCAGCCGTAGGAACCGGTTCATGCGCGGCGTTACGGCATGCACCAATTCCTTTTCCGTCGCCTTGCGAACCCCTTCGATACCGGCGCGTATTCCGCCTCCCCGGGAGGCGATTTCCCGGTAACCGGCGCCGGCACACCGCAACCGGAATTCCTCTTCGCGTCCGCGCAAAAATACCGGATGCGTATGCGGGTCCACGAACCCCGGGGTTACCATACGTCCCCGGCAGTCGATCATTTCATCCGCCGTACCCGTACTTTCGCCGATCCGGGCGATTTTTCCATCACGGATCAATATCTCGACTTTGACGTCAACCCGGATTTTGTCGATATCCGGATCATAGGTCACCAATTGACCCACGTTGGTTAATTTCAATGTTGTTGGTGTTGGATTTTTCACTACCTGAGTAACTCGTGAGGTAATCCGACGGTTTTGTGAAAAACCGCCGCTTAACGCCGATAAAACCCCGTGTAAAGCCGCGACATTTCTATTTCAGTTTAATGAACGTGATCGATCTCAATCGGTGAGCATCGGGATATCGATCTGCCATTCCCGCGCGTTCTCAATCGCGCTCTCATAGCCGGCATCCGCGTGACGGATAATACCAATACCGGGGTCGTTGGTTAATACCCTTTTCAATCGTAATTCCATTTCCGACGTTCCATCCGCCACAATCACCTGGCCGGCGTGGATTGCCAATCCCATTCCGACTCCCCCACCCTGGTGAATCGAGACCCAACTGGCGCCACAGGCGGTATTGACCAGGGCGTTCAGCAAGGGCCAGTCGGCTATCGCGTCGGACCCGTCGAGCATGGCTTCGGTTTCACGATAGGGAGAGGCGACCGACCCCGTATCGAGATGATCACGTCCGATCACAATGGGCGCCTTGAGTTCCCCCTTTGCCACCATCTTGTTTAGGGTAACACCGAACCTGGCGCGCTGTTTGTACCCCAACCAGCAGATCCTGGCAGGCAGGCCCTGGAATCGCACCTTTTCACGTGCCATTCTTATCCAGCGGGTCAGCGCCTCATCCTCAGGGAAAAGTTCCAACACTTTTTCATCGGTTTTATAAATATCTTCGGGATCGCCGGACAATGCCACCCAACGAAAGGGGCCCTTCCCTTCGCAGAAAAGAGGACGGATATAGGCCGGGACGAAACCGGGATAGTCAAAGGCATCCGCAACCCCCGCTTTTTGCGCTTGTCCACGCAGGTTATTTCCATAATCGAAACAAATTGCCCCCATCCGTTTCAGTTTCAATATCCCACGCACATGTTCCGCCATAGCGCGAAAACTTTCCTTGATGTATTGATCCGGATCGGTTTTCCGCAATTCAAGCGCCTGCTCCAGGCTCATCCCATTGGGAATATAGCCATCCAGTTCATCATGGGCGGATGTTTGATCCGTTACCAGGTCCGGCACAATGCCTGATTCCGCGATTTTCGGAATAATATCGGCGGCATTCCCCAGCAGACCGATTGATAACGGTTTTTTCTTTAACACGGCATCACGCGCCAGGGTCAGAGCATCTTCCAGGGACTCCGTCGCCACATCCAGGTATTTTGTTTCCAACCGTTTCTGAATTTTCCGTGGATCGACTTCCACCGCAATCACAACACCGTTATTCATCGTAACCGCCAGCGGTTGGGCGCCACCCATTCCCCCTAACCCGGCTGTCAGAACAAAGCGACCGGTCAAATCGCTGTTAAAATGGGTGTTCGCGGCGGCCGCGAAGGTCTCATAAGTCCCCTGCAGAATGCCCTGCGTTCCGATATAAATCCAGCTACCGGCTGTCATCTGACCATACATAATCAAACCTCGCTGGTCCAACTCATGAAAATAATCCCAACTTGCCCACTGGGGAACCAGATTGGAATTGGCAATCAGAACGCGTGGCGACCAAGTATACGTCCGTACAATACCCACCGGTTTGCCCGATTGAACTAATAACGTCTCGTCATTTTCAAGACGCTTTAACGATTGCAGGATTACTTCAAAACATTCCCAATTACGGGCCGCTTTACCCTTCCCGCCATATACAACCAATTCATCCGGATTCTCGGCAACTTCAGGATCTAAATTATTCTGGATCATTCGGTAGGCTGCCTCCTGCTGCCAACTTTTACATGTCAACCGGGTTCCGCGCGGCGCGCGTATTATCTTTCCCATAACCGTTCCTCTGGCAATTATTTGAAAAGAAATTTACCGCTGAACCCGGGAACGCGCAAGGTCGTTAGGCGGTGAATATGACGGAACAACATACATGTCGGGCAAACGACGAACCCATGACGGGGAAACTCCCCTCACCGAAGATAATCCCGATTTTTCCCGGGGGTCGAATAAACCCAAATAATGCAATGGGAACAACGAATTAAACGAAACTATCGAAATAATAAGGATTCAAATCAATATCCCGAATAAGAAAATTTTAGTTCAATGATTTGTCTTAACCTACCTTTGGGCCGCATGTCCCGATCGAATCGGGACTGCGGGGTTAACCCCGATATTATCGGCCTTCGGTGAATTCCGGTTCCTTATCGTACCCGTAATTTTAAGTGTCGTAAAGGCCCGACCGGAAGATACGACTTACGGCAGGAGGACTCTTCGCAGGGGATAAAGATAACGTGGATTATCTTTGAGCACATTATAAGAGAACAGGGATACGCCACGAAAACGGGTAACCCTGGTATATTTTATTTTGTCGGCCACGTCAAAGGCCGATTGATTGTAGGTCGCGATGCCCATGATAATTCGATCGCGATATTTGGGGGGCAGATTATCATAAATTATATCAATATTTGCCGCAAACGACCGTAGTGAAACGGCGTAATTCATCGGAAACACCCAATCAACATAACCCGCGGCCAGCCATACGTCCCATTCCTGGAAAAAACGGTTGCGGGCATCATACAGGTTGGGTTTAACGGCGGCGGAAACAATACAATCGGGGCGGACTTCCAGAACCATTTCCTTGGTTTTTTTCACCAAATCGGTAATAGCTTGCCGCCGATAGTCACTCCACTTAACCAATTTGTTGGTGAATTGGGTAACGCTGTCGGCCTTACTCCAGACTGTCGATAATAAAGCCAGGGGTTCACCTCCTCCTGACTTTTTATAGTATTCCAGCGCGGCCCGGTTGTTGCCATAATCGGCATCCTTATAGCGCACATAATCCAGATGCAATCCATCCAGGTCGTATTTCGCCACCAATTCACGAAATACCGATAATAAATAAGGCGTTACCTCCGGGTGATGCGGCGCCAGGTACACGCCCTCGTCCCCGGTGGGCTTTATCCGTTCGCGGTCCGCTTTGTTATTGCCGTTTTGCCCGTTGTGATCGATCCAGTCGGGATGAGCGTTAAAGATATGTTCGTCCGAATACGGATCCGATTTCGCGGACCAGAGAAGATAGACATTCACCCAGGCATGCACTTTTATCCCCTTCGCATGCGCCTTTTTGATGATTAAAGCGAGGGGATCAAAGGAATCATCTTTCAATATGGCGCTTCGGGGAACAATATTCGATTGATACAGGGCATCACCTCTTCCTCTTACCTGTACAATTAAATTATTAAAGCCGTACCGGTCGGCAAAATTAATAGCATCATCGATTGTCCGTTCGGATATTAATGCATTCCGAACCACCCACAGACAGCGGTAATCAAACTTCGTCCTGCGCTGTCCGTAAACGGATGAAATAATAATAAAAATTAGGGCAACAAATACTGTTGCCCTAAAATATGTATTTCGGTTCGTCAACAAGCGCTACATCAAGAAGCTGGTATCAGTCGGCGGCTTTAGACTTTTTGGACTTCTTGGCTTTTTTCCCTTTTGACTCGGATTCGGTTTCCACTACACCACCGATATCGACCAATTCGATCAATGAAACCGCCGCCCGATCATTATCCCTGAAACCAAGTTTGGTAATTCTTGTGTACCCCCCCGGACGTTCGCTGTATACCGGAGCAATCTCATGAAATAATGTATGGACGATTTCTTTATGTTTTATCTTCTTCAGTACCTGTCGCCGGGCGTGCAGGTCTCCCCTTTTCGCGAATGTGATCAACGGTTCAATAAACCGACGTAATTCCTTTGCGCGGGCATGAGTCGTCTTTATGCGCTTGTGAACGATCAAGGCCATTGCCAGATTTGACAACATGGCCTTGCGGTGTGACTTGGTACTTAAGCCTAATTTCTTGGTTGATTTTCGATGCCTCATGGTTCCACTTATACTTCGTCAATTAAATATTGATCAACATCCATTCCGAAATGCAATCCCATCTCGTCCAGCTTCTCCACGAGTTCAGTCAATGACTTACGTCCGAAGTTTTTATACTTCAGCATTTCATTTTCTTCCTTACTCACCAACTCGTAGATATATTTAATGCCGGCAGCTTGTAAACAGTTAAAACTGCGTACGGACAACTCCATTTCGTCAATCGTGGAATTCAACAGTTTACGAATAGCAAGGATTTCCTCACTGATCCCCTCCGATACTTCCAGCACTTCCGGCCTGCTGATCGCTTCTATCAACTTCAGGTGGTCAATTAAAATTGTGGAGGAATAGCTGATGGCATCCTTTGGCGTTATGGATCCGTCGGTAGTCACTTCCAAAGTAAGGACTTCGAGTGTCTCTTTCTCACCCGGCAGGGGATTCGCCTGGAAGGTAACCTTGGTAACCGGATTGAAAATACTGTCAATGGCGATCATCCCGATGGGAGCGTTGGGTAATTCATTCTCTTCGCTGGGAACATAGCCTTTGCCGATTCCGATGCGTAATTCTATATCCAGTTTTCCTTCTTCATTTATCTCGGTGATATAATGATCGGGATTCAATACGGTAAACTGATCGCTGGCGTCCTGAATATCCTGGGCGGTGAAAACATGTTTGCCTTCCAATTTTATGTGAACCTTATCGGGATTACTTTCAAGCAATTTGAATCGAACCCCTTTTAAATTCATAATAATATCGGCAACATCGTCCTTTACCCCCGGGATAGTGGAAAATTCATGCAATACGCCTTCGATTTTCATATTGGTAATTGCGGCTCCCGGTATTCCCGTGAGTAAAACGCGTCGGAGAGCATTTCCCAGGGTAATACCGTATCCCCGTTCCAAAGGCTGGATGATAAACTTGCCATACGTATCGGTTAAAGTATCCCATTCAATGTAAAGATTTAAATCTGTTCTATTTGCCATAGAGTAATGGTCCTATTTTTACGGTTATTTAGAATATAATTCGACGACCAACTGTTCATTGATTGTTAAATTCATTTGATCGCGTTCCGGAATGGCCAAAAATGTCCCTTGCATTCTGGCCTTATCCAATTCCAACCAGGGGAGATCAATATCCCCTTTAATACGTTTCATTGAATTTAAGATGATATCAAGCCGCCTGCTTTTTTCCCGGACTTGTAAAACATCGCCCGGTTTGAGACTGTAAGAGGGAATATTCACGGCACGTCCGTTTACCATGAAATGACGATGGCTGACCAGTTGCCTCGCCGCCGGCCGTGTCGGTGCGAAACCAAGACGATACACAACATTATCAAGTCGCCTTTCCAGCAACTGCAACAAGTTTGTCCCGGTCTCCCCTTTCATTTGATCGGCGCGTTTAAAATAATTCCTGAACTGCCCTTCCAGCAGACCATACATAAACTTGATCTTCTGTTTTTCACGTAACTGTATACCATAGTTTGATAATCTTCGACGACGGGTTTGCCCATGTTGACCCGGCCCGTACGGTTTACGGTTCAATAACCGATCATACTTTCCATTCCCAAAGATATTTTCGCCAAATTTGCGGACCAACTTACCTTTTGGACCTTTATATTTTGCCATCCAATAAACTCCTAAACCTTATCTACACGCGTCTTCTTTTTGGTGGGCGGCATCCATTATGGGGTAACGGAGTTACATCCTTAATGGCCGTAATCTGTAAACCGGCTACTGCCAGGGAACGAATCGCTGATTCGCGTCCTGATCCCGGTCCCTTTACTCTTACTTCCACACTGACTAATCCCATGGCCATTGCGTCTTTGGCGGCATTTTCCGCCGCTAAAGAGGCCGCATAAGCTGTGCTCTTTCGCGAACCCTTGAACCCGGAGGTTCCGGCCGTCGCCCACGAAATAACGTTGCCGAATTTGTCTGTTAAGGTAACGTGCGTATTATTAAAGGTTGCTTTAATATGAGCAATACCAACAGGATCAACGGATCGCTTCTTCTTTTTCTTACGCCTGTTACTTGATCTAGTGGCCAATTATTTATCCTTTCTTTCCAATTTTCTTTTTACCCAAACCGATTGTCCGTTTCTTCCCTTTTCTGGTACGGGCATTGGTTTTGGTCCGTTGCCCGTTCACGGGTAACCCTCGGCGGTGGCGAATCCCTCTGTAACTTCCGATATCTTTTAATCGCTTAATATTCATCGCCACAAAGGACCGTAATTCTCCTTCGACCTTAATATCCAACTTGGAAATGGCATCGCGAATCGCCGCCACTTGCTCTTCATTTAATTCCTGAACCCGGAGTTCCGGATCAACCTTAGCAGTTTCACAAATTCGGTTGGCTTGAGTCAAACCAATTCCGTGAATATACCGTAATGAATACGGCACTTTTTTATTGCGCGGGATATCAATACCGGCTATACGCGCCACAGTCTACTCCTAACCTTGTCTTTGTTTGTGTTTTGGATTTTCACAAATCACTAATATTACGCCTTTGCGTTTAATTATTTTGCACTTGGCACACATCTTTTTTACCGACGGACGAACTTTCATGGTACTCCTATTTCTGACGATAGACAATGCGGCCGCGATTTAAATCGTATGGAGAAACCTCCAGTGTTACCACATCGCCAGGTAGTATTTTGATAAAATGCATCCGCATCTTACCGCTAACATGCGCTAATACTTCGTGTTTATTGCCACCAATATCGATTTCCACCCGAAACATTGCGTTGGGAAGGGTCTCTTTGATAACACCCTCCACCGTGATTGGTTTTTCTTTAGCCATTATGACTCCTTTGACTTAATATTATTGTCCGGTCCTTCAAAATGGCTATTGTATGTTCGAAGTGCGCGCTGGACTCACCATCTTTGGTACGAACGGTCCAACCGTCTTCATCTGTATATACATCCTTCTCCCCCATATTGATCATCGGTTCGATTGCCAGACACATACCTTCCCGCAACTTTTGGCCTTGTTTCGGCTTACCGTAATTCGGCACCTGCGGTTCCTCATGCAATCGCGTTCCAATACCATGACCAACCAATTCACGGACGACCGAAAACCCATTGGCTTCCACGTAGGTCTGGATTGCATAACCAATATCGGACACATAATTCCCGAATTTGGCGGCCTTAATTCCTTTCATCAGGGATTTTTTTGTAACCGCCATTAATTTTTTCTTTTCCGGGGTGATTTCTCCAACAGCAAAAGTTCGCGCCGAATCACCAAAATACCCGTCTTTCTCCACCCCGCAATCAATACCTACAATCTGTCCCTCTTGCAAAAGGTCCCCGTTTGGAATACCGTGAACGACAACATCGTCGATGGAAACGCATAAGGTAGCGGGATATCCCATGTACCCCTTGAAGGCCGGTCTGGCCCCTTGGGCTCTTATGAATTCCTCAGCCATCCTGTCCAGATCGATAATGGGAACACCCGGTTCAATTTTCTCGGCCAACATATCCAGGGTATCCGCAACAATCTGAGCGCTGCGGGCGATTTTTTCGATTTCATGCGAGGAACGGATTGAAACCACCTTACATCCTCCGTCGGCCACGCAATTTTCCCTTGGTTAAAAAACCGTCGTAATGACGCATCAATAAATGGGATTCTATCTGTTGTAACGTGTCCAAGGCGACACCCACGATAATCAGCAAACTGGTTCCACCGAAAAATGACGCCAGATCGTAACCGATATCCATAATGTTCATCAGGATATATGGGAAAATGGCAATAAACGCCAGAAAAAACGATCCCGGTAAAGTAACCCGCGTCAGAATGTTATCGATATATTCCGCCGTTCTCTTCCCCGGACGAACACCGGGAATAAACCCGCCCTGTTGTTTCATCGTGGTCGAAACCTGAATCGGGTCGAAGGCTATTGCCGTATAGAAATAGGTAAAGAAAACGATCATCAGTCCAAACACGAACCAGTAAAACGGGTGATCGAATGAAAACCACCGCATAATCGCCTGCATAAACTCACTCTCACTGAAAAAAGTGGCGATGGTGGTCGGAATAAACATAATGGATTGGGCAAAGATAATGGGCATTACGCCGGCCGTGTTGACCCTTAACGGGATATGCGTTGATTGTCCGCCATATACTTTTCTGCCGATTACCCGTTTGGCATATTGAACCGGTATCTTGCGGGTTCCCTGGGTCAATAATACTACAAAGGCCACAATAACGAACATGAGAGCTATCAGGATTATTTCTCCCAACACGCCGCGAACACCCTCACGCAACAAGGTCAACTCACTTACCACGACATTCGGGAACCTTGAAAGAATACCGATCATAATGATTAACGATATGCCGTTTCCAATCCCCCGCTCGGTAATTCTTTCTCCCAGCCACATCATGAGGACGGTTCCGGTTACCATACTGATTATCGCCGTAAACGTAAAGGCCAAACCGGGATTGGGAACGACCATGATCGTTCCGCCGGGAACGCTGGCACTCATGTTTTCCAGGAATACCGTGACACCGTAAGCCTGGAGCGCGGAAATCAGCACCGTTCCGTAACGGGTAATCTGGGTAATCTTTTTCCGCCCTTCTTCACCCTCTTTCTGCAACCGTTGAAAGTAGGGCACAACCGTACCCATTAACTGGATGATAATGGAAGCCGAAATATAGGGCATGATACCCAGGGCGAATAACGTGGCTTTCCGGAAAGCGCCGCCGGCAAATAAATCGTACAACCCGAAAAGGGTATTCTGGAAATTCTGGATCGCCGCTCCCAACGCCTCCCCGTCAATACCGGGGATGGGAATATGGGCCCCAACCCTGACGACTACCAAAATACCTACCGTAAAAAAAATCCGCTTGCGGAGTTCCGGGATATTAAAAATATTTCTGATTTTATCAATCACTGGACCGTTATCGAACCCCCTGCTTTCTCAATTTTTTCCTGCGCTGATTTACTACAGGCATCAGCGGTTATTTTGACAGCCTTTTTAATATCTCCTTCACCCAAAATCTTTATCGGCTTAAGGGCCGAACGTACCAAACCATTGGCATACAGAACCTGGGCGTCGATTTCCTCCATTTCCAGTCTCGCGATCGCACTCAAATTGACAATTTGGTATTCTTTCTTAAATAAATGATTGGAAAATCCACGCCTGGGTAACCGACGCTGCAATGGCATCTGTCCACCTTCGAACCAGGGTCTCCGACGGTTACCGCTGCGTTGTCCGGCTCCTTTGTCACCACGCCCGGCGGACTTGCCCCAACCACTACCGTGGCCGCGGCCAACACGTTTTACTTTGTGCCTGGAACCGGCAGCCGGTTGCAATTCGCCTAACCTCATTCCGTTTCCTCAACTTTTAAAAGGTAATCGATTTTTCGAATCATTCCCCTGATTGCCGGCGTATCGACTTTTTCAACAGTTTGGTGCATTTTCCTTAATCCCAAAGCCTCCAAAGTACGCCGGGCCTTCGGCTTATATCCGATACCACTTCGTACCTGCGTAATGCGTAGCATTTTCGCTTTCTTTTTACGAGCCATAATTAGTTGAAAACTTCCTTTATTGTAATACCCCGTTTATTCGCAACCGTCACGGCATCCTGCAAATTCAGTAATGCGTCCATGGTCGCCTTCACGACATTGAGCGCATTATTGGAACCCAATCTTTTGGTCAATATATTAGCAATGCCCGCTTGTTCCATAACTGCCCGAACCGCCGCGCCGGCGATAATACCCGTTCCTTGAGAAGCGGGTTTCAACATCACCCGACTGGCGCCGTATTTCCCCTCGATCTTGTGGGGTATCGTTCCGTTAATTACCGGAATCCGGCAAATATTCTGCTTGGCGGCCTCTTTGGCTTTGGATATGGCGGCAATCACTTCATGCGCTTTCCCAAGACCGAAACCGACATGGCCCTTTCCATCGCCCACAACCACTAAAGCAGTAAAACGGAATCGTTTGCCCCGCGATGTGACTTTTGCCACCCGCTTAATACGGACAACGATCTCTTCCTTAAGATCTAATTCTGCTGGATTTATAAGTGCCAAACCGAATATCTCCTATCTAAAACTGGAGGCCGCCTTCACGGGCGGCTTCAGCTAACGCCTTAACCCTACCGTGATATATAAACCCATTACGGTCAAACACAACCTCTTTAATATTTTTATCCAATGCCCGTTTGGCCAATGCCTCACCGACAATCTTGCTGCTCATTACTTTTGAACCAGCCTGCTTTACCTTATCCTGCAGGTCCCGGTCCATACTTGAAGCAGATACCAACGTCCGACCTTGAAAATCATCTATAATTTGCGCCATGATATTCCGATTACTACGATAAACACATAATCTGGGGCGTGTGGGATGAAATCGTGCCGTTCGTTTACTGCGGTTACGAATGCGTCTTCTTCGTGCTAATTCTTTCGTGTGTCTACTCATCCTGATTAACCACCCACGGTTTTACCTTGTTTGGAACGCACATGCTCTCCTTTGTAGCGTATTCCTTTACCTTTGTAAGGTTCCGGCTTCCGAAAAGAACGGATTTTTGCTGCTACCTCGCCAACCAATTGCCGGTCGATTCCGGAAACCGTTATCAGGTTCCGGTTAGCGGTTAATGTAATCCCTTCCGGGGGTTCAAAGACAATATCGTGCGAATAGCCAAGCATTAATTGCAATCGTTTGCCATCGATGACCGCCTGATAACCAATACCATTAATTTCCAATTCTTTTGTAAATCCCTTCGAAACGCCCGTTACCATATTGGCAATGAGCTGTCGAATGGTTCCATGCAAAGATCGGTTTTTGCGATCATCCGATGACCGTTCAATCACGATTTTATTATCACCCTGCGAGACCTTGATGTCGGGGTGAATATTGAACTCAAGTTCACCCTTCGGGCCCTTAACAACAATATGACTGTCTTGGACCTTCACGGTTACTCCCTCAGGTATTTCAATTGGATTTTTTCCGATACGCGACATGGCAATTACCAAACTTTGCAAAGTAATTCACCACCAACCTTCAAACTCTTGGCAGTTTTATTCGAAACAACACCTTTCGAGGTTGATAGAATCGATATTCCCAACCCATCCAGAACGCGGGGAATTTCATTCGCCCCGACATAAATACGACATCCCGGCCTGCTCAGACGTTCAATTCCGGAAATAACCGGTTGGCCTTTATAATCATATTTTAAAAAGATGCGAATTATCTCTTTATCGCCGTCAGCGATAAATATAAAGTCTTCAATATAATGTTCTTCCTTCAGTACGTACGCGATTCGCTTCTTTAAATTGGAAGCGGGTATATCCACCCAGCGCTTGTCCGCACTTAACGCATTGCGAATACGGGTAAGAAAGTCAGCAATCGGATCAGTCATTGTCATACCGGTTAACTCCTTACCAACTTGCTTTTGTTACACCGGGGATTTCACCCTTCAGGGCCATTTCCCGGAAACAGATACGACACAGTCCGAACCTTCTCAAATAACCGTGCGGACGCCCACAATTAAAACAACGGTTATAAGCCCGCGTGGAAAACTTCTGTTTTCTACGCGCCTTTACAATAAGTGATTTTTTAGCCATTAAGCTGCCTTTGCATCCTCTACTTTTTTCACCGGTTTCTCCCGTAACGGGAACCCAAATTCCTTCAATAACCAATAAGCTTCCTCATCGGTTTTGGCGGTGGTTGTGATGGAAACATCCAACCCGCGGATCGTATCAATTTTGTCATAATCTATTTCTGTAAATACAATCTGTTCTTTTATCCCGAAGCTGTAATTCCCGCGCCCGTCAAAAGACTTGAACGATAAACCGCTGAAGTCCCTGGTGCGCGGTAGGGCGATTGAATTCATCCGCTCAAAAAACTCGTACATCCGATTGGCCCGGAGAGTGACCATACATCCGATCGGATACCCCCTCCTGACTTTAAAATTTGAAATATCCTTTCTGGAATGGGTTATCATCGCTTTCAAACCGGAAATAAGCGTCAACTCCTTTTGAGCGCTCTCAAGCGCCTTGGGATTGGTTTTGGCGTCACCGATACCCATATTGAGTGTAATTTTTTCCAGCCGCGGAACCTGGGCCGGACTTTTATACCCAAACCGTTTCATCATACTGGGAACAATTATTTCGTGATAAAGCTTTTTGTAAGTCGGTTCGTATTTGACCGACTTCTTAACTTTTGCTTTACCAGCTTTTTTTGCTTTTTTCTTTTCCGCCATGATTATATTTCGATCTCTTCACCCGTCTTCTTGGAAATTCTGACTTTGGTCCCATCCGCCAGGATTTTATGGCCGATTCTGATAGCCTCTCCACCAACCACAACCATCACGTTGGAGATGTGGATAGGGGCTTCTTTTTCGATGAACCCGCCGGCCGGATTTTCCTGCGATGGACGCGTTGCCCTTTTAATAAAATTCACGCCTTCAACAATCACACGCTGTTTTTTAGGGAATACACGCAACACTTTCCCTTCCATTCCTTTATGATTCCCCCTGATAACCCGGACCGTCATTCCCTTCTTTACATGCATTTTACAATACCTCCGGAGCCATGGATATGATTTTCATGTACCCCCCCTCGCGGAGTTCCCGCGCCACCGGGCCGAAAATACGCGTTCCCCGCGGCTCACCCTGATTGTTTAACAATACAGCGGCATTATCATCAAAGCGAATATACGAACCGTCGGGTCGACGCACTTCTTTTCTGGTTCTGACCACAACGGCCCTGGAAATTTGTCCTTTCTTGACCATACCACCGGGAATTGCACTTTTTACCGTCACTACAATTAAATCTCCGACCGATGCATAACGCCGCCTGGTACCGCCAAGAATTTTAAAACAGAGCACTTCTTTCGCGCCTGTATTGTCAGCTACTTTTAATCTTGTCTCTTGTTGAATCACAATTGATTATCCAATTTTTACTGCTTCGCGTATGATTTCACTAACCTGCCAACATTTCCGTTTACTAATCGGACGAGTTAAAGTAATTCTTACTATATCTCCCAGGCTCGGGACTACCGAACCCGTGTGAGCCAAATATTTTTTATTTCGTTTTATATATTTCTTGTATATCGGGTGAGGAACCTTTCTGGTCACCTTCACCGCCACTGTTTTTTCCATTTTGGTGCTCACAACTTCACCAATGAGACTTTGCCTTTTCCGTTGTTCCGTCATTGTGCTTTTCCTTCCTCGTTCCCGGTACGAATCCCTAATTCATATTCATGCAACACGGTTTTGATCTGGGCAATTTCTCTGCGAATCTGCCTTATTTGCAGCGGATTCTCCAATTGTTGCAAAGCTTTCTGAAAACGCAGATTTTGTAGAGCATCCAGGTTATCCTGAAGCTTGATCTCCAACTCTGTAAGATTCATTTCATTTATTTGTGTCTGTTTCATATAATCAAATATCTCTGCGGGTTACAAGTTTGGTTTTGATTGGCAATTTATAACTGGCATTCCGGAAAGCTTCTTCCGCCATTTCCCGCGTCACCCCTTCAACCTCAAATAATATTCGCCCGGGTTTCACTACGGCTACCCAATACTCGGGAGCTCCCTTTCCTTTTCCCATCCGGGTTTCAGCAGGCTTTTTTGATACGGGCTTATCCGGAAAAATACGAATCCACATCTTTCCGACCTTACGAACAACCCTGGCTATTGTGATACGTGACGACTCAATCTGGCGGGCAGTAATCCATCCCGCTTCCATGGCTTTCAGCCCGTAACTTCCAAAAGCTACGTGACTCCCGCGCAGAGCCATGCCTCTGCGGTTTCCCCGGTGATGACGACGGTATTTTATTTTGCGTGGTTCTAGCATATCAATTAATTATGAACAACCCCATTACAAATCCATACTTTAATCCCTATTACGCCATAGGTGGTATGTGCTTCCGTTAAGGCGTAATCAATATCGGCTCTTAATGTGTGCAACGGCACACGCCCTGACATAAATTTTTCACTGCGGGCAATTTCCGCCCCACCCAATCGCCCGGCAACGTTAATCCGGATACCTTCCGCGCCCATCCGCATCGTTGACTGAATGGTTTTGTTTACCACGCGACGGTATGAAATTTTCTTTACCAACTGGTGAGCGATGTTTGCTCCGACCAGCGCGGCGCTTAATTCGGGACGCTTGATTTCGGAAATGTTGATTTGAACATCCTTATCCGTGAGTTGCTTCACTTCCCGTTTTAAACGCGCTACTTCCTCGCCACCCTTGCCAATGACTATTCCCGGCCTGGCGGTATATATCGTTACCGTCACAACCTTGGAGGTACGACTGATTTCAATCTTTGCAATACCGGCATTCGGCAATCGTAACGCCAGGTACTTCCGGATCTTTACATCCTCCGCCAACTCGTGAGAAAAATTTCTTTTGGGGGCAAACCAATTGGACCGCCAGTTTTTATTTACCGTCAGTCTGAATCCAATCGGATGTGTTTTTTGACCCAAATAACCCTCCTATTTCTTTTCGTCCGTAACAACAATTGTTAAATGGCTGGTGGGCCTGCGTATGCGTGACACGCGCCCCATGGAAGCCGCCCGAAATCGTTTCAAGGCCGGACCACCATCGACATAAGCTTCTTTAATAACAAAACTCTCCGGGTCAACATGCGATTCTACTTCGCCCGCCATTAAATTCGCGACCGCGGAACGCAACGTTTTCTCTATTACATACGCCGCTTTTTCCGGGGAAAAATGCAATTTGTTTAAGGCTACACCTACTTTCATTCCGCGTACGGAATCCAACGTTTTACGTATTTTTCTGGGCGACTGCCGGATATATCGTGAGATTGCTCGTGCTTCCATCGCTTATTTCTTCCTATCTCCCGAATGCATTCTAAATATTCTTGTCGGTGCAAACTCACCTAATTTGTGTCCTACCATATTTTCGTAGATATAAACCGGGATAAACTTATTCCCGTTGTGGATTGCCAACGTATGCCCCACAAATTCCGGGGTGATCATCGAGCGCCGGGACCAGGTTTTTATAACCCTCTTCTTACCCGATTCATTCATGGCTCGAATCTTTCTCAACAATTTTGGATCTACATAAGGTCCCTTTTTTAAAGAGCGAGCCATCTTACTTTCTCCTCTTAACAATCAGGTCGTTAGACTTTTTGTTTTTCTTACGGGTTTTATACCCTTTGGTTGGCTTACCCCACGGTGTTGTGGGATGTCTGCCACCGGACGATTTTCCTTCACCACCACCCATCGGATGGTCTACCGGGTTCATGGCCACACCTCTGACCGTGGGCCGCACGCCTAACCATCGTGAACGTCCCGCTTTTCCGGATACAATTTGTTCATGGGTCCGGTTTCCAACCTGACCGATCGTTGCCCGACATTTTTCCGGAACCAACCGTATCTCTCCGGAAGGCAATTTCAAAGTCGTATAACCACCGTCGTGCGCCATAACCTGAGCCGAAGCTCCCGCACTGCGAACCATCTGGCCACCCTTTCCGGGCGTCAATTCAACGTTGTGTACAAACATACCGGTCGGAATATTCTTCAACGGCAGGGCGTTCCCGATCTTTAACGGAACACTATCCCCGGCAATTATAATATCACCGACCTTAATACCCACCGGCGCCAGAATGTACCGTTTCTCACCATCGGCGTAATGGATTAATGCTATCCGCGCCGAGCGATTTGGGTCGTACTCAATGGAAACAACTTTCCCCGGAACATCAAATTTATCACGTTTAAAATCTATGAGCCGGTAACGTCGACGATGACCTCCCCCACGGTGACGCACCGTGATCCGGCCGTTATTGTTTCTTCCGCCCTTTTTCCGTAATGCGACGGTAAGGGACTTTTCCGGCTTGTCAGTGGTAATCTCATCGAAATCGGACCGCGTAGCAAAACGACTCGCGGGCGTGACTGGTCTTAATGTTCTGATTCCCATAACTAACTCGCCGTTTCACCCCGTAATAAATCGATCGAAAATCCTTCTTTAAGGGTCACAATGGCACGTTTCCAGTCAGACCGTTTTCCCTGTGTCCGGATCGTTCTTCCACCACTTCGTACTGTCATCTGTTTGGCCTTACCTTTTCGGTTCATGGTCGCTACTTTTGCAACTTCCACATCAAATTTTTCTTCAATCGCTTTTTTAATATCGATTTTATTCGCCTCCGGAGTCACCTCAAAAGCGTACTTCCGCTGAGTCTCTTCCAGGACACTCATCTTTTCGGTGAACAGGGGACGCACGATAATTCTTCGATAATCAATCATTTTAAGCATTCGCCCCTAATTGTTCGTTCAGCAGCGCCAGACCCGCTTTATCAAACAATAACACCTCATTGTCGATCAGGTCATAAGTGCTTGCGTCGGTCGCTTTTACAATCGAAACATTTTTTAAATTCCGGAGAGCTAGGAATAGCTTGTCGTCAATTACTCCGGGTAAAACTTTTACTTTTTTATCGGCAATCCCCAGGGCCTTTAGAATCTGTAAAAATTCTTTTGTCTTAGGTTGTGTCACCTGCAATTCTTCCACGACCAGAATCTCATTTTTAGCCGTTTTGTAAGACAATACACTTTTCCTGGCCAACCGTCTCATTTTCTTAGGAACTTTCTTGGTATACTTGTGTGGCTCCGGTCCGAATACAACACCGCCTCCCTTCCATAAGGGTGAACGTGTCGTGCCGGCGCGGGCAACGCCGCGACCTTTTTGCCGCCACGGTTTCCTTCCGCCACCTTTAACCATCCCCCGGCTCTTGGCCGAATGAGTGCCGTGGCGACGATTGGCCAGTTCGGCTATTATCGTCTGATGAACCACGCTATCGTTTGGTTCAATTCCAAAAACCGAATTATCGACTTCGATCTTCGAACTGTTTGTTCCGTCAATTTTTTTAACCTGTAATTCCATAATTACTTCGTAATCGTTATAATCCCATTATTTGCTCCGGGAACAGCGCCTTTTAAAAACAACTGGTTTTTCTCAACATCCACTTTTACAACCTGGAGATTCCTGACGGTTATTTTTTTATTCCCATAATGCCCACTCATTCGAATCCCTTTAAAAACACGTGAGGGATAGGAGGCCTGACCAATCGATCCCGGATGTCTTAAGTATTCGCTCTGACCGTGTGTTTCCGGTTGGCGATGAAAGTTATGTCGTTTAATTACTCCGGCGAACCCGCGTCCTTTTGAAACTCCCGTTACTTTTACGCGATCACCGGGTTTAAATAATTTCACCGTGAATTCCTGACCCGGCTTATACTCGAAACCGGAAATCGTTTGGAATTCAGCCAACACTTTCTTCGGAGCGACTCCTGCTTTTGAAAAATGTCCCTTTAACGGTCGCGTCAGGTGTTTTTCCTTACGGTCGAGAAAACCTACTTGTACGGATTTGTAGCCGTCAACCGCTTCCGATTTGACTTGTGTAACGACACAGGGGCCGGCTTCGATAATCGTAACCGGAATCGCTTTTCCTGTTTCGGAAAATATCTGCGTCATCCCGACTTTTTTTCCTATAAGTCCCCGCATGCCTACACCTTGATCTCTATATCCACGCCTGCCGGCAAATCCAATTTCATCAGAGATTCAACCGTTTTAGGAGTAGAGTTCAGAATATCGATCAGCCGTTTATGAATCTTCGTTTGAAATTGCTCACGTGACTTTTTATCCACGTGGGGAGAACGCAAAACCGTATAAATCGTTCGTTTGGTTGGTAAAGGAATGGGTCCTGAAATAATCGCGCCTGTGGATTTTGCGGTTTTCACGATCTTCTCTGTGGATTTATCCAATAAGGTGTGATCGTACGCTTTAAGGCTGATTCTAATGGATTGTTTGGCCACGGAATGCTTCCCTACTCAATAATTTCGGTAACGACACCGGCGCCAACCGTGTGACCACCTTCACGAATCGCAAAACGTAATTCCTTGTCCATTGCGATCGGAGTGATCAACTCCACCGATAATTCAACATTATCCCCAGGCATTACCATCTCCATTCCCGAAGGCAAATCCACTACTCCCGTCACATCCGTCGTCCGAAAATAAAACTGCGGACGATATCCATTGAAAAACGGCGTATGACGTCCACCCTCTTCCTTCTTCAAAACATACACGTTCGCCTTGAACTTCGTATGCGGAGTGATACTACCCGGCTTCGCCAATACCTGGCCACGCTTCAATTCCTCCTTGTCTACTCCACGCAACAACAAGCCCGCGTTATCTCCAGCACGAC
>Ga0256830_1000668_pt1 | contig 25857 bp, 23 predicted proteins | sample 128326metaG_FD_190537 | JGI IMG/M metagenome (GOLD analysis project Ga0256830, IMG submission 190537) | Hydrothermal vent microbial communities from Lau Basin, Pacific Ocean - 128-326 | ecosystem: Environmental > Aquatic > Marine > Hydrothermal vents | place: Pacific Ocean: Lau Basin | collected... | reverse complement strand
CCACGTTGGGTTAGATGAGGCGAATGCCCGTCCGGGCTGCGGCGAGAACGGGGCCGGGTACGGCCTTCGATACGGCGAACTCTTCCGGAGTGAGGCACAACGGCCGAACCGGACTCGTCGATGCCAACAACCCGCGAACCAACCCCATGCGTTCGGGAATGGAAATCCCGGAAAAGCGTTGCGAGACGATCAGCAGACCCGGCGCATGGTCGTCGGCGCCGGCTGGTCGATCGGGAGGATCGAAGACGTCGACTCGCTCGGGCGCAAAGGTCTCGCGAATCAGCGGGAGAACCTCCCGCCTGACCCATTCCACGGTCGGATGCCCCGCAGAAAGCGGAGCGAGCGGTGCCTTGATTCCGGATGGTTCTCGAGGTTCCTGCACAGTCCCTGCCTCCCGGCTCGGATGCCTCACGATGCCTTGCGCCGAGAACGATCCCGCTGCAAAGGTTCGTGCGCAAACCGCGTCAGTGTACGCGGCAGTGCCTATTCCCGATAGTCGAGCACGCGCACATCGTAGGTCGCAACCTCTTCCGGCGCTCCTGCAAGCAGCACCTCGAACGCACCGCTTTGCCCGGGCACGAGGCGCTCGGGCTGCACCCGAGCGGTTCCGGTAGCCACGACTGTCGTCGTATCATCGCGACCTTCCGCCGTCACGAGAATCTCTTCTAGGGGAACCGGACCGACATTGCGTACGATACCGCGTACGATGAAGCGGCGACCGTCCTTCTCGAACTTGTAGGAGACGACATCGACGAGTCGCGGCAGGCCGCGCTCGCGCAATGCCGAAACCACCATCGGATCCCAACCTGCCAATTCGAGCGCAACGACTGCCTCGCGATCGGCCTCTTCCGCACGACCTGCGGCCTGAAGAAGAAAGGCGCGCAGTGCGTGATAGTCGGGCAGACCCGCGATCTCGGGACTTTCCAGCGCGCGATCGACGTGCTCGAGTGCCGCTTCGTTCTGACCGACCCTTCCCAGACACTCCGCAAGAACGGCGTGAGCTTCCGCCTCCTGCTCCTTGTCGAGCAATCCTTCGAGACTCTTGCGCCCTTCGCGAATCGCGCCCTCGCAGTCTCCGGCTTGCGCGAGATACGCCGCGTGGATCTGCCGTCCGCCGGCAAAAGTCGGATCGATAGACCGCATGCGCTCGACGATCGCTTCGACTTCGCGGTAACTTCCGCGCGACCATGCCACCTCGGCGGCCTCGAGCAGCAAGGGAAGCGAACCCTGATGTACGCCGAGTGCCTTACGCACGAGGGTTCCGGCTCGCACCAAGTCGCCCTGCTTTCGGTGGCCGCGCACGATGCGCGCCAAGTCCTCGGGCGAGAGATCGTCATGACGCCCGTCCGCGAGATTCTTTTCGATGCGAAGCGCCCGCTCGAGCACGGGCCCCACCTCTCGCGCCGGCACCGCGAAATTGATGTTCTGCCCCTCCGTCAAAGTCAACGAGCACACCCCGACGATCCGTCCCTCCATGTCGAGCAGCGGACCGCCCGACGATCCGGGAGAGATCGGAGCCGTGGTCTGAATGAGCAGGGGGCTTTCCGGGTCGAGAGATCGCAAAGCGGAGACGATCCCGTTCGACACGGTGTACTCGTATCCGCGCGGATGACCGACAGCGACGACCGCCGTCCCCACGGAGGGTATGCCGCGATCGGAGAGAGACAAGGGGTCGACATCCAAACCGATGACGCGTAGGACGGCAAGGTCGACACCTTCATTGACATGCAGGACTTCCACCGAAGCGAAGGCGGCTCCCTCATTCGTACGTACGATCAGATCCTTCACCCCGCGGACGACGTGCGCGTTGGTGACGACGAGGTTGCGCTGCAATAGAACGAATCCCGTTCCGTAGGACGTGTCTCCCGTCGCCTGCACGGTGCCTAGAATTTCCACGACGGAGCGGCGGACCTTCTCCGCCAACCCGTGAATCGATTCCTCCGCGACCGATCCGGACTTGGAGTGATCGCCCGCCGCGGCCGTCACGGCGATGCAAAACGAAATCCAGCAAACGCATCCGATCGTCTTCGTCATTCTCCACAACCTCGGCATCGATGGCTCCCTACGCGTCGTCAACGGAGAAATATAGGGCCGCCGAACGACCGCGCCCTCACACCCCAAGTGAGAATCGATGACGAGCCGCTTCTCGTTTTCCTCGCTCTACGCCGGGTTAGTGACCGTAGACGTTGGCGGCGATGACGAGGGCGATGACGGCGACGATATAGAGCTTGAGCAGAAGCGGAAGAATGAAGCGAACCCAACGCTGAAACGGAATCTTCCCTAGGGCCAGCATGCCCATCAGCAATGCGTTGGTCGGCACGATCATATTCGTCAATCCGTCACCGAATTGATAGGCGAAGATGGCGGTCTCGCGTCCGATGTGCGTCAGGTCGGCAAGCGGAGCCATGATCGGCATCGTAACGTAGGCTTGGCCCGAACCGGAAGGGACGAGGAAATTGCAGATCGTCTGAACCCCGAGCATGCCCACGGCTGCCGACCAAGAGGGCATTCCCTCCAGTGATTGCGCGATGGAATGGACGACGGTGTCGATCACGCGGCCTTCCTTGAGCACGACCTCGATCGTCCGCGCAAAGCCGATCAGCAGCGCGGTCGTCGTCATCTGTGCCGCGCCGGCGCAGAAGGTGCGTGACAGGGTATTTCCCGACATGCGCGCGACCACAGCAACCAGCAGCGCCAATCCCAAGAAAAGCCCCGCAAGCTCGGTGAGATACCAGTCCCACTGCTGAACGCCGACGACGAAGACCACGATCATCACCGCAAAGAGCGACAAGATGACGATGCGTGGAGTGGTAAAACGCGTATCAGCCGGAATGTCGAATCCGTCGGTATAGTCTACATCGGCAACGAGGCTCTCCTGCCTGTCCCGCTTGACTCTCCTCGCATAGCGCATGACGTGTTCGACGCCGATGACCACCATGACGGCCAGAAGGCCCCAACGGGCCCACATGCCCACACCGAGATCGACGCCGGCGATATCCTTGGCAATGGCCACCGTAAAGGGGTTGAGCGCCGCGCATCCGTAGCCCACGCCCGCGCCGATGTAGACGATGCCCATGGCCACGATGGCATCCATCTCCAGAGCCAAGCACATCGCTACGAGAATGGGAATGAAGGGCATGTATTCTTCAGCCATACCGATCGTCGAGGATCCGACGGCGAAAAGCGAGACCATTCCTGCGACCAGCAGCAGCGGCCGCGTCCCAAGCAGGCGAATCGCCGCGGCGATCACTGCGTCGATGGCACCCGTCTTGCGCACGATGGCGATCACACCACCGACGATGAAGACGAAGAAGATGATGTCGGCTGCTGCCGCCATCCCCCGAGGGATCAATGTCAAGAACGCATGCCATGGAAGCGGCTCGGCGACCACCGAATGGTAACTTCCGGGCTTGACGCGGTTGCTCGCTTCAAGACGCCTCGATCCGGAAGGCAGCACGATCGTTCGGCCGCTCGTGCCGTCGAGGACCTCTCCCTCCTCACCGGCTAGCCGGGCATCGACCCCTTCCGGCAGCGTGACCCTCTGCTCCGTCGACCATGCCACCTCTTCGACTTCGTGATCGAACTCTCCGGCGGGAAGAAAGTATGTGCCGATCTGTGCCAGCACGATCATCGAGAAGATCAGTACCAGCGAATCGGGAAACCGGGACACTTTGATCAAGAGGCAATCCTCGGATGGTCAGCGCGGGAGGTTATCCCCCGAGCGGGATCGGCGCACCCGGATCGGGAAGGAATCGGTGTCGAGCCCACATCTCCCGATCCTCACGACCGGGGTAGGTTCGAGGGATGGCTCGATGCTCGAGCAACTCGAAGCGCCGTCCGAGCACGGTGTGCAGATCGTCGATGGACATGCCCCAAGGCGGCCCCCCTTCGGCATGCGACTTGCCCAGAGGAAAAACGACATTGATCACTTCTCCCCCGTCCGCCACCGTCCGTGTGACCGCACGACCCCAATCCCGCCTTCGAGAGGGATCGATCGCACAAAAAAAAGTGTGATCGAAGATCAAATCGAAGCGCTGCTCGACCTCCATCTCGAGAAAATCTTCGATGCGAACCCTGCCTCCTAGCGGCTCGAGCGATTTCACGAGCTCGGCCTCGAGATCCGGCGCGACGTCGATTGCGGTCACGATCCAGCCCGCGCGAGCCAGCGCGAACGCGTCATACCCCCGCCCACAGCCGGGAACCGCAACACGCGCTCCGGGACGAGGCGGCCGCAGACCGCCGACGTCGAGCAGACGCTCGAGTTCCGGGTGTGCTCCACCCTTGTCCCAGGGGGTATCCCCCTGGGCATACCGCTCGTTCCAGTCCATTTTTCCTCGCTCACTCGTGACAAAAACCCTTTTCCCGAGAGCACCTTAGCCTGCGATGACAGCCTCTCGACCGGGACACTATATTGGAACTCGGGAGCGTGCCCGTATGGGCTGCTCCTCGATTCCATCCCTTGGAGAATCAACCGGTGAGCCTAGCCGTCCAGCAAGACCGCAATCATCTGCTTCGAAAGTACGCCCGCAAGGTCGAACAACTCATCGCCGACCGGCCGGAAACCACGTGCTCGTGCTCCCTGGCGATCGGCCGGGGGTCATTGAAAATCACCCCCTGGGAATGGAATGCAATCGGCCAGAAACTCTCTTCGGGCGAAAAGACCCAGGTCTGGACCTCGATGTTGGTGGAAGCTCTCGCCATTCAGATGAAAATGCTCGCCGACGTCGAGCGACGTCGCATGGATGACCCTTCTTCCATTGCCTATGACTCCGATCAAGCGCTCTCCGATCTGGTTGCCGACGTCGCCCTAGGCCGAGTGGTCCTCGACGAATTGGCCGTGGCCATCGAACAGATGCGTCAGGCCAACAAGCAGGATCGGGCCGAGAAAATGGCTCGCTTCCGCCATCGCATGAGCCAAGCGGTCGAGACGGCGGCCGAGACACTCACACCGGAGGAATCGCGCCTCGCCGATGGCATGATGGAAGAATTCCAACGCGTCCCGGGTGACAGCGTCGCGCTCGCCGGACTGACGACGGCCATGACGGGACAGATCTCCGAAACCCTCGCGAAATCGCTACAGAGCCACGATTCCCCCCGAACGACAAGCACGGAACGGGCTCCTGCCCATTCGGCCGATCCCCGTTCCGCCACCGCCAAGCGTACGTCGCCGCGAACGAAGAACCTCCTGCAGCTCGGCGGAGTCGGCCTCTTGACCTTCGCCATCGTCTTCGTCGCCCTAGTGGTCGTTCCGGCGCTCAACAAGACCGAAATTCCGACATTCGACCTTCGGCACTTCGCATCCATCTCGGAGGTGCAGCGAGTCATCGCCCGCCCGCCGAATCTCTACGTCAGAATCCCGGCTCAGGCGTGGCAAGACATGAGCAAAGCCCGGCGACAGGAAGTCATGGATACGATCGTCGATGCGATCGCCGGAGCCGGATACACCGGTGCGCATGTCAACGGAACCAACGGTCGCCCCCTAGCCCGTTGGACGTCGCAGCAGGGTTTCATCTTCTATTGATCTTCTTCTGTTGTTCGTCGCGTTCTCGTGCATCTCCTGAATTCTCACTTGAATGCTCGTCCGAATCGTCCGAGCGCATGGCCCCGGAAACTCGACGGGCCATGTCCGCCGCCTCACGTTTCATTCGACGCAGTAGACGTCGCGCCCAGACGAACTCCGTGGCAAGAATGGCCAACCCAAGAGCGATCGTCAGAACACCCGGACCCGGCAGCACGAGCAGTGCCGCGCCGATCATCACCACCGAAGCACCGATCACCAAGATCACGACCTTCTTGGCTTGGCGATAGGTCCGGAATACGAATCCCTTCTTTCGCCGGGGCGTGCCACCCATCTGTGCCGAAGGACTAGCCAAGACTCTCCACCTTCTTCGCGACTTTCCGGCTCGGATACCTTGCCGACGGTCTATGATGCCTCGTAACGACCGATTCGTCCGCAACGAAAATCCGAGTCGGTGCGTTTTATCACCGAAAACGCAAAGGAGTCCACCATGACACTGCCCTTTTGGTTCACCGTCGAACAGCAAACCGCCGCGCTGGTTCAGCGCATGGGGAAGTTCCACCGCGTCGCACGAGCAGGATTCCAGCTCAAACTCCCCTTCCTGGAGGATATCGCCGGAAGGATCAATCTCCGCGTACAGCAACTCGACGTGCAAGTGGAAACCAAGACTCGAGACAACGTATTCGTTCAGGTTCTGGTTTCGGTCCAGTATTTCGTCATCCCGGAGAAGATCTATGAGGCCTACTACAAGCTCAACGATCCCGAACGCCAGATCACATCTTTCGTCTTCGATGTCGTACGTGCGCGCGTACCGCGCATCAAGCTCGACGACGTCTTCGAGAAAAAGGATGAAATCGCCGACGCCGTCAAGAGCGAACTCGCGGAAGTGATGGATGACTTCGGCTATGGGATCTTGAAGACCCTAGTGACGGATATCGACCCCGACACCAAGGTCAAGCAAGCCATGAACGAGATCAACGCAGCTCAGCGCCTGCGAGTCGCAGCCAACGAAAAAGGCGAAGCGGACAAGATCCTCAAGGTCAAGGCCGCCCAGGCGGAGGCCGAAGCCAAGGCGCTCTCCGGCCAGGGTATCGCCGACCAACGCCGCGCCATCGTCGATGGGCTGCGTGACTCCGTAGACGAATTCCAAAGATCGGTGCCCGGCACCTCCGCGGCGGACGTGATGAACTTGGTTCTGATGACACAGTACTTCGACACGCTCAAAGAACTCGGCTTCGCCTCGAAGACCAGTACGATCTTCGTACCCCACTCACCGGGAACGCTAGGAGATCTTGCGAATCAGCTCCGAGATGCGATGATCGGCGCGACTCGGGTCGGCCCGCCGGCTGACGGAGTCGAATGACCCGTTTCATCTGCGAGCCCGGCAAAGGCGAGTACGCCGACCCGGATTCTTCGCGAGGAAAGATGCGATGGACGTCTTGATGATCTCGCCGGGCTACCCCGCTGAAATGCCCCGTTTTGCGCGCGGGCTCGCCGAAGTGGGCGCCCGGGTCTTGGGGGTGGGCGACCAGCCTTCAAGTGCGCTCTCCCCCGAATTGCTATCGCGTCTCGCCGGCTATCAGCAAGTGCCGACACTTTGGAATACGGCGGCGGTGATGCAAGCCATCCGCCCTTGGCTCTCGCAAGCGCGATTCGAGCGAGTCGAGTGCCTTTGGGAGCCGGGGATGCTGCTCGCAGCCGAACTCCGCAGCGCGCTCGGCTGCCCCGGGCTCAGCCCCGCAGAGACCATCCCCTTCCGGGACAAAGAAGCGATGAAAACCGCTCTCGACCGGGCGGGCATCAGAACACCGCGACACGCCAAGGTGGCCTCGGCCGCTCGAGCGCGGGAAGCCGCCGCAGAGATCGGCTTTCCGCTGATCATCAAGCCGATCGCCGGAGCCGGGTCGTCGGATACCTATCGAGTGGACGATGAACGCGAACTCGAGCAGGCCATTGCGCGCGTCCGACACGTTCCCGAAGTCAGCGTCGAAGAATTCATCGACGGAGAAGAATTCACCTTCGACACGGTCTGCGCGGGAGGGCGCGTTCTTTACTACAACATGAGCTGGTACCGGCCGCGCCCGCTCGAGGGCAAGCAGAAGGAGTGGATCTCGCCACAGGCCATCGCCCTACGTGACGTGCACGCAGAGGATCTAGCGGACGGCAGGGCGATGGGCTTTGCAGTACTCGAAGCCTTGAATTTCCAAACCGGCTTCACACACATGGAGTGGTATCGCAAGGCCGACGGCGAAGTGGTTTTCGGTGAGATCGGAGCCCGTCCTCCCGGTGCGCGGATGGTCGATTTGATGAACTTCGCCTGCGACATCGACATCTATCGGGGATGGGCCGAAGCCTTGTGCCACGGCGGCCTGAGCCAGCAGATCGAACGCCGATACAACGCAGCGATCATCTTCAAACGAGCACAGGGAAATGGAATCATCCACCGCATCGAAGGACTCGATGCCATTCGTAGAAAATTCGGATCCGCTCTGATGGTCGAAGATCTCGTGCCGATCGGACAGCCTCGACGCGATTGGATTCAGCACCAGATCTCCGATGGCTATTTGATCGTACGCCACCCCGATTTGCAGACGACGATGCAACTAGCCGACGACGTGGGAACCCATCTTCAGTTGTACGCCGGATGAGATGCGATGGTGAGACTCGAGGCGTGTTACACCGTTCGCTCTTGCCGACAAGAGATCGAAGCCCGCGCGGACCTTCTCGCGCTCGAGCAAAGCGCCGAGCTGCCGCGTGAAGCTCTATCTTCGGCCTCGACCGATTTCATCAGGGAATCCGTCGCCGCCGTCACCTCCATCGAGCCGCTCGATGAACACGCTTTCCGCGTAACGCTCGCCTTCCCCGAACGCATCCTCGACAGCGATCCCGCCGTGATGATGAATCTTCTATTCGGGAACTCGTCACTGCAGGAAGACGTTCGCCTCACCGCCGTGCGGCCCTGCGACGAGGTGCTCGAGGATCTCGGCGGCCCGCGCTACGGCATCGACTCTCTGCGGAAGATGCTCGACGCCTGGGGACGACCGTTGACGGCGACGGCCCTCAAGCCCGTCGGACTTGGGGCGGAAGATCTCGGCGCTCTCTGCGAAACCTTCGCCCGCGCCGGCATCGACATCATCAAAGACGACCATTCGCTCGCCGATCACGCGCACTGCCGATTCGAAGACCGCGTCGCGGCTTGCATGCAAGCCGTCGAACGCGGCCAACAGCGCGGCGGACGACGCTCCATCTATGTTCCGAACCTGATCGGTTCGCCGGGAGCCGTGCTCGAGCAGATCGACATCGCACGCCGGCACGGGGTCGAGGCGGTGATGATCGCGCCGATGCTGCTCGGGCTTCCCTTCTTCCACGAAGTCGTGAAAGAAGAACTCGAAGGCCCCGTTCTAGCGCACCCATCGCTTGCCGGAAGCATGGCCATGGCCCCCGAAGCTTTGCTCGGACAAGTCTTCCGCTTGCTCGGCGCGGACGCGGTCATCTTTCCCCACTCCGGCGGCCGCTTCGCTTTCAGCGAAAAAACCTGCTTCGACCTCGCGCATCGGCTGCGCGAACCGTGGGGCTCGCTCGCACCCGCGTTTCCCACACCGGCGGGAGGATTGAGCATCCATCGCGTGGCCGAGATCAAGGCGTTCTACGGCCCGGACATGATCATGCTCACCGGCGGCTCGTTGCACGTCTCCGGCCCCGACCTGCTGGAAACGACACGAGACTTCGTGCTCGCCGTCGCTAGCCCCATGACCGGCTGACCGGCTGACCGGCCAAGACCGACCGGGAATCCCCTTCGTCGATTTCGGCTAGAGGAAGAACCAGCGGCAGAAGAAGGTGGCTGCGGCAACGCCGGCGAAATCGGCGGCGAGACAAGCGATGACGGCATGGCGCGTGCGACGCATGGCGACTGCGCCGCCGTAGACGGCGAGCACGTAGAAGGTCGTTTCCGTACTGCCGTTGATCGTAGAGACCAAGTATCCGACGAAGGAATCCGGACCGTAGTGCTGCATGGTCTCGACCATCACTCCTAGCGCCCCCGACCCGGAGAGCGGGCGGATCAATGCCATCGGCAGAGCCTCGGGAGGAAAGCCCAGGAAAGTCAGGACAGGAGAAACGGCCGTAGTCAAGGCACCGAGAGCGCCGGAATGCCGAAACATCCCGATGGCGGTGAGCACGACGACGAGAAAAGGAATGATGCGCACGGCGATCTCGAAGCCTTGCTTGGCCCCCTCGACCCATTCTTCATAGACGCTCAGTCCGCGCGACCAACCCACCAGCGCCGGAATGAAGATCAACCACGCCAGCATCAGCGGCTGGATCTCCTTCCACGGATCGGCACCGGAGTCGGCGCCGAGCAGGCGCATCCCCATCAACACGATCCCGAGCGCCACCAAGGCGAGTGAGACCGAAAGGCGCAAGGCATGCCAACGCGCCTCCGAAGCCTGCTCGGGATCGACCCACTGCCGGGCTTCGACCTTCTTCGGACGTACGACGGGAGGGCAGGAACGAGAAAAAAACGGCAGACGCGCCAACAGCAAGCAGGTCGTGATGCCGACGATCGTGGAGACCGTCGTAGCCATCAGCGTAGGAAGCCAGATGCCCGTGGGATCGGCGGAGCCGACTTCGTTGCGCATGCTGAAAACCCCGGAAGGGATCAGCGCGATGCTCGAAGTGTTGATCGCCAGGAAGAGACACATCGCATTGGTGGCGGTTCCCTTCCTGCCGTTGAGTTCGTCGAGTTCTTCGATGGCCTGAATGCCCAAAGGCGTGGCGGCGTTGCCGAGCCCCAACATGTTGGCGGCCATGTTCAACGTCATCGAACCGAGAGCCGGGTGCCCGGCCGGCACGTCCGGGAAGAGACGCCGGAAGAGCGGTTGCAGGAGCCGCGCGATCATCGGCATCGCGCCCGCGCGGCGTAGGACCTGCGCCATTCCCAAAAACAGCGCCATGTAGCCGATCAACCCGATCGCGAGTTGGGCCGCACTCTTGGCGGAATCGAGAATCGCCTTGTCGATACCGTCGGCCCCGAATGCCATCGAGGTCAAAACGGCGACGATCACCAGCACGAGAAAGATCGGACCCATGGGCGGATGCTACACATCCCACCGGAATTGACCAACTTGCACTCGGACGGCGAAGTTCCCAGATTCTATTGAGGAAAAGCCTGAGTTCCCCCGGAGAAAGCGGAAGAATGAAGCGATCGACGACGAAAGGCGCCGAACACGAGCGACAGGGCGGGCTGACCCTGCTCGAGGTGCTGCTCGTCATCGCCATGCTGGGAATCCTCTCGGTTGCTGCGATTCCCACGATGCAGCGCGCCCATCACGCCGCGCGATTCGGCAAGATCGTCGCCGACGGCACCGCCATCTCTCGGGCCATCTTGCACTTCGCCGCCGATCACGGTGCACCACCGCCTGCGGGAACCCGAAATGGGAGCGGCCTGAATCTGCACACGCTCGCTCCGCTCTCCGATACCGGTTACCTCAGGGACAGCCATGCCATCCTCTCTCACCTCGACGGACGGCAAATCACGGCTTACGACACTCCGGGACCGCCCGAGCGCGGCGGTTTCTGGCTGATCATGACCGATGCTCGCTATCGCGGATTGCAGATCCTCGTCGCCAGTACGGATATGTTCCCGCTCGCCCCGGACACCTGGCTCGAGGGCATCTACCGCATCGAAGGGGGAGAGGTTCACAAGATCGAGGGCCTGCCCCCGGCTCCGCCTCGCGACAGTGCCGCTTTGCCGCACGATGACTCCGAGGAGGAAAGCCCGGAGCAGGAGAACAAGGGTGTCTGATACCAAGAAGTTCTGGCGTGAGTCGGTGGGCGTCTTGCCGCGGTCGAACGCTGCTCGCGCGCGCAAGGGCTCCCCGCCACCGAAGCGCCCAAGTCGGCAGATGCCTGCTCGGGACCCTTTCCCCGACGATACTCAACCGCAAAACGTCACGGCCGGCTCGCCGACCGGCGGCCCGCCGATCACGGGAGATCCTGCACTCCCGGCACACGCGCAACTCGCACCCATCGAGCAAGCACTCGGCACCCTGCCCGTCGGCAGCGTCGACTTTCCTGAGCAGGTCGCCGTCCTGCTCTGGCCGGAGCCCCGCGCCGCAGATCTCCAGCGCCTCGCCGAGATTGCAGGAAACCGCCACCTGACCCCGGTCGGCGCCGCGAAGGAAGCCGTGCTTCGCGCCGTGCTCATACGGCAGACCTACGAGAAGCTGATCCGATCGCGCGCACGCGCAAGCATCGATACGGCGCTTGCCACGGCCCAAAGCGGTCAATGGACGCGCTTGCTGCCGATGGTCGGCGAAACCTGCGCGACCTTGGAATCTGCGGAGCCAGGACCTGCTTCCGCCGTTCTGGCCGCGGCGCGAGCCTTGCTTCCCGACCCTGAGGACGTGGCGGCGGAATGCCGCCTCGCCGTCGATCTCGCCGACCTCCGTGATGCCCTGTCGGCAGGAAGCCATCCGACGGCCATGTCCCTGCCTTGGGGAGAGCCGCTCTCCGACGTCCACGTTCTGCTGAACAACCTGAGCACGAATGCATTGCGCCAGGGCGATCCCGTCGCGGTCGAAGCCTACCTCGCCGTCGGTATCGCGCGGCAGTGGCTGGCCGAGCCGACCGATCGAAGCGATGCCGAACTCGCCCGCCGAATCCTCGAACGTGTACAAGAGCGCCTGCAAGCTTGGATCAACACGAAGATGACGGCGCATTCCCGCGACTTCGAATGGTCGGCGCGCATGTCCGCTTGGCGCAGGCTGCTGCTGGAAACGCACTCTCAGATCGACGAAGCCATGACCAGACCGGCTTCCGCCGTATCTCCCGCTTCCCCCGAACGCGACGGAAGTTCCACCGAGCAGCCCATGGATTCCGACGACGCCATCGTCGAGCATCTCAGGCAGACTCGAAACGAAACGGAAGGTGAAACGCCGCGCGCTCTTCCCCGCTGGCTGCGCTGGTTCACCATGGGCTCGGTCTTGCTCACCGCGACGATCAGCGGATCGAGCCTTCTTCTGCCTCCGCTCCCTAGCGAACCGCCTCCGGTCTCGGCGAAAGACTTCGCCGAGATCACTCCGCTCGGGGATTCTCGAGCAGCCGGCGAGATGATGATCGCCACCGCCGATCCACAATGGGAGCAACTCGACGAGCAAGAACGTCGAATCGTCGCCGGGCGTCTCGCCTCCAAAGCCGAGAGCCTCGGCCTGCGTGCCGGCCTGCTGATGGCGCACGACGGGACCCCGCTGCTCACTTGGTCGCCCGGCACGGAACCCCTGCTGCGAGCGAACCCACTCACGCGACGTGGGCCGCAGAGTGTGGCCGCCTTGTGGGTCTCGCCCTAGGTTTGACGGCATGGGATCCCCCGACAGATTGGGCGCCGAGCGCCGCCGCGCCGTTCGTTTGGCGCTGCGCTTCGCTGCGGAAGTCCACCTCCCCGGCGAAGCCCCGGTCCGCGGCCGTTCGATCGACATCTCGTCCAACGGCGTTCTGCTCGCCCTGACGCGCGAGATCCCGCTCGGCAAAGAAGTTCGCGTACGCATCGTCCTGACCGATGGACAAGAGCCGCTGGAAATCACCGCCATGGCCGTGCGATCGCAGGCGGCTCCGGGCTCGGGCACGGCGCGTGTGGCATTCCACTTCATCATGCCGAACGAAAAAGACCTACGCCGAATCTCGTCTTTGATCTACGATTGACCGGATGAAAAACACAACCTTGGGAATCGGCCTCGCCGGGCTCGGGCGACACGGGCAGCGTTACGCTCAACATCTTCTGCGCGACGAGGTTTCCCACGCGCACCTCGCCGCGGTCTGGCGGCGGAACACGGCACGCGCCGAAACGTGGGCGAGCGAGCATGGCGTGGCCTCCTCGGAGTCGCTCGAAGCACTCATCGACGACGAGCGCGTCGATGCCGTGGTCCTCGTGCTACCTCCGGGCCTGCACGCGAAGGGAGTGGAACTCGCCGCGGAAGCGGGAAAACCGGTTTTGGTCGAAAAGCCGCTCGCCGCCCATGCCGCCGAAGCGCGAAACGCGCTCGATGCCGTTCAGCGGGCGGGCGTACCGGCCATGGTCGCTCAGACCCTGCGCTTCAACCACGTCGTCAAGGCCATGAAAAAAGAACTCACCTCCATCGGGCCGGTGCACATCGCCGCGCTCAATCAACGCTTCGAGCCCGTAGACCTCGATTGGCTCGACGACGAGCAGCACGGTGGGGTGATTCTCAATACCGGCGTGCACGGAGTGGACCTGCTCCATTTTCTCACCGGCGCGCGCATCACCGACGTTTCGGCCCGAAGCGGACGCCGCGCTGAAAAGGCCGGGCGAAAAGAAGATCACTTCGCGGCGCTCTTGCACCTCGAACCCGGCCCCATCCTGGCCACGCTGGACAATTCCCGTGCCACCGGCGGCCGATCCGGACGCATCGAAATGGTCGGCGAGCGAGGACAACTCGTCGGAGACCACGTCCATGGGCATTTGGCCCGCATCGAAGAGCGACGATGGATTCCTCTTGACCCCGGTCCGATGACGCATACCGTATGCGAGACTCTGATCGCTTTCGTGGACTCGGTGCGAAACGGATCCCCGGTGCCGATTCCCCTCGAAGACGGCCTCGCCGCCGTAGAAGCAGTGGAAGCCATCTTGGAGTCATCTAGCATTCGTTCGTAGAATGACGCTCGCGGCAAGCTCGAAGCGATAGACGGAGAGGACGAGGAGGCCTTGATGAAAATCATCGAATGTGTACCCAACGTGTCGGAAGGGCGGGACGCCGCCGTTCTCGAGGCTATCGCCGATACCGTGCGCGGTGTCGAAGGCGTGGAGTTGCTCGACATCGATCCCGGGGCCGAAACGCACCGCACCGTCTTCACCTTCGTCGGCGCGCCCGAGCCTCTCGCGGAGGCGGCCTTCCGCTTCGCCGCAAAGGCCACCGCCCTGATCGACATGCGACAGCACAAGGGTGCGCATGCGCGGCAAGGTGCCGTGGATGTGATCCCCTTCGTTCCGGTCGGCGGCGGCGCGACGATGGAAGATTGCGTGGAACTCGCCCGCGCCGTTGCGCGGCGCATCGGCGAAGAGTTGGAGGTGCCGATATACCTCTACGAGGAAGCCGCGACACGGGAAGACAGGCGATCGCTCGCCGATGTCCGGCGCGGTGAATACGAAGGGCTCGAAGAGAAATTGCGCGACCCCGCATGGGCGCCTGATTTCGGCCCGGCGACCTTCAACGCACGCGCCGGAGCGACGGTGGTCGGAGCGCGCCCCTTCCTGATCGCATACAACGTCAATCTCAACACCGCAGACAAAAAGCTTGCACACGACATCGCTCTCGACATTCGTGAGCAGGGTCGCTTCGCTCGCGGAAGCGACGGAAAGATCCTGCGCGATCCGGATGGAACGAAACAACGCGTTCCCGGACGATTCAAGAACGTGCGCGCCGTGGGTTGGTTCATTCCCGAATTCGGTCGGGCGCAAGTTTCGATCAACCTGACGAACTACCACGTCACCGCACCGCACGAAGTCTTCGAAGAAATCCGCTCGCAAGCCCGGCGCCGCGGCCTGCGAGTGACCGGCTCGGAGATCGTCGGCCTCGTGCCGCTCGAGGCGCTGTTGATGGCCGGAAAGTTCTATCTGGAAGCGCAAGGCAAGAGCAGTCGAGTTCCCGAACCCGATCTGGTCGAAGCCGCGCGCGTCGCTCTAGCGCTCGACGACGTCAAACCCTTCGAAGCGCGCGACGCGGTGATCGACTACCGCCTAGCACCCCGCCAAGAAGGGCTTCGCGCACTCTCACTGGTCGATTTCGCCGATGAAAGCTCGCGGGATACTCCCGCTCCCGGCGGCGGCTCGGTCGCAGCCTATGTCGGCGCGTTGGGCTCGGCGCTCGCCTCGATGGTGGCCGGACTTGCGCACGGAGCGACGACCAAGCAAGCCGAGAAAAACCAAGAGCAACGCCGCGCCCTCGAGGCCCTCCGGAAGCGCGCCCAGAAGATCAAAGACCGTCTGCTCCGGACGGTCGATGAGGACACGGCCGCCTTCAACGGCATCCGCGCCGCGGCGCGCCTGCCGCGCAAGAGCGATGAGCAAAAGGCGGCGCGAGAGCGGGCCATGGTCGAAGCCACACGCAAAGCCATCGACGTTCCGCTCTCCGTCGTTTCCGCAGCGGCGGAACTCGGGTCGCTGGCGCTCGAGGCCGCAACCCTCGGACTCGCTGCCACGGCCTCCGATGCGGGGGTGGCGGGCTGGTGCGCGCGATCCGCCGCGGAGGGTGCCGCGCTCAACGTTCTGATCAACCTCGACGGACTCCCCGACGCCGACGAGCGAGCGCGCATCCGCGAAGCGATGGAATCCCAGCTGGAAACAGCCCGCCGCACGAGCCGAGAAGCGATCGAGACGGCTTCCCGACGCCTCAGCGAGGCATGACCGCATAGCCGGCGGCCGGATCGAATTTTCGGCCCGACCACCGGCGAAGAACCTGCGGGAGGAGCACGCCCTATTCGTCGAGATCGACGAGCATTTCCTGACCGGCGCGAAGGCGGACTTTTCGTCGCTCGTTGCCGATCTTGACGACCCAGTTGCCGGGAGGCAGTCGGTCGAAGACGACTTCGTTCGCGCCCGGCATAAAACGCGGAAAGGCAACCATCGTCCAATCCCGACCGGCGGCATCCATCAGTGTGCCGCGTTCCACATAGGGACGACCTTCGTGACGCGGAAAGTCGGTGGAGCGGATCCTGACCGTCCCGCTCGGGTGGAGTGTGAGTTGCACCGTCTTTCGGTCGCGCGGAGCAAGGAGCAGTGGGCCTTCTAGTGCCAGCGCCGAACCGGGGGCCTCGGCGACGAAGAGCACCGGCTTGTTCGGCGGAGGATTGAGACGAGCGCTGCCGTCTTCTTCGCAGCGGCTCGAACCCCGGTTGGTACTCGGCCCGAAGTCGGCGAGCCGCCATATGACGGTGCAACTCTCGGGAACCTTGCCCGCTGAATCGCTCACGCGGACTTCGACGACACCCGTCGATCGCAGGCGGATTTCGAGTGCTTCGTCGGGAGGGATGGCCTTCACTTCGCGGCTGTAGGGCTCGTACTCGGGGCCGTCGTGAGGCAGAAACGGCGCGCCCACGCTCAGCGTTCTGCCTTCCTTTGGAGCGAAGAGGCGGAATTCACCCTCACGATCGGTGGCGGTCGCAACGGCCGTCCCCGAGCAGATGAGGATCAGCCCTTCCATCGCTTCGACGGCTAGAGGACTGTCCGCTCCCGCGACCATCCCTTGACACTTACCGGACGTCCTGATCTCTACACTGTGGCTCGGTAGGCCCTCCTCACTCGCATCATCGATCACCCGTCCTTCGATCCAGCGACCTGGAATGTCCACCGTGATCGTCTGCTCTTCTTCCTCAGCGAAAAGCTTCTCTCTGAGGCGAGCCATCGTGCCCTTTTCCGGCATCGGTACCGAGAGGATCTGCCGACCGTCGCTGACGGTCAGAGAAAGTCGTCCCTCGTATCCCTCCGGCACGGGCAAGGCGCACCATCCCTGCTCATCGCTTTCGCACTGCGCGACGATCACCGGCTCGGTCTCCGCACCGGCGACGAGCACGACCGCCAGATCGGGCCAAGGCTCGCCGGCGCGGAGAATTTGCACGCGAACTCGACCGCCGGGACCGAGTGCAACCTGCCGAGTCTCGTCGGGCTCGAGCGCCAAGCGGGTGCCGACGACCCACTGCTCCTCCGTCGGATCGAACAATTGCAGATCGACGGAACCTGCCGGCAGGCCGGCCAATGCGAATTCTCCGCTCACGTCGACTTTGGTCCGCCACTCGAAACCGCCCGCCTCAGCCACCACCAGATGATCGGCGAGCGGAATCTCGCCGTCTTCGAGGGCTGAACCGACGATCCGCGCGCCGGGACCGAGCGCCACTTCCGGACCGGGAGCTTCGCCGTCCAAGGCGAGCGGGGCGTAGCCCGGGGCGGCGATCACCCGAGCCGCGCGCAGACCGATCTGCCGGCGCGGGCAGCCGTAGCTGAGTTCGCCTTCGAGTCCCGAGGGCCAGGCCGGCCACAGCTTCGCGAAAGGACCTTGCACGAAGGCCGGCGCGGGCGCGGCAAAGGCTCCTTCCACCGGATCACCATTTCGCCGATCGACCACGCGAGTCCGGCGGCAGGTGCCACGATCGAGCGTCAAGGTCAGTGTCCCTTCCCGCGAAGTCGAGAAGGTCTCGGTGGCCGTGCCGAAGCGGGGCGCTCCCACGAAGAGTTGGTATTCCCCTTCTTCCAGCCCACCGACGATGACCTCGCCCTTTTCGCTCTCCACCGTACGGACTTCGAAACCCTCTAGGCGCATTTCCATCTCTGCCGCGGCGACGGAGCCGAGCACGCCTCCGGCTCCGTCGAACCGGCCGCTGCTGTTCATGGCCGCGATGGTCGAAAGAGATAGCCTGTCGGCGGGGAAGACCGCGATCCGAAAATGCGTGATCGGCTTGCCCCGCTCGTCACGCACTCGCACGATCTTTCGCTCACCCGCTTCGAGATTCACCTCGACGCGATCGGGCAATGCGTCCGGAAAACGCAACTCTTGGCGAAGTCGCCCATCGGCCCAGACAACCAGTGCTCCCCCCTCAGGGGTCCGGCCGGAGAGGGCGGCCACTCCCCCTTCATCACTGTTCGTCCTAGCAACGAAGCGCGGTGCGCCCTTTTCGTCGAAGGCCCACAAGGAAACCACCGCCCCCTGCACCGGCGCCGCCTCCTCGCCCGCATCCGAGACGACGACCTCGACGGCACTTGCCGAGCCCGACACTGCGAGTGAAAGCACCGCCACCAACAACGCTCTTCGAATTCGCCAGGAAAGCCTGCGTACCGCCATCGTCTCATCTCCTGATGCGGCGGAGCCGTGACACGAAAGTCCGACACGACTCCGCCGCGGATTTGTCTCATCGCTCGAGCGACGCACTCATGGCATTTCGCTTGGTCGAACGATGAGTTCAGTTCATTTGGCTACGGAATCGAATCTGTGCATGCATCGTCTGTGGACTCTGTCGTCTCCGGGGTAGAGGATTCGCCTGCCCATTCGAGGCAATCCCAGGTCCCTGGAATTCCACCGTCTGCCGAAGAGGAACCCACGGGTTGATCCTTATCTCCTCCGGTCGGTATGTCGTCGAGGTCGATAATCGAAGTGAGGGCCCAGAGAACGCAGTTCCCCGCCTCCCTGCATGTATGTACGAGATAGGGCTTGCCATCGGGGCCGGTCTTCCAATCCGGCCCCACCGAGCAACTGGCCGATCCGGCAAAAAATCCCGACTCACACTTCACATCGACACATCTGACGCAGGCCAAGGCGGGCGACGCGCTCGCCAGCATGAGGAGCATGGACAGCATCAGCGCCACGACGCGGATCGGCTTTGCCGTCACCCCGAGTTTCGAAGACACCCCTTGGATGCCGAGTTTGAGAAATGACATCTTGACTCCTTTCATGACGATACCGCTGCTGCGACACCGTCGTTTCGTGCCCGCTCGCTCTTGCTCTCCTAGACCGTCGCTTCGACAAAGCACGAATCCAGGCTCGACGCGGAACACTATTTTCGAGTACGCTATCTTCCTATCGGCGGGATGAAGCCTCCCGGCGATCCCAGGAAGCGGGGCGGGCGGCGACTTTCTTTCGTTCCCGTCTCGCCTCCGTTTGCGATGACTCCGCGAGCTTTGGGCGGAGGAGGCCGCGCGCGACTTGGGAAGCTTTTGTCGTGGGTGGAGGTGGGTCGGTCTGCGATCGACCGTTTCGGGCGGCGTTTTCGTTCGCACACGCCGCTCTTGCCGCTCGGCGAAAAGAGATCCCCGCAACTCGCACCCCAAGCGTGGTGATGCGTGAAAGCTCTTTCATTCGCTTTCGATGAGCCCCATGGGCAACGGGCGGCAAAGGCAACCCACATCTCGACGTCCTCCTTCGTCCGATGTTTGGACCTTCTGAGCAGATTGCTTCGGAATATCGGTTGGCGATTTCAGGTCACCAGCAGCCTGAAGGAAGAAGATTGCGGGTCCTTGGGTGCCTTCCTTGCATTTCTGCAAAGGGCTGGATTCCGGTCGCATAAGGCTTTGAGCGTTCGAAAGAGAGGCTTCTGATTTCTCGACTTCGGGACTCGGACCCGACGCCGCCGCGCAGCAGAAACGCTGCGTTCGCCCCAAATTTTCCCTTGGCCTTGGGCCGAGGGGGACTCGGCCGCGTGAGTCGACTCGTGATGAGGCGGCAGCGAGGCGCGGCGATGGTGGTCTACGGCGGGTGGGGGATACGACAGATGGAGGATGGTTCAGCGAAATCTAGAGCGATGGGGGGGATCTAGATCTAAAGTGCCGGGTTAAATAAAGTTGGGAGCAGAACCGACTGGGTTGGGGGGAGTGGGACCCAGCCGATTCAGCTCCCGGTCAGGAGGATCTTGAGACCATATTACCCGGAATCTCCCGAGAGTGGGAAGGTTTTTTGAAAAAATCCTGTAAAGCCGGGCCAAATGCGCTCCGCCTCCATGTCGGCGGTCCCCTAGCGCGAATCAGCGGTCTCGGAAGCCCTGACCGCCTCCGCTTGCTCTCCGTGCCCCCGCAACGCCGAATCTTGAACTCCAAAGGGGCTCATGCTGAGCGAAAACGTCGAAAATCAGGGTGGTTCGCCGTGTGGAGGATGGCCGCCACGGACTTGGCGTCTTGGATGCGTCCGTCGCCTACCATGGCGAGAGCGTCGGCGAAGGGTAGACGCGCGACCTCGATGACCTCATCCGCATCTCGTGCGATCGCCGTTTCGACGAGATCGCGGCCGAGATAGAGCCAGATGGTTTCGTCGGTGAAACCGGGGGTCGTATAGATGGCTCCGAGCGCGTCGAGGCGACCGGCCCGCCATCCGACCTCCTCTTCGACTTCGCGCAGTGCGCAAGCCTCCGGTGTTTCCCCCGGATCGATTTTCCCCGCGGGAATCTCGATGATCGTGCGCCCAACGGCATGACGATACTGGTAGATCAAAGTCACCGACCCGTCGTCGTGCACCGGCAGCACCGCCGCCGCTCCGGGATGCCGAATGGTTTCGAGCACGGTCTCGTTGCCGCCGGGAAGGCGCAGATGGTCGACGTCGATCTTCAAGAGCTTGCCGCTGTAGACCCGCCGTTTGGAAAGAACTTCCGCTCGCTGATCGGACATCGCTCACCGCTCCTCATCGTCCGGCGCACCGCCGCGGTCGGGAAAGTGATCGAGCACCTGCGTCAACGGACCCGATTCGATGGAAAGATCGGAGATTTGCCGAATCTGTTCCACCTTCGGATGGAAAGCGATCGAAAAACCGGCCGCCGCGAGAACGTGGCGATCGTTCCAAGAATCGCCGATGAAGGCGCATTCCGCGACACTCACGCCGGCGTCGCGAGCGATGCGCTCGAGCGCCACGACCTTGCCGGCATCGTCGAAGGGCGTGGCCTCCCAAGCGGCAATGCGCCCTTCTTCGTCGAAGTCGATCCGATTGGAGTAGATGGTATCGAAAGGAAGATCGGGAAGCAGCAAGTCGATCGTGAGGTTCAAGGTTCCCGAAATGATCGCCAAGCGATAGCCGCGGCGCCGCAACTCGGTGATCGTCTCGTGCGCCCCTTCCATCGGCACGATGCGCTCTTCGATGATGCGATGAATGGTCTCGCGTCGCAGGCCCTCTCGTTGCCAATCGCCGATATCGAGCGCCACCCACTCCGCGTACGCCAGCCGTCCCGCCCGATACTCCGCGAAGCGCTTGCGGTTGATCTCTTCGCCGGAATGAACGTGCTCGTTGACGAGTTGCCAAATCACCTTCCCCTCGCCCTGACGAATCAGGGTGCCGTCCACGTCGAAACAGATCCACTTCGTCATCGGCCGTCGACGATCAGAAAAGACCAGTTGACCAAGACCAGAACGGCCGCAACGACGGCGAAAATCCAAGCTGCACGCCGACTCGTAAATCCGAGCCGCGGACGCGGACGCCGTGCAAGCCAGACGAACCAAGCTACGGGCACATAGAGCAGGCCTAGCAGAGAAAGAAGCGTCACCAGAGGGTTCATCCTCATGGCCTGCAAGAACTCGCCGTCACCGAGCGCCAAGAACGCGCGTGTCGTACCGCAGGTCATGCAAGCCATCCCCGTCGCCGCACGAAAACGACATTCCGGAAAAAAACCTGCGACCAAATCGAGCGGAGCGAAGAGAAAGCCGAGCCACACCGCAAGCCCCAACCAGGCGGCGACGATCTCGAGATCGGCCGTCGGATGCGAAGCCGGAACGAAAAACAAGCGCATGCCGCCGAAACGTGCGATCTCGCGAGATTCGCTCACTGCGGCTCATCCTTCCGATCGCGCTCCTTCTTGCGCTTTTTTTCGATGCTCTTCTCGAGCCACGATCCGAGCACGCCTCGTAGCGACGGGGAATCCTGCGACTCCAGCCCGACTTCGTTCAAGCCGATGCCGGCTTCACCCAACGCGCGCTCGACGTCCAAGGAGAACTTCGGCGACGAGAGCGAGCCGAGCAGACCGACCGGCAGAACGAGTCGTTCGTCATCGTTCGCGAGCGCGCTCAACCACGGCGTGCGCTCGAGGATTTCGGCCGAAACCTCGGGCGACAGCTTCACTTTGAAGCTCATGTCGACACCTGCGCCCGACGGCGCGAACGAACCTTCACCCTGCAGCTCGAAAACCCCGCCATCGACGACGAATTCCTCCACGCGCCAAGGCCGGCGATCAAGATCGAGCCGCAGGGCGATGCGATCCACGCCGACCCACCGATTCTCGAGCGCGCTCGAAGTGCCTGTCGCACCTTCGGCACCGAGCGCGCCAAGCAAGGGCGCGGCGGATTCCAGCGCCGATGACAAGCTTTGGCGCAAGTCGTCCCAACCGCGCCATGCCAACGCCTTCGATTCCAAACTCAACTTTCCGCGCAATGCGGCAGGCGAGAGCGTCTTTCCGCTCAAATCGACACCGATCTTCATTTTCATGTCGGCCTGACCGGCGAGCGCTTTTTCCTGCCCCGGCGCGATCATGGCCAAGAACGAAGACGGCGCCGCATCGGCAAGATCGATGGCGAACGAAGCGTTGCCGGGCGGTATGGCCGGCTCGATGCGCAGGGAGCCGCGCATGCTTCCCCCGGCCACCGTTGCGCTGAGATCATCCATCGTCAAGACGTTGTCCTCACTCAGACGGAACTTGCCGGCGAAGTTCTTCATCTCGGGCAGAAATGAACGTACGGTCACGCTCTCGGCTCGCAGCGCACCTTCCGCGCGCGAGAGAATCTCCTCCCCTTCTCCCATGCGCACACCGAAGGTTGCCTGCGCCTCTCCCTCTCCGCTCACTCCCAACGGAAGCGGCATGATGGCTTGCACCAACGCGAGTGCGTGCTCCGGCCCGGCAGCCGGCATTTCGAAGCTGAGGTCGAAAAGCGGATAGAGCGCGCCACGTCCGAGCACGGTGGCATGCCCGGAGTCGATTTCCAGACGGCTCACCTGCCAGCCGGAATCTGTCGGTTCTACGCGCAGGGCCATCGTCACCGCATCGAGCGGTTTCTCTCCGGCCAGAAGCAGCAAATCGGTCACCTGCAAGTGCGCATCGAAACGCCCCCCTTCCGCGGAAGGCGACCATGTCGTCTCGCCGGCGATTCGCGCTCCCGGCCGCAGCACCGCCTCACCCAACCACGGGATCAACGTCTCGGAAGGCAAACCTTCCCAATCGACGCTGATGGGCTGCCCGAGCTTTCCCTGCCATTTGATCCGCGTCTCTCCCTCCTTGATGCGTGCGCGCCCCCAAACCCTTTCCGTGCTCGGCGCGTAGAGCCCCGTGACCTCGGCGATCTCCAGACGACGGGATCTTCCGCGCTCGCCCGCCTCGATCACCACACTTCCTCCCTTGATGTGGATCTCGTCGATGGAAACCGACAACGCCGATCCGGCGTCCCCTCCCGGCCCGGAAGATCGCGGACGAATCGCCGGGAGCTTTTCTCCATCCACGCGTACGACGACACGCGGCCGGAGGATCTCCACCGTGTCGATTTCGAGGCGTCCGCCAAAAAGCGGGGCGAGCGACGCGCGCACGATGACCGTCCTCGCCTCGAGCCGACACTCGCTTTCGGGATCCTCGAGTTCGAGCGGTCCGACCGTGACGACCAAGCCGCGCCAGAGCGAAAAGTCGATCGCACCGATCTTCGCCGACCAGCCCGTTTGCTCTTCGAGTGCTCGGCGCAAGCTTTCGCGGTGCTTTTCGAGGTCCAGAATCGAGGAAGCAAAAAACCCGGCAGCGAGAACGACGAGCAGCACGATGGCCGCCCCGACGGGCAAGAACCGCCGCCAAGGCGAACGATGCTTTTGCGGACTTCCCTTCGTGCTCATCCGTCCATGATCGCCGACCGGCCCGCCTCCGGCCAGCCGATGTGGCATCATTCCCTGCGCCTGAGAGCACACACGGTGAAAAAAATGAGCGACGAGACGAGATGAACGGCAAGAGATCGGGAGTGTTTCCCCCGGCATCACGAGCGGCGGTCTTTGGTGCCGGACGCCAAGGGACCTGTGCGGCCTGGGACATGTTGCGCTATGGAGGAGCCCGCTCGGTGCACCTCTTCGACGCCGATGTCGACGTGCTCGAGCGGGCACGAACGCGTCTGCTCGAAGCCATGCGCGACGCCGACCTCGATGGCGGAGCCGATATCGTCGCTAGGCCCTGCGACGTCGCCGACGAAGCCGACGTCGGCCGCGCCTTGCAGGATATCTCCGTGGCCCTCTCCGCCGTACCCTATCGATTTGCTCCGAGTCTCGCGCGCGCAGCGGTCGAGGCAGGTTGCAGTCTCGTCGATCTCGGCGGCAATACGGCGATCTCGCGACGACTTCTCGACCTCCATGACGCGGCCGCGGCCGCCGGGGTCACGCTGGTTCCGGACACGGGGCTCGCACCGGGACTGGCGAACACACTGGCCGCCGCCGGCATCGCGCGCATGGACTCGCCGCGCGCGGTGCGCATCTTCTGCGGCGGCTTACCGCAGGAGGCCGTGCCGCCGCTCGGCTACAAGCTCGTATTCAACATCGAAGGCCTGCTCAACGAATACAGCGGACGCGCCGTCTATCTGCGAGAGGGGCGTCGAGTCGAAGTCGAGGCCCTGTCCGAAGTCGTCGAAATCGACCTCCCCCGCATCGGCCGGGTCGAAGCGTTTCCCACCAGCGGCGGGACCTCCACCGCCCCGGAGACCTTCGTCGGCCGCTTGGAAACTTACGAGTACCACACCGTGCGCTACCTCGGGCACCGGGATCGCTTCTTGATGCTGGCCGATCTCGGCCTCCTCGACGAAAGCCCGATCGAGATCGCTCCCAACGATACCGTCCGGCCTCGCGACCTCTTGATTCGCTTGTTGACTCCGCTTCTCGAACATCCCGGCGTGGAGGATCTGGTCGTACTGCGGGTCGATGTCGAAGGAGAGCACGAGCGCGAACGGCGGCGGATCCGCTTCGATCTCTACGACGAGCAAGATGCTTCGACGGGTTATTCCGCCATGGAACGCTGCACGGCGCATCCCGCTGCGATCGTCGCCGAGATGATCGCCGGCGGCGAGGTCGAGCCCGGAGCCCGGCCGCTCGAAATCGCCGTCCCCTCCGAGCGATACCTCGAACACCTTCGTCGGCGCCCGCTCGACATTCGGGAGACCTGTTCATGAAATCCAACGATCGGCCCGCGGCATCTCCGGAGCGCTCTCGGGTGGTGATGACCGAGATCGTCATGCCGCAAGACACCAACAACCACGGGCATCTCTTCGGTGGTCGTGCGCTTGCGCTCGCCGACAAGTGCGCAGCCATCGTCGCGCTCAGGCATACGCGCCTTCCGGTCGTGACCGCCTCGATCGACCGTGTCGATTTCATCCGTCCGATCAACTCGGGCATGATCGTGGTACTCACCGGTCAAGCCAATGCAACCTTTCGATCGTCGATGGAAGTCGGCGTCACCGTCGAAGGCGAAGACCCCTCGACAGGCACGCGCACGCTGTCATGCACGGCGCTGCTGACCTTCGTCGCACTCGATGACGACGGCAAACCGATTCCCATTCCGCCTCTCGAATTGCTCACGGACGACGACAGGAAACGCGCAGAAGAAGCGCAAGCACGTCGCAAGGTGCGGCTCGAGGCCTCGGCGGCTCGACGACGCGCGAACGAGTAGAAACCGAGCCGCAGCAACGCCCGCGAGACTAGCCGCTCGTTCGGAGCAGCGGGGATATCAGCCGTCCGTTGGAAACGACATAAAGCCCCGTTCGTTCGATGACCGCTTCCCGCGCGCAATCTTCGCCGACGAGGACTTCGAGCACATCCGCAGGACGCGCAGAAGGTCCGCCATTGGCCATCGCCAGTGAA
>Ga0256830_1000667_pt1 | contig 25911 bp, 20 predicted proteins | sample 128326metaG_FD_190537 | JGI IMG/M metagenome (GOLD analysis project Ga0256830, IMG submission 190537) | Hydrothermal vent microbial communities from Lau Basin, Pacific Ocean - 128-326 | ecosystem: Environmental > Aquatic > Marine > Hydrothermal vents | place: Pacific Ocean: Lau Basin | collected... | reverse complement strand
TTTCTCTGACCCTAGCCCTCATCCGGATAGAGACTTCCAGAAAGGTATCCACCTCACGGTTTTTACCAAATTCGGTACATTGTCGGGAAAGCTTCCCACCCCATCATCAGCGCAATGGTAGCAGGTTTCCCTAGGGTACTGACGGGAATACGTCAGGTATAATCAACGTCGTAACTCGTTGTTATACAATCAATTTTGCAACTTCGGGTCGCAACTAACGGAAAGCCTAACTTGCCGGGGCAATAGCGTGATATAAAAAAGCACCAGCGATTACCCGGTCAAGTTTAGGCAAGTGTTCGGAGATTTCCGCCGCTTGATTGTATTTATTCCGTTTTATCCTTTTTCGGTGTTTGGTCAATAAACTGCACATTTTGATCTTTATTGTGCTGGGCGTGATACTTGCCTAAAGGCATAGATGCTAATGCTCTATAGTTAGCTTGGCGTGCATATGGCACATAATCTGCCATTGCAGAATTTACAGCAGTTATAATGGCTTTTGCTATTAGGCCTGCGACTCCACCACCTGTATCCCCGCCTGACAAATCAACAACGACCGTGCCAGTATATTCCCATAGTGTTTGATCTGATGTTGTTGATTTTAGTTTGCAATCGATAGAAACCGTTAATTTCGATGCTAAAACCATATAACTCAAATCCCATTTTTTGATTGATGTAAATAAAACAGCGTCAGCACCAAAGTATTCTTTGAATTTTGCCAACGGCATGTTAACCAAAAGCTCAGAATCGTATATCCCCTCCATTTTTAGAATATCGGCGGTGATTGGGTAAGGGAAGGTGTAATATCCAGAAAATGCCAATGGCTCTTGGATGGTTGTTGAGTAATATTCCTTTGCATCTGCAGCCGTTGATTCATTCATTGGTGGTAAAATAAGTATAGATGCTGGTTGCTCTTCATACATCAGAGGAAATTCTGCCAACTTTGTAGACATAGTAGGCGCACAAGCTGATATGGATAGCACCATCAAAATACCAAATATCAAGTAGTTATTTTTTTTCATTTGATCACCTCGTTCCCTTAGAGATCGTATTTTTTGATGCTGACAAATCAGGCAAATTTGATTCTGGAGCTTCTTTTGCTTTTGCGATTTGGATTAGCCTGTCCATCAGATGCTTAGACTCTGGATATAACTGTGATTCAACTTGAAAAAGCCTAATTGCTTCCCGCGAGCTATTCGCCTTTAAATTTATGTATCCTAACTCCGCATAAATTCCAGGAGGCACGGGTAGGTTTTTTACTTCTGATTTGGCAATAACTCTCTCAAGTTCTTGTTTATGCTTAAGAAGTGATTCTTCATTTTGATTTTTCTCAAAAGTATAGAGTGTTTGAGAATAATTACCAAAATAGTACATCTTCTGGGGAGCACACCCGGCAAAATAAATACACGCCAGAATCACAGCAAATAAAAATGATTTTCTTTTCATGGTATTTGTATCTCCTTAGTAATTCCGTTTCCAAGCAAAATTATTCTACTTACAATTTCCACCCCTGATTTTTTTATTACAACTGCATGCTTCCCAGGAGATATTTGATAATGAACTTGGGCACTTCTATTTGTATTGTTCTCATCTTCATTACTTGCTATGCTACTCTGTTCGTTCAGGTCAATGGGATCAAGATCATCGATGTAAGCGATTGCATTTTGGGTGTTCCCAGTAAACCAGAGAAAACTTTTTGGTTCTTTGTTGACAACTCCTTCCTTGATACCGCCGCAACCACCGCATAAAAATAGAAAGATTAACCCTAAGTGCACGATTGTTTTGTATGACATAATATTCTCCATTTAATTAATTTCCTGAATAAACAGTTGGTTAAATTTTTTAGATGAAATGTATTCTGCAAAATTCCCATCAACAATATCACACAAAGTAACTTCTGTTTCAGGAGTATCACCTACGGACATAACAGCTTTTATTTTACCTATTTGATTCCCAGGAAGAGTAATTATCATATTAGTTTGAGGATTCTTAACTTTTTTCCCCTCTTTCATTACCTTAAAGATATCTCCGGTGTTAATATTTTGTAATTTTCCACCAGCCATAATGAATTTTCCATCTTCAAATCCAAGGATATAACTTCTCCATGGGCGATCAAGAAGGTTTTCAATGATATTGGAAGCTAAATTCGTTATTGCCGCGTCTAATGCTTTGTCGTTAATTGCTGAATCGTAGCCTGCACGTTCGCCAACACCAAATACTGTACCAACTTCCGAGGAAGCTTCTCCTTCTCCTTCCTCCGAATATAGTATTTGGCCTGTACGTACTTCGATAAGCCTCACATGCACTTTTGCAAAAGCAATTTGTCTTTTAGTACGACTGAAAATACCTACTTCTCCTTGATCCTTCCTCCCAAATTCTGTTACAGAACCGACAATTAAGTAGTCTGCCATATTTTTTAGGGGCTCATAATTCTCCATAGCCAATTCTTTTTTTATTTTATCAAGGTCAGCTCTCTCAAGGAGGATAAATTTCTCGGTCTCTATAAGTTTTGATGAAAGGATGTCTACGACTTGTTTGCCAATTCTGTCATTATTATCGTCAATGAAAAAACTCTGGCCGTATTTGGTCTCATTGGTAAAACGAGCAATAGCAACCTTACGCTTGAGCCCTTTTTTGTTACTAATATTTGCTTTTTCGTGTTGAACGGTTTTGCTAATTTTCGGTTTTTCGTCAATTGCCTTGATCTCTGGCTTTTCAACAGTTGCACAAGAAGGCAACAACACTACCAATGATAATAGGCCAAAGAATACGTAACACATTTTTTTCATGCCATTTTTCTCCTTTCTTAATTGTAGTTATGTGAAAATATCGAAAGCAAGCTTGCATACCTAGCATATTTCCGCTGCCGAACGCTCTGTATCACCGGCAGCAAAAAGTAGAGCGAGGAACGAGCGGCGCTTTTTGCTGTCCGAGTGCATGCGATTGTTAGCACTTCTCTCACTCTCGGTCTTCAAGTTCTTCAATCAGATCTACATAACTTGTTTCTACAGTCTTTACTTTGTATTGAATAGACAATTTTCTAGTTATTGGCTCTGATAACGTATCCGCATAGATATTGGCCTCAACATCAATTGAGCAATTTTTATCTGCGCTTAGCAACAAACGCTTTTGGGGACTTACTTCTCGCTTTGGTTGGAGGGCACGCATTTCTAAATGTGTAGACCATGTTAAATCAGTGATGCGATTTGCCTCTGTCTCTTCATCCCCCATCATAAAAATAATTCCCTCAGACGTTTCAAGCTGCCTCTGTGTACGCAGAGTGATCGGGGCTTTATTTGATTTTAGTTTTATTTCAATAAATACATCCCTAGCCCCAACAGTACCAACATTTTTCAACCAAAAGCGGATAGGCTTTGTCTTGCTTTTCTCTATTAATTTATCAATCTTACTTCTATAATAGTCCTTATTTCGGCTGCGAGTTTCCATTAATAATTCAAATATTTCTTTCTTTTCTTTTGACCTAGATTCCGTTTTTTTTTGTTTATAATCTGGAATACTGTCGTAATCTACAACTTTAAGACATGTGGAGTTAACCACCAATTTGTCACCGATAGCTTCACCAGAGTCCGCATCGGCAAATTTCAGTATAATATCTGTATAGGGTGATGCATCATTGCTTTCGATAACACTATCAGAACTAGCAAGTAGTGTGCGAAGCTGTATTTCAAGCTGCTTCGATAGCTTATCTCGAAACTCAATTATACCTGAGTAGTTTTCTACTAATGCATTAGGGAAGGTTTTTTTCTTAAACTCTCTGAGCTTCTTTAATTGCTCTATATCAATTTCATCAGGGTTCTTGCTAGACTTTGAAAAGTACAACATAACTGGCTTGCCGTCATTTGCAACTCTTTCTATTTCTTCCAATGTCCCACTATCTGCAATTCCTGTTGGACTTCCAATTCTTGTCCAGAAAACCCCAACTAGCAAATCACATTGATCAACTACTTGTCGGTTAATTACTTCTTGTGGTCGTTTTCCGTATTCTGGCGCTGAGTGCGTTTCCCAGCGAAGTGGCAATAAAACTAACTGCCTTTCAGCAGAATTTAGATCATTCCATTCCTGTATCGTTTTAACAGCAATATCTCTTTCCTCACTTACATCATTTGGTGACGCAATCAATATTCTGAATACCTGGGCTGAATATGCCATAAAATTATCCTTCTGATCCTAGGTGCTAACCATTTATTCACAGGTCTATTTGCCCTGATAACTAGAATATTTTGATGTTATCAGGTATAATTGCCCTGTTTTATGTTCTGTGAATTATCTCAAATTAAACAGTTAAATCTTGCCACAATGTTAATTAAGTTATCATAAAATGTCAACAGGAAAAAAGAAAAAGTTGCTTGAGGAAGTACGAGACTTTATGCGGCTTAAACATTATTCGATCCATACAGAGCGAACATACTGTGACTGGATCACTCGATATGTTCATTATCATAAAATGCTAAAAAGAGAAGATTTACAGGAAGGAGAGAAGAAAATAGAGATTTTTTTGACCCATCTGGCTGTGGAGAAGAACGTTGCTCCTTCCACCCAAAATCAAGCAATGAATGCCTTGGTCTTTTTGTACAAAGAGGTATTAAAAATTCCTCTGCAAGAAGAGATAAATGCCATAAGAGCAAGGAAAAAAACGAATATTCCTGTTGTTTTGACTAGAGAAGAAGTTCGTCAAGTTATTGATATAATGGAAGGAATACCGCAACTTGTTGTCAAATTATTATATGGCAGCGGACTCCGGATCATGGAAGCGGTAAGGCTTCGGGTAAAAGATATCGATTATAAGATGAAACAATTGACAGTTCGTTCGGGAAAGGGGGCTAAAGATCGTGTTACAACATTCCCTCAAACTATTATTTCATTATTGGAAAATCATTTGGCTAAAGTTAAAATTTTACACCATCAGGATTTAGCTAAGGGGTATGGCGAGGTCTACTTGCCTTATGCACTCGAACGTAAATATCCCCATGCGGCTAAAGAATGGGGATGGCAATATGTATTCCCTTCACGACAACTCTCTACAGATCCAAGAAGTGCAAAAATTCGAAGACACCATGTTGATCCAAGTGTGGTAAATAAGGCTGTTAAAGCTTCCGCTAAAAAAATAGAATTGAAAAAACAAATCAGCGCCCACACTTTTCGTCACAGTTTTGCAACTCATCTTTTAGAGCGAGGCACTGATATTCGTACTATTCAAGCCTTGTTGGGTCATAAAGACGTCTCAACAACGATGGTTTATACTCATATTTTACAACAAGGAGGCCATGGAGTGCCAAGTCCACTGGATGATTTGTAAAGTTGAGGGGACTACATGTTGACAAATTGCACCGGGGACGAATTGTTATCTATGAGGATTCCTGTTACTTCTCGACTTTCTTAAAAAGCCAAGCTTGAGTCCTGTCAAAAATAATTTAGCGCTTATGGGGAGAGAAAAAGGGGATGTTGCTTGAACCAGCAACATCCCCCTCTCGATAATCTTGTTAATTTGCTTACAACTTACAAATATTTATGCGGTAACGGCCTGGCGCATAAGTTCTGAAACCTTTGATGCGTCAATAACTGAACCGCTCAGGGTCATCATGCTGCCAGAAGCCGCAAGGCCGGAGCCAGTTCCTTTTGATGGTGTTATCACCGATGTTGTCTGGGTTGTTTTTTCCGGCGGAAGCGCGAGTTTTTCTACTTCCTCGGTCACATCATCAAGTATGTCCACCTTTGTTTTGTAACCAAGGCTTTCTGCCAGCTCCGCCGCCATCTGCCACGGCGCCATAACATCGGCTGCCGGCTCGACAGCACTCCAGAGCATTTTCATCCTGCCGTAGTAGTTGATAATACTTCCTTCCTGCTCTACAAAAGCAGGAGATGGAAGCACAACATCGGCAGTCTTGGCAAATTCGTTCATGTGGGTTACATGCGCAACCACAAATTCCGCGGGCTTTTCATAGCCTTCGCTTACGGGCAGATCACCGACACCGTAAAGGAAATCCAGACCGCCGTTAAGCATCTCTCTTGCTCCTATGCCTGCGGCTTCCGGAAGATCAGTCTTCCATGCCTTGGCCAGCTTCTTGCCGTCAGCGGCAAATCCCGGCAGAGTTAACGGCGAAAGCCCCATGGCGGCGACACCGGCCATGTTGGCCTCAAGACCTACAGGCAGAACCTGGCCGCCGATAAGGGCGCTAAGGTTCAGGGCCTGCAGCACGGTATCCACTCCGTTGTCCTTGGCAGACACACCGGTTGAGTAAAACAGCATAGGTACTTTTGACTTGGCGATCAACTCCGCGGCTTCCTTAACATCTTCTTCTGAAAGACCGGCCTCTGCACAAAGAGCGGCGACATCCGAAGAAGAGGCGGCGTTTCTCACGTCCGCAAGCCCCTTTGCCTTGTTTGCCCTGTTTTTATTTACGAGTTTCTCCTTAACCAGCACAGCCATAAGAGCGGCAAGGGCTGAAGTATCGGTCCCTTCTGCAAGCTTCAGGTGCTTGGTCGCGACTTCTGCCAATTTTATTTCAGCCGGGTCCAGAACAATCAGCTTGGCTCCTCCGGATACCTGCTTGCGTATTTTTGCATCAATAGCCGGAAGAGTTCTGCTCCACTGAGAGGCGTTCATACCCAGCACGATAATCAGATCTGCTTCTGTTATACAGCGCTCTGCCCCGGCTATTTTGCCGAAAGCCTTCTGGTAGGCCGGAACCGTGGATGTGTCATATAAAGACGCGGTGCTGTCAACATTGTTTGTTCCGATCACGGCACGCCCGAGCTTCTGAAGCATGTAGGCATCCTCGTTTGTCACAGCGGCGCTTGCCAGTATACCCACCTTGGCAGGATTTGAACGCGCTGAGGCAAGTTTATCTGATATGACTTTTATCGCCTCTACCCATGACGTTTCCTTTAACTCGCCGTTTGAGCGTATCATAGGAGTCGTCACGCGGTTTTTTGCAGCAAGGCTATCATAAGAGAAGCGTCCTGCAGCACATATAAATGCGTTGGGTTTAGGTGATGTAATTTTTACTACTTTGCCGTCTTTTTCACTGACATCAATAGGGCATGCCGCGCCACAAAGAGTACAAACAGTATCTGTCTTAAACAGTTCCCACTCTCTGCCCTTCAAACGGCGGCCCGACTCTAAAATAGCATTAACGGGGCAGGCGTCAAGACAACTGCCGCAGAATGTGCAATCCGTCTCGTTTAAAGGCTTGTCACGCTCGGTGGTAACCTTGGAGCCGACACCACGTCCCATGAACTCAAGGATGTTGGTGTTTTGGGCGGTACAAACGCGTACGCATTTGCCGCATAGAATGCAGTAGTTGGGATCACGCTCGATAAAACCGTTGGAGTCATCTATCTCGAAATCAAACGACTTACGGCCGTAAGCGGAGTCCTTCACATCCAACTGGTACGCCAAATCCTGAAGCCAGCAGACACCGGCCTTGGGGCAGGTCATACAATCCAGAGGATGCATGGAAAGAATAAGATCGATAACCATTCTTCTTAGATCCTTGATCTGTTCAGAATCGGTCTTTATCTTCATCCCTTCCTTGGTTTTCATGGTACAGGCGGTATTAGGCGCCCGCATCCCTTCTACCTCAACAACACACATACGGCATGCACCCACGCCACGCATATGCTCAAGATGACAAAGGTTCGGGATGTTAATTCCGACCGACCGGGCGGCATCCACAAGATTCATACCTTCGGGAAACTGTACTGTAAGGCCGTCAATTTCCATTGTGACTAGTTTATCTGACATGCTTCGTATCTCCTTGGAATTTTGTTCTGATTCTGGTTGGCTTTGTTTTTGCTCTAACCGGCTCCGCCTGAGAAGACCTCTACGGCATCCACAGGGCAAACCTCACGGCAAGCATCACATTTTACACATCGTTTCTGCCGAACACGGTACGGCATATAACCAAGCGCGTAGCCTGTTCTTTTTTCTCCGGCAATAGCAGCATACTTACAAGCAATAAGGCAGTCTCCACACATTGTGCACTTGTCAGTATTTATAATATAGGTTGTAAGAGCCGTACACTCCATGTGGCGGCAAAGACCCTTCTCGTAATGCTCAACCAGTTCATCGCGGCTCTCATTTAAAGCTTCTTTTAAGGTTTTAGCCACATCCTTGCCTTTTTTACACCTGGAGCCCATCAACATATCAGTGGCAATGCGATCGAGATGTGAAATAATCGAATCGCTGCCCTCTCCCTCTGCCAGCCGCTTAAGCATATCAAGTGCCTCGTATGATCCCAGCATGCAGGGATGGCACTTGGCACACATTTTTTCTTCTAGAAACTCGCCCCATTCCTTAATAGACTTCTGAACGGGGCATTCAAGCACAACCTCGGCCACAGCGACCGGGGTATCTGTATTTTCTACTTCCTTAACTATCGACACTTAATCCGGCCTCCTTTTCTTTAGGCTTCCTGTCTACTCCAGCTCTCGGATCTTTATTGATTTTCACCGCGTTGGTAGGACAAACTGAGTAACAAGCCTTGCACTTGGTACAGTAATCATTATCTATATAGAATCTATCCTTGGTTTCTGTAACCGCATCAAAGGCGCATGCCTGCTCACAAAGACCACATGCAATACAGTCAATCTGATCAATACTGTACAGACCTAAGCCGCGGCATGTTTTGGCCCGGCAGTATTTATCATGAATATGCTCTTCGTACTCCTCCCGGAAGTATTTAAGCGTGGAAAGCACCGGATTAGGCGCTGATTGGCCAAGGCCGCAGAGCGAGCCTGCTTGTATTTCACTGCCTAGCTGCTCAAGCCTATCCAGATCTTCAGGCACACCCTTGCCGCTGGTGATTCTTTCGAGTATGTCGAGCATGTGATAAGTTCCAATACGGCATGGCGGACACTTACCACAAGACTCAGACTGTGTGAATGAAAGGAAGAACTTGGCTACATCCACCATACAGTTGTCCTCGTCCAGCACAACCATGCCGCCGGAGCCCATCATTGAGCCGACTTTTTTGAGCGAATCAAAGTCCACCTTCATATCCAGCATGTCGGCAGGCAGACAGCCGCCCGAAGGGCCGCCGGTCTGTACAGCTTTGAACCCTTTACCGTTAAGGACACCGCCACCTATGTCGTAGATTATCTCCCGCAAAGTAATGCCCATAGGCACTTCGACCAAACCTGTGTTCTGCACTTTTCCGGTCAGCGCGAAAACTTTTGTGCCCGGAGAGTTATCCGTACCGATAGAAAGGAAATGATCGGCCCCTTTATCGATAATATATGGAACACAGGCATATGTTTCTATGTTATTTAGGTTGCTTGGATACCCCCAAAGTCCACCACCGCTTTCTGATAAACGTGGCGGACGCGGTCTTGGATAACCCCGTTCGCCCTCGATTGAGGCAACAAGAGCTGTTGATTCACCACATACAAAAGCACCTGCTCCTTCACGCACGGATACGGTAAAGTTAAACCCTGTACCCAGAATATTATGCCCAAGCAACCCCATTTCCTCAGCCTGTGCTATGGCCGCCTCCAGGTGCCTGACCGCCATAGGATATTCATGGCGCACGTAAATGAACCCATATTCAGAACCTATCGCATAAGCACAGATCAGCATGCCTTCCAAGAGGCTGTGAGGATCGCCTTCCATGATCGACCTGTCCATAAACGCGCCGGGGTCTCCTTCATCACCATTTGCAATCACAAACTTAATGGGGTTTTTATCTGACTTTGTATGAGCCCATTTTTTACCGGCCGGAAAGCCGGCACCACCGCGGCCGCGCAAATTGGCCTTATCAACCTCGGCAAGAGTTTGATCCGGAGTCATTTCTGAAAGCATTTTTTCCGTGGCACGATATCCATCAACAGCAATGTATTGATGAATATTTCCAGGATCTACAACTCCGTTGTTTCTAAGGGCGATTCGAAGTTGTTTCTTATAAAATGGAACTTCGGAAACTTTGGCCACAGGCTGAGACAAAATATCGTTACGGTAAAGATGTTCCCTGTAAGGAATACTGTTTGCAATCGAATAATCAATTATACGCGTCATACTTTCCGGCCGGACTTTCTGGTAGAAAACATCCAGTGGTTCAACGCGCATAACAGGCCCTTTCTGGCACAAACCCTGACATCCGGTTTTTACCACCTCGACTTCCAGCCCTTTTTCTTTGGAAGATGTGTTTAGTTCATCCACCACTTTATCGGCTCCCGAGGCGACACAGGCTGTTCCGCAACAGACCCGCACACGTGACTTTTCCGGTCTGAACACCTCTTCTTTAAGAAGCGCCCGAAGATTTTTCAGTTCGTCAATGCTGTTTAACCTGGACATAATTTTAAGCCTCTTTCACTGACTGGATAATCTCGTTGATACGTTCATCATCGATTTCACCTATCACGTCTTCATTTATGGTCGCCACCGGCGCAAGACCGCAGCACCCCACACATCCAACAGTTTCGAGCGTCATGGAGAGGTCCTCGGTCGTCTCACCCTCCTCAACTCCGAACTCTTCTTTTAGTTCTGAAAGCACCTCGCCTGCCCCGCGCACGTGACATGCCGTACCCGTACATACCTTTACAATAGTTTTACCCCTGGGATTGAAATAAAATTGTTTGTAAAAAGAAGCGGTGCTGTAAACAAACGACATGGGAATATTAAGTTTTTCGCCCAGTGCTTTAAGCGCCTCTTCCGGCAGGTAGTTCATCTCAGACTGCAACTTCTGGAAAGCATGTATAAGCAGTCCTTTGGTTTTCTGCTCTTGGTTGAGCACATCTCCTACTGCGCCTATTTCTTTGTTTATATCAATATTTTTAAGATCCATATGCGCCAGAAAAACCTCCAGTAAAATACGGCTTACGCCTTTGCTGCCTCAATTCTTTTCTTATCAATCTCACGCCGCGCCGCCATGTCAAGAAGAACACGTTCCGCAGCGAATTTGCCCGGCTCATATTTTTTGAGTTTAAGCGCATCGCGTTTTTTATCTATATGGGCAAGCGCATTTTCGAGAATTTTCTGAGGATCTGGCACAAACTCAAGTTTGCCGCCTACGGCTTTTTCCCAGCCCTCGCTTATCAAATTCTGAGCAGTCTTACTTGCGGCAACCGGTGATCCCACGCCAAACATGACGTACATACCGGATGCAACAAAATACACGCCGATGGCCAGAGCCTTTTCGCTCATCCATTCCGGAGCTATACCCACAGCAGGCAGATCTGATATGTCATCACCAAGGCCGCCCTCTTCAACCATTTCCGTGGCCACGGTAAGGATCCTGGTATTATCCACACAAGATCCAAGGTGAAGAATAGGAGGAATACCTATAGCCTCGCAAACCTCCTTGAGGCCGGGTCCAGCCTTTTCAAAAGCTGTCTCAGGCGTTAAAAGCCCGGCCTTGCCGTAAGAAGCCGCTCCACAACCGGTGGCGACGACCAAAACATCGTTACGAATAAACTCTTCTACAAGGAAGTTAAAGGCGCTGTCCTGCATGACATGCGGATTGTTGCATCCAACCAGGCCTACAACGCCACGAATGCGTCCGGCCATTATCGCATCGTTAAGAGGACGGAAAGACCCCCGGTATTTGCCTCCCTGCATGTACTTGATATACTCGTGCGAAAACCCGGCCACAACATCTGTTTCTTCATCTATGCGCTCGCCTTCTGATGTGCGATTTTTGTAGTTATCAATAGCTGTGCGCACTATGTTACGAGCGGTATCCTTGGCATGATGCTCATCGTATTCTATATGTAGCGCATCTATCATTTTGCCTTTGGGCGAGGTGGTTATAACCTTTGTATGGAAACTTTTAGCCGCCTGGGCCAGGCTTGGCATTATGCACTGGACATCCACCATCATCGCCTCTACCAGGCCTGTCATAATTCCCAGTTCCTGGTTCAAAAAGCCACCTGCGCTGGATATTCCATGACGCATAAGAACCTCATTCGCCGTACAGCACATACCTACAAGGTTGATGCCTTCCGCTCCACTTTTTTTGGCGTAATCTACCAGCTCCGGCTCGTCAATTACTTCAACGATCATCTCGGCCAGGCTGGGCTCATGGCCATGAACAACCAGATTTACCTCATTTTTTTTGAAAACTCCCAGGCTTACCTTTCCCTTGATCGGAGAAGGAGTGCCAAACATCATGTCGCTTATATCAGTGCCGATCATACTGCCGCCCCAACCGTCTGCCAACGAGGTTCTCATTGCCTGGTGAAGCAGGTTGGTAGGATCCTGGTCAACACCCATGTTTGTCCGGTGCATGGCTTCGACCACCTCACGGTCAATACCTCTGGGAATAAGGCCCAGCTTCCGCCACAATTCCACGCGTTTCTTGGGTGCGCTAAGCGGATAACCTATTTCGCCTGTCTGCTGTCCAAACCAAGATAGGTAAGTATCCGCAATCTCGCCGGCCACCTGGTTTACATCTTTGTCCTGTGTATCTATGCCCAGCTTCTGGGCGGTACTCATAACCTTACCGGGGTCCTTAACCTGAAAATCCTTGGCCTCGCCCGTTGTCACCGCTTTAAGTGTTGCCGCCATATCTCTTGCGTGGTCAGAGTGCGCCGCAGTACCTGCCGCCACGTTCCGTAACAGGTTACGTGTAGAAACCACGGGCAAGGTGGCACCACAGACTCCGGCGGCTTCGGTCTCAGCGTTTTTACCCACAAGCCTGCATGGCCCCATAAAACATATCTTGCAACAGGCACCGGAATGGCCGACCGGGCAAGCTTTGAGCTTTTCCGCACGGTCGAAAGCTGTTTCTTTACCGGCTTCCCCGGCCCAAGCCAGGATCTTTTCAGCTATATTGTCTGCACTTTTATGACCTTCACTCATAAGGATGATCCTCCGAATCTTAAGCAGTTGTTATAGTATACTTAACTGAACTTTTATATTGTTTAATGCCTGGAGTTATAAAACACAATAGATAGATTGTGCCCATAGAACATTTACTTTAAAAATTACAGATCAATTATGTCAACCCCGCATTGAGCCGCCTTAACTCTTTACTCAAAAAAACTTAAAAACATACTGTCGGCCGGAGAGTGCCTGAGGTCTGTTGAGGCTTGTTGTTCAGGATTTCACCATTAATTGTTGAACTGTCTCTACAGTTTTCTGAAAATTAGGCCGAAAAGGGATTAGTCAGAAAACATCAGGAGGAGCCGGATGGAAAAACAGTATATAGGTTTCAGACTGAATAACAAGGAGTTTGCTGTTGATATTTTATCGGTTCAGGAGATCATTCAAAATGTTCCACTGACCGATGTGCCACAAAGCGATGAAGCCATAGCAGGGATAATCAACCTGCGGGGACAGGTAATCCCTGTTATGGACCTGAAAAGCAGGTTTGGCATGCCAGAAACAGATGACGGCTCAGGCACCGGCAATGTCATGGTGGTAAATGCGGGTGGAAGTTTAGCTGGCATGCAGGTGGATGAGATCACTGGTGTTATACCTATTTCGTCTGATCACATAGAACCGGTAGAAAAAATATACGACAATATGCCGGTTACAGATGTAACAGGCATTGCCAGGCTGAAGGACCAATTAATACTACTGCCGGATCTTGCCCGCATACTGGGTAAAGAAAGCACAACAGGTTCCAGCGCTCCTTCTGAAATCGTGGAACAGAAACCGGAGTTAATTACAGAAGGAATAAATGAAATCGAAAAAAAACTTATTTCAAAGGCCGATGAAGGAAGCCAGGGTTCTGAGGATATACAGAAATTGGTTGCCGAAATTAAAAACCTTATGAACGCACTTGCCGGTGGGGACCTGGCAGGAGCTGAATCGGCTATAGACAACCTCACAAAAATAAGTGAAAAAAAACTATTTGATGAGGTCGGAAACATTACCAGAAATCTACATGACTCCCTGAAAGATTTCAAACGTACGCTTGATCCTAAAATAAAATCAATGGCCACGGAAGATATGCCGGAGGCGGCGGACAACCTTGAACAGGTATTAAATCTCACAAAGCAGGCAGCGGATAAAACTCTTAATATTGTGGAAAAAGGACTTGATGACAACGAAAACATGAGAACCGTGCTGGACGGCTTTAGCGCAAGTATCGAGCAACTAAAAAAACAGGCAGGTTCATCGCAGGTCATTAAATCTATGGAAACCGTTGGAAAAGAGCTTAACGAATATATCACAAGATCGTCGGAAGGTTACAATGAAATCCTTATGTCACAAGACTTCCAGGACCTGACGGGACAGATGATAAAACGTATTATCAAGCTTGTCCACGAATTAGAGACGCAACTCATAGAACTCATCAAAAATTTCGGCGTTGAAGTAGCTCAACAGAAAGAAACTCCGGAAGATACCGAAATGGCTGAGAATAAGAATGAACTTAAAGGTCCGGCAAGCTCTACCCGAATCGACCAGGGAGACGTCGATGACCTGCTCTCCTCTTTTGGATTTTAACAGCAGCCAGGCGCAGGAGGCAGTGACTGTTTTTTTCTTGCCTTTATGATTTCCGCCTCCTGTTAATTGTTACATTTCAATGTTTTGTTTCATTGACTAATCTTCCAGGCATTCGCTATCATACCAAGTTGTAAACCATCTTAATTCTTCCTCATATTTACTACTATGCCAATGACAAACAATATTAATATCAAGGCCGTTGATAAAGATGTATATGACGCGCTTATAGCCGAAGAACACAGAGAGCAGAATAAAGTGTTGCTCATAGCCTCAGAAAACTACGTATCAAAAGCTGTTCTAGAGGCCCAAGGCTCAGTTCTTACCAACAAGTATGCCGAAGGATATCCTGGAAGGCGTTATTACGGCGGCTGTGAATACTCAGACATAGTCGAAAATCTCGCTATTGACAGAGCAATGGAGATTTTTGGAGCCGAACATGTAAACGTACAACCACATTCCGGTTCGCAGGCCAACATGGCGGTGTTCCTTGCCATGCTCAACCCCGGCGATACGGTGATGGGGATGTCTTTAAGCCATGGCGGACACCTCACACACGGCAGCCATGTGAGTTTCTCCGGCCAGATTTACAAGTCGGTCTCTTACGGTGTGAATAAAGATACCGGCTTGATCGATTTTGCTGAAATCCGCGAACTCGCCCTCCGGCATAAGCCGAGGCTCATAATCTGTGGCGCAAGCGCATACTCAAGAACAATAGACTTTGCCGCCTTCAAAGAGGTGGCCGGCAGTATCGGTGCATATCTTATGGCCGACATAGCTCATATAGCCGGTCTTATTGCGGCAGGGGCTCACCCATCACCCATACCATACGCCGAGTTTGTGACCAGCACCACTCACAAAACTTTCCGCGGCCCCCGCGGCGGCATGATAATGTGCAAGGCAGAGTTCGCAAAAAAAATCGATAAAGTTATATTTCCGGGCATACAGGGCGGACCGCTCATGCACGTTATTGCTGCAAAAGCCGTGGCCTTTAAAGAGGCACAGTCGGCAGAGTTCAGAAAATATCAGCACCAGGTGGTGAAAAATGCCGCAACTCTTGCAGAAGAACTTATGCGTCTGGGCTTTAAGGTTCTTTCGGATGGAACCGATAATCACATGATGCTGCTGGATCTTCGTAACATAAACGTAACCGGTAAAGCCGCTGAAGAGGCCCTGGATCTTGCGGGCATAACCGTGAATAAGAACTCTATTCCGCACGACGATAAGCCTGCAACAGTAACCAGCGGAATACGGCTTGGGACACCGTCGATAACCACACGTGGTATGAAAGAGCCGGAGATGATTACGATAGCTAAAGCCATAAATGATGTAATCAAACAGATCGGCGACGAAAACATCATACGCAAAACCCGTGAAAAGATGAAAGACCTTTGCGGAAAATTTCCTATTTATTAAGACTGAAGCATGTTTATTCGTTTATAAAAAAATATACGTAAACCGAATGAAATGCCATTTTTGCAGCCACCAGGAAGATAAAGTGATTGATACACGTTCTTCAAAAGGCGGGCAGGCTATCAGATGTTTACCGCTTGTTTAAAGATATAAGCGGGTTCATGGCTGAACTTAAAACACTGCTTGAGACAAAGACAAAGCAATCCTGAGAGATCAAACACAAACCGGTGTTTGTTTTACGGCATTTTTTTAAAGAAACTAAACATAGGCAATTTATCTACTTGACAGAATATCTTTGTTGCAAGCAAACTATCTATTAGTAGCAAACCAGGTTTTATAATTTATAATTGAATGTGAATTTTAATAAAGCATGAACTGCCTTCGCATAACAAAAGCATGGACAATCCTTCTGGTATACATTCTTGCCAGCATGGCAGGCGCTGCCGAGCCCCTGGTGCTCTGCCTGGGAACAAAAGGTCACATAGATATAGAATCAACAGGATTAAACCAGTCTTGTGACGGGCCCTGTGACGCTTATTCGAAGTATGCTTCCAACGCTCCAAGGGTAAACATTGCTGAAACCACATCCAAGTTTTGCGGACCATGTGTTGACATTCCTATCTTAGCAGGCAGTTCCGGCCGACAAAGCCAACAACTTCGTCCTTCCGAAGACCTTTCCAACTCCTGGCAGAATAAACAGATGACTGCTAGAGCCTCGACCTCTGTTGTTATGTGCTATGCAGAAACACCGGAGAAAAAACTTTCCTCATCATATATATCCACTACTGACTCAACTATTACATCTCTTCGTACCGTCATCTTTTTGGTCTGATCTCTCCGGAATAACTATCGTATCGACTTAAAACAGTGGATGTATTTTTGTGTAGTAATACAAAAATACATGCATTCGTATACTTTTAAAAAAATGCAGTTAGATTTCGGAGGTTTTTATGTCACAGAAGTTTTTACCACTATTAGCCTTATCACTCTCACTGGCGCTTTCGGGGTGCGCTGTAAACAGCGTAGATTTGAAACAGCCTCAACTTAGCCCTTTGGGCAGCGATATACGCACATTCCATCCTCCGGCCGAGCCAAGCGAAGAAGGTTCTAGTTCCTTAAAGTTTGAAGAACCGACAGGCGACCTTACACTGAGCCGGGCCTTGTCGCTGGCGCTGCTGAAAAGCCCGGAATTAGCAGCCTTTTCCTGGGAAGTACGCGCAGGAGAGGCAAGGAGGCTTCAGGCAGGTCTTCTGCCGAACCCGGAAATTAATATCTCGTCCGAAGAATTCGGCGGTTCAGGCGTCAGAAGAGGTTACGATGCTGCAGAGACATCTGTTCTGCTTAGTCAACTGGTTGAGCTGGGCGGTAAACGCGCCAAGCGAACAGAAGTTGCGGCGATCCAAAGCAACCTGGCAGGATGGGATTACGAAAGCAAACGGCTCGATGTTTTTACCGACACAACCAAGGCCTTTGTCGAAACTCTTGCAGCCCAGAGCAGGCTTGCCTTGGCAGAGGAATCGTTCGACTTGGCCAAGCAGGTTCTTCAGGCCGTCTCTGAACGATCAAGGGCTGGGAAAGTATCTCCGCTGGAAGTGATAAAAGCGGAAGTAGCTCTTTCGACCAGTCGAATTAAACTTGAACGGACAAAACGCGAACTGGAAACAAGCCGCAAGAGCCTGGCCGCCACCTGGGGTAGTAACTCCCCGATGTTTATACATGCTAAGGGAGATTTCGAAACCATAAATGAAATTCAGCCTCTTAACCAACTATTACAATTGATCGACCAGAACCCTGATATTGCAAGAAGGAAGGTAGAGACAACACTACGAAGGGCCGAAATACGGTTGGAAGAATCGGAAAAAATTCCAAGCCTGACTATAGGAGCAGGAATGCGGCGTTTCGAGGAAACGGATGACAGCGCCTTCCTTTTCGAAGTCTCACTTCCGCTTCTGCTTTTTAATCGTAACCAGGGAAATATCTTAGAGGCCAAGCATAATCTTGCAAAAACCTTGGAAGAAAACCGGGCGACCAATGTTCGGATACGGGCGAGTATCAGCCGCATTCACCAGGTTCTGTCATCTTCATATCTGGAAGCGGTTACTTTGAAAAACGACGTTTTGCCGGGAGCCTATAGCGCATTCGAAGCGGCGCGCGAAGGTTACAAGCAGGGCAAGTTTGGATACCTGGATGTTCTGGATGCACAAAGAACCCTTTTTGAGACAAAAGCAGGCTACATAGCCGCTCTGGCCGACTATCACAAGGCAATAGCTGAAGCGGAACGTCTTATAGGGCAGCGCTTAACGCTGCAAAAATAACAGATTATAAATTACTTAAGGAGCAATACTCATGACGAAAAAGAATAAAAAACCGATCTTTTCGATCACCTCAACAGCTTTTTTTTCGTTGGCTGTGATTATTTGGGTTTTAGCGCCGTGGGGGGGAAGAGTATTAACAGCCCAAGCCTCGCAACAAGAACACGGCGAAGAAGAGCATGGCAAATCTGCTAAGCACGAGGAAGGTGCTGACAATAATGATGCACACGGAGAGGAAAGCGGCGGTGGTCATGACGAGCATGAAAAAGAAAATGTAGTCCGACTAAGCGAAGGGGAAAGAAAAGAGTTCGGAATCACGTTGGCCACTGCTGAAGAAGGAAAACTACGTGTCTGGACAAACCTTTCCGGCGAGGTTGTTGTTAATGCCGACCGCATAGCCCATATTGTTCCTCGTCTACCGGGCATTGTAACAGAAGTTAGAAAAAGCCTTGGTGATAAAGTTCGGGCCGGAGAGGTGATGGCAATAATCGAAAGTCGTGAACTGGCTGATGCCAAAGCCGCTTACCTTGCCGCAAAGGAAAGAATAGCCCTGGCTCAGGCGAACTTTACCAGGGAGAAGAATCTTTGGGAAAAGAAAATATCCTCAGAACAGGAATATCTTGATGCAAAACAGGCCCTTGCCGAAGCCGACATTGAAAGGCGTTCGACAGAACAGAAACTTCATGCGCTTGGTTTCTCGGATGAGTACGTAAAATCTCTTCCTGCCCACCCGGATGTAAACCTAACCCTTTATGAGATTGTGGCGCCAATAAGTGGAACCGTTGTCAAAAAGCATATCACCCTCGGCGAAAAACTCGGAAATGAATCAAACACTTTCACAGTAGCCGATTTAAGCAATGTCTGGATACACCTTACGGTTTACCAGAAAGATCTACCGAAAATACGCCCAGGACTGCATGTGATTGTGCGTGCTGATCAACACGACGCCAAAACAAGCGGTATTATCGACTACGTCAGCCCCTTTGTGGATGAATCAACCCGTACGGCTACCGCACGCGTAGTGGTCGATAACACTGAAGGCAACTGGCGGCCGGGGATGTTCGTAACTGGCCAAGTGCTTGTTGATGAGGTGGAGGTCGGTATACTGATCTATCGTTCGGCCATACAGATCATCGACGGAGATAAAGCTGTATTCGTCCAGACCGACGAAGGCTTTGAGCCCCGTCATATCAAAACCGGTCGCTCCAATAAGGATTATGTTGAAGTCGTCTCCGGACTGGAACTCGGACAACGCTATGTAAAGAGCAACGCATTCACACTCAAGGCCGAACTGGGTAAAAGCCAGTTCGGTGAAGGCCACGGTCATTAACTCATCACAAAGGGGAGGAAAGTCTCAAAATGATTAACAGTTTAATTAATATATCGCTGAGTAACCGCCTGATGATGATCGTGCTGACAGTGTTGGTAATGGCAACCGGCTACTGGAGTTATAAAAATCTGCCGGTTGATGCGTTTCCAGATGTTTCGCCGAATCTCGTACAGGTATTCACTATAACGGACGGCCTTGCTCCTGAAGAGATAGAGAAATACGTAACCTATCCAGTGGAAGCGTCTATGACAGGTCTGCCGGGTGTTAAAAAAATCCGCAGTGTTTCAAACTTCGGTCTATCGGTAGTAAACATATACTTCGAAGATGGAATGGATATTTATTTCTGCCGGCAGCTTGTTAACGAACGGCTTCAGGAAGCTCGTGAGCAGATACCGGAAGGTTTTGGCGAGCCTGGAATGGGACCGATATCCACGGGTATGGGCCTGGTCCTTTTCTACTACCTGAAGGATTCAACAGAAAAATACTCACTGGAGGAACTTCGCAGCATCCAGGATTGGATTGTCAAATTCAACCTACAGACAGTGCCCGGCGTTACAGAAGTTCTGGGCATCGGCGGCTACGAAAAACAGTATCAAGTCGTTGTTAATGACGCTGCGCTGCTGCGTTACGACCTTACACTGAATAACATCATAGAGAGTATAGAGTCTAATAACTTAAACGTCGGCGCTCAGTTTATAGAGAAAAACGAGGAAGAACTGATTATCCGTTCCGTAGGCCTGGCTGAAGATATTGAAGATTTAAACAATATTGTTCTAAAGACGGCGGATGGGCGTCCGGTCTACTTAAGCGACGTGGCTGAGATGAAGATAGGCGGTGCAATCCGCCGTGGAGTTCAGACGCGTAATGGACAGCAGGAAGTGGTCGCGGGCATGGTCATAAAACTTTATGGCACTAACGCATCAACTGTAATCGAGCGTGTTGAAAACAAAATTGCCGAGATAAACAAGATGTTGCCTGAGGGTATAAAAATTGTGCCCTACTACCAGCAGAAAGACATTGTAGAAGCATCCGTAAAAACAGTCACCAACGCGCTGTTACAGGGAATTGCCTTGGTTATGCTTGTACTGCTGGTCTTTATGGGTGGTTTTCGGCCGAGCCTGGTTGTGGCGCTTGCAATCCCTTTCTCGGTATTGTTCGCCTTTATTGCGATGGGTTACTTCGGACTTTCAGCCAACCTGATGTCACTGGGCGGCTTGGCTATTGCTATCGGTATGATGGTTGATGGAACCATTGTGGTTGTCGAAAACGTGGACCGTATGCTTAGAGAAGCCGACCCGCACGAATCTAGAATCCACGTGGTAGGACGGGCGTGCAAAGAAGTAGGGCGGCCGATAGTATTCGCCATATTTATTATTATCATTGTCTTCCTGCCGCTTTTCACACTGCAGGGAGTTGAGGGCAAGACCTTCCGTCCCCTGGCCTACACTGTTGCTCTGGCCATGTTTGGTTCCCTTGTCTTTGCTTTAGTTCAGGCGCCTATGTTTAGTGATTTATTTATGCGGCGGCCAAAAGCGGAAAAAGCTGATGCCAAGCCACGTGAATCTTTTGTCGTCCGTGCGTTACTAAAGCCTTACCGGCCGCTTATAAGCTACTTCGTCCGGGCCCGCTGGGCCGCTGTAGGACTTTCAATTCTTCTGGTTACGATCGGAGTATTGATATTTCCAAGGCTTGGCTCGGAATTTACGCCTACACTAAAAGAGGGAACAATCGTGGTTCGTTTAACAATGGCGCCGTCTATTTCACTGGTTGAAAGCACACGAACAACCATGATAGTTGAACGCAGGATAATGAATATACCAGAGGTAAAAGAGGTAGTCACCCGTATCGGACGCGGTGAGGTCGGCGCACATACCGACCCTGTAAACTCCTCAGAGATGTACGTACTGCTAAAACCGAAGTCCGAATGGCGAGAGCAGGGCAACCAGGAGTATATCGAAACAACTATCAGGAAAGAGATTGGGGAAATACCAGGAGTACTGATAAATCTTACTCAACCCATAGAGATGACCGTGGACGAACTGCTTGAGGGAGTCAGGGCCGAGCTTGCGATCAAGCTTTTTGGTGATGATCTTAATTTACTAAAAAGTAAGGCCGACGAGATTGCAGCGGTTGTCAGAAATGTTCGGGGATCGGCAGACTTACAGGTGGACCAGGTCAGCGGTACACCACAACTGCTTATACGTCCCGACCGCCAGGCCGTTGCACGCTATGGACTAAATATTTCAGACCTGCAGGAGGTTATCAGGGCGGCAGTCGGTGGAGTGACGGCAGGACAGATTTTCGAAGGAATACGGCGTTTCGATATTTTGGTCCGGTACGCCCCTGAGGCCAGACAGACCATTGAAGCCATACGCGAACTTATTATTGAAGCCCCGGACGGCAAACGTGTACCGCTTAGTGAACTGGCCGATATACGGGAAATAGTGGGACCTCGCCAGATTACACGCGAGGATAATCAAAGATTTATCACCATACAGTGTAATGTCGTGGATCGTGATATCGTCGGCTTTGTTGAAGAGGCTCAGAAGATGATAGATCAAAAGGTCGAACTTCCGGCCGGATACCTGGTCACTTGGGGTGGGCAGTTCAGGCTGCAACAGGAAGCCAACAAACGCCTGTCCATTGTTGTCCCCATCACACTGCTGGTGATCTGCCTGCTTCTGTTTAGCAACTTTGGGTCACTTAAAAATACACTCTTGATTCTGTTGAACATTCCACTTGCTATGGTAGGCGGTATAGTGGCTCTATGGATATCCGGGCAGAACCTTTCTGTACCTGCTTCGGTTGGTTTTATCGCCCTGTTTGGGATAGCCCTGGAGAACGGCATGGTGCTGCTTACATATCTCAATCAGCTGATTCGAGACGGTGTGCCGATGGACGAGGCATCAATACGTGGAGCATCGCTTCGTCTGCGGCCGGTGCTTATGACCGCAATAACTACAGCCCTGGGATTGATTCCCCTGCTCACGGCCACCGGAACCGGCAGCGAAGTACAGCTGCCACTGGCCACAGTTGTGGTTGGCGGACTTATAACCTCAACCGTTCTGACTCTGCTGGTTTTACCAGCGCTGTACAAATGGTTTTCAGACCCTATTGAACACGAGTAACCAGCTCGGGTGGATAGCCTGAAGGTTTTTAAGCTATCCACCCGATATTTTACTAGATTAAAGTTAACTTAAGGAGGCTGACTATGAAATTAATTATCGCATTTATCAAGCCGCATAAGCTTTCAGATGTAACACTTGCCCTGCACGAAATCGAAGGCCTTACAGGCGCCAGCATCTCGGATGTCCGGGGTTTTGGTAGAGGCCGCGCCAAAAACGCTCCTGATAGGGTACAGAAAGATCTTATTGATTTTATGCCCCGTATAAAATTGGAGATGGTTTGTCCGGATGAACTGGTAAAACAGGTTGTATCAACAATCGAGAAGAATGCTCATACCGGTCTTCGAGGCGACGGAAAGATATATGTTACCAATGTGGAACAGGCGGTACGTATAAGTACCGCAGAATGTGGAGATTGTGCTGTTTAGTTTTCTTTAAAAACCTGAGGGGTAAAGGCTAAGGTGACTATATTTCACGGTCATCCCGTAGTAATATTCATTAAAATATTGTAAATGTGCCTGCGGTTGCAGTCTAAAACGGCTGACCAAACGACAAAGAAAGGATAGCCATGAAAAAGCCCGCAACGCCGATTCTTCAGCATTGATTCCTTCAGCAGGGAAATCACTAAACTCGCATGATACTCTGATATAATATCAGGATGAATAAAAATAAGCTTAAGATCATCCCACTTGGTGGTGTAGGAGAGATCGGTCTGAATATGACCGTGTTTGAACACGGCGAGGATGTAATTGTTGTAGATGCCGGGCTTATGTTTCCAGAGGAAGATATGCATGGTGTGGACTACGTAATTGCCGATACCGGTTATCTTCAGGAGCGCAAAGAAAACATTCGGGCCGTTCTGCTTACCCATGGGCATGAGGACCACATCGGCGCCTTACCTTATCTTCTTAGGGACATTCATGTTCCAATATACGGAACCGCTCTTACCATAGGTCTGGTGACATCGAAACTTCGCGAGCATGACCTGCCGGAAGAGCCCGAGCTGGTGGTTATCAAACCACGAGACAAGGTGAAACTTGGATGTTTTACCGTAGAATTTATTCGTGTAACACACAGTATTGTGGATGGTGTAGGGCTTGGCATCGAAACCCCGGTAGGCAGGGTGGTGCATACCGGAGATTTCAAGCTTGATCCTACTCCGGTAGACGGAGAATTGATGGATTTCCATAAATTCACCGAATACGGGGAAAAGGGCACTTTGGTTCTGCTTTCCGACAGTACAAATGCGGAAAAAGGGGGTTTTACGTTTTCCGAAAAAGAAGTCCGTCGTGGCCTGGACGGTATATTCGCATCTGCCGAAGGCAGAATAATTGTGGCTACTTTTGCCTCAAACATACACCGTATTCAGCAGGTGGTGGATGCTGCGGTTATGGTGGGGCGTAAGGTGGCGCTCTCGGGCCGAAGCATGGTGAACAATGCGCAAATAGCCATGGACCTTGGATACTTAAAAGTTCCTGGAAATACGTGGCTAAAACTGAACGATATCAAGCATCTGGACGACCACGAGGTTGTGCTTATCACCACCGGCAGCCAGGGTGAGCCCATGTCTGCTTTGTCGCGCATGGCGGTTGAAGAACACAAGCAGATTAAGATTAAGCCGGGTGATGTTGTTGTGCTTTCATCCAAGGTTATTCCCGGCAACGAACGTGCGATAGGGCGGGTGATCAACCACCTTTTTAAAAGAGGAGCTGTTGTTCACTACGAGAAGGTATCAGATATCCATGTATCGGGTCATGCCTCAAAGGAAGAACTGAAATTAATGTTGAACATGGTTCGCCCGAAGTTTTTTATCCCTGTTCATGGAGAATACAGGCACCTGGTGTATCACTCTATACTTGCAGGAAAAAGTGACGTGCCTGAAGATAACATATTTATACTGCAAGACGGCGATTCTGTAGAGTTTTCTATGGACGGTACGGCCAGGCGTGGAGATAAAGTGACGGCAGGCCGTGTGTTTGTTGATGGTAAAGGGGTGGGCGATGTCGGTGACGTAGTTCTTCGTGACCGTCGAAGACTGGCCAGAGACGGCATGATAATAATTCTTTTGAATATCGAAAAAGAGACTGGAAAGGTTATATCAGGGCCGGACATCGTTTCAAGGGGATTTGTTTACGAGGACGAGTCACGTGAACTGCTGGACGCAGCCAAAACCGAAATAGAATATGCTCTTATGGATATGGATCAGGAAGTCAAAGGTGATACCTTAATGGTCGAGACTAAACTTAGACGTGTTTTAAAGAAGTTTGTCTATAAGAAGATTGAGCGTACGCCCATGATACTTCCGATTATTATGGAGATGTAGGGATTTGCTCGAAGCTATAGTTCTGGGCGTAATCCAGGGTCTTACCGAATTTATCCCTGTAAGCAGCACTGCACACCTGGTTATCCTGCCGGAGGTGTTTGAGTGGTCTGGTGTCTTGAATTCACTGGCTTTTGATGTTGCTCTTCACTTTGGGACGACTTTGGCGCTGATATCTTTTTTCTGGCGTGACTGGATAGAGATCCTGACACGCAATCGCAAGATGCTATGGTTTATATTCGCGGCTACTATTCCGGTAGGCATTGCGGGGTTGACGCTCAGAGCGAGAATTGAAGAGTCCTTGAGATCAATGGATGTAATCGCTGCAATGCTGGTTGTTTTTGGAGTTGTTATGCTTGTTGCCGAAAAAGTCTCTGTTAAAAAAGGTGTTAACAATTTAGAAAACCTTAAAACTCTTAAAAAAATGAACCTGCGTGATGCTCTTATTGTAGGTGTGGCACAGGTGCTAGCTCTTGTGCCAGGAGTCTCGCGCTCAGGTGTGACGATAAGCGCCGGGCTTTTTGCCGGTTACCGCCGGGAGGATGCAGCCAGGTTTTCCTTTCTTTTGTCAACACCTGCGATTGTGGGAGCAACGCTTCTTGAGAGCCGGAAGATCATCCATGGTTTTGACGCTGACCCGGCACTGTTTGCCGCTGGTTTTACGGCTGCCCTTATTTCAGGTTACATGGCTCTTGAATTTCTTATGAAATATCTTCAAAAACATCCTGTGACTGTTTTTGTTTACTATCGATTTATCCTTGCCGCCGGCATTATACTGGTCTTATATGTCTGAGAGGTTAAAAGGTGAAATCCTGGCTGTTGTTTCCTCCCTGGCGGGAGTTTTCCTGCTGGTCAGTCTTATCAGCCACAATCCCTGGGACCCTTCTCTTTTTACCGAAGGAGGTGGAGGAGGGACATCTAATATAACCGGCCCTGCCGGTGCCTGGCTTTCAGAAACTTTCCTGCAGATGTTTGGAACGGCCTCATTCTCTCTTCCTGCATTTCTT
>Ga0256830_1000666_pt1 | contig 25963 bp, 20 predicted proteins | sample 128326metaG_FD_190537 | JGI IMG/M metagenome (GOLD analysis project Ga0256830, IMG submission 190537) | Hydrothermal vent microbial communities from Lau Basin, Pacific Ocean - 128-326 | ecosystem: Environmental > Aquatic > Marine > Hydrothermal vents | place: Pacific Ocean: Lau Basin | collected... | reverse complement strand
CAGGTGGGCGAAGGACATGGGATTGGGCGATGGGAAGGTTAGCACGTTCTCCTCTGCAAGAAATTTGTTGCGGAGAGGAGGGTGTGCAAAAATTATAGCATGGGGCTGGAAAGAAAAACCGACGCGCGGCTTAAATTTTCAGGAGTTTTAACATTGAATGGGAAGGTTCTCATTCCTAAAAACTTTCTAAGAACCCTCACGCCCGCTTCCCCCAGATTCAGCCTTTTTTTCCCAATGTGCTATAATCGCGGGTATCGTGAAGCGTAATTACCCAATTACCCAATTACCCATCCTTCGACTACGAGCGGCTGCGCCGCCCTCCGCTCAGGATGTAATTACCCAATTACCCAATTACCCAACCCTTCGACTTCGGCTCAAGGCAAAGCTCCAAACTCAAACTCGAACTACCAAACTTCTCCATGCTCAAAAAATTCGTCAAAATCTTCGGGGGCGACCCCAACAAACGCCAGATTCAACAACTTGCTCAAATTGCCGACGCGATCAACGAACTCGAACCCCAATTCGAGGCGTTGAGCGACGAGGCTTTGCGCGCCAAAACCGATGAGTTCCGCCGCCGCCTGGCTCTGGGCGAAACGCTGGACGACATCCTGGTGGAAGCCTTCGCGGTGGTGCGCGAGGCCAGCAAACGCACCATCGGCCTGCGCCACTACGACATCCAACTGGTGGGCGGCATTGTGCTGCACCAGGGCAAAATCGCGGAGATGCGCACCGGCGAGGGCAAGACCCTGGTCGCCACCCTGCCGCTGTACCTGAACGCCCTGACCCTGAACCCGGACTGGATCGAGCTGGCGCGCGAAAAGTGGGGCGACCACCCGGACAAATGGCAGTTCGTCCCCCTGGAAGACATCCCGGTCGGGCGGGGTGTGCATCTGGTCACCGTGAACGACTATCTGGCGCGGCGTGACGCGCGCTGGAAAGCCCCCATCTACAATATGCTGGGCTTGAGCGTGGGCGTGCTGCAAATGGCCGCCCGCACCGACCATGGCCGGCTGGCCTTCCTGGTAGACCTCGACAAGGAATCCCCCCACGAGGACCAGCACCAACTGCTCTCCGTGCCGCGCAAACAGGCCTACGCGGCGGACATCACCTACGGCACCACCAACGAATTCGGCTTCGACTACCTGCGCGACAACATGAAGCTCAGCCTGGAGGAGCGCGTCCAGCGCGGGCACTACTACGCCATCATCGACGAGGTGGACAACGTGCTGATCGACGAGGCCCGCACCCCGCTGATCATCTCCGGCCCCTCCCACGACGACGCCGAACACTACATCCGCATGGCACAGGTGGTCAAACAATTGCGGCCCGAAGATTACGAGGTGGACGAACGCTCGCGCACCGTTGCCCTGACCGAAATCGGCGAAATTCACGTCGAGCAAATCCTGGGCGAACCACTGCGCGACCCCGACCGGCCCGAAGACATCACCCCCGAACAGGCGCGCATGTTGGGCTATCTGGAACAGGCCTTGCGCGCCCAGTTCGTGTTCAAACGCAACAAAGACTACCTCGTCCAGGGCGGCAAAGTGATCATCATCGACGAAAACACCGGTCGCCTGATGCCCGGCAGACGCTGGTCCGACGGCCTGCACCAGGCCGTGGAGGCCAAAGAGGGCGTCAAAGTGCAGAGCGAGAACGTCACCTACGCCACCATCACCATCCAGAACTACTACCGCATGTACGAGAAACTGGCCGGTATGACGGGCACCGCAGCCACCGAAGCCGAAGAGTTCCACAAAATTTATGAGCTGGAAGTGCTCGAAATCCCCACCAACCTGGACTACCAGGCCTCCCACCCCGACTGGCCGCTGATCGCCCGCCAGGCTGTGGACGAAGAAGGCTACAAATACACCTACTACGTCCACGAAGACAACCCGGACGGGCCGCCGCTGTTCTTCAAACGCAAAGACTACCCGGATGTGGTCTACCGCACCGAAGAAGCCAAATTCCGCGCCATCGGAAAAGAAATCTTACGCTACCACACCCTGGGACGCCCGATCCTGGTCGGCACTACATCAGTCGAACTCTCCGAACGCCTCTCCTCACGCCTCAAAGCCGACCCCATCCGTAAACTGGCCCAGGTCTTGCTGCTGCGTCACAAGTGGATGGAGGCGCATAACCGCGAAGTCGATGGCCGCGCCATTCCCGAACTGGAATTCCTCAACCGGCCGCTCGGCCTGTTACCGGCCAAAAAAATGCGCGAGATGGCGCGCCAGCTAAAACTCAATCTCAACCCGCTGACCTCGGATAACCTGGACACCCTGATCGAAATCCTGGGTCTCTCCCCGGAACACAAAGAACGCCTGGCCCTGGTGCTCAAAAACGGCATCCCCCACCAGGTGCTCAACGCGCGCAAGCACACCGAGGAGAGCCAGATCATCGCCGGTGCGGGCGCGTTCGGCGCAGTCACCATCGCCACCAATATGGCCGGCCGCGGTGTGGACATCAAACTGGGCGGCGAACTGCCCGAAGCCATCATCAGCCAGGTAAACCGCGTGCTCAAAAGAGCGGGACACCAGGACCCCTACGACATGAGCATGGAGGAAAAGGAAACCGCCCTGCTGGAGATGGACCGCAGCCAGTACGGCATTTACGAAGACGCCATCGAACGCTTCCTGCAATTCATGAAAGAGAGCCGCCTGGTCAAAGAGTTAGGCGGGCTGCACGTGATCGGCTCCGAACGGCACGAATCCCGGCGCATCGACAACCAGTTGCGCGGCCGCGCCGCCCGGCAGGGCGACCCCGGTTCCTCGCGCTTTTATCTCTCCATGCAAGACAACCTGATGCGCCTGTTCGGCGGCCAGCAAGCCGAAAACATGATGGCCCGGCTCAACATCGACGACGACATGCCCATCGAAATGGGGCTGGTCAGCCGCATCGTCGAGCAATCCCAAACCCGGGTGGAAGGCGCCAACTTCGACACCCGTAAGCACCTGTTGGAATACGACGACGTGCTCAACAAACAGCGCGCCACCATCTACAGCCAGCGCGACCGCATCTTCACCAAAGACGATCTGAGCGAAGACGTGCTCGAAATGCTGGAAACCGAAGTGCGCCGCCGCGTGCCGGAAGCGCTGGCAAACGAAGAAGGCCCCTGGAAACTACTCGCCTGGCTGGACGCAACCCAGCCCCCCGTGGCGATTGGCAACGCGGTCTTCCCCTCCTTTACCCTGCAACTGCTGCTCGACCACATCAAAGACACCCTCACCACCGGCGCACAATCCACGCTCCACGCGCTGCTCGACCTGGCCGCCAAGGCCCTCGACGCCGAAGAAGAACACCTCCTGAACACCATCGACCGGTTGTTGGGCAGCGCCCTGAAGCAAGTGGAAGCCCAGATCGACGAGCGGCTGGACATGCTGGACGTGTTCATGGAGGGGCTGGCCATGGAAGACGAAGAGGAAGAAAGCCGCACCCCGCGCCAGATCGAAGAAGAACTCACCGGTTTGCTGCGCGCGCCGATCAAGCTGGACTACGAACTCCGCCGCGCGCTGCGCGACGATCCCGATGCAGCCGCCGACGCCATCCAAAATCAGGTCGAAACCTTCCTGGCCTCGGCCAACATGCGCAGGATCATCGCGGTCGCGGAGCGCGGGCTGCGAGAATCGCTCGACATGCGCCCCAAATCCCTCACCCTGGACGAGTGGGACGAATACGGCGACCAGGTGTTGGAGGCGATCCGCAACGTGTACGCCGCGCGGCGCAAACGCCTGCTGGGCGAAAACCAGGACGGCGTCATTGCCCGTGACCTGAAAAATACACTTAGCCAGATCAAAGACCCGCTCACCGACGCGCATCTGTTGAATTTGCTCTCCCGCATGCCCCAGGGCCAGCGCGCCACCTTCGACCGCAAGACCAAGCAACGCGTCTGGCGGCGCACCATTCGCCTGACCTACACCCACTACGCGGCGCGCCTGCTCGAAGACAGGGACGAGGAGGAACTGACCGAAGAAATCCTGACCCACCTGCAAAACGCACAGCAAGCCATCCAGCGCGGATTAGGCGCGCGCGAATTCGCCCGCCTGGGCAACACCCCCATCGCCAACCTGTCCAAACCTGTACGGGAGGGGTTGCGCCGGGCCTTCGGGGAGGACGTGTACGCGCAGGTAGCCAACCAGCCGCTCACCCAACTGCCCTCCGACCAGGTGAATGTCGCCATCGATGAGCTGGGCCGCCAGATACTCACGCTCACCTACCGCCACCTGCTCCTGCGAGTGATCGGCGACCTGTGGGTCGAATACCTGACCCAAATGGAAGCCCTGCGCGTCTCGGTGGGGCTGGAAGCCTACGCCCAGCGCGACCCGCTGGTCACCTACAAAGCCAAAGCCTCCGAACTGTTCCAAAACCTGATCGCCAACACCCGCATGGGCGTGGTTTCGCGCATGTTCACCTACCAGCTTCCCAAGCTCACCCTGACCGCAGACGGTAAAGGCACAACAGAACAGCCACCCACCCCCCAACAGGCAGCCTCCGAAGCCGAACCCCTCTCCCAACAACCGGACCGGCAACCCGAGCCGGTTGGGGTTGGCCCCGATCAGGGCACTCCCGTCAGCCGTTCCGCCAAACGCAGACGGCGCAGGCGGCGGAAAAAATAATACGCGCCAAAAATCGCGATTTTGTGGTACGCTTGTAACCCCATCGTTTTTACCGGCAAGCATTCATGCAATTTCCTGACGGAAAACCCAAGCAATTCTACCAATCTCTCCCCAAGATCGAGCTTCACCGCCATCTTGAGGGGTCTTTGCGTCTCTCCACCATGCTGGAGGTCGCCCACGCGTACCGCCTACCCCTGCCGCTCGCCGACCCGCCGCGGCTCAAAGCCCTGGTGCAGATTCAAAAACACGAACCCCTCACCTCGGCCAACTTCCTCTCCAAATTCGAGACCCTGCGCCTGTTCTTCCGCACACCGGAGATCATCGCCCGCATCACCAAAGAGGCCTTCGCAGACGCGGCCGCAGACAACTTGCGCTACCTGGAGCTACGTTTCACCCCTGCCGCCCTATGCAATGCCAAAAACTTCCCGCTCTCCGAAGTGATGGATTGGGTGATCGCCAGCGCCAAAGAAGCCGAAACGGAATACGGCATCATCGCGCGCCTGATTGCCAGCGTAAACCGGCACGAAAGCCTCGAAATCGCGGAAAAGGTGGTCGAACTGGCCGCAGAACGGCTGGATGACGGCATCGTGGGCCTCGATCTGGCCGGAGACGAGACCCGCTTTCCCGCCGCGCCCTTTGCCAGCCTGTTCCAGGAAGCCAAAAAAGCCGGGCTGCGGCTGACCGTCCACGCCGGGGAATGGGGCGGCCCGGAAAACATCATCGAAGCCATCCAGGTGCTGGGCGCGGAACGTATCGGCCACGGCGTGCGCGTGCTCGAAGACCCCAACGCAACCGCGCTGGCACGCGAGTACGGCACCACCTTCGAAGTCTGCCCCACCAGCAACTACCAATCCGGCGTGGTAGCGGCCCTCCACCATCACCCCCTCCCCGACATGCTGGCCGCCGGATTGAACGTCACCCTCAACACCGACGACCCCGGCATCTCCGCCATCGACCTGAGCGACGAGTGCCGCCTGGCTTGCGAAACCCTCTCGCTCTCCCTGCAGGATTTACGCCATACCCTCCTCAACGCGGCGCGCGCCGCCTTCCTGCCCAACGGAAAGCGGGCACAACTGGAAAACGCACTCGCCAGCGAATTACCGGCGTGATCAGTGTTCAGTGTTCGGTGTTCAGTATTCAGTGGTCAGTTGTGAGCGAAGTCCAGGAAGCGACGGCAACGGAAATCGAAGAGAAAACCGCGGAAGAACCCCCTTACCGGGTGCTGATCCACAACGACGACGTGACACCGATGGACTTCGTGGTCGCGGTTTTGCAAAAAATCTTCTTCATCGCCTATCCCGATGCGGTGCGCATCATGCTGACCGCGCACTACAAGGGGCTGGCCTACGTGCAAACGCTGCCCAAATCCGAAGCACAAAAACGGATCGCCAAAGCCCAATTCGCGGCCGGGATCGAGGGCTACCCGCTGAAATTCTCCATGGAGCCGGAGGGGTGACTACGGCCAGGGAAGCGGCGAAGTCCGCCCAAAATTTCCCCTTGAAATAGACAAATCCAGATCATCCACCGTGCCATCGGCATTGATGTCCGCGGCCGGGACCCAGCCGGGGTCGCCGTTGTTCAGGCCGAATCTCCCCCCTTGCAGAGCCAGGTCGAGAATGTCGACCCGGTCGTCGTCGTTGGAATCCCCGCCCAACAGGGTGACGCCGGGCAAGGTGACCTCCCCGGGCGTGGTGATGGTGACCACGGTTTGCGCGTCCAGGTAGCGCGCGGCCTCGATCTGCACCTGATACGTGCCCAACGGCAGCACGAAACTGAACCCGCCACCAGCCGTGGTCACCGTGCTGGAAACCGGCGTCCCGCTCTGCAAAATCGTCACGCTCACGCCGCTGTGGTCTCCACGGCCCTCCAGCACCACATTGCCCTGAAGGGTGGCGAGTAAATTCGGCTGCAAGATGAACAACCCCTGTTCGATTCCGCTGACGATCACAACGCCGCTGTCGAAAAACGGATAATTGCTCCAGGTGCCGTTGAAAGTGGCGTTGTCATGGGCCGGATACACATCGAAAAAGCCCACTTCAATCAGATTGGCCGGGTCCACGATGCTCACAACGCGCAGCCCCGCGGTGTAATTGGACTCGTAGGCCAGATTTCCGACGGTGTACACGTTGTGATCGATGGCCTGTGTGGGGCCGGTGAAGGTCTCGACCAGGACCGGGTTGGACAGATCGGACAGGTCGAACACACGGGTGCGGGTGTTTGTGCCGAAGAAATCCTCATCCAGCTCATCACCCAGCAAGAAATAGGCCTGGTCCGGGGTCAACCAGCCCTGGTGGGTGTAACCTACGTCCGGGTAGGTGGTTTTGGAGATCAGCTCGGGAGCGCTCTTGTTGGTCACATCTACGATGGTGAGGGCATCTTCGTTGGCGGCAAAGCAAATCTCGCGGCCCTGGTATTGCACGTCCGGCCCCTGGAAGAGCACACATTGCACGTCGTGGATGTAGCCGTCATCGCTGTAACAGCCCGCGCTGGCCGGCGCGGTGGGGTTTTGGAGGTCGATCATGGTCAGGCCGCCGGAACAGGTGTTGGCCCCCACCACGTAGGCGAAGCCAGTGTCCTGGTTGATGGCGATGTTGTGCGCCGGTCCAAACCCGGTGTAGTAGGCGGTTTGTGTGAACGTGATGGGGGGCGTGGTTACGCTGCGCAGTTGGGTCAGGTCGAAAATCTGCATCCCGTATGCAGCCGCCTCGCTGACGATGAAGGCGTGGTCCGCGTAGACTTTGATGTCGCGCCAGATCGAATCCGTGGTGCGCGGGGGCAGGATGCCCAGGTAGAGCGGGTTTTCGGGGTCGGAGATGTCCACGAACGCGGTACCGTTGGTCAATCCCATCAAGGCGTACTCTTTGCCGGTCTGGGGATCGGTCCAGCCCCACAGGTCGTTGCCCTCGTCGCTGGCGCCGATCTGGCTGAGGGGCATGAACGCCAGCAGATCGATGTTGCTGCAAGGGTAGGGGCCGGCAAAACCGTTCACGCAGTCGATGCGGGCGAGGGGCTGCAAATTCTGCGGCCCCTGCCGGTCGCGCAGAATGGCTGCCTCCAGGGCCTGGCGTCTGGCCTGATCGCTAACCGGCGTAGGCCGCGGTGGATCGTCTTGCGCCGCGGCCCGCCAGGCCGCGCCGCCCCCCACCAACAGCCCCGCCAGCACGAAAACGGGGAAAACCAGTCGTAAGAAACGAAAAAATGAGCGATTCAAAGCGTTTACCAATCAGGAGTAACCTTCCCGCCAACCCACTCACCGGATGATGACCGGCAGGTATGCGCCCGGCAAAACCGTAGGCGTGGGGGTAGAGGTGGACGGGCCGCAAGTGAGAGCGGTGTTCTGGGTGGTGTGCGTGATCGGCATACCGTCAGGGTCGGCGATGGTAGCCGCGTCGAAGAAGAGCGCAGCATCTCCCAGCCCAACGCACTGCACGGTGATGACCGCAACCCCGCCTCCTGCACAGGCGGGTGTGGGGTTCAATTGTGTCGCCGCATAATCGATGGTGCCGCTGAGGTTGTCTGTGGTGTTCAAAATGACAAAGTCCGGTTGGGGGCAGGCGCCCGGACTGATTTCCACGCCCGGTGTAGCGGTCAACGCATCGACCACCTGCAAAATCCCGGCATCGAATCCCAGGTGAACTTCGACGCCGTACACGTTGGTGATGTTGTCCATCCGGATCACAATGCTCGTCCTTTCCCCCGGCCCCAGGGTGGTGACGGCGGGATCGAGCCATAATTGCGCCTCTCCCGCCTCGGCCTGGAAAGCGGCCCCAACCGCGATCATTCCTGCCAGCAACAGGCCTGCAAAAATGGAGAACAAAAGGTAGGAAAGCCGTTTGCGCTCAGACATGGGTATAGTGTAGCATAGAATGTGCAGGTTGAATACAATGCTCAATGGTAGGACTTACGCACTTGAAAAGTCGCACTCAGACCTCACAGGTCTCAAAGCGCATGGAGATGCCCGGATGCAATCTATTTTGGGTAAAATCTTCCTGCATCGCGTGGTAGTAGACCTGTGAGGTCTCAACTGCGTAATAAGCACTGTCAATGGTTGGGACGGGCGACCGGGGACGGGGAGCGAAGAATCTCAACGATGATGAGGGAGATTCTTCGGTCGCTTCGCTCCCTCAGAATGACATGATAGGCTTCGTGCCTCAGAATGGCAGGGGGCGTGCGTCATTCGGGGCGACCGGCTGTTGCCTGTGTCATTCTGAGCGACAGCGAAGAATCTCAACGATGGTGGGAGATTCTTCGGGCACTACGTGCCCTCAGAATGACGGGGGACGGGACGTGGCTATTTGGTGGTCGGGGCGACCGGCCGGTCGCCCCGACAGTCGCTGCGCTCCGGATTTTTCGGTCGCTCCGTGCCCTCAGAATGACGGGAGGGCGTGCGTCATTCGGAGCGACCGGCTGCTGATACGCCAACTCAATCCAACCACTCGTGTAAAAAGTAGCGTTGCAACACGAAAAACAACACCAATACCGGCAGGGTGATGAACACCGCCGCGGCCATCAGTAGAGAGACGTTTTGGAAGCCCAACTGCTTGATGATCTGCAAACCGATGGGCAGCGTGTACGACAACGGGTCGAAGATGTACAAGACCGGGCTGATGAAATCGCCCCAGTAGAGCGCGAAGGTGAGCACCACCACACCAATCGTGGTGGGGACGGTGAGCGGCAGGGCCAGCCGCCACCAACTGGTGAGCGCGCCCGCGCCGTCCAGCCGCGCGGCCTCGTACATCTCGTCTGGAAGGCGACGAAACGCCCAGTAATACAACAACACGAACAACGGGTTGCTGGCAGCAAACGCAGGCAACACCAACGCCCAGAGCGAATCCAGCAGCCCCAGCCAGTTGATGATCTGAAACCGGAACAGCCACACCGCCGCGCCGGGGACCAGCAATAGCACCACGTTGGCGCGCACCATCTGCTGGCGCAGTTCCGGCTCGAGCTGCGACATCCCGAAGCCAGCCAGCGAGGCCACCAGCAATGTGATCGGCACCGCGGCCAATACCACCAGCAGCGAATTGAGCGTATAACGCGCCATCGGCACCACCCGGAACAGCTCGGCATAGTTGTCCCAACGCGGGTTGGAGGGCCACCACTCGATAGTCGCCTGCACCCCGGCCTCGCTGTTCCCGAAAGAAGCCACCACAGCCCAATAGAACGGCAGCACGAACAGCACAGAAACCAAAAACCCCAGCACCGCGCGCAGGCGCGGCCGCAAATCAGACATCGCCCTGCCCTCCGAGCTGCGTCACCAGCTTCAAAATGCCCAACACCACCGCAGCCATCACCACGTACAGCAGCAACAACAGCGCGGCCGCCATCCCAAAGTCGAAAAAGTCGAACGCGATCTCGTAAATCAGCAGCGGCGCAAACGTGGTGGCGTAATACGGCCCGCCATAGGTCAAAACGAAGGAGGGGGTGAACGTGTTTTGCAAACTCATGATCAGGTCACGAAAAGTGAGCAACAGCAGCCAGGGGGTGATCAGCGGCAGGGTGATGCGCCAGAAAGCCTGCCACGCGCCGGCGCCGTCCACCCGCGCGGCCTCGTAAAACGAACGCGGAACGCTCCGCAATCCGGCCAGCAGCACCACGAACCCCTCCCCGATCTGGAAACTCATCATCAGCACGATGGCCAGGCGGGCGGTGACCGGGTCCGACAACCAGGCCGGCGCGGGCAACCCCAGCGCGGTCATCCCCAGGTTCAAAGGGCCGTACACCGGGTTGAAAACCCACAGCCAGATCAAAGCGTAAGCCACCTCCGGGACCACGGTAGGCACATACACCGCGGCCCGGTACAGGCCAAACATCCGCCCTCTGCTCTGGAGCAGCAACGCCAACAGCAGCGCGGCCACCAACCGCAGCGGCACCGCCACCACAACGAAAATCAGCGTATTCCACAACCCCGTGCGCACGTAGAACGAGTCGAACAAGGCCCGAAAATTGTTGAACCCCACGAATTCAGGCCCACCCACCCCCCGGAATTTGGTGAAAGCGATCACCACCGTAGCCAACGCGGGCAGCACCACCAGCACCACCGCGCCCACCAGATACGGCGCCAGAAACAAACGCGCCTGCGCTGCATACCCGCGGGCGCCGCGCCACCTCGACAAAACCGGCCTCCTTGCTGGCATTAGCGCACCGTCCGTTTCACTTCCTCGGCATCCCGCTCCCGGCCCGCGGCTGGCGACCGCCATCAGCGCGCCAACAACGGAGACAGGCTGGACAACACCTTTTGCGTAAACGCGGGGAAATACAGCAGCATCACAGCCCCCCCGATCAAAAACGGGCCGTAGGGAATGGCGATGAACGCGCGAAACCGCCGCGCGGCCAGCCGCACCAGCACCAACACCAGGCTGGCAAAACCCGCCAGCAAAATGGACAAAAACAGACCCACCAACACGTTCGGCCAACCCAGCAGCAACCCCAGCACCCCGCTCAAATTCACATCCCCAAAGCCCAACGCCACCTCGTCCAACGGCTTCCCCTGGATTTTGGAAACCAGACGCACAAAAAGATGCCCCAAATAATACAAACCCAACATCACCCCATACCCCACCACACCGCCGATCAACGCCGGCCACACCCCATGCAATGCCACACCGATCAGCGCGGCCATCACGGCCCCAAAACGGCTGACCGGGTGCAAAATCAGACGGTGTTCCACGTCGATCACCACCACCACCGCGAAATACACCAACACCACCGCGCCGGCCACCGGGCCAAGCTGGCGCACCACCTCCGGCGAGTTCCAAAACCAAACCGCGGCCACAACCGCCAGCCCCTCCACCACCCACACGCGCGCGCCGCGGCTGCGCCCGCAATTCGGACAGCGCCGCGGCCACAACAAATAATTGGGCAGCCTCTGAGGGGTGCCACAATACAGGCACACCGGCCGCGCAATGCGGCGGCGAACGGGCAGAATGTCTGCCAGATAATTGATCAGCATCCCGGCCACAAGACCGGCCAGCGCAGCGATGAAGTTTGCCAACATGGGGGCTATTATACCCGCGTCACCGCGTTCCAGGCCTCCTCCCAACTGTCGGGGCGACCGGCCGGTCGCCCCGACCCCCAATAGTTATACCCGCGTCACCGCGTTCCAGGCCTCCTCCAGCGTGTCATACACCCGCGCGCCGGCCTGCTCGAGCGCGGCGCGTTTTGGCGGGCTGTCGCTCACCCCGATCAAATGCACCTGCATCGAAATCCCGCGCGCGGCCAACAGCCGCTGCGCGGCCTTCAGGCTCTCCAACCCGCCGGTCGAATCCTCGAACACCCACACCTGCGCGCCCTCCAACCGCGCCCAGCCCGCCTGGCCGCGGCGCTCCAATGCCAGCTCCGCGGCCCGCACAAAGGCCTCGGTGAGCGAATCACCCAGCGCGCGGCCCAGCGCGGCCAGCGCGTGTACCGGGTGCGGCTTGTGGAACGTGCCCTGCGGCACCCCCCGCTGCGCGGCCAGCCACATCACCCCCCCGCCGCCCACCAGCGGAATCCCCTCCACCCCCACCAGGCGGGCGCCCAACTCGGCCTCCGGCGTGCAAAACACCCCATCCGGGGCCGTGCTGGGGCGGTTGGTGAACACCACCGCGCGCTGTTCCGGCCGCGCCAGCCACTCTGCCAGACGCATGTGCAGCGCAGGCGACAGGTTCGAGCGATCATATGCCAGCAAATAACTGGGAACATCCCATACCGCGGGCAGCCGGTATGTGCGGGCGAACGTGCGGCTGCCCAACACGTGCTCCTGCTGCACGCGGTGGCTGAGAGCCTCGACCGAATAGGCCGCGTCGATAAGGGGGTGCGCCTCGACCGGCAGCAACGACCTGGCGCGCGCCAGCGGCTCGGGAATGGCGCGCTGCGCAGCGGCCATCTGCCGGATGAACGCGGCGAAATCCGGCGGGGGCAAACCGTGCGCCTCCACCGGCTGCGCCAATCGCGACGGGCCGACCTCCACCCCCGGAAAACGCTCCCACAAACGCAGCGCCAGCAACGCCAGACACATGGCCGCAGAAGCCCACTCGTTGGTCACGCCACAGGCCTCCAGCGCGTGGATGTCTTCGAGGGTCAGCCGCGCGTTGGAAAAGCCCAGCGCGCTGCCCAGGCGCGCCACCGTGTCTTGAAGCGCGCGGTGATAGCCACCCGGCGTGAGCAGCACGCCGTCCATGTCGAAGAGCAAGATTTTTGGGCTGCCGTTTGTGCCCTGCAAACGCTGTGGATTCACGCGGCACCTCGATGTCTGGCCGCCAGTTCGGCCTCTACTTCCGCCAGTGTCAGCCCCTGTTGCGCCAACATGACCAGCAAATGGTACAACAGATCGGCCACTTCGGCAAGCACCCGCGCGCGGCCCTGCCCCGCGGCGGCCAGCAGCACCTCCACCGCCTCCTCCCCCACCTTCTGCAACACGCGGTCCGGCCCGGCGGCCAGCAAGCGGGCGGTGTAGGATGTCTCCGGGTCGCTGTTCTGCCGGCTTTGGACCACGGCGAACAACTCGTCCAGGCCGAAACGGTCTTCCCCCGCCGCGGCAGCCGCGTCCAGGGGCAGGGGACGGTGGAAACAGCTGCGCGCGCCGGTGTGGCAGGCCGGCCCCGCGGGGCGGACGCGCAACAACAACGCGTCGCCATCGCAGTCCATGCGCATCTCGCACACCTCCAAAAAGTTACCCGATGTGGCGCCTTTGTGCCACAACTGCTGCCGGGAGCGGCTCCAAAAGTGTGCCTGGCCGGTTTCCCGCGTGCGCTGCAAGGCCTGGCGGTTCATCCAGGCCAGCATCAGCACCTCGCCGGTGCGCGCCTCCTGGCAAATGGCCGGCACCAGCCCGTTTTGATCGTACTTCGGTTCCATCATTGGCGATCCTTAAAACCTCGGTATCTACGCAATCTGTGGTTGAAAACAATGAAGAGCAGTACTTACGCAGTTGGTGAACTCAAGGACGGGTTTGGTGTCATTGCGAGCACTTGTAAGGGTGCGCCTGCCCTGAGCCATGCACTGATCCGCAGGCGAAGTGACTGCCGAAGGGAAGCAATCCCCTACATCGTGGAGGAGATTGCTTCGGCGGGCATAGCCCGCCTCGCAATGACAAATTCGGGAGTGTACTTTTGCGGGTAGTGGCTGTAAAGTAAGTGACAGAAGATACGCAGTTCATGCCTGTTGTTACCTGTGTCATGCTGAGCAACTGGCTGTTGCTTGTGTCATTCGACGGGGGACGGATGACCGGGGACCGGGGACGGGGCGTGGTTGTTGGTGGTTGGGGCGACCGGCCGGTCGCCCCGACGGTCGCTGCGCTCCGGATTCTTCGGTCGCTGCGCTCCGGATTCTTCGGTCGCTGCGCTCCGGATTCTTCGGTCGCTGCGCTCCCTCAGAATGACAGGAGGGGGTGCGCTTTTGCGATCTGTGTAAGCTCTGTATCACTTACTCCGTGACCACTACCCAAAACAGATTGCATCCGGGAATCTCCATACGCTTTGAGACCTGTGAGGTCCGGGTGCGACTTTTCAAGTGCGTAAGTCCTACTCCTGACTTTTGATCTGTCACCCGCTCACCACGCGAACCGGCACCCCGCGGCCGCGCAAATACGCTTTGACCTGCGCGATGGTGAACACCTTATCGTGAAACAGGGAGGCAGCCAGCGCGGCGTCGGCCTTCCCGCGTGTCAGCACCTCGGCAAAGTGCGCCAGCGCGCCCGCGCCCCCGCTGGCGATCACCGGCACGTCCACGGCCTCGGCCACCTGCCGGGTCAGTTCCAGGTCATAGCCGGACAACGTGCCGTCCGCGTCCATGCTGGTCAGCAGAATCTCGCCCGCGCCCCGGGAGACTCCCTGCACGGCCCAGGCCACCGCGTCCAGGCCGGTCGGCCTGCGCCCCCCGGCCACGAACACCTCCCACCAGCCGCCCCCTGGCCGCGCGGCGTCGGGCCGCCACTTGGCATCGATAGCCAGCACCATGCACTGGCTGCCGAAACGCGCCGCGCCCTCCGACAACAGCCGGGGATTGCGCACCGCAGCCGAATTGATGCTGACCTTGTCCGCACCAGCGCGCAAAGCCCGCTGCACATCCGCCACCGTGCGAATGCCGCCGCCCACGGTCAACGGCATGAACACTTCGTCCGCCACCTGGCGCACCTTCTCCAAGGTGGTGGCGTGCCCCTCGGGGGTGGCCGAAATATCCAAAAACACCAGCTCGTCCGCGGCCATCCGGTCGTACAAGCGCGCCTGCGCCACCGGATCGCCCGCGTCGCGCAGATTACCGAAATTCACGCCCTTGACCACGCGGCCATCCTTGACATCCAGACAGGGAATGATGCGTTTGGCTAACACTGCAAAGCCTCCTGCAAGGTGAAGGCGCCCTCGTACAGCGCGCGGCCCACGATCACGCCGGGCAGCCCGGCCTCCTTCACCGCGCGCACATCCTCCAGCGAGGCCACGCCACCCGAGGCGATCACCGCCAACCCGCTGGCCGCGGCCAGCTCCCGCGCGGCAGACACGGCCACGCCCGCGGCCACGCCATCCCGCGCGATGTCGGTGTAGACCAGCCACTGCCCCCCCCAGGATTTCCACTGCTGCGCCAGGTCGAGCACCTGCCAGCCGGTTTTGGTGCGCCAGCCGCGGGTATGCACCCGGCCCTGGCGGGCGTCCAACCCCGCGGCCACCCGCTGCGGCCCGAACCGGCCCAACGCAGCGCGCACCACGCGCGGCGCTTCCACGATCAGCGTGCCCAACACCACGCGCGCCACCCCCGCGGAAAACGCGTTTTCGAGATCGAACAGGCTGCGCATCCCGCCCCCCAACTGCACCCGCGCGTCATATTCAGCCGCCGCGGCCACAATGCCGCGCAACGCCAGGCCGTTGGCCTCCCCCCCCTGGCCGAACGCACCGTCCAGGTTGACCACGTGCAGCCAGCGTGCCCCGGCCTCCAGCCAGCCACGAGCCGTTGCCGCCGCGTCTTCCCCGTACACGGTCTGGCGGCCTGGATCGCCCTGTTTCAACCGCACCACCTGGCCGCCGCGCAGGTCGATAGCGGGGTAAACCGTAAAATCGTTCATTCACATTCCTCCACGAAGTTCCGCAAAATCGCCAGCCCCACCCGCTGGCTCTTTTCGGGATGGAACTGCACCCCGTACAGGCTGCCGCGCGCCACCACCGAAGCGTACCGCAGCCCGTAGTCCGTGCTGCCCAGCACCACCGCGGGATCGGCCACCGCGCAGTAGTAGCTGTGGTTGAAATACGCGTAACGGTCCTCGGGCAGCCCGGCCAACAAGGGGGAATCCCGCTCGATGTGGATGCGGTTCCAGCCGGTGTGGGGTATCTTCAACCCCTTTTGGCGGGGGAAAGCGGTGACGCGGCCGGGCAGCAGCCCCAAACCGGGGTGCCGCCCGTGTTCCTCCCCCATCTCGAACAGGATTTGCATCCCCACGCAAATGCCCAGCAAAGGCGTGCCGCGGCCCGCCACCTGAAGCGTGACATCCAGCAGGCCGCGGCGGGTCAGCGCGCGCATCACGTCCGCGAACGCGCCCACCCCGGGCAGCACCACCTTGTCCGCGGCCAGGATGGAGCCCGGATCGCGGCTGATACACACCTCCGCGCCCACGGCTTGCAAAGCCTTCTGCACCGAGCGCAGGTTGCCGGCCCCGTGGTCGATGATGGCGATGCGGGTCATACCGTCAGCGTCCCTTTGGTGCTGGGCACCGCGCCCCCGCGCCGGGGGTCGAGACAGGTGGCCGCGTCGAGGGCGCGCCCCAGGGCTTTGAACAACGCTTCGGCCTTGTGGTGGTCGTCACGACCATACAGCAGGCGGGCGTGCAGGTTGCAGCGCGCGGTGACGGCAAAGGATTCCAAAAAGTGGACGAACAGGCTGGCAGGGATGCCGCCCACCGCGTCGGCGCGCCACGCACCCCGAAAGACCGTGTACGGGCGCCCGGAGAGGTCTACCGCCACGAAGGCCAGGCTCTCGTCCATCGGCGCGTAGCACGACCCCATGCGGACGATGCCCTTGCGGTCGTCCAGCGCCTGATCGAAGGCGGTTCCCAGGGCGAGGGCACAATCTTCGAGGGTGTGGTGGGGGTCGATGTGCAAGTCACCCTCTGCCCGGAGGGAGAGGTCGAAGAGGCCGTGTACGGCCAGATGGTGCAGCATGTGGTCGAGAAAGCCCAGCCCGGTTTGCAGGTCGGTCTGGCCGCTGCCATCCAGGTTCAGGCGGATACGGATGTGGGTTTCGTTGGTACGGCGCTCTATTTTGGCTATGCGCATGATAGTCTCAAACCTTACTTCTTACTTCTTACTCCCTACTCCTTACTTCTTACTCCCTACCCCTTGCCCCACTCCTGAATCGCCCGGAGCAGGCGGGCGGTGTGATCGGGGGTGCCGACGCTGATGCGGATGTGGTCTGCCAGCCCGGGTTTGTCGAAGTGGCGCACGAGGATACCTTGCCGCGCCAGGTCCCGGGTGAGTTGGGCTGCGCTGCGCGGCGGGAGGCGTTCTGTGCTCCGCGGCGACTCCTGCACACGGCACAGGATGAAGTTGGCCGCGGAGGGGTACGGCGAAAGCCAGGGCAGCGCGTCCAGCCGGGCGAACAGGCGCTCGCGCTCGGCCACGATCTTGTCTCTGGTCTCAGCCAGCCAGTCCGCCCGGCACAGTGCCAGCCGGGCTGCCTGCTGCGCGATCACCGAGACGTTGTAGGGCTGTTTGGCCTTCCACAGGTGGGGCATCAACCAGCCGGGGAACACGCCCCACCCCACCCGCAATCCGGCCAGCCCGGCCCACTTGCTGAAGGTGCGCAACACGATCAGGTTTTGGCGTTGCAACACCTGGTGCAGCCGGGAGTGTCCGGGGGGCGCGAACTCGATGTAGGCTTCGTCCAGCACCAGGATCAGGGGCAGTTGCAGCAGGCGTTCGAGGTGCGCGGGCGGGATCAGGCCGCCGTCGGGGTTGTTGGGGTTGGCGAGAAAGAGCAGTTTGGGGCGCAGCCGGACGACCGCGCGCTCGATGGCCGCCAGATCGAGGCTGAAATCGGGCTGGCGGGGGACGCGCACCACCCGGGCCGCGTGCAGCCCTGCGTCGAAGGCGTACATGCCGAAGGTGGGCGGGCAATCGAGCAGCACATCGCCGGGCGCGAGGAACAGACGCATGATCAGGTCGATCAGCTCGTCCGCGCCGGCCCCGACCAGGAGGTTGTCTGCGGGCAGGTTGTGGTGTGCGGCCAGCGCGGCGCGCAGGTGGCGGCTTTCGGGGTCCGGGTAGCGGTGGGCGTTGGGCAGGCGGGCCAGCGCGTCCGCAATGCCGGGAGGCGGGCCGTAGGGGTTTTCGTTGGCGTCGAGCTTGATGATGGGCTGTGCGCCGCGGGCGCGGCGCTCGGGGGGCTGCACCGGGCGGTAGGCCGGCGCGGCCGCGATATGGGGGCGAAGCAGGCGGTCGAAAGCGATCATGTCCGGTTCAGGCGCAGTTCTGCGGCGCGGGCGTGGGCGTCCAGGGATTCGGCACGCGCCAGGCGGGCTGCCGGGGGGCTGAGGGCGCGGCTGGTTTCGTTGTCCAGGCGCACGATGCTGGTGATTTTGACGAAATCCAGCACGTTGAGGGGGGAGGCAAAGCGTGCGGTCCCGGCGGTGGGCATGACGTGGCTGGGCCCGGCCAGGTAGTCTCCCAGCACTTCGAAGGAGCGTTCGCCGATGAAGATGCCGCCTGCGTTCTTGAGCTGCGGCAGCAACGCGTCGGGGTCCTGGAGCGAGAGGCAGAGGTGCTCCGCGGCGTAGTCGTTGGCCAGCGCGGCCGCGGTGTCCAAGTCGGGCACCAGCACGATGCCGCCGTGGTCGCGCAGCGCGCGGGCGACCACGTCCGCGGTGGGGAGCTGCTCGATCTGCCGCGCCACCTCGGCCTGGACCGCGGCGGCCAGCTCCCGGCTGGGGGTGAGCAGGATGGCGGAGGCCAGCACGTCGTGTTCGGCCTGGGCCATCAGGTCGGCTGCGATCCAGCGCGGGTTGGCGGTGTGATCGGCGATGATCATGGTTTCGGTAGGCCCGGCCAGCCCGTCCAGCCCGACCAGGCCGAACACCTGTTGTTTGGCGAGGGTGACGTACAGGTTGCCGGCGCCGACGATCTTGTCCACTTTGGGGATCGAGGCGGTGCCAAAAGCCAGCGCGGCGATGGCCTGCGCGCCACCGAGTTGAAAGATGTCTTGCAGGCCGCAGATGCGGGCCGCGGCCAGGATGACCGGCGGCGGGTTGGGCGGGGTGCAGACCACGATCTCGGGCACACCGGCCACCTGTGCAGGGATGGCGGACATGAGCAGGGAGGAGGGGAGCGGCGCGCGGCCGCCAGGCACATACACGCCCACCCGCGCAATAGGGGAGACGCGCTGCCCCAGAACACCGCCCAGCTCGCGGGTTTGCCAGCCGGGGAGGGGCTGCTTTTGGTGGAAGGCGCGGATGCGCTGCGCGGCCAGTTCCAGGGCCTGCAACAGTTCGGGGGCGATTTCCCGCGGCGCGTTTTGGATGCGCTCTGCCGGGACGCGGAAATCGTCGAGGGTGACGCGGTCCAGCAAGGTGGTCCAGCGTTTCAGGGCTGCGTCGCCTTCGTCGCGCACCGAGGCCAGGATTTGCGCCACCACTTCCGGCGGGGAGGGCTGGCCGCCGAAGCGCGGGAATTGCTGGTTGAGGGGTGCGCGGCGCAGGATGGTGGCGCTTGCCTGTTGGGGGGTGTAGATTTTCAGCATGGGGTTTTCTCCGAGAGCGGGTGTTCTTGTTCGAGGGCGGCCAGCATGGCGCGGTATTCGGCGGGTTCTTCTTCGAAGATGTAGGTGACGGGGGTGACGACCACGCCGCTGCCGCCGATGGCGCGCAGTTCTGCAATGGCCTGGGCGAGCTGGTCTTTGCGCACCACGATGTTGGCCGCGAACCAGTCGCCCTGCTGGGGGCTGATCACCGGGGCGATGGTGGGGCCTTGCAGCCCGGCGATCACGTTTTGGGACAACATGCGCCGGGCGATGGCTTCTGGGGAGGGGCCGCGGATGTTGGCGAACAGGTTGAGGTTGCCGGCGGCGCGCAGGTGTGCGACGATGAATTCGAGCAGCTGCCGGGCTACGTCGAGCACTTCGGGGCGGGTGCGCAGTGCGTGGCGGTTGGCGATCAGCGCGGCCTGGGAGCGCAGGATTTGGCCGTCTTGCAGGGCGCGCAGGCCGTTTTCGCGCAGCGTGACGCCGCTGGAGACCAGATCGACGATGGCGTCGGCGTAGCCGATGGTGGGGGCGATCTCCAACGCGCCTTCGGCTTTGATCAGCCGGACGCGGGTCAGGCCGCGGCTGCGCAGGAAGCGGGCGGTCAGGTTGGGGAATTTAGTGGCTACACGCAGCGGATCGGGTTGCTGTGCCTGGCGGCGGGCCAGACCGTCGAGAGTGCGCACCTCCTCCCAGTGGTCGGGCACGATCAGGTTGAGCGTGCAGTGCCCAAAGCCGAGGGCTTTGTGCAGCGGCAGCACGGCGCGGTTTTCGCCGCATCGCTCGGCGATCACGTCCCAGCCGGTGATGCCAAAGTCTACGCTGCCGTCGCGCACGCCCACCACGATGTCGCCGGCGCGCTGGAACAGCACGGTGACGTTGGGTAGGTTGGGGATTTCGGCCATGTATTGCCGCGGGTTGGGTTTGTGGACGCCCAGGCCGGCGGCTTCGAGCAGCTCGAGGCTGCCGCGAGCCAGGCGGCCTTTGGAGGGCAGGGCAAGGCGGATGTCGGTTCGGGTGTGCATGGGTGTCGATTTGTGCCAGAATCAAAAAGACGCTTCCGATTGGGCGGAAGCGTCCGGAAAATGCATGGGGTATGGTTACACCATCACGGCCTTAAAGCAATCCTGCCCGAATCGGAGGGGATCGGGAAATGGGTATGGGCGTGATGATGGTGGGTGAGGAGTGCGTTGTGTTCCATTGGGGCGGGATTGTACCATAAGATGGGAGGGTGTCAACCGGTTTGCCCGGTTTCATTAGGGCTATCGCATTTGGATGCGATGGGGTTATAGTATAGGCCAATCAGAGTAGAGAGGAGGCGTTTTGTTTTATGGCTGAAACACCTGTTGCGACCCTTCTAGACCATTTCTCGAGATTAGAAGACCCAAGGAGAGATAACAGACGCCATTTGTTGTTGGACATCATCGTTATCGCCATCTGTGCGGCCATTTGTGGGGCCAACAGTTGGACGGAAGTGGAGCTTTTTGGCAAGGCCAAGAAGAATTGGCTGGCAGACTTCCTTGAGTTGCCCCATGGGATACCCTCGCACGACACGTTTGGCCGGCTCTTTGCATTGCTCAACCCTGAGCAGTTTCAACAGTGCTTCCAGGCATGGGTGCTGGCAGTTGAGGAGCGGACGCAAGGGCAGGTCATTGCCCTGGATGGCAAGCAACTGCGTCGTTCTCACGACAAGGCATTGGGCAAGAAAGCCATCTACATGGTGAGTGCCTGGGCGTCGCAGAACGGGATGGTGCTTGGACAAAGGAAAGTAGATGATCACTCCAATGAGATCACAGCCATCCCACCGTTGCTGGACCTGCTGGAAGTCTCGGGTTGTATTGTGACGACTGATGCCATGGGGTGTCAGACGGCGATTGCCGAGAAAGTCATAGAAAATGATGCCGATTATGTGTTCGTGGTCAAAGAGAACCAGAGCCGGCTGCTGGAAACCCTTCAGGGCCTTTTTGATGATCCCGATGAGATGAAGAGAGTGGGCTGCGACTATCACAAGAGCGTGGACAAAGACCATGGTCGTATAGAGATACGGGAGTGTTGGTCTACCTCCGACCCAGCGTATTTGCAGCATATCGCTTCGTTCGCTGATTGGTCAGGCTTGCAGTCCATCGCCATGATCCAGGCCGAGCGACGCATCGGCGAGGAGAAAACGGTGAAACGTCGCTACCTCATCTCCAGTTTGAAAAGCAATGCGAAACAATTGCTCCATGCCTCGCGCACCTACTGGGGTATCGAAAACAAAGTGCATTGGGTTCTGGATGTCGCCTTCCGCGAGGACGACTCTCGAGTACGGAAGGGGAATGGTGCCCAGAACTTCGCCGTGCTGCGACATATTGCCCTCAACCTGTTGCGGCGGGAAAACAGTGCCCGCATCAGCATTCGGGCCAAGCGTAAGAAGGCCGGATGGGACCACGATTACCTACTCAAGATACTCACAGCCTAAATGCGATTGCCCTACCGGTTTCATCTTTCCACTCCTGGCAATACTTACGCAGTTCATGCCTGCTGTTGCTTATGTCTTTCTGAGCAACCGGCTGTTGTTTGTGTCATTCTGAGCGACCAACGGGCTTGCCCTGAGCAACGCCGAACGGGAACGCAGCGGTTGGTCGCGACCAACCGCTGCGGGGGGAGCTGCGTGCCCTGCGTAACTCCTCTGGGGTACCTATGTTTGATTCTCGACACTCTTTGTCCGGTTCATCTTTGAAATTGCTGGTACAATGCCGCTATGCCCGCCCGGCTGTTCCCCGATGGAATTCCGCGTTCCAAACGCCTGTTCGATCTCGCTCTCACCCTGCCCGGTCTGGTGCTGATCTCGCCGCTTCTGCTGGTGATCGCCCTGCTGGTGCGCGTTTTCCACGGCAGCCCGATCCTGTTCCGGCACAAACGCCCCGGCTACCGCGGCCAGCCTTTCACCCTATACAAATTCCGCACCATGACCAATGCCCGCGACGCGCACGGCAACCTACTCCCCGACGCAGAGCGGCTGACCCCCTTCGGCAAATTCCTGCGCGCCGCCAGCCTGGACGAGCTGCCCGAGCTGTTCAACGTGCTGCGCGGGGAGATGAGCCTGATCGGGCCGCGGCCACTGCTGATGCAATACCTGGAGCGCTACACGCCCGAACAAGCCCGCCGCCACGATGTGCTGCCCGGCATCACCGGCTGGGCCCAGGTCAACGGGCGCAATAACATCTCCTGGGAGACAAAATTCGAGCTGGATGTGTGGTATGTTGACAACTGGTCGGTGTGGCTGGACATCAAAATCCTGGCGCTCACGCTGTGGAAGGTGATCCGGCGGGAGGGCATCAACGAGCCGGGCAACGCCACCGCGCGGGAGTTTATGGGGACAGAGAGGGAGGTGGATTCGGAACGCTGAAGCGCTGAGGACGCTGAGGGCACTGGACGTCGCACACCGCACACCGGAACGCTGAAGCGCTGAGGAGGCTGAGGACGCTGAACACTGAACACCGCGCCCCATTGGATCACTGAAAGCACTGAGGGCGCTGGGGGGGAACTGAGACCACTCAGACCAATAAGACCAATCACCTCCTCACCCCCGCACATCGCACCCCGCACACCGCACGTCACGCCCCGCACGTCACACCCAGGAACGCTGAAGCGCTGAGGACGCTGAGAACACTGTACGCCGCACCCCGCACCCCGCACACCGCACATCGCACATCGCACCCCGCACCCCCATCATGCCCTATCTTGGCGAAATTGCCGCTTTGATCACCTCGCTCAGCTTTGCCTTCACCGCCACTTTCTTCACCTTCGGCGGCAGGCTGGTCGGCTCGGAGATCGTCAACCGCACGCGGCTGCTGTTCGGGTTGGCGTTGCTGCTGTTCAGCCACCGGTTGTTTCTGGGCACGCTCTTTCCCTTCGGAGTGGATGGGCAGCGGTGGCTTTGGCTCGGTCTTTCCGGGGTGATCGGTCTTTCGCTGGGCGATGCGTTTCTCTTCCAGGCCTTTTTGTGGATCGGGCCGCGGCTCGCCATGCTGTTGATGAGCCTGGCGCCGGTGCTGGCCGCGCTGCTGGCCTGGGTGTTCCTGGGAGAAACGCTCAACATCGGGCAAATGACCGGCATCCTGCTCACCATCGGCGGCGTGGTCTGGGTGATCCTGGAACGCAACCAGCACGCCCCCTCTGAAAACCCCTCCCCGCCCAGACCTCACTTCGGCATCGGTATCCTGTTCGGCCTGGGCGCGGCCACCGGCCAGGCCCTGGGGTTGCTGCTCTCCAAGCTGGGATTGTACGGCGGTTTTTCCGCCCTCTCCGGCAACCTCATCCGCATGTCAGCCGCGGCGGCGGCCATCTGGCTCTACACCCTGTTGCGCGGCCAGGCGGGGAACACCCTCCGCCAACTCACGCAACGCCCCCAATCCCTGCCCTACATCCTGGGCGGCGCGGTCTTCGGCCCGCTGATCGGCGTCTCCCTCTCCCTGCTGGCCGTCCAGCGCACCGAAGTCGGCATTGCTTCCACGCTCATCGCCCTGACTCCGATCTTCATGCTGCCCATCGGCGCGCTGGTCTTCAAAGAGCGCTTCGGCTGGCAGGCCGTGGCCGGCACTCTGCTGGCGATTCTGGGCGTCGGGCTGCTGTTTTTGAGTTGAAGGCAGTATAATGCTTCCCATGACTGAAGATCGAAAATCGAAGGTCGAAAATCGAAGACCCGTGGTAAGCACAGCCGAATCATCGAATCTCGAATCTCGAAACTCGAAACTCGCCCTCTACCGCGCGCTGTACCGCATCCGCCGGTTCGAGGAAACCGTGCTCGAAAACTTCCCCAAAGGCGTGTTCTACGGCACCACCCACACCTACCTGGGGCAGGAGGCCAACGCGGTCGGCGTGCTGGCGCACCTGCAACCAGGCGACGCGGTGATCAGCAACCATCGCTGCCACGGCCACTTCCTGGCCTACGGCGGGGAACCGCGCGGCCTGTTCGCGGAGCTGATGGGCAAGGCCACCGGCGTTTGCGGCGGCCGCGGCGGTTCGCAGCACCTGCACTGGCGCAATTTCTACTCCAACGGCATCCTGGGCGGCACAGCTCCGCTCGCCACCGGCATCGCGCTGGCCGAAAAACACAAACAAAGCGGCGCGATTGCCATCCTCTTCCTGGGCGACGGCGCGCTGGGGCAAGGCGTGGTCTACGAGAGCCTCAACCTGGCCGCGCTGTGGGCCGCGCCGGTGCTCTTCGTGCTGGAAAACAACCACATCGCCCAAACTACGCCCACCGAACTGGCTCTGGCAGGCGACATCCCGGCCCGTTTCGCGGCCTTCGGCATCCCGGCGCGCCAGCTGGACACCAGCGACGTGTGCGAAATCCTGCCGCTGGCGGGGGAATTAGTCCAGGCCGTGCGCGAAACCCGGTCCCCGCGCGGCCTGATCCTGCACACCCACCGCTTCGGCCCGCACTCCAAAGGCGACGACACCCGCCCCCCCGAACAGGTCGCCCGCCTCCGGCAGACACGCGACCCCGTCCGCATCCACGCCGCCCGCCTCGACCCGCACACCCGCGCCCGCATCGAAAGCGAAGTAGAAGCCGAAATCGCGACCGCCTTCCAACAGGCTCACCACGACCCGGAAGCCGACCATCCTCAACACCCAATCCTCAATTCACAATTCACAATTCACAATTCCCAGTTCGCCATTCACAATTCCCAGTTCGCCATTCACAATTCACAATTACCCATTTCCCATCCCTCCACCGTCCTCCAGGCCCTCAACACCGCCCTCCACCGGGCTTTTGCCGCGGACGAACGCGTCCACCTGATCGGCGAAGACCTGCTCGACCCCTACGGCGGCGCGTTCAAAGTGGCCCGCGGCCTGTCCAGCGCGTACCCCGACCGGGTACACACCAGCCCGATCTCGGAGGCCGCTATCGTCGGGGTGGCCGCGGGCATGGCCCTGCGCGGGCTGCTGCCCGTCGTCGAGATCATGTTCGGGGACTTCACCACCCTGATCGCGGACCAGGTGATCAACCATCTGGCGAAATTCCGCTTCATGTACCACGATCAGGTGCGCCTGCCGGTCGTGATCCGCACCCCGATGGGAGGCCGCCGCGGCTATGGCGCCACCCACAGCCAGACGCTGGAGAAAATCTTCCTGGGCACCCCGGGGCTGCGGGTGCTGGCTCCCACCGCGCTCGGCGATCCCGGCGGCCTGCTGCTGGCAGCCATCCTCGACGACCCCGATCCGGTCTTGTTCATCGAAAACAAGCTGCTGTATCTGGAAAAGCTGTGGCAGGCCGAAGAGTCGCCCGATTTCACACTCGCCGCGGCGGGCGAACCCTACCCGACCTACACGCTCACCCTGCGCGACGCGCCCCCCGCGGGCATCACCCTGGCGGCCTACGGCTACATGGCGACCCTGGCGCAACAGGCCATGCGCCAACTGGCCTACGAACACGAGATTTTCAGCGAATTGATCGTGCCCATCCAACTTGCGCCGTTCGAGGACAACGCGCTGCTGGCCTCCCTGCGGCGCACCCGGCGGCTGCTGGTGATCGAGGAGGGCACGCTGTCCTTTGGCTGGGGCGCGGAGGTGGCGGCCCGCGCGGTGGAAAAACACTCGCTGCACGCCGTGCGCCGCCTGGCCGCGGCGGACACCCCCCTCCCGGCGGCCATCCCGCTCGAAAAAGC
>Ga0256830_1000665_pt1 | contig 25972 bp, 22 predicted proteins | sample 128326metaG_FD_190537 | JGI IMG/M metagenome (GOLD analysis project Ga0256830, IMG submission 190537) | Hydrothermal vent microbial communities from Lau Basin, Pacific Ocean - 128-326 | ecosystem: Environmental > Aquatic > Marine > Hydrothermal vents | place: Pacific Ocean: Lau Basin | collected... | reverse complement strand
CCAGAGCAGCAACACAAGGGACAGCCCCTGCCCTGTATTCCGTCACGGTCACTGTATAGTTGCCAGCACTCCTGTACTGATGTGTTGTAGAAAAAGGGGTCGAGGTAAAGCAGGAAGACTGGCTGCCATCTCCAAAATCGATCCTTGCACTCTGAGCCACTGCCGAAAAACTCCCCTGTATGGTTACTGCCTCGCCCACCCTTGCAGAGCCGGGGGTAATGGCTATGGTGGCTGCCCATGCCCCTTTAATGCAAAAGAGGGTTAAGCCGATGACTACAAGAAAAATACCAGTCAACCCCTTCATAAGACCTCCTTTCCACAAAATATCTTTCATTTCCAAAACCCACCCTTATCAAATCAAACATGCCTCCTGGTGTCAGTCCCTTTGCCGGTAAGTGGTAACATCCTTGAAAAGGGTTCAAGATCATTAGACTCTATCTCCATGTCATTCCGGTCTTCTCCCGGATGACCCATCGTCCTCCTGCTCCCCTGCCTGCAGCCCCATGGCAAACTTCCTGAAAATCCTGTCAAGCACTCTGGCTTCATCAGGCGGAGGCGGCTGAATCATGCCCTCTATAAATATCCCCATGGCATCCTGCACCAGGGTATTAATGAACTCTTCATGGCGGTTTTTATCCACAACTGTCCCTTCCTTCAGATAACGGGTGGCATTATCCTTTATAACAGTATTTAAGACACGCCTTTTCTTCGAGATGTCAAACAGGTCTATCTCAACCGTCATATTTCTTGTGGTGGAAAGCTCCACCCATACCGTCACCTCGTGTGATACCCTCCCTTTTTTATCTTTTCCGTCTTCAATAGGTTCATAAAGCTTCTCCAGGTCTTCGGTATATTCATTCCTCTGCTCTGTAACCCTGTTTTCAACAATCCGTGCCAGGACTATATACCTCGGCACAGCAACAAGTTTGCGGAGAATCCCAAGAGTTACGGGAGAGAGGTTCCCGGTTCTCCGATACTCATCAGCAACATAAACATAAGGATAATAAGCGTCACCAGTGGTATCTAACACTTTTTCGACACGATATATCTCAAGCCCTGGGCATCTCTCGGCTATCCTTTTCCTGAGCATCTCTGCGTATCGAATACGGGCCTCTCCCTCAAGGCGATCTACAGCGGAAACCACCCCGCCCACTGCAAGCCCGCCTGCAACCAGCACTTCATATGTAAAACCTCTATCCTGGTAGAATGTTATATCCGTATGTGAAACCGTGCATCCATATAGCAGGAGCATCAGCAATGCCACATGGCAGAATCTCACCCGTATCCTTTCAGCATCACTGTATGTCATCTTCAGGGATTTGGTCTTATAGTTTAGTTGACCAGCTTCATTCAAGTTTACCCTTATCCCACAGGGCACTCCAGCCATTGTTCAATCGTAAGTGGCGGGTCTGGCAGAAACCCTTTGCCTTTAACCGTAGAGAGCCTGACCTGTCCACCCTCCAGAAACATGCCTATCAGCGCTGCAGGTTCCTGAATCTGGTCTCTATGGCATTAATATCTTCAATACGGATCAGTGCATCGAAGAATTCTCTGCCATCTAATTTTTCAAGATGGATCAGGTGATCTCCAACTTCCTTGAGGAAACCTGCAACTGTCTTTCCCGAATCAAGGGTCACATAAATCTTCCTGCCGACAAGCGATTTCAGGTTGTCAACCAGGGAGGAATTGACATTGTAGCTCACTCCTTCAACGGCTACAACCTTTGCCTTCACCTCTGCTGGAAGTGTGAGAAATACTGCGGAAAACAGCATAGCCAGTATTATCACCCCTGAACTCAAGATCGTTGTTTTCTTCCTCATAATCCTCCTCCTTTCATAACGCCTGAAACATCCTCTGCCACAAAGTGCAGCGGAGTAGCGTTCAGGTGTTCTTCGTAACAGGGGGCCTGCCCCTTCATGCCTTTCCTCCTACGGCATATACCGCCAGATGACCATATCCATATCAGTGCCATTGGAGCTGAAACCAGCAACCAGTATCCTCCCCTGTGAGTCAGTGGTGATGGAGTAGCCCCAATCCTGACTGTTTGCACCCGTGGCACCATCTTCGATAACGACGCCGTTATCACCAAAGCTGCTGTCAGGTGTGCCGTCAGGGTTGAATCGCCAGATCACCATGTCGTAATCCGATCCATTAAAACTGCTTCCTGCAACAAGTATCCTTCCCTGTGAGTCGATGGTGACGGAGCCACCGAAGTCATCACCGTTTCCGCCGGCGGCATCATTTACTACAACGACACCGTTGTTGCCGAAGGTTGTATCCGGCGTGCCGTCTGGATTATATCGCCAGAGCACCATGTCATTGTCAGAGCCATTGGAACTCAGGCCTGTAACCAGTATCCTCCTCTGAGAGTCGGTGGTGATGGATTTTCCTATGTCATTACCGCCTCCACCTGCGGCATTGTCTGAGACCACTATGCCGCCGGTGCCGAAACTGCTGTTCAAGGTGCCGTCTGAATTATACTCCCATATCACCATGTCATTATCAGAACCATTGGAACTATAGCCTGTAACCAGTATCCTTCCTTTTGAGTTTATAGTGATGGACTCCCCAACGTCAGTGCCGTTTCCACCGGCAGCGCTGTCATGGACGACTATGCCGCTGCCGCCAAAGGTGGTATCGAGCTGCCCGCTTGATTCGTAGCGCCAGATGACCATGTCAGAATTGTTCGAACCATTCAGACCGCTACCCGTTACGAGTATCTTCCCGTCATTATCGGTGGTGATGGAGTGTGCGGCGTCGTTACTGTTGCTGCCGCCGGCCGCACCGTCAGACACAACCACGCCGGAACTGCCAAAGGAGGTATCAAGCGCACCGTTGGCATCGTAGCGCCAGATGACCATGTCATCATCAGAGCCATTGGAACTCCTGCCTGCAACCAGGATTCTCCCCAGGAAGTCGGTGGTGATGGACAGGCCGGCATCATCGTCGTACCCGCCGGCTGCTCCGTCATTGACTACGATTCCGTAATTGCCGAACAAGGTATCCAGCTGGCCGTCTGTGTCATACCGCCATACGGTCATATCACTTGTGAAAGAACCGTCATAACTGGCGCCTGCAACCAGTATTCTTCCCATGACATCGGTAGTGATAGAAGTTCCCATGGCAAAGCCGCTTCCTGCAAACTCACCGGCATTCACCACCAGACCGCTGTTACCGAAACTGCTGTCAAGGGTGCCTGCAGAGGTTCCGTCACCACCGCCACCACCGGAGGAGCTTCCGCCTCCGCCACCTCCCCCGCCGCAGCCGGCAATGAGTAAAATCCCTAAGACTAATACTCCAAAAATCTTCCTGAACGGGTGATATGTCTTCATCCTTATATCCTCCTTTAAATATTGATCTGCCGGCGGCAGAGACCACCGGGAACAGGGGACAGGCACAATAGTGCCTGCCCCTTCATGCCTTTTTTCTTACGGCGTATACCGCCGGATCACCATTGTCATTATCATTAGAAGCTTGCAAGCTCCAACCTGTTACCAGTATCCTTCCCTTTGAGTCTGTGGTGATGGAACTGCTGCCAGAACTATCTGCAAGAAGGACAACCATAAAAACAATTTTCAGGCACAATGGTTAATCGAGAGTGGCAGGTCGGGCAGAAACCCTTTGCCCTTAAGTAAAGATGCCTGACCTGTCCACCCTACAGAAACATGCCTATCAGCGCTGCAGGTGCCTGAATCTGACATCTATGGCGCTCATATCTTCAATACGTGTCAGTGCGTTGCGGATAGGGCGTCACGGATAATACGGATTAATGGGATTTAACCGTAAAACCGCTTGAGGTTCCAGTTATTATTGTATTACCGACTTTAATCACATCGTGTCCCTGCTCGCTTATCACCAGAGCTTTCCCTTTCGTGGCGTCAATCTTGTCATCACCCGGTCCGCCATTAATCTTGATTGTTTTACCCGCTCCTACAATTACATCATCGCCGGGCCCACCGTAAATTTCCTTTTTTCCACCTGCATTAACTTTCCCGCAACTGCAACGGATCGTATCATTGCCCGGCCCACCAAAAATCGTGGCATTTTCTCCACCATAGAAGATGCGGTCATCTCCTGATCCGCCTTTTATAGTGAGATTTTTGAGAATTCCGCCGCTAAAAAAGTCATCATTGCCATCTCCGCCAACAAAAATACCATTGTTGCCCCTAAAATCTGAAATCTTGTCATCTCCCGACCCACCTATTAATTTATCATATCCTGCAAAACCGATTATCTCATCATTTCCGGGACCGCCGTTAATCCAGTCATCTCCCCCTTCCCCATTAATATAGTCATCACCTTCATCACCGTATATCTTGTCATTGCCACCTATACTGCTGTCATTGCCATCATCGCCGCATATCGTATCATTGCCTTCCATGCCATGGATGATGTCATTTCCACCGCGCCCGACGATCACATCATCTCCAGGGGTGCCGTTGATAACATCATTTCCGGGTGTGCCGACAATCGTTGCATATTTACTATTACATCTCCATTTCGTTTGAGGACCAACCGGTGCCGTAATCTCCGGTTTATGTGTTAGAGGGTTATAAGGAGCAGAACTTCCTTGTTCCCCTGTCTTTATATTAGCAGGAAGGGGAGTCCTGCTCTTTACAGTGATTGTAAATTCCTTCTGAACCGCCTTATGTCCTGACGGGCAACTGTCCTCAGCCTTTACTATAAACTTGTATGTCCCCGGTTTTTTAGGTGTTCCTGAGATAACCCCTTCCGGACTGAGCTTCAGACCCTTAGGCAGTGAGCCTGATAAAACTGTGAATTTGACAGGTGCCTGTCCTCCTGTTGTCTGTATATGGTAGTTGTATGGCTTATTGACTGTGCCTTCAGGAGTGGTTCTCTGTGGAGTGAATTTAAGCTCCGTGCAGCCTCTTTGTGTGGTGTTGTTTTTTATGGATTTTCTGGCCTTGAATGTTAAAGGAGTCGCCTGGATGTTCTTTGTTGGCATTCCTGTATGTCCCATGACTGGCATAAACAGAAACACCGCTGTCACACCAGCTATGATTGCTGCATTTTTCATCTTATCCTTTTCCTCCTTTTAGTTTAACTTGCCTGTTTATTGGTATCCCTTAATGCCTAAAAGGTTCAATCATGGAGACAATCTACTTCATGCCGATCCTTATCAATCATCTATCATCTTCCTGTGCCCTTCGGGACAGGTGCCGCAGGTGCAATCGTAGAAGTCATCGAAGTCATCATCGAACCTTACCTCACACACCCAGTGGTCCATGCAGTAGCACTTGCTGCATTGCCTGCAGTAAAAGGGGGCAAACCGCTCTGGAAGCAGTGCGGCATCACCGCTTTTCAGGTATCGCCTGAATGCGTCAACTGCACTCCCTGCCACAACCTCAGATACCACCCCTATGAAACCCGATATCCTTATCCACCACTGGGTTGTGCCATCGGCCTTTTTCTGCTCTACAAGCGCCACTGCTGCCGCCTCCGTGCCGCAGACAGAGCAGTTATATACCGCCCTTGCAACCACTTCTTTGTCTTTTTCTTCCACTTATCCTCCAGGGACCGCTTGAGGGAGCTTTTAGTGATTACCCTCCTTTCCCTGCCTTCATGCTTTAGTGCTTTCAGTCCTCATCTTCTGCCTCTGTAAGCCTGTAATCACGCTCCGGAAGTATGATTGAGGGATGGGCAGGCACAATTGTGCCTGCCCTTTCATGTCTTTTTTTCTTATGGCATATACCGCCAGATGACCATGTCTTCTGAATTATCTGAACTATTGTAACTATACCCTGTAACCAGTATCCTGTCCTCCGAGTCTATGGTGATGGAACGGCCCTCATCATCGCTGTTTCCACCTGAGGCATTGTCATGAACAACGATACCATTGTTCCCAAAGGTACTGTCCAGGGAGCCGTCCGGCATATACCGCCAGATCACCATGTCTGAATTATTTGAGCTGTTGTAACTATAGCCCGTAACCAGTATCCTCTCCTGCGAGTCTATGGTGATGGAACGGCCCTCATCATCGCTGTTTCCACCTGAGGCATTGTCATGAACAACGATACCATTGTTCCCAAAGGTGCTGTCCAGGGAGCCGTCCGGCATATACCGCCAGATCACCATGTCTGAATTATTTGAGCTGTTGTAACTATCACCCGTAACCAGTATCCTGTCCTGTGAGTCTGTGGTAACCGAGAGGCCGCTGTCATAATCGTTTCCACCGGCAGCGCTGTCATCGACCACCACACCGCCCGCTCCAAAGCCCGAGCAGGGTGCACCGCTTGAATCGTAACACCAGATCACCATGTCGTAATCCGATCCATTAAAACTGGCACCTGCAACCAGTATTCTTCCCTGCGAGTCGATGATGACTGAGTTGCTGTAGTCATCATCGTTTCCACCGGCAGCGCTGTCATCGACCACCACACCGCCCGCTCCAAAGCCCGAGCAGGGTGCACCGCTTGAATCGTAACACCAGATCACCATGTCGTAATCCGATCCGTTAAAACTGCTTCCTGTAACAAGTATCCTCCCCTGCGAGTCTATGGTGATGGAGAATCCATAGTCATGCTTGTTTCCACCTGCGGCATTGTCATGAACAACGATACCATTGTTCCCAAAGGTACTGTCCAGGGAGCCGTCCGGCATATACCGCCAGATGACCATGTCATAATTTGAACCACCCCAGCTGTTTCCTGCAACCAGTATCCTTCCCTGCGAGTCCGTGGTGATGGAATTGCCATAGTCATGACTATTTCCACCAGCGGCATCGCCATGAACCACTATGCCGGGAGTAGTGCTGTTTGAGTTAAAGGCGGTATCCATGGTACCATCAGAGTTATACCGCCAGATGGCCATGTCAAAGTTATCGGCGGTATTTCTGCTGACCCCTGTAACCAGTATCCTCCCCTGCGAGTCCGTGGTGATGGAGTTGCCCAGGTCATTACCGTTTCCTCCTGCAGCATTGCCATGAACCACTATCCCCCCATTTCCGAAACTGCTGTCAAGTGTGCCTGCAGGAGTTCCGCCGCCACCGGAGGAGCTTCCGCCTCCGCCACCTCCCCCGCCGCAGCCGGCAATGAGTAAAATCCCTAAGACTAATACTCCAAAAATCTTCCTGAACGGGTGATATGTCTTCATCCTTACATCCTCCTTTAAATTTACCTGTGCAATCGAGTAGTTTCTTCTCATATCGTGCCCCTCTTATCTCCCCCTGTAATTTCAGTCATCTATCATCTTCCTGTGCCCTTCGGGACAGGTGCCGCAGGTGCAATCGTAGAAGTCATCGAAGTCATCATCGAACCTTACCTCATACAGCCAGTGCTCATGCAGTAGCACCTGCCGCATCTCAATCATATCTCCTCTCCCATGTGCACGCCTTCTGCCATCACCTTGTATTTACACTTACGGTGTATTAAAGATGCTTATTTCTTGCTCTTGGGAACCACCCGTATCTTCTCGAGCACATGCAGTTCTGTAGATAGCATAAGATTATTCGCAGAAGGGTTCTTGACACATGATTTACCCATTTCGTCAGACCCAAATACTGCTATCTTGAATTTACCAGCCTTGTTGGCTTGAAAAGTATATGTCCTTGGGAGTGGTCCAATTGACAGTACTTGTGGAGAAGGGTCAAAGGCTTGAGAGCCTATTACAACCTTGCACTTGCCCTTTCCGTTTATGGTCACTTTAACAGTAGTGCCCTTCAATACCGTGTTTCGCGGAGAGAGGGTTATCCCTGTAATCTGGCTTTCAACCTGATTGGGGTTTTCCACAGTGAATTTCTTAGACTTAAACTGGGATGAACCTGCGGGCACAAAAACAGCAACTTGGTATTTGCCGGGCTTTGGTGATGTTATACCTCCCAGCGTTACACCATGCAGTTTATGAGGAGGTATGGAGACCCCCATTTTGAGGGTTGAGGATGCGATAGGACATTCAGGGCCACCTGATAATGTTGTGCACGATACTGTATACTTTAGCTCGGGAGAGCTTGGAGCATTGCCCTTGTTCATAAAATATATTTTGAGGTCAATGGGACTGTCCGGCTTTCCCGGGACAACATGCTTGACAAATATCTTATCAACAACAACATTTGGTATCCCTCTAACAGAAGGCTTTACTATCGAGGGGCTTACAGGGGTTTTCGGGCCCGCACCAGCAGGGGACGAAAGGATGCACAGAACAGACAGAGCAATAAAGATCGTCATCAAGTTCATGATCTTGCTTTTCATGACACCGTCTTCCTTTTTGCGGTTTCTATAGGGTCTTCTCCCGTTCATTGTTCCTGCCTCCTTTCATGCTTTTATAAATCAGTGTCACTTTGAGTCATAAAGGTTCAAAGTAATTTGCTCCCTGCCTGATTAGAGGCTTTTAAACAGCCTTTAAAGTCCTTATATTTCTCAGCCTCAGAAGGGCTTGGTGCCCACAGGCCCTTCAATGGTAATCTCATAGCCATAGTTTATAAAGTCTCCCGGGCTTACCACCCAGCCGATGGAGACTCCCCATGTGGATTTCCCCTTTGGAAACGGAGGCGTGAGATTGCCTATATGTTCATCTCCGGAGCTCTTCTTCCATATCTTCCTTTTGATACTCTTGAATGTCCAGCCGTTGTGCAGGGTGATGTTGAAGTGGTCGGTTCCCGTGTCATCGCCAACAGCGAACTTGTTATTCACATGAAGCCCGCAGATGGCGATCTCATCTGAAGGACAGCCCCCGGTGACAAATATGTTTGCTGTTCCCTTGCTCCAGTTATTACAAACATTTGCGTTTGCATCGGTTCCGCATGTAACAGAGACATGGTTTCTTGTAAGCACCATCTCTTCCCGCCCCCTGAATTGGATCGTTCTTGCGTTGCTCAGTTTGCCGTCTGCGCGCTCAACCCGTATCGTGACCTGCCGATTCGGCCGCCCGTTTACAGACATGGGAACGGTCCCGTGAACCCTGGTGGCATCTGTCCAGCCCAAATTTACAAGCTGAACAGGACTGCTGCCAAAATACATAATGATCCTACCCTTTTTATTACCAAACCTTTTCCCCTTGATGTAGATTGTCGAGCCTGCCTGTATTGCACCAGGTGGAGGATAAGGCAGGTTTTTAGAAGGGATTGGCAGCATCCCGTCAATCCACGGGTCTTGAGGAACTCTTATCTTTACAGCCTTCAGATTTAACTTCGACGTCCATGCAGTGCAGGTGTATGTACCACCTGCCTGCCCACTCCCCTGTACTTCCTGGTTTGGAGGCAGGTCCTTTGTAAGGGTGATGCTTCCCTGGTCTCCGTCGCTTGAACGCCAGGAAATCTTTGAGCCCGCCTTGATGATCTTGCCTGTTGTGTTCTTGATGTAAGGCGTTTTTAGAACATCCTGTGAACTGCCGGGATTGTAGCACTTGAGATTTACGATGAGTTTCACCGGGTTTACCATCTGTCCAGCATCAGCCCTGAAACCACCCAACAAAAGACCAACGAGGAAAACTGCAACAAAAATCGTGTCTGGCATCCTGCCAGACCTTCTATGATTCAGTCTTCCCATCATTTTATATGCTCCTTTCTTATAAATTTATGGTTCGTCCCCGCCCCTTAAAGAGAGGGTGATCAGGGTGTCTCCCCCTTAGAGTGAAAGGGAGATTTATCCTCTAAAACATTCATTCATTGATAAGTAAACTCCATAACAGCAAAGTTATTGTTTTCATTCAGCTCTGAGACCTTTTTATCCCTGTCAACCGATACAAGGATGGAGTATTTGTATCCCTTCTTGAAACCGGCTGCAGATTTCGGTATCTTTACAAAGGTGGTCTTTTTCTTTTTAAGTCCAAAGGGAAACCCGATATCCTGCAGGCTGCATTTCGACTTGAACTGATGCTCACCCTCGGGCCAGTGTTCACAGTTGAAAGATATCTTGAACGCACCTGCATCGGCTGTGCCGTTGTTGCGGATATAAACAGAGAGGGCATTTTCGCCCTGCGGGCCGTAAAGTTCGACTGAGAGGTCCGGGAGCATCTTCTGATATATCCCTCCCCTCACCTTTGGAGGTTTCTGGTTCTTCGAGGTAGCAGGGTTTTTCAATGCCGGGTTCAGGGCACTGCCATCGGAGCCTGCAAAGCCCTCTTTCGAGTGCGTAAGAAACAGGCTGAGTGCAATCAGAAAGACTACAAAGGTGAATCTTTGCCTTAACGAAAAATGTATTCCATGGCTTTTCCTTTGTCCATTCATTCTCTTTCCCCTCTCTTTGTCTCTCTATTATCATCACCACGGCACCGGCTGACAGCCGATTGAGCAGTCGGTCTCAAAGTATGTTGTGCCATCCGGGCAATTGAGTTTCGGTTTTACAGGTACGCATTCAAAGCTGCCTCTTTTGTAGTCGACCGAGCCGGGTTTCAGTTTCCATCCCTGGGGACACATGTATATAGGCTTGACAACCCGGATTTTTCTGTAAACTGTGAATGTCTCTGGCCCTTTGACAAGCAATTGATCATTAGGCGCATATATGGCAAGCCAGTATTTGCCGGGAGATATGTCAGTTGGGAGTTTGACCTGTACCTCACCTGATGTCCATGCAATTACGTTAGATGTAAGGTCAAACACTTTATTACTGTTTCCGATCTTGACCCTCCGTCCTTCACGCTTTGCAGAAAAGGAGCCTTTGATCGTTACTGCTTTGTATGATTTATCTGCCTGCACCTTCTGCGGCAGATATCCCGTAATCTTCCAGTCAGTGGCATAAACATAGCCGACCATGCCAAAACTCACCACTAAAGCCGTTAAAATCACCATAATTCTCTTCATCTTTCCTTTCTCCTCTTTTTCCTACCGTTACGAAGCTCATAACGGGAAATAGGTGCTCATGTCCGTGTCATCCATTGAGTTCCATGCATCATCATCCTTCCAGTGCTTGAAGTAAAACTGGAGTTCTGTGAGCCGGCCGGTAAGGTGCTGGATCTCCACTGTGGGCGCTGGCTCAAACTCCCGCGTGATTATCCTGCCCATCATGATGCTTTGCCGTTCCTCCACAGCAGGAGTTCTACCTGCTTCTGTCCACTGTTTCATCTCCTCAAGCTCTATTCTGAAGAGTCTCCACACGGGATAAGCAGGTTCTTTTTGCTCAAAATCACTCACTCGCTCAAGGCATTCATCAAGCAACCGGAAGAAGTCTTCCCTTGAGTGGATGAATCTGTGTTTTATGATTGCCATGATAAAATCATCTTCCCTCCGGTGTTCTCAGTCGCTGCGGTGGTATGTTTATTCGGCGCTTCGGAGTCGTACGGCCGCAGACAAGGCTTTTGGGTGCCAGGCTGTTGTTTCCTTCGTTCAGTTCGCTGATCTTATGGTTTCCATCGGCCGTGGCGCCGAATGCGTATGCACCTTTATTCAGCCAAACCGATTTCCATTCAAAACCGACCTTGCCGCCCGGACTTGCAAGTTTGTGACCCGGGTCTACGGCGGCCAGCTTGTACTCGCCGAGGATGTCGGATGGCCTGGTGAGGTATACCATGGAAGTCTGATATTTGTTCAAAGGTACTCCTGCACTGCCGATGTTTTTGATGGTGATGACAGGAACACACTGTCCGTTCGGCTTCTGGCGCAATGTGATACTCTCAACCACCAGATCGGGTCTGGAAGGGGCTGCACTGGTGCCGGGTTTTAAGATGGAAGCCTCTTTGATGACCACCTTTGCCTCGGCCCTGCCCTTGCACGCCTTTGCATGGGGGCCGGGCCTTGCGATGATACGGTATACACCGGAATTGCCCAGGATATTGCCCATGCTTGTTGAAGACAACTTCTGAGGGTTACCGAGATCATAGGCTGATTTTCCATTGAAGGGCGGTACATTGTACCACTTCCACTCCTGCTGCTGAGACAGTGGAGGAAGAACAAACAGTGTAAGGTCATCACATACGCCCTTGCCTTCAACATAGACCCCAAAAGCCTGCCCCGGTGAGATCAGATTTCCCGGAACCACCTTGATCTTCTCAATAATCCCCCCACCTGCATGAGCCTGAAGGGGCGTAAAAGAGAGTGCCAGCAGGGATACAACCAGTGCTGTCAACCGCTTAAACATCCTCCCTCCTCCTGGATCATCACAAACTGCTCTACCCTTCTTGTAAAATGCTTTCCCTTTCATCATCATTGCCTCCTTGCAAGTTTTTATCTGTTAGTGGTATCCTCTGGCTGAAAGGTTCAAAATTCAAATAGTAGCTACTCATGGTAAATACTCATCCGCAATCGCACCTTCCACCATCACCTTATATTCAGCCTCGGCTCAGGTTACTCCTATTCCTGAGAAGGACCCTTTTCCTGAGATTCAAGAGGGTGCACCTGTCTTATCCGGGGCATTCTCTCCTTACCATCCCTGCCCTTTGTTCCCTGTGTGCCGCCACTCTCTTTCTTTATGCCGAGACCCTTTATAAACTCTTTAATCTTGTTGCACTCCGTGCTTCCCTTTATCTCAAGCTTGATCAGGTGGTTTCTCATGTTACTGTCACAAAAAAGCGCTCCCACAGCCATGCCCGGGCTGCTGTTCCATGATGTGGATACAGTGACGGAACAATCTGAACCCGCCGAAGGGGAGCCGCCCGCCTGTATTATCGTGGAAACATTGCTCGCCCCTTTTGCCTTTCCAAGAAAAAGCTTGCCATGCCACTTGCCGTTCGAAAAGAATGACTTATCAGGTTTTATGTTCAGGTGTATCACCTTCGTTGCCTTTGCCTTCATCTTGTATACAGGCACATCCGGACAGCTGAAGGGCACAGAGCCGACGGTGCACACATTGAACGATGCATCCCCCTTGCCATTGTTTACCACAACAATAGAAACGGGATAGGTCTTTCCTGCACAGATACGAGGCGGCAGTCCCATGACCTTTCTTATCTCAAGCTCTGCCAGGTTTTTCGTGTCGGTCTTTGAACCGCCCGTGCCAGGAATGCCCTGAATCTCCTGGACCTTAAGCACTTTAAATGTCTGTGGTCCTTTGACAATCAACTGATCGTCAGGCGTATATATGGCGAGCCAGTATTGACCTGCCGGCAGACTCTGAGGGAGAACGACCTTTACCTGCCCTAATGTCCAGACTATGATTTGAGATGAAAGGTCGTATGCCACATTATTGCCGGTGCCGATCTTGACCCTGCGCCCTTCACGGTATCCGGAAAAGGAGCCGTTGATCGTTACCTTGTTGCCGGTCCTGCCTGCTTGCACATGCTGCGGCAGATAACCGGTGATCTGCCAGTCAGTGGCATAAGCGGATACGCCGATACACAGAAACAGGATTACTACAGGCAAACCGGTATATGCCCTGAACAGTCTTATCACCCCATTCTTCAACCTTTTTACCTTCATGGTGCCGAGTTGCTCTCTAATTGAGATGCCTTCTTTTTTCTCGTGTCCTTACAAGTGAAGAGGTAGTTTACTTGATGGACTCCCCCTGCTTTATCACTCGCAATAGGAAGCCACCCTGAACCACCACCGGTAACCAATCCTAAGCCACTGGTGGTGAATAGATGATATCGGATTCCCTTTATAAGGGTATCTGGCTGTTTATTACTGAGACACCTGACGGTTAGCCTGTTGTCGGCCCACCCATCGCCCTGTTCGACCACTGAATCTGTTTGTTCCAACAGTGAAACTGTTTGTCCGTTGGACAGCAATGCTATCTCTACCTGGCGGATGTTACATTTCGGATATGTACAGTTATACCGGTACGATATCTTGATGGAGTTGGATTGATTCAGAGGTTCTCCCTGTTTTGCACCATGTATGACGGTGGGAGATGCCCCTCTGCCCTGTACGGAAGGAGGCTTGATAACTGAAACATAAAGATAATCATTAGTTTTAGGTGGGGGAGGATTGTCCTGTCCTGGTGGGCTTTTAGGGCACCTGAAATGGATAAGATTTGGAAGTGTCTTTATGCCCTCAACAAGTGTAATTTTTTGGTTTTTAGAGTACCCCTCCTGCGGTATATAATATAAACGATATTTGATGCCGGTAACCACTTTGTCATACTGTTTAGGAAATTTGCACGGTATGGCTGCCCTGGCCTTTGCCTGTTTTGCAAAACCCTTGTATACTATTGCCCGATTGTTATCCCCTGCTGTTGATACAACTTTGTTGCCCCTCAGTAAAGCCTGTTCGATATAGGCAGTGTCCTTACTTACAAGATCGTATCTGTAGGTGATCTCGATTGAGTTCTGACTGTCAAGCATTGTACCTGCTGGTGGACCTGTTACTGTTCCGACTGATGGTTGGATGCTGAGTACCTTCAGCGTATCAAGGTTGAATCTCTGCACTTCCATGGGAGCCGGCTGAAAAGTGATTGTTACAGCATTGGAAGGCTTGCCTACCTGCTTCAATCTGTTATCAAAGAGCATAATCCTGACCGTGTATGTGTGTTTGCCAGAGGGGACATTCTTGAAGTACTTGAGTGGAAACTCTTGAAAATGGCCTGCTTGAGGAATGGATGGAAGGAAACCACTGGTTTTAAGCTGTCCACCTTCCCTTATCTCCCACTTTGCCTTTTGAATATTCAGTTTTTTGGCAATACCTGCATTGCTGAGCCACCACCTGAAGGTAAGGGACTCTGGACTATTACGCACTATGGACTTTGACCATTTCACAAAGTCACCGCTCAGTTCCTTTACCTCAAGGTTCGGTGCAAATAATGTGGCACGAGATTTCTTTATCTCTTCAGTAACCCCTTGAATAATGGGCTTCTTTTTTTCCATCTTTTTTTCAGCGTTGGGATTAACCGAGAGATTTTTTGCAGGAGACGTTGAACCTCGGCTTCTCTTCTGCCGGGGTTTCAATTCAGTAGCACCACCTGCCAGCATCACCCCATTATGGGCCTGAGTCTTTACCGGGGCTGCCCATTGTGGACCGTAGCCTGTTATCTCACGTTCTGATGCAGGCACAGTCGTGCTGAAACATAGGATTGCAATCAACATTCCGTAAAGATATAAGCATGTTTTATTCATTGTGGTCACCTCCCGATTATGCCCTTTAGAACTATGTAGGCATGGGAAACAAAGATGAACCCGATAACCTTATCCACCACTCAGTTGTACCATCGGCCTTTTTCTGCTCCACAAGCTCCACTGCTGCCGCCTCCCTGCCGCAGACAGAGCAGTTGTATACCGCCCTTCGCATCTTGCCCTCATCCATCATGTCTCCTCTTCCATGTGCACGCCTTCTGCCATCACCTTGTATTGAGCCTCAGTCTGGGGAGTTCTTTATCCTGCGGAGAACTTTCCTCCGAGGGCTTAACAGGCTGTATCTGCCTTATCTGCGGCCTGCCCTTACTCCCCTCTTCCTGCTTCTTACCGCCACCCACACCGGGAGTAATGCCCTGGAACCTTCCTGGCTTGACCGCAGACGTTATATTCAACCTGACCTTTTTAGACACACCAGTACCCATAGATTTAGATCTGAGAGATACGGCTATCTCGTATAATCCGGGCTTGAACTTAAGCCCCTTCAATTCTATCTTTCCCGTAGTCTTGGCTCCAACAGGGGGAATCGTCCCGATCTTCTTTATGGCCGGGCAATTTGCCCCTCTGCTCAGCACCCGGCAAGTAACGGTGTACTGAACCGGATCACTCTTTTCATCACCGCTGTTTATAACCGGGAAGACCAGGTCAAAGGGCTTGCCTGCGGTCTTGTTCAGTGTCTTGAGGATATTGTGGCCCTTGAATGCCAGTTTCGTACCTATCTTGACAGGTGGTGTGGTCCTGGTGATCTTTGCAGCAGGGGTTCTGCCCTTCTCCTTACCAGGTTTTCCTTTAGGCCCGAATTCAGCCTTACCTGCAGGTTTGAGCCTGGAGACCACACCCATGCCGGCAGAGACAAAAGAACGGGAATCAAAATGCGATACAAGGGTGTTGTTATTCTCCTTCTTTTCAGAGACCTTGTTGTCAGGATCAACGGTTGCGGTAAACCGGTATTTCTGTGAGCTTGATGAAGGTATGGGCGTTTGATTCCAGAATACCTGAGCCCCTGCAGGGTCATTTGGGTTATTGGGCCTGGGCCATAACTGCGTAACATTAAAATTAGAGATACCAGTGGGACACGGGGTCGAGCCTTTCTGGACGCAGGTAATCTTAAGTTTACTTGGCGCTGCAATATCGTCTCCTATGTTTCTTACCTTCCAGTTGAAATAGAGATATGTCTTGTCTGCTATCTTTCCAGTGGTGGGAATTTTTTCTCCAGGCTTGACGCTCTCAACCCAGAACTTGTCAACTACGAGGTCTGGAGCCTTCAGCCCTGACGTCTTACCCGCAGACGCCACAGAGATGCCCTTGCCCGGACCAACCTGAGATTCGCCCTGCATGAGCTGCATCGTTTCTTCATCAAACTGTGGTACCCCTCCCATCCCTCTTCTCAAATTGCTGCCCAGATAGCCATGTATTGCTGTTTTAAGTCTGGTTGCCGCTGTTTTGTTGAGAGAAACCTCCTTGACTCCTTTGATGATTTTGATAGTATCAGTCCCTGGCTTGAAGACCAGGACACACTCAGGGCACTTGTCTGGATCAAGAAAGTCTTTGATCTCTTTCCCTAAGTCAGGAGTCAACCCCTTGGTTCCACCGCCTGCACCACCTGTTCTGCACCTCCCTTTTCCGCCAAAGACCGCACCGGTGGTTATTGGCTTGAAATGATTGTCAAAGAGCAAAGTGTTATTGCCCTGACTGAGAACAAGGTATGTCCTCTCCAGGTTGTGATCAGGTATCCTCTGCTTGAGTTGAGGCCCTCCGTCCAGCCTCACAACGCCCACATCCGGCAGTCCGGTAATCTCGTAACTGCATTCGTAAAAATCCTTGAACTCTTTAAGGTTACCGGTAAACTGGAGTGCCCCGATACCCTTCCAGTTCGGCATATTCGTCCCTGGTGGTGTTGCGCCAAGGAAGGCGAGCCGATTTATCGCACCGCCCTGGAGTATCTGACTGCACGACTGACCAACCATGCTCTTCAGATCTGTATTGCCCTCCTTGAGTTTGACCATAGGTAAGGCACCTGTCTGCTTTTTGTAAGTCCATTGGTATTCGCATATCGCCTTGGGGATACGGACCTTGCCGGCGATCCTGCCATTGCCGCTCTTACCACTGAATCGTACTGTAACTGTTGTTTCGACATCCGTACCCGGTGTAAAGGTCCGTACATCGAGGCTCAACCCCATATCGTCCTGCAACTCGTTCAGCGACTTGCCGACAACCGGTATTGGGGAATTCAGTATCTCATCCTTGACATTCTTTGCCTGTGTAATCTTGGCATCCAGGAAGGCATTTATCCGATTATTGATTTGCCCCTGCATATCCTGGGCGACATCTGCCACGTAGCTCTCCAGATAGTTATTGAGTTCCTCCTCAGCCATGTCTGCCGCTGCAGTAGCCCCGAATACAGCCATGACTGACGAGAAGACCGGGGGACCGCCAAGGGCGATGCCAAGTGGCGTAAAGCCGACCATGGCTCCCAGCTTTGCCCCTGCCTTGGCGAGTGTTGCCTCTAAATCGTTTATGCGCACTGTTGGGTCTGCTGAGAAGACCACCTTCACATCTTCGACCTTGTCGATAACCGGGTAGAGCTTGAATTTACCGGTGGTATCCATCTTCATGCTGATCACAATGTTAAGATCGATGGTCTCATCAAGGGGGCCAAGTCCCTCCTGCCAGACACGGGCCCTGACGTTTGAAGTCAACCTGGCCTCTGTGTGAAAGGCAACAGCGACCCCGTTTTCATCAGGTGACCCGAACGCGGTCAGTTGTGGTTGTCCTGGATAGGTGAAATTAAACTTGATCGACAGGATCTGAACCTCCCAGTGGACGTCAGGGCAGAGGACCGTTGCACACACCTCGGTACCAGAGACGTTCTTATATGGCTCAACCGCCTTTTTGATCTCGGCATTGATAATAGACTCAAGATCATTGTAAGGGATCGTGAAGCTCCGACTGAAGAGTGAGTCCGGCTGTTCATATTCAACGAAGTCGAGATCCGTTGTGCCTACCGGAGCCGTGTTACCATAGAGAGTCGCCCTGTAGGCTGCATGGGCTGAGCTTTTCCAGACCACCATGGTTGATAGACAGAACATTATTATGAACAAAAGATAGCGGGCCTTATCCCTATTAGTATTACGTTGACCTTTTCTCATTGTCCTTAACCCCTAAATTCAATCACCGTGATTATGATAACGTGTATAAACCAGAAGACTTCTTTACAATGACTCCAGCCTTTGGCCGGTGAGCTTCACTTAGCGCTATATATAACGTGCCGGAGCCACTAAATATATTACTCGAGGTTACAGTGGGTGAGGCTTTTCCACGAGGCTCCGGCTGGGGATTGAACATCTTGATCGTGCCCGGCAATTTCTGCCCCTGAATCGTCTTGCACTGGTTATCTTGAAAACCCTACTTTTTCTGCATATTCAGTTTCTTAAATACACCCGGATTCAACTTTATTTTTGGTTTATATTTAATATTCAGTTCAAAATCTCTCTTTGCCTTGCCCTTACATTTCATGGCTTGAGGACCTGGTTGTGCAGTTACGCGATATTTGGAGTACTGAGAACTGTCTCCTCTAACCTTTTCCGGATGGTCGAGATCGTAACTTGTATCCCCTGTCTTTTTGTTCTTGTACTCCCATACCACTTTCCATCCCAGATATTTCTCTTCAGCAGGGTTTGTAGGCACTCTCGTCAGTTTCCATTCAAGGTCATCACATACACCGGTCCCGTTTACATAGATCTCGAAGGTCTGATATCCTTGAAAAGCCTTTGTAGCGGGCACATCATGAATTTTGACAGTTATTCCCGTGATGACTCCTATTTTGGGTTTGGGAGAAGGTCCCGTTGACGGACTCCCCGCATGTGCCGCTACCACCAAGACAGAGCCCACAAAAAAGACTCCCAGAAGCAATCCCATCAACATGCCTTTCCAGCTGTAAGCGCTCACCGTTGCTTCCTCCTTTTCGTTTTCTATCTATTCTGTGGCACTTTTATCCAAAAAGGTTCAAAATGTTTTCAGGATTTTTTATTGATGGTACTCCCTCACAAACTTTTCGCGCCTTGACATTATCGTATCCCATATCTTTTCAGGCACAGTGGACCTTATGAACCTGTAAACCTCCTTTACATCCTCTGCCTCTTCGATGCCTCCCGGCACCGTAAACTCCATGCCATCCGCCCTGATCCTAACCGATTCGAGTGCACCACCCGTAGCCTCATCCGACTCTGTCCAGCTCCTGGAGAATATCCCTCTCTCCTCCATCAATCTGTAGAGCCTCTCCAAGGTTGCTTTATCTATCTGGAACTGTTCTGACCAATTCGGTGGATTGTACATGGGATAGTCAGGATAAAAGACAAGTTCACCTTCTCCACCGGGGCCTAAATGGATCGTATATTCATAATGGTCAGGCGGGGGAACAGAACCCTCCCTCCATCTATACTGGATACTGAAGTCATCTGGTATCTTTTTACTCCCTTTCATATGATCTCCTCTGTCAGGCTGGTGTCTTTTAAATACATGTTCCAGTTTATCTGTGAATGCGTCTTTATCATCTTTATATTTCTTCAGAAATGCCATCCATGTATCCGAATCGACATTAAAGACGGTCATATCAGCAGCCTTGAGTCTTATATGTGGCAGGGAGACCCTGCCTGCCTCGATGGCGTCCTTAAGCCAAGAATAATTAAGGGGGATGATCGTCAGAACACCGTCTTTAAGCATTACTCTGGCAACCGAATGGACAGGCATAACATGCAAGTACCACCATTTGTTAAGCACCGACTGATCCGGTTCGCCTGCCATGACATCCACGAAGACGGTGTTTTCCACCTTGAAATACCTCACCTTCAGGATCGACCTTCTTCCCTTTTCATCAAATGTCTCGACCTTATCACCACTGAATACCCAGGGCTCTATATCCTTTTTTGAGGCATCCTTGCCTGCATCCCTCATCAGTATCCACTCACCTCTAATCCCGGGCAACTCAATGAGCGCTTTCTCTTTGTAGAAGGGCTGGATGGACTGGACGATGCATCCGGCGAGGGAAAGTGATAGGAAGGTCAATATGGATATCTCTGCAATCCTTTTCATGGCTCCATCTCTCCAAATTCGGCCTCAATCCGCGTCCCTTCAGGACGCGGTTGACCTTAAGTCTGCCTTGACCGCAATATTAGCGCCGATATTTCCCACCTTCCAGACGATGTAGAGAAAGTTTTTGTCAGCAATCTCACCATTGGCAGCTTCTCTTCCGGTAACGAGATCAGGAACGGGTCTTTTTGGTACCCTGTCCCTATCACATCGACCCGGGATTTCATGGTCTCATAGTCAAACTTACGATTTGCAATCGAGCCCTTCGGACCGTCTATCCATACACCAGACGGAAGTCTGGTGCCTTATCGGCTTGATGAAAACCACTTTTTGATTGTCAATTGTCTTTCAATTGTCTATAAGATGAATAAAGACTACAGCGTGTACTGATAGTACAGCGCATTATTCAATCTCCCCATTTTACGGGTAGAAAATCATCCTGGTCCTTACTTGAATCATACTACACAACTGCCGAGTAAACAGCGAGTAACGGATATCAGCAGGTTATAAGCTCATAAGTATTATTTATAGCCTAACTGTAAATGTCAGGGATATTGTCATAGTGGTATCGGGTATCTAAAGAAGATTACCCGTATTGATACAGATGCTAAGCAGTGGGGTTAAGGAGGCGGCTCAGCCTCTCTGTTGAAATGGGGTCTTCTGATGCACAGGCGAGTTCTGTAAACTCATTATATACTCTTTCAGCCTCTGCCTTCTCTCCAAGGTTTAAAAGCGATTTCATCAGATAATAACATATCAGCTCTGAAGAGGGATCTATCTTCAGGGCCTTTCTGCACAGAGGGACGATGCCTTCCCAGTTTTCCATCCTGCTGCGGCAGGAGAGCAGCTGCTCCATTATGCCCATGTACCGCTTGTGCCAGTGCTTACGCCTGTTGCATATCCACGCCTCATCGTGTCCCTGGAGGAGTTTTCCCCTGTAAAGCAGCGCCGCCTTTTCTGCATGAAAGACGGCCTCCTCATCCTTTCCTTCGATAAAGAGGGACTCTGCAAGTTCGGCATGTCTCCTGAAAGAGTGGATGTCGATGTATGCAATATCCGTGTTCATGCTGAGAATGCCTGATTTCCATATGATGACAGGCTTATCCCCCGCAACATGACAGAGAACTCTCCTTAGTTTTCTGAGGGTGAATTCCAGGTTCTGTTTTGCCCTGTCTCCGTCTGCATCAGGCCAGAGAAGGTCCATAACCGTTGCAGCCGGAACATCCAGGGCATCGGATGAGACAATGGCAAGCAGCAGTTTAAATGTCATCTCCCCTTTCCACTCGCTCTGTTTAACCGGTCTGTCCTCCCTGAACACCTCAGGGCTCCCGAAGGCATGGATTCTGATGCGCCAGGGCCAGGACAACTCCGAAAGTACATCATCGGGGGGCTGGAGGTTGTGATATCTTATCAGTGACCTGGCGTATTCACTCTGTATCCCGTGCTGGAGCGCGGCTGCAAGGAGGGTGGACATCATGTATGGCAGCCAGAAATAGGATGAATGAATGGCACGTTGCTGTCCAAGCGCAAGGGCATCGTGGATATCTCTTATTGCATCCTGTTGTTTTCCGGACACGAGAAGCATCCATGCCCTGTGCAGAAGGGTTGTGAAGACCTGCATCCAGTTGCCGTTCGCCCGGGCCCATTCGATTATGGCATTGAATATTCCCGCTGCCCCTTCATATTTGCCCATTTCTGCGAGTGTAACGCCAAGAACACCCCTTGCAAAGCCCGCGAATATATCGGCATGGATCTTCTCAAACAGGTCTATTGACCTCTCCGCAGCAAGGGCAGCCATGTGAGGATCATGCTTTAGCAGGTATAACTGGGCCTCGATCTGGTATGTCATGGCCATCGAGAAGGAATTTCTGTATCCAAGTCTCTCTATCTCCTTGAATACCTCTTCGGCCTTTTCGGTGAGCCCGAGGGAGAGCAACCCTTCAAGCAACCTGACATGGAGATGTTCTTCCTGTGCATGGAGACCCCATGATCTGGCATACGGGATGGCCTCTTCCATCCTCTTTACACAATCGGCAAACCTGCCTGCAAATGCCTCGTGTATGGAGGCAAGGAAGTGAAACATGAATGTATGGGGAGGGTGTTCGGGGGCGTTTTTGAAGATTCTCGTTGCCTCATTGAATGCCGCTTCAGCCCTGCGTGCCTCACCTGCCGTGCCAAGAGCAACGGCAGAATACATCCTTACATAGGCCTTTATGAGTTCCATCCCTTCCATGCCGGCCATAAACCGTTCAGACATGTCAAAGCACTCCACCGCCCTTGAGCTATCGCCCCTGTAAAGGAGATACATAACCCCTGCATAGGCAGGTAGCATGGCATCAACTGGGGTCGGGCGATCACTGCAGGCAAGCGTCTCCATGATCCGTTCTGCATCATCAAGGAGACAACCGGTGAGGGAGAAATCCTCACCATAATACTGGGCGGTATCGAGCATCTCCGCTATCACCGCCTTCTGACCGGCAAGATCTCCTTTCTCTTCAAACCCTTCAAGTGCATGCCGATAGAGGTTTATCGCCGAGGCGGGTTCAGTAAACCTGCTGGTGCTCGCCTTCAGGTACGCTGCCCAGGGGTCTTCGCTATAAGGTGTCTCCTGAATCAATCCAAGGCATTCCATGATGGTAAAGACCCTACCAGAGTACGCCCATTCCAGCGCCTTCTGCCTCAGTATCTCCATGATCTTATCATGGGCGTTCAGTTTATGGTAAACCCTGAGGGCGTCCGTGTAATAACCGGCGTCCCTGAGAGAAGCGGCAACACCGCTCAGACAGGCACTGTATCTTTCAGGGGCAAGCTTTTCACGCGCAGCATTCTTCAGGTATTCCCTGAAGAGATCATGAATAAAAAATATCCGTTTATGAGGTGCCAACCGCATGACAAAGAGGTTTTCATCCGAAAGTGATTCCAGTATCCTGAAGACCGTTCTTTTCTCATCATCTCCGAGAAACCCTGTGAGGTCAGGGCTTATCTCCGGCAGTTCTGCAACAAGGGACAGCCCCTCCAGTTCCTGATCCCTCAGACAGAGGGCCCCCCCCGGCACAGAGGCAGGCAACAAGGGCTTTTCATCCGGCACCGGTCTGTCCGTCCTGTTGAACAGGGATAGAGAGGCGATCCAGCCGTCTGAACGTCTGATTATCTCTGACGCCTCCGCCTCTGATATGTCAGGACATCTTCTGCGGAGAAACTCCCGTGCCTCCTCATCTTCAAGCCGGATATGCCCCCAGTCAAGCCTGAGTGACCTGCCCTCAATGGACCAGTCAGAACCGGAAAGCGAGACCGGCTGCCTGCTTATGATGTAGAGTCTTTTCCCTCGCCGGATAGTCTCTGCAAGCACCCTTACGATACGCTGGAGGATTGAATCCATCTGGATACATTGAGCATTGTCAAGGACAATGGCGGTATTGGCCGGGACGATTCTCAAGAGATGGAGGAAGAACTTCCTGCTGTACGATTCTATTGAGGGGATGTACTCTACTGAAAATACAGGGAAAGAAAATGCCTTCTTTGTTAACCCCTCCGGTATCCCCTCACGGAATGAACCGAAGAAGTTGGCCGGATCATTATCGCTCCTCTCGAGATTGTACCATATGGTGGGAAAGGCCTTTGAGGCGAGATAGTCCGCTATCAGGGTGCTTTTTCCACTTCCTGAAGGCGCGGTCAGAAATACCAGATTCCTTTTATCTGACCTGGCAAGCAGCTCCATCACCCTCTCGCGGTGTATTATATTCTGCGTGGGAGGGGGGGAGTATTTAAATTTCTTTTGTCCTGGCATTGAAGCCACTCCTATTGTATAGTTGGTAGTCCCTTACAAACTGCTCATGCCTTGATATAATCCTGCCCTTATCTCTTCAGCTTGATCGAACGGTACCTCCAACTCTTTAAATCCCCGACTCCATCACCTCACATTCAGCCTCAACCCCGGCAGTTTCCCGTTCTGTGAAGGGGCCTCCTCCTCAGGTGGCTTAACAGGCTGTATCTGCCTTATCTGCGGCATGTCCTTACTCCCCTCTTCCTGCTTCTTACCGCCACCCACACCGGGAGTAATGCCCTGGAACCTTCCTGGCTTGACCGCAGACGTTATATTCAACCTGACCTTTTTAGACACACCAGTACCCATAGATTTAGATCTGAGAGATACGGCTATCTCGTATAATCCGGGCTTGAACTTAAGCCCCTTCAATTCTATCTTTCCCGTAGTCTTGGCTCCAACAGGGGGAATCGTCCCGATCTTCTTTATGGCCGGGCAATTTGCCCCTCTGCTCAGCACCCGGCAAGTAACGGTGTACTGAACCGGATCACTCTTTTCATCACCGCTGTTTATAACCGGGAAGACCAGGTCAAAGGGCTTGCCTGCGGTCTTGTTCAGTGTCTTGAGGATATTGTGGTCCTTGAGTGCCAGCTCTGCACCTGTTTTGACCGGTGGTGTGGTCCTGGCGATCTTTTGGGCAGAGGGTTTCGCAGTCTCTTTGCGGGATGTCTCCCCTGACTTAATGCCTCCGATATGGGGTTTTCCTGACCGTGATAGATCAATCTCTTTCTGACTCGTCAATGCCCCTTTCATCTGGGGCATGTTTAAAATGGTTCCTCCCCTGCCTGTAAATATGATGGCAGGGGTGCTGATACTCCTTGGCTCGAACCGCCTTCCTGTGAACTCTATCGAACTGGTGGTTATCGTCTTTGGGGAAAAGCGGCGGCCTGTGAACTCAATAGCCGGTGTGTCAATCGTCTGTGGCACGGATGCCGCCATGGTAGTGCCGACCTGAAATGAAAAGAGAATTAGAAACAGCCACAGAATCCATGAGCATATACTTCTATGTTTATTTCGGGCCGGAAGTCTCATGGGAAAAGCTTGCCTTTAACTGCAATATTACTATTTGTGCCGGGAGCATAAATGTATGGAGAGTCAGCCAATGCTTCAAGGGATAGAATACCTCCACCTTTTACCTTGAAAGCAAGGGCACAGAAATAGTATGATACACCTGCAGGATCTCCCGTATCCATGGAAGAAATGCGGACAGTGACATTTCCGTTGTATGCCCCGTTGCTCAAAGGAATCTCGGTTGAGCCATGTCCATAGTTGCCTGGTGCAAAAAATTCTTCGCTATCCGATACACCACACCATATATACGCCTTCTCCACATCCTTATGCACCTTCTTGATATTGACAGGCACATTGAATGTGAAGAGCGGTTCTATCGATAACCCTGGATTTACCTTAAATGTCTGCTTGTTGAGCAGTTTCTTCAACAGTTTCGGATCGATCTTGATCTCACCTCCCCCTGCCATTGTAGTCACCGGCAAGACAAGAAGCACCATAACGGCAAGGGCAAGGCAGACAGATCCGGGACAGACACGTAGCATCTTCAAGGTTCATGCCTCCGGTTGAAAAAATTTGTAAAATCCCCTTCTCTAATATATGAGTGGCAGAACCCGTAAAGGGGGTTCAAAATTATTTCTTCAGAGAGGTATAGAGTTCAGGTAACCGCAGGATGGGTAAGGAGGGGTATATATCCTGATGGATTGATGCTCCACCCGGTCTATGGGCAAACAGAAGGGAGTTGTTGTCTCCAGCCGGGTAAGATCGGCCTCACGTCTCCTGTAATATTCCCAGACGCCTCCCTGCCACATCAACATGAAGTAATTTATCACTCCGTTTGACCTCAAGTCAAGGCATCTCCCGTCGATAGTGGGGCAAGTCGCGAAACTTGAATTTTAGACACACGATACTTCTCTCATGGCAAGGCCTCTTCGCTGTCGGAATGGAAGATGTGTTCTCAATCGTATCACTTCTCCCCACCGCCTACAGGCCGCACATTCCCCCCCCTCCCGAAAGAGAGAGGGGGAGGGGCCGGGGCTTCACAAGTGCTTCAAGTCGTCTTCCTTCTCGATCTCGCCGCGGAACTTCTTCTCAAGGTAT
>Ga0256830_1000664_pt1 | contig 26046 bp, 21 predicted proteins | sample 128326metaG_FD_190537 | JGI IMG/M metagenome (GOLD analysis project Ga0256830, IMG submission 190537) | Hydrothermal vent microbial communities from Lau Basin, Pacific Ocean - 128-326 | ecosystem: Environmental > Aquatic > Marine > Hydrothermal vents | place: Pacific Ocean: Lau Basin | collected... | reverse complement strand
CCTATCCCTACCCCTATCCCTATCCCTATCCCTATCCCTATCCCCATCCCCATCCCCACCCCCCATCCTTCGACTTCAGGCTCACTCCGTTCGCCTTCCGCTCAGGATGTAATTACCCAATTACCCATCCTTCGACTTCAGGCTTGCTCCGTTCGCCTTCCGCTCAGGATGTAATTACCCAATTACCCCATTACCCAATTGCCCAATATCCAATCCCCCTCACGGCGATTCCGTGGTTTCCCCCGTGGCAGCGCGCAGGTACCACTCCGGCAGGGTGGCCAGGCGGTCGGAGGGGTCGAAGAGCGGGCCGATGCTGATGCCCTGCACTTCCGCGCTCACCGCGTAGGAGTAGACCGGGTAGAAGAGCGGCAGCGCGGGCAGCTCGCGGGCAAAACGCACCTGGAAATTGCGGTACAGCCGGGTGCGCTCCCCCAGATCGAAGGTGATGCGCGCCTGTTCCAGGTATTCGCTGGCCGGGCGGTCATCCCATTGGGCGTAGTTTTGGCCGCCGGTGATCTGCGCCTGGTGCCAGAAGGGGTAGGGGTCCGGGTCTGGGGAGCGGGACAGGTTGAGGTCCACCAGCGCGGCCTGGTATTGGCGCGGGTCCAGGTAGTCGCTGATCAGTTCATCGTAGGGCACTTCTTCGAGGGTGACTTCCACCCCGATCTGCGCCCAACTGTCCTGGATGGCTTGGGCCAGCGCGGTGTAGCCCATGTCTGCGGGGTAGAGCAGGGTGAAGGCGAGGAAGACGTCCTCTTTGGCGCGCACGTTGCCGCCCTCCGCGGGGATGGTGTACTCCGCGGCCTTGAGCGTGTCCACCGCGGCCTGCTGGTCGTAAGCTGGCAGGTCGCTGCTGGTGTCGAGAAAGGCCCAGGTGCCGGGGAAAATCGGCCCGTTGGCGAGGATGGCCTGCCCCTGGAAGAGGCGGTCGATCATGCGCTGGCGGTTGAGGGCCTGCATCAGGGCGCGGCGCACCTCGCGCTCCTGGAAGAAGGGCGTTTCCGGGTTGTCCAGGTTGAAGAGGATCAGGGTGAGCTGCGGCAGTCGCCCGGTGAACAGGTTGAGGCCGGGTTCGGCCAGCACGTCGGGCAGGATGTCGGGGGTGACACGGCTGATGCCCATCACCTCCCCCTGCTGGTAGGCGGCCAGCGCGGCCGGCGCGTCGGGGTAAAAACGGAACACCACATCGTCGATGAAAGCGCGCTGCCCGTAGTAGTCCTCGAAGGCGCGCAGAGAGACGCCGGTGATTTGCTCGTCTTCGACCAGAAACTGATCGAAGCGGTAAGGCCCGCTGCCGACTGGCTGGAGGTTGAAGTCGTGGTCGATGATCGCTTCGGGGTCCACATCCGCGAGCAGGTGGTCTGGCAGCACGCCGAAGGTCAGGTAGTCGAGGAAGGGGGCGAAGGGTTCGGGTAGACGAATCTGGAGCAGTTTATCGTCCAGGGCTTCGACTTCGATCTCGCTCCAGAACTCGCGCAGGTCTTCGGGGACGGGCAGGGCGGGATCGCGCAGCAGTTCGATGGTGAAGACCACGTCCCCGGCGGTGACGGGTTGGCCGTCGTGCCAGACCGCATCTTCGCGCAGCGAGAAGTTGTAGACCGTGCCGTCCTGGGAGATGCCCCAGGATTCGGCCAGATCGGGTTGGGGCAGGCCGCGGGCGTCGAACTTGACCAGGCTGCTGTACAGCAGGCGGTCGATGTCACGGTCCACCGGATTGAAGAAGTCCAACACCGGGTTGAAACGCGCGGGAGAGCCGATCAGGGCTTCGCTGTACACCCCGCCGCTGACCGGTTGGGGTTGTTCGGAAATGGTGTCCACCGGCTGGACGCTGGGCTGTTGGCCGAGCAATAAAATGGCTATCGCGGCCAGCGCCAGGATCAGGATCAGCAGTTGCCATCTTAGTTTTTTCATAGAACGGGTATGGGCAAATCACGATTCGTGATGATGGTGCCGCTGGCTGGGTCTCCTCCCCGCGCGGCAAGAACATCTTTCACCATCAAAATTGTACTGGGGAGCAAGATTGCACTTGCTCCCCAGGGATCACACATTGGCGGTACGGGACGGGATCGGTTCGTTGGCCCGAAAGGTCAGCCTGCAATCAGCACTGCGGTAAGCGCCAGCGCGAAAAACAGCACGCTGAAAAGGATGGTGACCCGGAAGAGGGTCTTCTCGATGCCTCGACGGGCCGAGAACATGCCCCCCGCGTCCGTACCGGTCAGGCCGCCGAGTCCCGCGCCTTTGCTCTGCAATACCACGCTGGTAATCAGCGCAATCGAGACTATAATTAGTGCGATATTGATAATGGTGTCCAAAACGTACTCCTTGTCATTCAGCTTGCGAACAGCATCCGGCATTATACGGGGAAGCAGGCGGGTAGTCAAGGAACGGTTGGCGAGTGGAGAGTGGTGAGCGAGTAGCGAAAGTGTTCAGTATTCAGTGTTCAGTGTTCAGTGTTCAGTGCCTTCGGTAGTCTTATTGGTCTGAGTGGTCTGAGTGGTCGTAGTTGTCTTATTGGTCTCAGTTGCTCAGTATCCCCCAGTGATCCCAGTTCCCTCAGTTCCCTCAGCTCCCTCAGTTCCCTCAGTTCCCCCAGTTCCCTCAGTTCCCCCAGTTCCCCCAGTGCCCCCAGTGTTCAGGATGCAATTACCCAATTACCCAATTACCCAATTACCCATCCTTCGACTTCAGGCTCACTCCGTTCGCCTTCCGCTCAGGATGTAATTACCCAATTACCCAATCATCGAACAGCCAATGCACGAAATCACCATCAATCTCCACATGCACACCCCCTACTCGGACGGGCACGGCAGCCACGGCGAGATCGCCCGCGCCGCGCTAAAGGCCGGGCTGGAGGCGGTCATCGTCACCGACCACAACGTGTGGGTCAACGGCCCGGAGCGGTATTACGAGAACGGCGACCAGCGGGTGTTGCTGTTGGTCGGCGAGGAGGTCCACGACCAGGCGCGGCAGCCGCAAAAAAACCATCTGCTGGTGTTTGGCGCGGACCGCGAGCTGGCCCCGCTGGCCTACGACCCCCAACGCTTGCTCGATGGCGTGCGGGAGGCGGGCGGGCTGGCTTTCATCGCGCACCCCAACGATCCCGCCAACCCACTCTTCGGCGAACCCGATCTCTCGTGGGTGGATTGGGATGTGGATGGCTATACCGGCATCGAGCTGTGGAACGCGTTGAGCGAACTGAAGGTCAGGCTGAAGAGCAAGCTGCACGCGGTGTACTACGCGTACAATCCGGCCGCGGTCGCGCACGGCCCGTTGCCGGAGACGGTGGCGCGCTGGGACGCGTTGCTCAAGCAGGGCAAACGGGTGGTAGCCATCGGCGGCTCGGACGCGCACGCGCTGCCGGGGCGCATGGGGCCGTTCAAGCGCACCATTTTTCCCTACGAATTTCACTTCCGCTGCGTCAACACCCACTTGCTGCTGCCGGAAGCGCTCAACGGAGAGCTAGAGCACGACAAACGCCTGATCCTGGACGCGCTGCGCCAGGGGCACTGTTTCATCGGCTACGACTTGCCCGCAAACACGCGCGGCTTTCACTTTACCGCACAGGGACACATGACCACTGCCCAGATGGGAGACGAGATACCGCTGGGCAACGGTGTCACCTTCCAGGTTCGCCTGCCTGTGCGCACCGAATGCCGCCTGCTGCGGGACGGAGAGGTGATCAAAACCTGGCACAACCGCGAAACCTGCACCCACATCACCTCGCAGCCGGGCGTGTACCGGGCCGAGGCCTACCTGCAATACCGCGGGAAACGCCGGGCGTGGATTTTCAGCAACCCGATCTACGTGCGCGAAAAATCCGCAAAAATGGCCTAAAAGAGCCATTTCTCGATGCGCGCTTGCGGCGTTAAGATGGGCTGGTAAGGGAATCCGAGTCTTTCGAGTTGGTAGTTGGGTAATTACATCCTGAGCGGAAGGCGAACGGAGTGAGCCTGAAGTCGAAGGATGGGTAATTGGGTAATTACGCCTTACGTCTTACGACCTACTGTGACCTTCAACGCTTTTTGACCACACCTCAAAGGACGGAGCAATGCCGGAAACGAACGAGCAAATCAGCACCTTGCGCAAAATCTGGAACGCCTGGAAACACATCGGGCAGATGATCGGCGACTTCCTCGCCCGCATCGTGCTCAGCATCTTTTACTTCACCATCTTTTTGCCCTTTGGGTTGGGCGTGCGCCTGTTCGGAGACCCGCTCGCCATCAAAAACCTGCAACCCACCTGGATCGAGCGCAACACCCATGACCGCACACTCGAAGACGCCCGGAGGTTGTCCTGATGTACATTCTCGGCATTTCTTGTTACTACCACGACTCGGCAGCCGCGCTCCTGAAAGATGGGATGCTGGTGGCCGCGGCAGACGAAGAGCGCTTCTCGCGCAAAAAACACGACTTCGACTACCCGGAAAAAGCCATCGAATTCTGCCTGCAACAGGCTGGCATCACCACCCAGGAACTGGATTACGTGGTGTTCTACGAAAAGCCGCTCAAGAAATTCGAGCGCATCTTGCAGACCAGTCTCCAGACCTTTCCGAAATCGTGGGGCGTGTTCCGGGAGTCCATGATCGCCTGGTTCAACGAAAAACTGTGGATCAAAGGCCACATTCTCACCCATCTGGACATCCCGGACGAAAAACTGCTCTTCGTCGAGCACCACCTCTCGCACGCGGCCAGCGCGTTCTTCTGCTCCCCCTACGAAGAAGCCGCCATCATCACCGTGGATGGCGTGGGCGAGTGGACCACTGCCACCATCGGAAAAGCCACCGCAGACTGGGACGGCAGCGGCACCAATGCCATCGAACTGTTCAGCGAAGCCCGCTTCCCGCACTCCCTGGGGCTGCTCTACTCCGCGTTCACCGCGTTCCTGGGCTTCCGCGTCAACAACGGCGAATACAAAGTGATGGGCATGTCCCCTTACGGGCGGCCCACGCGCGTCGAGGACATATACAAACTCATCCACGTGGGCGACGACGGCAGTTTCCGCCTGGACATGGACTACTTCTCGTTCCACCGCTCCACCTCGCGCACCTTCAGCGACAAATTCATCCGCCTGTTCGGGGAACCGCGCGTCCACGATTCGGACTTCTTCACCCCCACCACCCACCCCAACAAAGACCACCCCCAATGGGACGACGCCACCGCGCGCACCAACCAGCACTACGCGGACATCGCGGCCAGCATCCAGCGCGTCACCGAAGAAGTGCTGCTGAAGATGGTCCAGTACGCCTATGAAAGGACCGGCTCCAAACGGCTGTGCATGGCCGGGGGGGTGGCACTCAATTCGGTGGCAAACGGCAGAATTTTGCGCGAATCCCCCTTCGAGGAGGTGTACATCCAACCGGCAGCCGGGGACAACGGCGGCGCGCTGGGGGCCGCGCTCTACGCCTACCACGTGCTGCTCGGCAAACCCCGCAAGTTCGTCATGGAACACGCCTACTGGGGCAAAAGCTACACTCCCGACCAGATCAGGGCGGCCATCGAAGCCGCCGGCCGCTCCTACGAGTTCGTGCCCGACCAGGACAGGCTGGCGCACATGATGGTGGACGACATCCTGAGCGGCAAAGTCATCAGCCTGTTCCAGGACCGTTTCGAGTGGGGGCCGCGGGCGCTGGGCAACCGCTCCATCCTGGCCGACCCGCGCGGCGCAGAAATGAAAGAAATCGTCAACGAGCGCATCAAATTCCGCGAGCCTTTCCGCCCCTTCGCCCCCGTCATCCTGGAAGAAGAGGCCGCCAATTATTACGCCGACCTGGACGACCCCAAAAAACACTACCCCTTGCGCTACATGCTCATGGTGTACAAAACCAAAAACGGACAAGGTGATAAAATACAGGCCGTGACCCATGAAGGCGGCTCCGGGCGTATGCAAACCGTGCGCCGGGAGTGGAACCCGCTGTACTACCGGGCTATCGAACTGTTCGGAGAAGCCACCGGCGTGCCGGTTTTGCTCAACACCAGCTTCAACCTGCGCGGCGAACCCATCGTCAACACCCCGGCCAACGCCCTCAACACCTTCGGCAAAAGCGACATCGACACCCTGTACATGGATGGGTTTGTGGTGCGGAAGTAGGACGGTGTTCAGTATTCAGTGTTCAGTATTCAGTGTTCAGTATTCAGTGTTCAGTGTTCAGTGTTCGGTGTTCAGTGTGCTCAACACCTTCAGTGTTTCAGTGTCCTCAGTGCTCCAACGGGACGCGGTGTTCAGTGTTCGGTGTTCCGTGGTAAGGAGTAACGCTCCAACTTACCAACGTTCCCCCCAACCAACCAAGAACCAACCAATGAGGTAAACCCATGAAAGCTTTCTTTCGCAGTATGAAATCCAACCTGGGCGTGGTAGGCGAGCTATTATCGTTCTTGTGGCAGCAAAAAATGTGGTGGCTGATCCCTATGGTGGCGGTGCTGCTGGTATTCGGGCTGCTGCTGATCTTCGCCTCCGCATCGGGCATCGGGCCGTTCATCTACACCTTGTTCTAACCCCCCTCCCATGAAAGCGCTGATAACCGGCGGCGCGGGCTTCATCGGCTCCCACGCGGTGGACCTGCTGCTGGAAAACGGCTTCCAGGTCGTGGTGGTGGACGACCTGTCCACGGGCCGCGCCGCCAACCTCGATCCGCGCGCCCGCTTTCACCGCCTGGACGTGCGCAGCCCCGAACTGGCGCGCCTCTTCGAAACCGAGCAACCCGACTTCGTCTGCCACTACGCGGCCCAGGTGGATGTGCGCCGCTCGGTCGCAGACCCGCTCTTCGACGCCCAGGTCAACGTGATCGGCTCCCTGAACCTGCTGGAGTGCGCCCGCCGGGCCGGTATCCGGCGGTTCGTCTACATCTCCACCGGCGGCGCGGTCTATGGCGAGCCACAGTACCTGCCCTGCGACGAAGACCACCCCGTCAACCCGCTCTCCCAATACGGGGCCAGCAAACACATCGTCGAGCACTACCTGTACCTGTACCACGCCAATTACGGCCTGGACTACACCGTGCTGCGCTTCCCCAACGTGTACGGCCCCCGCCAGGACCCCAACGGCGAGGCCGGGGTGGTCGCCATCTTCACCCGCCAGATGCTGCGCGGCGAACCCGTCACCATCAACGGCGATGGCGAACAAACCCGCGACTTCGTGTACGTCACCGATTGCGCCCGCGCCAACCTGCTGGCGTTGACCATACCGCACGAGAACGGCATCTACAACCTCGGCTCCGAACGGGGGACTTCGATCAACGAGCTGTTTTCGGTGCTGGCGGGCATCACCCAATACCCCCTGCCCCCGCGTCACGGGCCACCCAAGCTGGGCGAGACCCGCTACATCTACCTGCGCGCCGCAAAGATCGCCAAAACGCTGGGCTGGCAACCCACCACCTCCCTGGAGGACGGCCTGCGCCAGACCGTGGAACACTTCAAGGCTTTTGAGCTTGCTTCTTGATTTGTGAGGGGGGACGTTCCATCTCGAACAAATCCGTCACCCGGCAATACCCGCTTCCGGCCAGCCGCCCGACCGGCTTCAGCCGCCGCACGTCGATCTTGTCCCCGTCGAACAGCACATCCTCGCGCACGTGCACGTACACCACCCGCCCGATCACCAGGCTGCCCGCGGCGGGGTGATCGCCCAGCTTCACGATCTGCACCACGCGGCATTCGAAGTGCACCGGGCTTTCACCCACGCGCGGGGGGCGCACCACCTTCGAGGGCAGCGCGGTCAACCCGGCAGCCTCGAACTCGTTCACCTGCGCGGGGAACTCGGTCGCGGTCACGTTCATGGCCTCCACGATCTCTTCGGTGACGATGTTGGCGACGAACTCGCCGGTCGCGCCCACGTTGCGCAGCGTGTCTTTCGGGCTGCCGTCCGTGCCGCGGATACCGGGGCCAAAGACCAGCGTCGGGGGGTTGTGCGCCACCACGTTGAAGTACGAAAAGGGGGCCAGGTTGGGCTGGCCGTTTGCGCTCACCGTCGAAATCCAGCCGATGGGACGCGGCACGATGGCGCCGATCAGCAGTTTGTACACCGTGCGGGAGGGCAATTGGTCAGGGTTGAATTCCATTGTCGATGCTCACATTTCCTTCCGCCGCAACGCGAATAACGGCCGGCTGCTGGCGGGCCAAACGGCACAGGGCGCGGTAATCCTGCGGGCGCAGCACCACCACCGGCGGGGCGCGGCGATACAGCTCGCGCGCCACCACCGCGCCCAGGGCCAGGATGGGGTCGGCCTCGGCCAGCAGGATGGCCGCCGGCGCGCGGCCCTCTTTCACCGCCTGCAAGAGAATGTTGCTCGCGCTGCTGGAGCCGCGGCCGGAGGGCATGATCAGCACCCGCCCGGCCACATTCTGCCCGGATTGGGGATGGCGGCGGTCGATGATCTCGCCCGTGTGCGGGTCCAGCCCGCCCCACAGGCTGAGCGGCTCGGACAACACCAGCGGCCTACCGCCTCCTTCCCCAGCCACCAGCACACGACCCCGAAATTTCATCCCGCCCTCCACAACCGCTCATCCCGCCACACCCGGCCTAGCGCCGCGGAGCGCACGCACTCCAGCAAACTGCCAAACACCACCTGCAGGCCGATGTTGCCCGGCGAGTAATGCGCGAACTTGCCCGAATTGGTCATCAGCACCCCATGCCGCGCCCGCACGATGGGCGTGACCACCACGCAGGTATCGACCACGATCTGCACCCCGGCGCGCTTCAGCTTCTCGAGCATCCCGCGCGCCTGCAGGGCTGCGTACACCAGCCGGTTGGTGCAGACGATGAACTCCACCCGCGGACCGGGGGGGTGCGCTTCGATCAATGGCAGCAGGGCTTCGAATTCGGCAAGCGAAAAGTGCGGGCTGCCCAGGGCGACCACGTCGATCTCGCGGTCGGGCGCGGTGGACAGCTCGGCCAGGGTCTGCCGCAGGTCGGGCAGGCGGACTTCGATGACCTGCCGCGGCTCCCGGCCCTGGAACGCGGCCTCCAGCGTGGAGGCTTCGGGGGTGACGCCCACCGCGTGGAACAAGGCCACCGCGCCGGAGGAGGCCGCGGCCGCGCCCAGGGCTTTGAGCTGGTCCTCGCTCGCGCCGGGGGGCAGCCCCTCGATGACCGGGATGCGGTTGCCGCTGGCTTTCCCGATCAGGTAGCCTAACACCGGGTAGAGCACGTCCTCCCGCAGCAGGGTTTCCGGCACGTCCACCAGCCGGAAGAGCAGTTCCCCGCGGCGGTTTTCGGTCAGGTGCAGGCCGGAGGCCGGCGCGCGGCCGGTGATGGCCGCGCAGATGTCGATGAAGTCGCCGTAGCGGTTGGTACGCGCGCCCAGCACCGAGTTGGCGAATACGATGGCGTTGCTCTCGGCCCAGGCGATCTGCGCGCCAAAACGCGGACGCTGGGCTGTCTGGTAGGGCGCGCAGGTCCAGATTGGCTGGCAGCCCATCTGCTGGTAGGCGTCCATCAGTTTACGCGCGTTTTCTGCGAACTGGCGGGTGCCCCGAAAATACTCCGGGTGCAGCAGGTCGAGCGCGCCCACGTTGAGGGTGGTGGGCACGACCACGCTGGCCCCGCCTTCCAGCAGGCGCAGGGCGAAATCCAACCCGGCCTCGCCGTGGTACAGGCAGCCGTCGATGTGTGCGGATTCGATCTCCAGCAGCCGTTCCGCGGCGTACACTTCAGCCATGGTGGTCAGGATGCGCAGGGCCATCTGCACGGCAGGGCCGCGCTCTCCGGCCAGCATGGCGCGCTCTTGTTCGGTGAGGTGGAGGGGCATGGGGAGTGGGTGTTGGTAATTGGGTAATTGGGTAATTGGGTAATTGGGTAATTACATCCTGAGCGGAAGGCGAACGGAGTGAGCCTGTAGTCGAAGGATGGGTAATTGTATCCTGAGCGGAAGGCGAACGGAGTGAGCCTGAAGTCGAAGGATGGGTAATTACATCCTGAGCGGAAGGCGAACGGAGTGAGCCTGAAGTCGAAGGATGGGTAATTGTATCCTGAGCGGCGGGCGGGCAGAGTTCGTACCGAACTCCGTTCGCTCGTAGTCGAAGGATGGGTATTGTGAAGGGTGAATTGTAAACGATTAATTGGCCCTTATGCTCGATCTTCGAAACCAGCCACTTTATGTCATTCTCTGAGGGAGCGCAGCGACCGAAGAATCCCCCCCACCATCGTCGAGATTCTTCGCTCCCCGCCGCCCCCGGTCGTCCGTCCAACCACCTGGACGCCGCCAATAACCACGCGCCGAACAACCGTCCCCCGTCCCCCGTCCAACATCTCCCCCATCATCGCTGAGCTTCTTCGCTGTCGCTCAGAATGACGCAGGCAACAGCAGTCGCTCAGAGTGACATAAAACGCGTCCTGTGGATGCACGCCTGGCAAATAGCATAAAGGCCCAATATCCAGCTACCCAACCACCCACTTCCCCAAATCACGGCCTGTCAGGCGTTCTAAGGCTCTGACATCGTCGCGAAAGTAGGCGCGCAGCCGCGCGGCGGTTTGGGGGGCGATTTGCGGGCGTTCTTCCAGGGGACGGGTATTGAGCAGCCGCACTCGCTCTTGCAACGCGGCCAGCCCGCTGCGGCGCAGGAAGTCCATGATCAGAGGGGGGTTGTATTTGCGCAACGGGTAGCGCAACCGTGCCAGGGTGCGGTTGATGATCGGGAAGCGCGGCCGCCCGGTCACGTTGGCGCGTTCCTCCACGCCCTCTGGCACGTGCTCGCCAACCCCAAGAAAGCGTTCCACCCCGATCAGAAATCCGGCGGCGTCGGCCTGCAAGTCGTCGTAGAAGGCCACGTAGATTTGCGGCGCGGGGAAAAGCGCGTAGTAGCGTTGTAACTGTTGGTGATACAGGCCGCGCGAGAGCAGGTCGGGCCGCATGTCCAGGGCCTGTTCGAAGGATACGTCGCCCAGCACCCCGCGCTGGATGTAGTACAGGTATTGGGAAAAGGCGCGCTCGACCGGGTCGCGCAGCACCGCGATCAGTTTCAGCGAGGGGTCGAAGTCGAAAATTTTGCGCGGCGCGGCGGGGTCCCACAGGTAGGCCGGGCTGGCTTCGCCTTTCAGCTGGCCGGGCGCAGCGTTCTGAAAAAACGCCAGATACCATGAGATCGGTTTGCTGTGGTTGTAGTTGGGCAGCTCCGGGGACTCGAAGAACTGCCGGTTGAAGTAAAACATCTCTTTTTCCGGCGGGATGAACACCTGGGGGTGCCTGCGCAGCATATCGGCCAGCCAGGTGGTGCCGCATTTCTGCGCGCCGATGATCAGGAAGTCGAGAGGGGGCATAAGGGGGAGGCTGGAGGCTGGTTTTCGATCACTGCTGGTCGATCAGCAATCGGATTGCCATCATCTGTTGCTTGCGGGGATGGGGGTAGTCCGGGTCCCGGGTGATCCGCAGGCTGTATTTTGCACCCAGATCACGCAGCAGAGGGAAAGGGTAGTGGAAGTTGGTGCGGTCTGCGGAGGTGTAGGTGCGTGTGCCACCGTCGAAGAAGGTGGCGTAGAACACGGTAGCAGGGTGCATGACTTTGTGGACATGTGCGAACAAGGTTTCGATGTCCTGGCGGGGCATGTGGGTGAGGACGGATTGCGCCAGGATGAAATCGAAGCGCTGGCTGCTGAAGTCGTCGAAAGTCAATCCGTGGGAGAGCCTGAGAACGGGTTTGCGGTCCTCCAGCCCGGCCTGGGCCAGGAACTGCCTGCCGGCTGCCAGCGCCTCGGGGCTGATGTCTATACCGGTGTAGTGGCCTGGTTCCAGGTAGCGGATGAAGTGCAACCCGCCGCGCAGGCTGCCGCAGCCGAAATCCAACAGGGTGTGGGTGGGTTGCAGGCCGCGGGCGCGCAGAAAGTCGAATTGCAGGCGTCCGATCTCCTCCCACCGGCCACCGACCGCGAACTTTGGGTCGTAGGCGGTGCGGACGCGCATGACCGCGGCGTAGTATTCGCGGTAGGGGCGGTTACGATACCGGTATTGAAGCAGATGGACTCGTAAGCGGGTGAACCATTTGGCGATCAGTGATCCCAATCGAAAGTTTCTCCTAAAAGTTGGTAAAGTCGTTGGTTATGGGGCCGGAAGAATTCTACCAGCCGGGAGCGAGTTTGGGGGCGCATTTCCGGGTAGCGTGCCCGGTTGAGGGAGCGGTTGATGGTCAGCGGTGCGGGTGGAATGTGTAGGAATCGGCACAAACTGTGCAGGATGGGGGCGGGGTGATGTTCCAGGGCTTCGGTTTGGAGTACAAGCAGGGATTCCTTGGGGAAGTGTGCCAGCCAGCGTTCAAGCTGCTGCGCGTACAGGCCGCGGGCCAGGTAGCTGTGGAGTTGGTGGGGGAAGCTGGGGCCGCGGCGCAGGCGTTCCTCTTCTCCGGCCAGCCTTTCGGCTTCCTGCTCGATGGCGTCTTTGAAACTCAGGGTTTCGTACCCCAGGCGGATGCCGTGCCAGTAGTGGGAGTAGGCGCGGTCGACCGGGTTGCGCAGCAGGGCGATCAGCCGCGCTTGCGGAACGGTTTGCGCGGCGCGGCCCGGGGCGAGCGGGTGGAAGAGGTAGTAGGGGCTGGCTTCGCCGGTGATGTGCCCTCGCATCCGGGTCTGGTAGGGGAAGTGGGCGCGGTACCAGCCTATGCCGCGGTGAAATTCCAGATCGAAAAAGTGGATTTCTTTTTTGATGGCCGGTATGACGCGGGGATGGCGCGCCAGCGTGTCGTGGAGCGCGGTGGTGCCGCTGCGCATGGCGCCGATGATGAGGAAGTCGGGCAGGGCGCGGCGGGCCGCGGTCAGGCGGCGGATCGGCCCGGGCTTGAACAGGTGTCTGTAGAGCGTTCGGAGGCGGGATTGGTACATGGTCAGGGTTCCCCGGTCAGGGTCAGGTGGCCGAAGGCGAAGGGTTCCGCGCCCTGCAGGGGGAAGAGCCGCAGCCGGTCGTATCCGGTTTGGAGGGCCGCGGGGGGCACGTTCAGCGTGTGGAGGGCCAGGCCGTCTTCGGGGTATTCGGGTGGGGGGATGCGCTGTTCGGCGATCAGTTGCGGGCCGCGGAAGTAGCGCAGCAGGTAGGCGTCGTCGCTGGAGAGGGTGAGGGCGATGACCGGGGCGCGGGAGGCAGCCGGGAAGACAATCTCCAGGCCGCTGGCGGTCAGCAGCAGGTTGCCGGGCGCGTCCTGGGGGGTGCCCGGGGGGGTGGGTGTGCGGGCGGTGTCCCCTGACGGGGTGAGGCGCAGCATGTCCGGGTAGCGGTAGCGGTCGAAGTCGATCAGTTGATCGTAGTGGCCGGTGTTGATCTTCCAGATTTCGAGCAGGCGGGTGCGGCTGAGCAGGGGGCCGCGGGTGATCAGGCGCAGCGCGTCGTAGAGTTGCGCCAGTTGGGGGTCTTTGAGGCGGTTTTGGCCGGTTTGGAGGCTTTTGAGGTAGCCGTCGGGGAGGGGGCGGATGAAGTGGCCGATGCGCCAGTTGAGGTCGCGGGCCGCGGGCAGGCGGGCGAGCAGCGGGTCGGCCAGGGCGAGCTGGTCGATGACGTGGATGCCCGGCCCGGCCTCGAAGCCGTAGAAGCCGATGGCGAATTTGGCGATCAGGGTGCGGCCTTTGCCTGCGTCACGGCGTCCCTGCCAGGCCCAGACATGGGAGGGGAGCTGCTGGCCGCGGCGCAGGGCCAGCAGGCCGGTGAAGGGCGCGTAGTTCAGGCGTTCGTCGGAGATGCCGCGCGGGTCGACGTGTTCCTGGGGCGGCTGGCGCAGGGTGGGGTCGTCGAAGGCCAGGGTGGCGTGGGGGGTGCGCAGCCCGAGGGCCAGGATCAGGCCGAAGAGCAGCAGGTTGGTGGCGGGCGGCAGGCGGTCGAAGTCCAGGCGGGTGATCAGCACGACGGAGAGCAGCAACGGCGCGGCCAGGAAGCGGCCGGCCATGAAGTCGCCGCCGATGCGCACCACGTAGGCCAGGTAGAGCAGCACGCCGCCGGCGATCAGCAGCTCGCGCGGGTTGCGCCGGTAGAGGGCGACGGCCAGCCCGGTCAGGATCAGCAGCGGGGTGAGGGGGTCAAATTCCAGGGCATTGAGCAGGTAAAGGAAGCCCTGGTAGGTGAGTTCGGCCTGCGGGATGCCGGTGTTGAGTTTGGCGTAGAAGGTGTTGGGGAGGGGGAAGCCGTAGTAGAAAAGCGAGAAGGCCTCCCAGGCCAGCAGGGGAATTTGCCCCAGGGCGAGAGCGTACAGCCCGCGACGGGTGCGGTTGTGCCACCAGGCGTAGAGCAGCCCGGGCGCGAAGACCAGGGCCAGATCGAGACGGGTGAGCAGGCCGAGGGAGGCGGTGAGGGAGAGGAGGGTTAGTTGGGGATAGGGAGTGAGGGGTGCGTCTTGCGCGGAAGGGAAAGAGGGGGTAGGGAGGCGGAGGAGCTGGAGGGCGAAGAGGACCAGCAGCAGGTTGGCGAGGGGGTTTTCGAGGCCGGAGGTGGCGAAGTCCACGTAGGCTTTGGAGAGGGTGAGGGCGAGGAGGCCGAAGAGGGCGGCGGTCTGCGAGCGGGGGAGGCGCAGGGCGAAGAGGGTGACCGCGGCCAGGGAGACCGCCAGGGAGAAGAGCAGGCTGGTGAGGTGGATTTCACGCGTCAGCGCGTACAGGCCGCTGAGCAGCAGCATCCACAGCGGGTGGGTGTAGGCCTGGACGCGTTCCGCGGTGTTCCAGGTCAGGCCGTAACCGTTGATGAAGTTGTCCACCGTGCGGAAGGTGATGTAGGCGTCGTCGCTCAGCCAGGCGCGCTGGGTGATCACGACCGCGAACAGGGCGAGCAACAGGAGGCGGGGCAGGCGGGGGGAGGGCATGGTTCAGTAGTCAGTGGTCAGTGGTCAGTGGTCAGTGGTCGGTGAGGTGTGTATCAGCCGGCGGCGTTGAGGATGAAGGATGGGGGGTGGGGATAGGGAGTGGGGATAGGGAGTGGGGATAGGGAGTGGGGATAGGGAGTGGGGATAGGGATAGAGGATTGCATCCTGAGCGGAAGGCGAACGGAGTGAGCCTGAAGTCGAAGGATGGGAAGGCGGAATTGTGAATGGTGAATTGTGAACGGTTAATTGTGAATTGGGGATTGCATCCTGAGCGGAGGGCGGGGAGAGTTCGTACCGAACTCCGGCCGCTCGTAGTCGAAGGATGGGTAATTGGGTTGTCATTCTGAGGGAGCGAAGCGACCGAAGAATCTCCCTCAAGTCGAAGGATGGGCATTGGTAATTGGGTAATTGGGTAATTGGGTAATTGGGTAATTACATCCTGAGCGGAAGGCGAACGGAGTGAGCCTGAAGTCGAAGGATGGGTAATTGGGTTGTCATTCTGAGGGAGCGAAGCGACCGAAGAATCTCCCTCAAGTCGAAGGATGGGCATTGGTAATTGGGTAATTGGGTAATTGGGTAATTGGGTAATTACATCCTGAGCGGAAGGCGAACGGAGTGAGCCTGAAGTCGAAGGATGGGTAATTGGGTAATTACGCCTTACGTTTCACGCCCCTCCCCTCTGATTCGCTGCAACACACGCACATATTGCTGTGCCATTTTGTTCCAGGGGTAGCACTCAATGGCGCGCCGCCGCGCGGCCGCGCCCATTTGTTGGCGGCGGTGGGGGTCGCGCAGCAGGTCGGCCAGCGCCAGTTCGAGGGCGTACTGGTTTTCGGGTTCGATCAGCAGGCCGGTTTCTTGGTGAACGATCAGTTCTTCGTTGCCTGCGATGCGGCTGGCGATGACGGGCAGGCCGCTGCCCATGGCCTCCAGCACCGCGTTGGGCATTCCTTCGTGCCGGGAGGGGTAGGGGAACAGGTTGGCGCGGTGGTATTCTTGCAGCAGATCGTCGCCCTTCAGCCAGCCGCGGAAACGCACCCGCGCCGCGATGTCCAGGCTGGCGGCCAGTTGTTCCAGCACCGGGCGTTGGGGACCGTCCCCAACGACGGTCAGTTCCCAGGGCAGCCCGCGCAACGCGGCCAGGGCGTGCAGCAACAGGTCCAGTCCCTTTTGGTAAACCACGCGGCCGACGAACAGCATCCGGGGCGGCTCCCAAGACCGGTCGGGGGGCGCGAAGTAGTCGGGGTCCACCCCGTTGGGGATGATCTGGATGGGCACTCTGCGCTCGAAGCGCTGCGCCAGGGTGCGCAGCCCCCCGCTATTGGCGATCACCGCGCCGGCCTGCCGCCAGATCAGGCGCAGCAGCGGGCCGATCATGCGGTGGTAGAGGGCGAAGTCGTAAGGCCGGAAACCGGGCACATCCCCCCCACGCAGGGAGACCACATACGGGACGCGGAACAGCCATTTGAGCGGCAGCGCGATAGCCCCGCTCGGCATCCCAAAGAAGGCCAGGGTCACGTCCGGTTTCCAGCGGGCTGCCAGGGGCAGGGCGCGCAACCCCGCGCCCAGGATGAAGGTGATCTGTTCGTAGGCCATGGACCGGTCGGCGCGTTTGCGGCGGGCTGGCGCGCGCACGATGCGCACCCCCTTGCGGGTCTCCTGCCAGGCCAGGCCGCGAAAATGCGAAGTGAGCACCAGCACCTGGTGCCCCAGCGCGGCCATCTCCGCGGCCAGATGCTGGCTGGCGTTGCCCGCGCCGCCGCCGATGGGGGGGTATTCGCTGTTGATCAGGAGGATGCGCATGGGGTAGGACTGAGCGAAGTCGAAGGGCTTGAGTTTTTAGTTGAGTAATTGGGTAATTGGGTAATTGGGTAATTGGGTAATTGGGTAATTGCATCCTGAGCGGAGGGCGGGGAGAGTTCGTACCGAACTCCGGCCGCTCGTAGTCGAAGGATGGGGATTGGGGGTCTACGCCTTACGCTTCGCGATCTTCGACCCGCAACAATAGCACGCGATAGGCGGCGTTGTCAAGAGACCAAAGTACGAGCGTACCACAATTTGTGTTTGACACCCCCCTCCCTGCTGTGATAAACTTCTCCCCATCAATCGAATAACTGGAACTCATCCAGAGAGGCTGAGGGACCGGCCCGTTGAAGCCTCGGCAACCGTCCAGTTTTCAGTAACCAGTACCCAGTATTCAGTATCCAGTAGTCAGTATTCAGTATCCAGCATTTCTGACCACTGAATACTGAACACCGAACACTGAATACTGAACACTGAACACTGGAAACGGTGCCAATTCCGGCAGGAGCCTGAACGTTTCAGGCAAACTGGAAGATGAGAGCATGATCTATCTCGCGCCTCTCGCTTCCGGGAGGCGTTTTTGTTGGGAAGGGATTGGGGAATCCGCCCAACCAGAAAATGAAGTAGGAAGTAAGGAGTAAGAAGTAGGAAGTAAGGAGTAAGAAGTAGGAAGTAAGGAGTAAGACCAACGTTCAGACCTGCCAACACGCCCGCTCCCTAACCAAGAAGCAACCAACTAACCAACAAGGAACACGAACATCCATGAACCCCCTCCTCACCCTCCTCCAGACTCAAGACTACATTCTCGCCGACGGCGCCACGGGCACCACCCTGATGCGCATGGGCCTCACCCAGGGCGACCCGCCCGAAGAATGGAACCTCATCCATCCCGACCGCATCCGCAAAATGCACCGTGACTTCATCGCCGCGGGTTCGCAAATCATCCTGACCAACTCCTTTGGCGGGACGCGCTTCCGCCTGAAACTGCACGGCTTCCAGGATCGCGTGCGCGAGTTCAACCGCGCCGCCGCGCAGCTGGCCCGCGCCGAGGCCGACGCCGCGCCCCACCTGGTCGTGGTGGCCGGATCGATGGGGCCCAGCGGCGAAATCCTGCAACCCATCGGCGACCTGTCTTTCGAGGAGGCCCGCGACGGGTTCGCAGAACAGGCCGCCGCGCTCACCGAAGGCGGCGCGGATGTGCTCTGGATCGAAACCATGAGCGACCTGAACGAAGTGCGCGCCGCGGCCGAAGGCGCACGCGCCGCCAGCCGCCTGCCCCTGGTCATCACCATGACCTTCGACACCAACGGCCACACCATGATGGGCGTCTCCCCGGTGCAGGCCTTCCAGGCCATACGCGAATTCAACCCCATCGCCCTGGGCGGCAACTGCGGCAACGGCCCCGGCGAGATCGAAGCCGTCATCCAGGCCATGGCCTCGGTCGGGCTGGACATCCCGCTGGTCGCCAAATCCAACGCGGGAGTCCCCCGCCTGGTGAACGGCCACGCACACTTCGACGCCAGCCCGGAAGACATGGCGCGCTACGCGGTGCGCGTGCGCGATTTCGGCGCAACCATCATCGGCGGCTGCTGCGGCAACTCGGTCGATCATGTGCGCGCCATGGCCGAAGCCCTGCGCAGCACCCCGATCACCCGGCAGGTGGCCGCGGCCCCGCCCGAAGCCCCCGCGCCGAAACGCAAACGTGAGCGCAAGCACGCCCGCCGCGCCCGGCGGTGAATCATTTCAATGAGCGATCACACCCTCCTCTCCCACCTCGACAACCTCACCACCCCCCTCCTGTTCGACGGCGCCATGGGCACCATGCTGCACGCCCGCGGGGTGAGCTTCGATGCCTGCTTCGACGAACTCAACCTCAGCCAGCCCGCCCTGGTCGCCGACGTCCACCACGCCTACATCGACGCCGGCGCGCAGATCATCCTCACCAACACCTTCGGCGCAAACCGCTACCGCCTGGCGCGCCACGGCCTGGAAGACCGGGTGAAAGCCATCAACCAGGCCGGGGTGGAACTGGCCCGCCGCGTCATCCTGGCCTCCTTCAAAGACCTGCTGCTGGCCGGGGACGTCGGCCCGCTGGGCGTGCGGCTGGCCCCCTTCGGGCGGGTGCAGCTCGAACAGGCGCGCGACGCGTTCCGCGAACAGATCGCCGCACTGGCAGAGGCCGGAGCAGACCTGATCCTGCTGGAGACCTTCACCGACCTGTACGAGATCGTCGAAGGTGTCAAAGCCGCGCAGGAAGTGTGCGACCTGCCGGTGATCGCCTCCATGACCTTCACCCGCGACGACACCACCCTGCTGGGCAACTCCCCCGCGGAGGTGGCCCGCACCCTGCACGAGACCGGCGCGCACGTGATCGGCGTCAACTGCTCCGGCGGCCCCACCCAGCTTCTTCGCATTCTCAAGAAAATGCGCGCCGCGCTGCCCGAAGCGCGTTTCATGGTCAAGCCCAACGCCGGGCTGCCCGAACAGGTCGGCGGGCGCATCATGTACCCCGCCGGCCCGGCCTACTTCGCGGACTACACCCGCGCCTTCCGCCGCGCCGGAGCCAGCATCATCGGCGGCTGCTGCGGCACCACCCCCGAACACATCGCCCGGATGCGTGCCGCGCTGGACGAGCCGCCCGAACCCGGCGAGCAGAACAACACCCCCCTCGTGGTGCTGGAACGCACCGAAGACCTCTCCCCCGCGGAACGCCCCACCGAGCTGGCACAAAAACTGCAAGCGGGCAAATTCATCACCACCGTCGAAATGGCGCCCCCCCGCGGCCCCGGCACCCAAAAAGTGCTCGCCGCGGCCAGTATGCTCAAAGAAGCCGGCGCCGACTGCGTCAACGTGGCTGACAGCCCCATGGCGCGTATGCGCATGAGTCCCTGGGCCGTCGCCAACCTGATCCAGCAAAGCGTGGGCATCGACACCATCCTGCACTTCCCCACCCGCGGGCGCAACCTGCTGCGCGTCCAGGGCGACCTGCTGGCCGCCCACGCCCTCAACGTGCGCAACATCTTCGTCGTCATGGGCGACCCCACCGCCATCGGCGACTACCCCGACGCCATGGACGACTACGACGTGGTGCCCTCCGGCCTGCTCAAACTGATCAAACACAGTTTCAACACCGGCAGCGACTACGCCGGCTCCGACATCGGCCAGCCGACCGCCTTCTTCGCAGGGTGCGCCCTCAACCTGACCCCCAAGAACCCGGCCCGCGAGATCAAAGTGCTGCGCCGCAAAATTCGCAACGGCGCGGACTTCGCCCTCACCCAGCCGGTCTTCGACCCCCAAAAAGCAGTGGCGTTCATCCAGCAATACCAGAACGAACACGCCGCGCTGGAACTCCCCCTGCTGGTCGGCATCCTGCCGCTGTACAATGCCCGCCACACCGCGTTCCTGCACAACGAGCTGCCCGGCGTCTCCATCCCCGAACCCATCCGCAGGCGCATCGAATCCGCCGCCGACACCCGCCGGGAGGGCATCGCCATCGCGCTGGAGCTGATCGAACAAATCCGCCCCTGGGCCAGCGGGGTGTACATCATGCCCCCCTTCCGCCGCTACGACATCGCCGCGGAGATCATCGAGGCGTTGTAGGGGGGAGCACGCATGTTTTAATGTTTTCACCATCTCGCTCCCCCCTGCCCCCTGACCACTGAACTAATCCCCTCCACTCGCCCGGATATCCTTCACATTCAACTGCAAATTCACATACCCCTGCCACTCGTTGCGCTCGAAAGTGAAGATCACGTCCACGCGCGGGGGCATGTTCTCCTGCCAGTGCCCCTGGCGGAAAGCGATGGCGTCCAGGGTCTTGCGCCCGTCGCTCAGGGTGAGCTTGAGGTGCGACTGGTCGCGGCCCACCGTGCGGGAGCGCGCCACGCGCAGGTCCCGGGCGATGAAGACCGGGTGCGGGTTGCCGTAGCCGGTGGGTTGGAGCTGGTCGAGTTCTTTCAACAGGTCGAAGGTCAGGTCTGCCAGGCGCACTTCCGCGTCCGCGTGGATGACCGGGCGCAGGTCTTCGCCTGCCAGTTGCCCGGCCGCGATCTGCTGCAAGCGGGAGACCAGCTCGGGCAGGTTCTCGTTGGCGACGGTGAACCCGGCCGCGGCCGCGTGCCCGCCGTGGTGCAGCAGCAAATCCCGGCACTGGTCGAGCGCGGCGGTGATGTGAAACTCCGGGATGCTGCGGCAGGAGGCTTTGGTGGTCTCCGGCCCCTGCTCGCCGACGATGGCCGGGCGGTAATAGCGCTCCACCAGCCGGGAGGCGGCCAACCCGACCACCCCGGCGTTGAAATCCGGGTGCGCGGCGAACAGCAGGTACGGCGTCTCCTCCTCGGACAGCGCGATCTCCTCGGCCAGAGTTTGCATCTCGCGGGTGATGCGCTGGCGCTCGCGGTTCTGGTTGTCCAGGAACTGCGCCAACTGCCCGGCGCGGAACACGTCCCGCGTGGTGAGCAGCTCGAACGCGGAGAGGGCCGAATCCAGCCGGCCGGCCGCGTTCAGCCGCGGCCCAAGCGAGAAACCGATGTGACTGGCGTTGACCTCCGACGGGCGCACCCCGGCCGCGCCCATCAGCGAGAGCAGCCCCTGGCGCTGGGGCGCACGCAGGCGGCGCAGACCGGCGCGCACCAACGCGCGGTTCTCCCCCACCAGCGGCACCAGATCGGCCACCGTGCCGAGGGCCACCAGATCGTGCACCTCTTCGAGCGCGAAGTTGGGCGTGGGATGGCGCGCCACCAGCGCGGAGGCCAGCTTGTAGGCCACCCCCACCCCGGCCAGGTCCTTGTCCGGGTACGCGTCGCCGGGGCGCTTGGGGTTGATCACCGCCCGCGCCGCGGGGATCTCCTCCAGGGGCGTGTGGTGGTCGCTGATGATCAAATCCAGCCCGATCCGGCGGGCGTGCGCGGCCTGATCCAGCGCGCGGATACCGCAATCCACGGTGATCACCAGATCGACGCCCTGGTTTTTCAGCTCGCTGAGGGCCTCGTTGTTCAAGCCGTAGCCCTCGTCGAAGCGGTTGGGGATGTACGGCTGCACATCCGCGCCCAGCGCGGTCAGGGTTTGCACCATCAGCGCGGTGGCCGTCACCCCGTCCGCGTCGTAATCCCCGTACACCGCGATACGCTCCCCCGCCCGGATGGCGAACAAAACGCGCTCCACCGCGGCCTGCATGTCCGACAGCAGGAACGGGTTGCCATCCGGCGGCCCGGGTTGCAAAAATTCCCTGGCTTCCTGCGGCGAGGTGATGCCGCGGTTGAACAGAATCTGCCGCATGAGGGGCGAGTAGGGGTGTAAACTTTCTTCGGCTGCGGGCGTGATGCGGGCGTGCGTTACCCAGCGTTTGGTGAGAGTTTGCATGGAGGCTTCAACCTTTACTTTGTGATGGATTTGTAGTATACCCCATCCGCTCTTTAGTCCAATACCCAATTACCCAATTACCAATGCCCATCCTTCGACTTGAGGGTGATTCTTCGGTCGCTTCGCTCCCTCAGAATGACAACCCAATTACCCATCCTTCGACTTCGAGCGGCCGGAGTTCGGTACGAACTCTCCCCGCCCTCCGCTCAGGATGTAATTACCCAATTACCCAATTACCCATCCTTCGACTTCAGGCTCACTCCGTTCGCCTTCCGCTCAGGATGCCATACCCTATCCCTATCCCCACCAACGCCACCGGCTGATACACACCTCACGGACCACTGACCACTGACCACTGACTACTGACCACTGACTACTGAACCATGCCCTCCTCCCCCCTCCCCGACATCCACTTCCGCCGCGAGCGGGCCGGAAGCCGCACGATCCTGATCCTGCACGGCTGGGGCAGCCATTCCGGGCGTTGGCAGCCGGACATCGCCCTGCTGGGCCGCGCCGGATACGATGTGGTGGTGCCGGATTTGCCGGGGTTTGGCGAGAGTCCCCCCCCGCCCGCGGCCTGGGGCGTGGATGATTATGCCGCGGCCATGCGCGCATTTTTGCGGCATTTCGACATACACCCCTTTCTGATCATCGGCCACTCTTTTGGCGGGCGGGTCGCCATCCGGCTGCTGTTACACCACCCGGAGGCAGCGCGCGGCCTGGTGCTGTGCGCCAGCTCGGGCCTCAAACACCCGCGCACCCTGAAACAACGTCTGGCGAATTTGGCGGCCAAAGCGGGCGGCGCGCTGTTCTCCATCAAACCGCTCACCGGCCTGCAAGACCTGGCGCGCCGCGCCCTCTACCGCGGCATCGGCGAACACGACTACTACCGCACCGCAGGCGTGATGCGCGAGACGTTTTTGCGCGTCATCGAAGAAGACATCGCCCCGGGCCTCGACCGCTTATCCCACCCCACCCTGATCGTGTGGGGAGACCAGGACCGCGTCACCCCCCTCTCCGACGCCCACCGTTTCCACCGCCTGATCCCCAACGCCCGCCTCGAAATCATACCCGGCGCGGGCCATCGCCTGCCCTACGAACAGCCGGAGATTTTCTGCAAGCTGGTCACCACATTCGCGGACGAGTTTGGGATTGGGTAATGGGGTGTCACTGCGGTTCGTTATCACTCCGCTCAACCATGCGCTATCTCCTCGTCTTCTCCCTCTTCTTCGCCTGGCTGATCACCGTCCTGGACGGACTATTGTTCCACGTGTATCTGTGGCAACTGAAAGAATACCGCCTGGACCGGATGCGGGACTACTGGCGCATCCACCGCCGCAAACTGATGCTGGCAGCCCTGGCATGGCTGGTCGCCGCGGGCCTGACCACGGTTTCCCCGCCGGTCGGGGTGGTCGTGATCTTCGGGCTGGCCGCGCACGCGTTGGTACAGGCCGGAAAACGCGGGGTGCTGCGCCCCGTACCCACCTCCCGCGCCCTGCTGACCCTGACCGGTAGCCTGCTCGTTCTGTCCGCGCTGGTTATCGCCCAATTCATCCGCTACAAGATATGGTGGGTGTTGCTGCCGGGCGGCGCACTGTTCACCCCGGAGATGCGCTGGCTGGTTCACTTCATGGTGGCCGACCGGCTGGCGGTGCCGCTGATCGTCGCTGGGGTGCTGGCCGTCACCTCCCTGCCCGCCCGGTGGGCCAAACGCCGCCTGGTCCGCCGCGCGGCGGCCAAAGTAGCCCGCCTCCAACCCAAAAACGTGATCGGTATCACCGGCAGTTACGGCAAAACCAGCACCAAAACCTTCCTGGCGACCCTCCTCGCCGCGCACGCACCCACCTTCCAGACCCGCGGCGGCACCAACATCGACGTTGCCATCGCCCGCCAGATCGTGGAGGGCCTGCAACCGGAACACGAAAACATGGTGGTCGAGATGGGCGCCTACCGCGACGGCGAGATCGCCGGGATTTGCGACATCGTACGGCCCAACATCGCTATCTGGACCGCGGTCAACGAGCAGCATCTCAGCCTGTTCGGCAGCCTGGAAGGCACCCAGCGCGCCAAATTCGAGCTAATCGCCGCGCTGCCCCCGGACGGCGTCGCCATCGCCAACCGCGACGACCCGCGCGTGATGGAGAAAATGGCGGAGTGGCACGGCCGTTGCGTGACCTATTCCACCAGCCACCCGGACGCGGACGTGTACGCCAGCGACGTGCAGGTCACGCCGGACACCCTGCGCTTCAGCGTGCATTGTGAGGGCGAACAACAGCCCTTCACCGTGAACGTGGCCGGGCAACACAACCTCTCCAACCTGTTGGCCGCCATCGCGGCCGCGCGGCAAACCGGCATGACCCTGGCCGAGATCGCCGCGGCCGGGCGCGAGATCACCCCCCTGGAGGGCACGCTGTACCCCCACGAAGGGCGCAAGAGGACGCTGCTGATCGACTCCAGCTACAGCTCCAACCCCACCGGCGTGCGCGCCGCGCTCGAGTACCTCTCCCTGTTCGAGGGGTACACCAAAATCATGCTCTTCCCCGGCATCATCGAACTGGGCGCGGAGTCCACCCGCATCCACGCCGAATTGGGCGAGCAGATCGCCCGCGTGTGCGATCTGCTGGTGCTGGTCAAAGACGACTTTGCCGCGCCCCTGCTGGAGGGCGTGCAGCGCGTCCCGGATTCGGGCATCGAAGTGCTGCGCGGCCTGGACGAGGCGGCCATCTTCGCCCGCCTGGAAAAAGCCGCCGGGCCGAACACCGTGATCCTGTTCGAGGGCCGCGGCACAGAGCGGTTTATGAGGGGATTGATCGTAAAGCGTAAATGAAAACCATCGCCATCTCCCTCTCCCCGAACACCTCAGCCCAGGACGTTGCGCTGGCCCTGCGCCTGCTGGCCGCGCCCCGTCATTGGGGCCGGGGGCCGAACGTGGCCGCGCTGGAACGGCGCATGGGCGAAATTGTGGGGCTGCCCCACGCCTTCGCGCTGGACAGCGGGCGTTCCGGGCTGTACCTTGCCCTCAAGGCGATGGGCATCACCGCGGGGGATGAAGTGCTGCTGCAGGCCTACACCTGCATCGCGGTGCCCAACTCGGTCGTCTGGGCCGGCGCCACCCCGCGCTATGTGGACATCGAACCCGGCACGCTGAACATGGACCCGCGCGATCTGGAAGCCAAAATCACCCCGAAAACGCGCGCCATCATCGTGCAGCACACCTTTGGCCGCCCCGCGGACATGGCCGCCATTCTGGAGATAGCGCGGCCGCGCGGCATCCGCGTGATCGAAGACTGCGCGCACGCCCTGGGCGCGGCCATCACCACCGCGGGCGCGCCCCGGCCCCTCGGCGGGTTCGGCGACGCGGCCATCTTCAGCTTTGGCCGCGACAAGGTGGTCTCATCGGTCAGCGGCGGCATGGTGATGACGCCCGACCCCGGGCTGGCCGCGGAAATCGCCCGCCTGCGCGACGCCCTGCCCCTACCCGCACCGCGCTGGACCTTTCAACAGCTCTTCCACCCGGTGGCGTTCGCCGGAATCCTGCCCGTGTATGACCTGCTCAAAATCGGCAAGGCCGCGCTGGTGGGCCTGCAAAAGGCCGGGCTGCTCGACCTGGCCGTCGCGCCCGAGGAGCGCATGGGGAAACGCCCCGCGCACAGGCCCTCCCGTATGCCGGACGCGGTGGCGCGCATGGCGTTGAACCAGCTCGAACGGCTGGAGGGCTTCAACCGGCACCGCCGCAAGTTGGCGCAGTTCTACACCCAACACCTTTCCGGCACCGGCCTGCGCCTCCCGCCCCCCGACGACCCGGCCGCGCCCGGCATCTACCTGCGCTACACCGTGCACGCCCCCGACCCGCAAACCCTGCACCGCGCCGCCCGAAAACACCACATTTACCTGGGAAACTGGTATGATGCCCCCATCGTGCCGCGCAATTCGGACTACAACGCGGTACACTACACCCCTGGCCAGTGCCCGGTGGCCGAACAGCAGGCCGCCACCTCCATCAACCTGCCCACCCACCCCAAAGTCACCCTGGCCGACGCGGAAAAAATCGTCAGGATTGTGAAGCGTGAAGCGTAAAGCGTAATTACCCATCCTTCGACTGAGGGAGATTCTTCGGTCGCTTCGC